>CABFVV010000001.1_pt1 | contig 341619 bp, 290 predicted proteins | sample 8864751 | NCBI WGS metagenome assembly CABFVV01 (sample SAMEA5735770, study PRJEB23740) | soil metagenome | biome: forest; feature: forest soil; material: soil | place: USA | collected 2013-10-13 | depth 0.1 m | reverse complement strand
CAGTGTCAGATACGGTGCCGCGAAGCTCCATTCTTCGTCCGACACATCACTCGGATACCCTTTGCGGTCTGCTTTTCTCATGCCGCTAGGATACCAGGTCTGACACGAAGTGCCTAACACGCTCTAACACTTTCCTTCCTTGATCCCGCCGCTCGGCCATGACGGCGGGCTGTCTCCCTCTCTTCGCAGTTTTCGCTTAACTGGGCTAAACCGACGATACGGCGAGCGGTGTCATGCAAGAAGCATATGGCCGTCATAAATATCTGGCTCTAATGTGCATTTACCGAAACGGTTGCGATGCGCAATGAATATTGATCGAATTGCTTCGAGATTATTATTCTTACCGCTTGCGCTGATAAAAAAGCGCTCGGTTTTCGCTGTCAAGCCGAGTCGGTGCGGCATCTAACGGAACGCGAAGTTTCGCCGCAGTATCCTCATCTGGCCGGCTCACAATCAAAAACAATGTGCAGGTTTTGCCGGTTTTGCGGCGGCCCGAATTATCAACTTCAGAAAAATTTTCCGTTTCAACGGAGCTCCTGGAGTAATCGGGGCACGCTTTATGCTCTTAAACTGGCTCAATGAGTAATTCCGGGGAAAGCAATGAATCACCTCCAACTCGAAAAAGATATCAAACACCTTGAAAATGTAATCACGCATATTTCCGCTGAAGACCGCATCCCGCTGTCATATTGGCGCAACCGCATTAACTCGGTGTCCGGGGCGGCACTGGTGCCGGCGCAGGCTAGTCGCGTCAAACGGCTCAATGCGGCCCTCTCCGCATTGGAGGAGCGGCAGAAAGCGTAACTGTCCATGGGCGGAGGGTGACGTGTACCGTCTGATCGGGTAACGTTTCCGGCAGAAATAAGGGAACGTAATGCCTAAGGACTCAGGAGGAGCATGCAACCAGCAGGACTTTCAGCCACCCGGCTGACGGCGCTCACGAACGCCATGCAAGGCTATGTGGAACGCGGCGAAGTGGTGGGGGTCGTTTCGCTGGTTTGGCGGCGCGGTGAAATCGGTTACTTCGAGCCGCTCGGCTTGCGCGACGAAGCGGCGCAATTGCCCATGGAGCGCGACACGCTGTTTCGCATCGCGTCGATGACCAAACCGGTGACGAGCGCGGCAATCCTGATGCTGATCGAAGAGGATCGGCTCGCGCTCGACACGCCAATCTCATCGTGGCTGCCGGAGCTGGCTGCGCCATCCGTGCTGCGCGACCCCACCGGCCCGCTCGACGAAACCGACCCGCTCAGAGCGCCACTTACCGTGCTCGATCTGCTCACGCATCGCGCCGGCTTTGCCTATCACTTCACCGCCACCGGACCGCTGGCCGAAGCTTACGCGGCAGCCTTCAACGGCATTGAAGCGCGCGGGGATGCCAGCGCGTGGCTGGGGTGCATAGCCAGCTTGCCGTTGATGTTTCAGCCCGGCTCGCGCTGGCATTACGGCATCGCGACCGACGTCCTCGGCGTGCTGATCGAGCGCGTGAGCGGCATGCGGCTCGGCGACTTCTTCCGGACGCGGATTTTTGAACCGCTCGGCATGCGCGATACGGCGTTCTGGGTGCCCGACGCGCAGCTCACGCGTTTGGCGACGGCGTATGGCGTCGAGGCGGGCACGCGGCGGCGCGTGGTCGAAGATCATCCGTCGGCGAGCCGCTGGGCGAATCCCGACCGCTTCCAGAGCGGCGGCGGCGGCCTTGTCTCGACAGCGCAGGACTATCTGCAGTTCGCGCAACTGTTGCTAGGGCGCGGACGCGCCTGCTCGACGCGTCTGCTGTCGCATCGCTCGGTCGATTTGATGCGCTCGAATTTTCTGACCCGCGACCAGCGGCGCGTGCCGGCGTTCGGTCATGTGCTGTGGGCAGGCCAAGGCTTCGGTCTCGGCTTGTCCATCGTCGACGATCCGGCGCAGCAGTTGCCGCTCGGCTATCGCTCGATGGGTTCGTTCGGCTGGCCGGGTGCGTATGGCACGAGCTGGTTCGCCGATCCGGTGGAGGACCTGATCGGTCTCATGCTGATTCAGCGCCGTGCTGTCGAACCCTTCCCAATGTCGGTTGATTTCGAGCGCCGCGTGTACGATGCAATTGACGATTGAGTGCGTGGGCTGCAGCAGTTGAGCGGGCGGTCTTGAGCGGCGGACAGTTCACGGGCGCACTCTGAGCGGACCGTCCTGCGCGGGCCGCTCTATCCGGCGCTTTATTCGTCTGATAGTGTCCGCAAGTGTCCGCACTGCAGTTCGTCAAATCGATCGGAGTACCCGCCATGGCCTCATATAAACAGTTAACTGCTCAGCTCGAGAAGCTCCATAAGGAAGTCGCGGTGGCGCGCGAAAAGGAAATCGCGCAGGCGATTGCCGAGATCAAGCAGAAGGTCGCCGAGTACGATCTGACCGCGGAAGAACTGGGTTTTACGAGCAAGCGTGCCGCGGTACGCAAAGCGCCTTCGGTAGCCAAGTACCGCAACCCGAAAACCGGCGAGACGTGGAGCGGCCGTGGCCGCTCGCCTGGCTGGCTCGCGGGCAAGAATCGCGAGCGTTTTCTGATCGAAGGCTAAAGTACGTTTCGACCATGGCGCTTGCGCTCGCAACGCGCCGAATTTCTCTGAAGTGAAGTTGCGGCGGGTTTTTCTCGCACCGCTGAGAGGGTCCCGAAAACGCTCACCTTTCGTGTGAGCTTGCAAGGCGCGCCGTGGGTTTAGCGAGGCGCCTCGCACCAGGGTTCGTTGTTTCGGTGAGCCTGGTTTTGTCGGATGACGCACCTTGCGGCGCGATCATCCCGGCAGTCCATCGTGGTGTCGCAACCTTCCTCGAAACCCGCGCCAGCCTTTGCTGGCGGGCGTTCCCTGGCTATGCGAAGAATCGCGTAGTCCATCGTTCGATTCTCACACGGTCTTTTCCGCGGACGTTGCCTCGTTGCTGAACTTCGCGCCGCTGGTGCGTGCGCGGCCTTCGGTGCGTTCACCTTTCGTCTCGATTCGAGGCTCGTCACCGCGAGTCCCGAAAAGTCTCACCTTTGCGCTTGCCCGTGCGCGCGACTCAACGCGCACATCCAACGTGCCGACTGGTGCGCCCGGGGCAAACCCGGAGATGAGTTCGCCTCATACCCCGCATCAAAACTCATCGATACATGGTCGCGAAGACCGCGCAGCACAATCGGTCATCCACTCACCCCCGACGGAAAGACCATGAGCGTATCGACGGACAAACAACTCTTTATCGGCGAAGGATTCGAAGGCCCTGGCGTCAATCTCGCGCATATCAATGTATTGGTCGGCCCGCGCAACGGCCCCGCGGGGCAGGCCTTCGCTACGGCATTGGCGACGCCTTCAACGGGGCATGCGCCGTTTGTCGTGATCGCGCGGCCGGGTGTGCCGACCAAGCCGCTGACGCTCTATGTGAACAAGGCGCAGATCGGCAGCGACTTCCATGGCAACGCGACGTGGGGTGCTTCGCAAGCCGGCATCGCCAAGGCCGTGGCCGAATCGCTGGAGAACGGCACGTTGCCGCCCGAAGCGGAGAACGATTGGGTGGTGGTGTCGGCGAACTGGGTCAATCCGGCCACCGACGATCTCGACGCCGTCTTCGAGAACAACTACCGCGCGTGCAAGAACGCAATTCTCGCGGCGATGAAGGGCCTGCCGCATCGCGATGAGGTGTTTGCCGCCGCTCGCGATGTATCGAATCCGTTCTACACCCCCAAACAACGCTAATCACACGCAACGCGGTCCGCGCGCCGTGAGGGGCGTGCTGCTGCGTGCGCTACTGAATGTGATCAGGAAGGAGACAAGCACTATGGAATACATTCGCCTCGGCCATTCGGGCCTGAAGGTGTCGCGTCTGTGCCTCGGCACGATGAACATGGGCACTCCGCGTTGGAAGCCGTGGATCTTTGACGAAGCGCAGAGCGAGCCAATTGTGCGTCACGCGCTGGAAGCCGGCGTCAATTTTATCGACCTCGCCGATTTCTATTCGACCGGTGTGGGCGAAGAAGTGGTGGGCCGCATTTTGAAGCGTCTCGCGCGGCGTGAGGAGATTGTCGTGACGACCAAGGTCGGCTACGACATGGGCGCGTATCAGAATGCCGGCGGCCATTCGCGCAAGCACATCATGGACGGTGTCGACGCGTCGCTCACGCGCCTCGGTATGGATTACGTCGATATCTACATGCTGCACTTCTTCGACGTGAACACGCCGGTCGAAGAAACCATGGGCGCGTTGAACGATATCGTGTGCGCGGGCAAGGCGCGTTACATCGGCGTATCGACGATGTACACGTGGCAGTTCGCGAAGATCATGCAGGTCTGCGAGCGCAACGGCTGGCACAAACCCATCAACATGCAACTGCAGTTGAACCTTGCGTATCGCGAGGAAGAACGCGAAATGATTCCGTATTGCCAGGATCAGGGCGTCGGTGTGTCCGTGTTCAGTCCTTTGGCGCGCGGTTTGCTGACCTGCGATCCAAACTCCACGCGCAACCAGACCGATTTCTTCACCGCGCAAATGTATGGCGATACGGCATCTCGTGAGATTGCTGCTTCGGTGGCGCGCGTGGCGGCGCGGCGCGGTGTGTCGGCTGCGCAGATCGCACAGGCGTGGGTGCTGAACCATGGCGGCGTTGCCAGCATGTTGGTCGGCGCGGATACGGCCGCTCAATTCGATAGCGCGCTGGCTGCGCTCGGCACGAAGCTCTCAGCCGACGAGCTGTTCGAACTCGAACGCAACTACACGCCGTGCGATCTGATCAACGACTACACCGCGGGAAAACGCATCGCTCGTGAAGCGCGGCTTGCGCAAGGCGTGTTCGTCGAGAACCTGGAGAAGGCCGCATGAGCGAATTGCTTCGAACCGGACATTACGTTGGTGGCCAGTGGTACGAAAGCGCGAGCACGTACCCGGTTCTGAATCCTGCAACGGGCGAGGTGATCGCTCAGGTCGCGAAGGGCGGCGCGGTGGAAACGACGCACGCCGTTGCTGCGGCAGAGCGAGCCTTTCCGGCGTGGCGCTCGATAACAGCCAAGGAGCGCGGCGCGCGTGTCAGACGCTGGGGCGAGTTGATGCTCGAGAACCGCGACGCGCTCGCCGAATTGCTGACACGCGAGCAAGGCAAACCGCTCGCCGAAGCGCGTGGCGAAGTCGGATATGCGGCGAGCTTCCTCGAATGGTTCGCTGAGGAAGCCAAGCGCAGCTATGGCGACGTGATCCCGAGCCCGAATCCGAACGCGAAGATCATCGTGACGCGCGAACCGGTCGGCGTGGTCGCGGCCATCACACCTTGGAACTTCCCGCTTGCGATGATTACGCGCAAGGCCGGCCCGGCGCTTGCGGCAGGTTGCACGATGGTGCTCAAGCCTTCCGAAGAAACGCCGTTGTCCGCTTTGGCGCTGGCAGTACTGGCGGAGAAGGCCGGCATTCCCCCGGGCGTGTTCAACATTGTCTCCGGCGATGCAGTGGCGATCGGCGGTGTGCTGACTGAATCGGAGGTGGTGCGCAAGCTGTCGTTCACCGGCTCGACGCGCGTCGGCAAACTACTCGCGAAGCAGTCGGCGGATACGCTGAAGAAGCTGTCTTTGGAGCTTGGTGGCAACGCGCCGTTCATCGTTTTCGACGATGCGGATATCGACGCGGCAGTGCAAGGCGCGATGGCTTCGAAATTCCGCAACACCGGGCAGACCTGCGTGTGCGTGAATCGCTTCTACGTGCAGGACGGTATCTACGACGCATTCACGCAGGCGCTGACACAGGCCGTGCGGAAGATGCGCGTCGGCAACGCGCTGCAAGGCGAAGTTGAACAAGGTCCGCTGATCAACCAGGCGGCGCTGAAGAAGGTGGAAGCGCATGTCGCCGACGCGTTGCAGAAAGGCGCGAAGGTGTTAACGGGCGGCAAACCGCATGCACTCGGCGGCACGTTCTATGAGCCGACCGTGCTGATCGATGCATCGAACTCGATGCTGATCGCCGCGGAAGAAACCTTCGGCCCAGTGGCCGCGTGCTTTCGCTTCAAGACGGAAGACGAAGCCATCGCGGCGGCCAACGACACGCCGTTCGGCCTCTCCGCCTATTTCTATACGCGTGACCTGGCGCGTGCATGGCGCGTTGCGGAAGCGCTGGAGAGCGGCATGGTCGGCATTAACGAAGGGATTCTGTCGACCGAAGTCGCGCCGTTCGGCGGCGTCAAGCAATCGGGCCTTGGCCGCGAAGGCTCGAAGTACGGGCTCGATGAATACACGGAACTGAAGTACATGATGATGGGCGGGCTCGGCCGCTGATCTTCGTTCAAGCGCTCTTCCCACGCATTCGCCTGACGCATCGCACGCCGACGCACGCGGCGAAAAGCGAGGCGAACGACGAGATAAACCGCGAAGCGAATAACGAGCCCAACTGCGTGGCTTGGCGCGGCACCGGCATCACGCCGGCTCCGCGTCCGCCGCGCACACACATACAAGGAGACAGCGTGAGCAATCAGGATAGCCAGGCGGCCACTTTCGGCCTCGCCCCCACTTTGTCGTCAGCCGCAGCGACGGCCGTGCACGGCCCCATTCCTCTCGACGACGTTCCGTTGAACGCGTTCCACGTCAAGATTGCCGGGCTGACGTTCGGCGCCCACTTCACCGAAGGGTTTGCACTCGGCACGATCGGCTATGCACTGGCGTCGCTGAATCGCCAGATGCCGCTCGACGCGTTCTGGATGGGCATGATCGGCAGTTCCGCGCTGATGGGCATCTTTGTCGGCAGCCTGGTGTTCGGCTGGCTGTCGGATCGCCTGGGACGGCAGAAGATCTTTTTGTTGAGTTTTCTGATCATCACCGCAGCAGCGTTCGCGCAGTTCTACGTGAGTTCGCCGCTCGAGTTGTGTCTGCTGCGGGTGTTGATCGGCTTCGGCATGGGCGGCGATTTCGCGGTTGGGCACGCGATCCTTGCGGAGTTTTCGCCACGCAAACATCGTGGCACTTTGCTCGGGTCGTTCAGCGTGGTATGGACAATTGGCTATGTGGCGGCCAACGTGCTTGGCATGCAGTATGCCGACGCGTCGCCCGATGCATGGCGGTGGCTGCTTGCGTCGGCCGGCATCCCGGCGCTGATCGTGTTGATTTTGCGTATAGGTACACCTGAATCGCCGCGTTGGCTGCATGGCAAGGGACGTGTTGCTGAAGCCAAAGCGATCGTGCTCAAGCACTTCGGCCCCAACGTGACGCTCGACGGCGGCGATGACGAACACGCGCAAACGCACGGTGGCTTCATGCGCCTGTTCAAGAAGGACCTGATCCGCAGAACGATCTTCAACTGCGCGTTCTTTGTGTGCCTCGTGATTCCCTATTTCGCGATCTACACGTTTCTGCCCACCATTCTTAAAGCGATTCATTTGGACAACAACTCCAGCACGGATTTTCTGTTGAACGGTTTCCTCGTGCTCGGCGCGTTGATCGGTATCTGGCTCACCATTAAGTTATCGCGCCGTATGTTTCTGATCGGCTCGTTCGCAGTGACATGTATGTCGTTGATTGCGTTGAGCCTGCTGCCGGAGTCAGCGACGCTCGCGATGATCGTCGCGTTCGCGATCTTCACGCTGACGATGTCCGCTTTCTCGAACCTTGTTGGCGTGTTTCCTCCAGAGTGTTTTCCGACCGAAGTGCGCGCGTGCGGCGTCGGGTTGGCGATTGCGTGCAGCCGTCTTGGTTCGGCGGTCGGTACGTTTCTGTTGCCGCTCGGCATCCTCCACCTGGGTTTTCACTCGACGATGATGGTGCTTGCCGTTGTCCTGCTGATTGGCATGGTGGTGTCGATTGCATGGGCGCCTGAGACGAAGCATCTGACGTTGAACGAAGCCAGCGGCGCATAGTCCGCGGTTAGTGCTGTTCGGAAACCCCGCCGCATCGGCAACGATGCGGCGGGGTTTTTTCATTTGCGGCGCGAGAGTTCGGGCGGAGGTGTCTCATGCATTTTTCGGAAAAGTCTTAATCGTTGATCCGAGTAAAAGACATGGCTGTCGGATGCATTCGAATCAATCGTAGGGATAGTCCTACGAATTTAAGAATCTTCTTAGGTACTTCGACAATGCGGAATCTTAATATTGTTTTGCGCCTGAACGATAGGCCAATGGTTCGAAACAAGACCGCCATTTCCGGCGATGAACATTGGAACGCCCAGGGGCAGATGGCGGGTCGTACCGAATACGAATTCGCCGTTGAATCGAATCAAGAAAGTTGTTTTTTTAACTCACTGGAGCAGTAACTATGAAGTCACTCATCCCCGCAGTTGCGTTCGCAACCGGCGGTCTGCTGGGCCTTGCATCGCTCGGCGCGCAAGCGTCGGACGGCACGATTACGTTCACGGGCAGCCTGTCGGACACCACGTGCTCGATTAACGGCAAGGCGGCCGGCACACCTGCTGACATACCGGGTGTCCAGTTGCCGGAGGTTTCGGCCTCCGCGCTCGGGACTGCAGGCGCAACGGCGGGCCGGACGCAGCCGATCGTGCTGGCACTGACCGGCTGCTCGGGCACAGCGACCAAGGCCGTGGCCTTTTTCGAAAGCGGCCCGACCGTTGACCAAAGCAACGGCTACCTGAAGAACCAGGCAGCCACAAGTCCGGCTACCAACGTCGAAGTGCGTTTGCTGAACGCATCGTTCCAACCGATCAACATCACCAGCGGTTTGAACAACGATATCGCCGCTAATGGCGCGACGATCACTGCAGGCGCTGCAACCCTTAACTACTACGGCGAGTACTACGCCACGGGTAAGGCGACGGCCGGTGCAGTAAGCACGAGCGTTAACTACACGATGCAGTACCAGTAAGCGAAAGCCGAGGCGTTCGCTCGCGCGAGCGCTTTTTTATAGCCCATTTTTAAGACCATTTTTCAAAGAGGTGAATGTGATGAAGCTCGGTCGAATTGCAATAGGAGTTGGATTTGCCTGTGCGCTGCTGGCAGGCAACGCAAATGCAAGCGTGACGATTGGCGGTACGCGTGTGGTGTATCCGCTTGACCAGCGCGAAGTCACGGTCAAGCTCGAAAACGACAGCGGCACGCCATCCCTGGTACAGGTGTGGATCGACGACGGCCACCCGGATGCGAAGCCAGGCGAAATCAAAGTGCCGTTCGTGATTACGCCGCCGATCTTCCGCATGGACCCGAAGAAGTCGCAAACGCTGCGGGTTATCTACAGCGGTGAGGCCGTGCCGACCGATCGCGAATCGGTGTACTGGCTCAACGTGCTCGACATCCCGCCGAAGGCAGACAACAAGGATAACGCCAACTTGCTGCAGCTTGCCTATCGGACACGCATCAAGGTGTTCGTGCGGCCGCCGAAGCTGGCCGGCAAGCCGGAAGATGCGCCGGCCCAATTGAGCTGGAAGGTCACGGCTGCGCCGGGCGGCAAAGGCGAAGCCCTGAGCGTATCGAATCCGACGCCGTACTACGTGTCGTTTAGCGAAGTCGACGTGGAGAGCGGCGGTCACACATACAAGAACGAACAGGGCGGTATGGTGGCACCCCACGCGACCGAGGTGATGCCCGTCGCCCAGATGAATGCAGTCGCCGCAGGCGCGAAGGTCCACTACACCGCAATCAGCGATTACGGCGGCCCCATGCCCGGCGACGCAACGCTCGGCCAATAGACCTCCGTAGTTCGTCGGCCGGGCGGCCGCCTTCCGCCCATTGACAACCCTTTCCTGCCCACAGCGTGCGTTGCACAGGCAACGCACAGGGACGACGCACGCCTGTTACCGGACATTAGAAGTCAGCCAGATCATGAAACGTTCACCTCGTCTTCAGTCGCATGCTCGCACCAGTGCTCAATCTGGTCCGTTCGGCCTGAACCCCGTCACCGCAGTTGTGCTGTCGGTTTTCGCGGTGGTGGGCGGCGTCCAGCCGGCGTGTGTGAGTGCTTCCGAGAGCGACACCGCTCCCGCAGCCGTGCAGTTCGATTCGACGTTCCTGCGCACCGACCCGAACCAGACCGTGGACGTCGCGCGTTTCGCGCGTGGCAACGCGGTGTCGCCAGGCGTGTACTCGGTTGACGTGTGGCTGAACGATACTCGCATCGCCCGGCAGGACGTCCGCTTTGTGGCGGTAGAGGGGAGTGACACTGCACGCCCTTGCTTTAGTCGTCAGGTGCTCGAGGGCTTCGGGGTCGATTTCGCCAAGGTCGGTGTGGACACCGCTGCGAAGCCGGAGGCAGGAAAGGCCAGCGATGCGATTGCCGCGGCGCAGGCTGGCAAGCCTGCCGGTGCTGCTGATAGCAACGAGTGTATTGACCTGGCAACCGCCGTGCCGAACGCGACCGTCGACTTCGACTTCTCGGAACAGAAGCTCATGCTGACTGTGCCGCAGAAGTACATGCGCAACGCCGCGCGCGGTTACGTGCCGGCGGAGATGTGGCAGCAGGGTGTGAACGCGGGCTTCGTGAGCTACAACGCGAATACGTATCACACCAATGGTGCCGGCATCAATTCGACCCAGAGCTATTTGGGGCTTAATGCGGGTGTGAACATTGGCGGATGGCATTTCCGCCATCAGTCGTCGGTAACCTCGGCGTCCGGTGAAGGTACGCAGTTTGACGACATCGCCACCTACGTCCAGCACGACGTGACGAAGCTCAAGTCGCAAGTGACGTTGGGCGATGCGAGCACCGCCGGCGACGTATTCGACAGCGTGGCTTTCCGCGGCGTGCAAATCGCCACGGACGACCGCATGCTGCCCGAATCGATGCGCGGCTACGCGCCGGTGGTGCGCGGCACGGCGCAATCGAACGCGCGCGTGACGATTCGCCAGAACGGCCAGATCATTTACGAAACCACGGTGTCGCCAGGGCCGTTCGAGATCAAGGACCTGTACGCGACCGGCTACGGCGGCAACCTCGATGTGACCGTGACCGAAGCGGACGGACACACACAAAGCTTTACTGTGCCGTACGCCTCGGTTGCACAGTCACTGCGGCCGGGCACCACGCGATTCTCAGCGACGGCGGGGCAGTTGCGGAACGATACGCTCGAAACGAAGCCAGCTTTTGCGCAGTTCACCCTGCAGCGTGGTCTCACTAACACGGTGACGGCCTACGGCGGCGCCGTGGTTGCCAACGGCTATGTGGCCGCTGACATCGGCGCCGCGCTCAACACGAAGTACGGCGCGCTCTCGGCGGACATTACCGGCGCTCAGACCCAAGTGCCGGGCCAGAGCACGATGCGCGGCACCAGCTTGCGCATCGGCTACAGCAAGTTCATCGATTCGACGGACACGAACATTTCGGCGGCGGCGTATCGCTATTCGACCGCAGGCTTCCTGAATCTGTCGGATGCAGCATCTGTGCGCGATGCGGCCTTGCACGGCGGCGACATCAACTCGGTCGACCGGCAGCGCAACCGGTTGCAAGTGACAGTCAACCAGAACTTCAAGGATCAAGGCACCGTATTTCTGAGCGCGTCGTCGCAGAAGTACTGGAATCGCAGCGGCAGCGACACGTTCTATCAGGCCGGCTACACCAACAGCTTCAAGTACGGGACCTACAGCATCACGGCGGGACGCACGCGCAACTCCGACGGCTCGATGGAGAACCTGTACATGGTTAGCACGACGATACCGCTCGGCCACAGCCAGCATGCGCCGTTGATGTCGACCAACCTGTCGAGCACGGGCGGCGCTATGAACTTGCAGGCTAATGTCAGCGGCTCGCTCGGCGACAGCAACCAGTACTCGTACAACGCCTATGGCACGTACAACAGCGCCAGCAGCGGGGCCGCGTCCAACGCGGGTGTCAGCGGTACCTGGCGCGCCCCGTATGCGCAGATGACTGCGTCGGCCAGTTCGGGATCGGGTACGAGCCAGCTGTCGGCTGGTATCAGCGGGACGGTGGTCGCGCATCCCGGTGGCGTGACGTTCTCGCAGACGGTCGGCGATACGTTCGGCATGGTCGATGCGCCGGGAGCCGAAGGGGCCAGTGTGTCGAGCGCGCCGGGTGTGAAGGTCAACAGTCGTGGTTATGCGGTGGTGCCGTACCTGACGCCGTATGGCATGAACACGGTGGATATCGATCCGAAAGGCACGTCGACCGATGTTGAGTTTGAATCGACTTCGGAGCAGGCGGTGCCGCGGCTCGGGTCGGTGGTGATGCTCAAGTACAAGACGGTGACCGGACGGGCGGCCTTGATTCGTGCGCCGCAACCGGGTGACAAGGCGCTGCCGTTTGGCGTGGATGTGGTGGATGGAAACGGCAAGACTGTGGGTGTGGTGGCGCAGGACAGTCGGATCTTTGCGCGCGGCCTGGAAGACAAGGGCTCGCTATTTGTGAAGTGGGGCGAGGCAGGGGCCGAGCAGTGCCGGATTGATTATGTGTTGCCAAAGTCGACGGGTAAGACGGAGGCGGCGTACATATCGGTGGAAGGACACTGCCGTCCCGATGACGAGCGGGATCCAGCGACCGCCAACCGTCTCAGTGTCGAATCGGAAAGGTGAATACAATGTTTAAAGCAGACTTGAGTATGAGCGGAATCGGCTCAACCAATATCGATGTTGGGCGTTTTGAAGCCGACGCTGGCGAACTCCATTTGGGGCATTCGCTGACGCGACTCTTCGTGCGATTTGCGCTGATACTGTTCGGTGGCCTGATCTCGGTATCAGCACACGCAAACATTGCCTGCGAAGTTGCGAATATCGACTTGGCAATTGCGGCCGGAAATATTGCTTTACCCGTGAGTACGGTGCCTGGTACGACATTGGGTACCATTTCTTCCAGCACCTTCCAGATGAAATGCCATTTTACGAATCGAGTTAACAACGTTACTGCCGCGACGAATTACGCAAATCTCAGTACAAAGGCATCGCTTGCTACCGGATACAACGACCTTTACAAAACCAACATTGCTGGTATCGGAGTTCGATACACGTTTAATTCATCTGATTGCAACGTGAAAGACGTGGTGATGCAAGACGGTAAGGTGAAGATTGGCTGCTTCTTCGAGGGACCGATAGGCGGACCAGTCCAGACCGCCAACATTACTGTAACACCCACGCTTGTGGTCACAGGAGCGATAGGTTTTGGAACGTCGACGCTGTCGACTTCTCCATTGATCTCAATCGTCTATACGTCGTCTGATCAAGATACCTCTTGGTCTAAGGGTGACCTTTTTTCGGGGAGCGCAACGGGTACATTCGTCCATCCTGCCTGCTCCGTTAGCCGGCCGGCTGTTCCAGTTACACTTCCCTCGATCGGCATCAGCCGGCTGTCATCCGGCGTCGGTTCAACCGCAGGGGCGGAGCAGTTCTCGCTGTCGTTTAGTTGCAGCTCCGGGGCGAAGGTGTTGATCACGCTTACGGACAGCGTGGATACGGCGAACCGAAGCAATACCCTTCAGCTAAAGGCGGGTTCGACGGCGAAAGGCGTTGGGGTGCAGATTTTAAATGGCAACTCACCGGTTTCGTTCGGCCCAGACTCTGACACGGTTGGCAATACGAACCAATGGACGATTGGTAGTTCGCCAGATGGAGCATTAGATGTGCCGCTGACCGCGCGCTACATCAGAACAGGTGCGCTCTTACCGGGGACGGTCAATGCGCTTGCTACGTTCACGATGTCGTATCAGTAATGGGTGACGAGATATCAAGGCAAGCCGCGCCTCCGCTTAGTTCGGTGGTAATGCTGAAGAGTGAGTCACTCGGCTTACGGATGGTAGTGCGGCCCCCGCTTGCGGTGATGGCGACGATAGTCCCGCGCAGTTGCAGTGTGACTACACCTTCTGTTACGCAGCCGCTGCCTACCGTGTCTCCAAGCAGTCTAGCCTTTGGACCGGCTGGGGCAACTTTGTTCAACCTTGGCGTCAACTGCCCTTCCGGGGCCAAGGTTTATGTGACGCTAACGATGCGTCGAACGTTTCCAACACGTCGAGCACGTTGAGCCTGACGCCAGACTCAACCGCGAAGGGCGTTGGTTTGCAGATTCTCAATGGAACGACGCCGATTGCCTATGGCCCCGACTCCCCTGTTGCGGGAAAAATGAATCAATGGTCGGCAGGCATGGCGGCAGGCGGTACGATGAATATTCGACTGACTGCCCTATACATACGAACGACCGTGCCTTTGACTCCGGGCACAATAAAGGGTGTGGCCACTTTCACCATGGCCTATCAATAGTGCTGCGCAAGCGGCCCGCTGTTCGCCAGAAGCACTTGGCAGGGAGCCCCGTTCAAGTGCCGCATCTGCCCCCCAATCCCCATTTCCGATACGTCCGCCCCCATGACGTGTATCATTCGTTCCCTGCGCTGTTCTGTGCCGGCAATTCCCGTATTTCCAAACGCTCGTTCGTAACCTGGTTGCGACGCAGCGGAGTTGCCGCGTGAAGCGGGTCTCAGACCGGCTCCCGCAGTTCGGCGCCGCCGCGCCAGACATGGCAGACCAGGGGCTACAAGCTTCTGAAGACCGCTCGAACCTCTATCCGTGACCGCCAGACCCGATGTCAGTCTCCGAACTCAAACGCCGCCGCACGTTCGCGGTCATTTCCCACCCGGACGCGGGCAAAACCACGCTTACTGAGAAGCTGCTGCTGTTCTCGGGCGCGATTCAGATCGCCGGTACCGTGAAGGGCCGCAAGAGCAATCGCTATGCGACTTCGGACTGGATGGAGATCGAAAAGCAGCGCGGCATTTCTGTCGCCAGTTCAGTCATGCAGTTCGAGTACGGCGACGCCGTCATCAACCTGCTCGACACCCCGGGCCACGAGGACTTCTCTGAAGATACCTACCGTGTGCTGACGGCGGTCGACGCCGCCGTGATGGTGATCGACGGCGCCAACGGCGTCGAAGCGCAAACGCTGAAGCTGCTCGAGGTCTGCCGCAGCCGCAAGACGCCGATCGTTACCTTCATCAACAAGCTCGACCGCGAAGTGCGCGAGCCACTCGAACTGCTCGACGAAATCGAGCAGCATCTGGGTGTGGCGGCCGTGCCGTTCACCTGGCCGATCGGCATGGGCAAGGAATTCCAGGGCGTCTACGACATTCAGCACGACCAGGTGCGCCTGTTCCGCGCTGGGCAGGATAAGGCGGGCGGTGCGGTCGAAACGCTGCAAGCGCTCAGCGACGAAGAAGGCGAACGCCGCTTTGGCCATAGCTGGGTCAAGGCGAAAGAAGAAATCGACCTGATCACAGGCGCGTCGCCTGATTTCGATCGCGAGCAGTTCCTCGCGGGTCAGCAATCGCCGGTGCTGTTCGGCTCGGCGATCAATAACTTCGGCGTGAAGGAAATTCTCGACGCGCTGGTCGACCTTGCACCGCCGCCGTCGATGCGCATGACCGTGCAACGTCCGGTGATGCCGGACGAGCCGAAGTTCACCGGCGTGGTGTTCAAGGTGCAGGCGAACATGGACCTGGCGCACCGCGACCGCGTGGCGTTCATTCGCGTGTGTTCGGGGCATTTCGAACGCGGCATGGCCGTGAAGGTGACGCGCACGAACAAGACGTTCCGCGCGAATAACGTGGTGACGTTCCTGTCGCAGCGTCGTGAGACGGTCAGCGAGGCGTATCCGGGCGACATCATCGGTATCCCGAATCACGGCACCCTGAGCCTCGGCGATACGTTGACCGAAGGCGAACTGTTGCAGTTCGTTGGCCTGCCGTTCTTCGCGCCGGAAATTTTCCAGACGGTGGAAGTGGTGGACCCGATGCGCGCGAAGCAACTCGGCGAAGCGCTGAAGCAGCTCGGCGAGGAAGGCGCGATTCAGGTGTTCCGTCCGGAAGTCGGCGGTTTGATCATTCTTGGCGCGGTGGGTCAACTGCAGTTCGAAGTGGTGTCGCACCGCTTGTCGACGGAATACAAGGTCGACGTGCGGATGGCGCCGGCGCGGTATCGCATGTCGCGTTGGGTGACGTGTGACGATGCGGCTGAATTGCGTCGTTTCACGGATTCGTACGCGGCGCGGATCGCGCTCGATGCATCGGATGCGCCGACGTATCTGGCATCGCATGTGTCGGAAATCGAAGTCGCGCAGAAGGCCTGGCCGAAGATTGTCTTTAATGAACTGCGCGAGCATTCGGGCGCGCCGTTCAAGAAGGCGATGTAAGCCGTCATAGGCCGCTAATTGAGGTCGGTGAAGCGGGTTCGTTTCGCCTGATTGGGACAAATCCGACCTGCAGGCCGAAAAGCTTCGCAACGCTATTGAGCGAGTCGACGGTCGGATTCCCGGTCCCGCGCTCGATGTCCTGGATGACTCGGCGGCTGACGCCTCGGTGCGCGGCGAATTCCGCCTGGGTCAGGCCCGTCATCTTGCGCATCGCTTTCATGGCCTCAGGAATGGTCATGTCGCCCCGGGCGATCCTTTCGTAGAAAGCGCGGCGCAGGGCGTTCTGCTCTTCACGGGTGGGGCGAATCCGACGGGGCATGCTAGGCCTCTAAGGGTTGAAGAGCTTTCAGTTGTCGGGCCTGTGTATCGATGTACTGCGTCAGGAACTCGATGATGTCGTGATCGACCCCCCGCGCTGCCATCGTGTCGGGCAGGCGTTCGATCTGTACGGCAAACCGGCTCAACTCCGCGGCGAGCATTCGGCGTTCGTGGTCAGGTACAGGCAACGCCGCGAGCACGTCGGTCCAGTCCATCAGCTCAGCCCGGGTGTTCGGGCGATACCACCTCAATGCACGTGGGATCAACTCGGGATCGAGGTACATCGGCGCGAAGTCAAACAGGGGCGTGAGCTGAACTCTGCCTTCGACCAGTTGCACAGCCGTATTGCGCGCGTGATTGTCCGTGTTGCGCATCGCCAGATTGAGTACGTCCCGCTTGATGAATTCGAGCGTTTCGGCTGCTGGATCGCTCACAACTTTGCGGATTCCGGCCACGACCTCGAAGAGGCTCGGTCGCTGGTCAAAACCGGGTAACCCCAGAATGGATGCCACGCTTTCCTGATGGAGGCGCACGACTTTCCCGTCGCGCGCGATCCGGTCGAAGCGCGGAACCAGCAGAACGTCTCCGTGAAGGGTCGGCAAATCCGCGTGCGTGCGGATACCCAGCGCGGCAGCCACCCGCATGTACGCTGCTTCATTGCGCAGGACCTTGTCGTCGGCCGCGCTATTCCCGCGCGGCAGTTTCGCGATCAAGTGCTGCGTGGCATCGGCATCAGGCAGGATGGCATCACCACGCAGCAGGCCCGCGCGGTCCCGGGTTAGCAGGTATTTCGGCGCCGCGCCCTGAACCCCCGTGGTGCCGGTGCCCAGCATCCCGTGCGCGGACATCATTTCCTTGAATTCTGCGCTTCGCACGGCGACGTCGTCGATGGTCAGGCAAAGGCCGCCGTTAAGCTCGATCTGCGCGCAGTCAACCCAGCGATCGTCCAGAAATATCTGCAGGGTGCAATCCATGAGGCAACTCCTTGTGCCTCCTAAATGTAGCGCGATAAGGCGATGGATTGCTTATGTGCTTCTTATAAGTGCTTTTTGGCCGAATCAGCGACTGGATGGCAGTCGTTCAAGGGTCGCAGACGTAGGTTGCTCTTGCGCTCCTTGGCGTTCGATCGTGGCGCGTTAGAAGATGCGTCTAACATCCCTCATATGGGCCACTAAGCGGCTTAACAGCCTATCTATGGGCTGTTAAATTGAAAGGCAGCAAGAATCGGCCAAGGATGGGGCGTGAATCCGGCGCAGCGAACTCATGAGCGAGAAAGCCTGTGACCCAGCGGTTGTGTTGGCGGGGCTGAAAGCCGCCAGGCAAATGCTTGCACAAATTTTCAGTAAAACAATTAATTTCAACATTTGCTGAAAATGGTGATTTTACTGAAAAATTTGCCAAATTTCAGTATTTAGGCTAATTTCAACAAATGCTGAAAGTGGACAAATTGATGAACAGGACCGAACTTCAGGGTCGTGAGGCCTTGGAGAGCTTGCTCTCGCAAATACCCGTCATCGGCATCCGTGACGTGCAATGGGAGCGCCCGCTCGCCAGTCAGGAAGTCGACCTCATCGTGCACCTGCAAACGGCAGAGCAGCCCTATCAATTGTTCTGCGACATCCTGCCCAGCGGGCAGCCGCGATATGTCAACCACGCCTTACTGAAGATGCGTGAGGAAGTAACCCGGGGCGGACCAGAGGTTGTGCCGATTCTTATTGCCCCCTATTTCTCGCCGGCGACGAGGGATGTCTGTCAACAAAACCATGTGGGCTATCTCGACTTGGAGGGCAATGCGCGGATTTCCTTCGGGAGTGTCTTCATTGACCGTCAAGTTTCCGTCAAGCCTGTCGTTGAACGCCGCGAGCTCAAGTCCCTGTTCAGGCCTCGGTCGGCGCAAGTGCTTCGAGTGATGTTGCGCGAGCCCGCGCGTATCTGGCGCGTTGCTGAGCTTGCGCAAGCCTCGGGCGTCAGTCTGGGCCACGTCAGCAATGTGCGCACAGGATTGCTGGATCGTGAATGGGCCACGGCGAGCAGCGATGGACTTTACTTGTCCCAACCCGACCTCTTGCTGGACGCATGGCGTGATAGCTATGAAGCGCCAGCCGGCGAGCACAAGCGTTTCTACACGACACTGCACGGAAGTGCCCTTGAGGATGCCGCGCGCAACGTGCTGAGTGGGAATGGCGAGAAGGATCTTTGGGCGGCCTTCGCTTCATTTTCCGCTGCCAAGTGGTTGGCGCCCTATGCGCGAACCAGTACCCACTACTTCTATGCAAGCCACGCAGGGCTGGAGAAGCTCAAGACGGCTCTGAAACTGGAGCCTTCAGCGAAGGGAGAGAACGTTATGATCATGCTCCCTAAAGACGAAGGCGTGCTGTCGGACACCGTCGAACCGGCACCCGGCGCCATCTGTACCAGCCCGGTTCAGACCTATCTTGATCTGAGCATTGCCGGTGAGCGCGGCGAAGAGGCCGCTCAATATCTACGTCAGGAAAGGATGACATGGCCGAATTAGTTCCACAGGAGCCGCAGTCGGCGGCTGATTACGACGATCGCACCACCCATGCCGTGAAATCCGTTCTGGTGGAGATTGGCCAGGTGCTTGGCAGCTTTAGAGGCAAATTCGCGGTGATTGGTGGCGCGGTGCCCTGGTTGCTGCTCGACAGCGAAGAGATGCGACACGTCGGCACGATTGACGTCGATTTGAGCCTGGACGCCGAGGCTCTTGCCGATAAGGAATACGCCACCCTCGTCGCGGCGCTGATGGGTCACGGTTATCAACAACGCGACGGACTCAGGCGCTTCCAGCTCGTTCGTCAGGTCCCGCCAACGGATGAAGGGCCGGCGATCGATGTCATCGTCGACTTCCTTATGCCGCGTCCGGCCGACATTGAAAAGAACATTCCGCCGCTGATTGACAACTTCGCGGTCCACCGCGCAGACGGCGCCGACCTCGCTACGCGTTTCTATCAAATGGTGGCGATTTCAGGGCCGATGCCAAACGGTGGTACCAACAAAGTCGAAATCGCCGTGTGTTCCATCCCGGCCCTGCTGGCCATGAAGGGGTATGCCCTGAACGGACGGCTCAAACAAAAAGACGCTTATGACGTCTACTTCTGCGTGCGAAACTATCCGGGAGGCGTGGAGGCCTTGGCAGACGCCTGTTACCCGCTTCTCGACCACGCCAGCGGTGCTGTGGGGTTCGGGTATATCGCAGCAAAGTTTGATGTCCTCGACGGTTTTGGACCTACCTCGGTCCGGCGATTCGTCGAAGACTCTCAAATCCTGGGTGATCGCACGCCAGAGCAATGGCAACAGGACGCCTTTGGACAGGTCGAGGCGCTCTTGCGCGCATTGAACTTGCGTGAGTAAACGCTACCGCGGCCTTGTCGAATACCCTCGGCTAACACGCACGGCAAGGGATCAAGGGATTATTCCAGCCCGGATGACGAAGTTACGCCCTTCGACTGCGATGACCTGGCGCTAACCGAGTGCGAGACCTGTAGGAGCAAAACCTCTTCCCGCATCCACCCCGCGAACGCTTGCACATACTCAAGCCCCACATATTGCTGCGGGATGTCGAGCCAATACCCGAACGGCCCAGTCACCTCGATCTCCGAGAACCGCGTCAAACTCCCATCAGCCAATTCCTCGACGATCATGTTCCGATCGACCACCGCCAGCCCCGCGCCTTTACGCGCGGCGCGGATCGCCTGCTCCAGCGTAGAAAACTCGATGCCGTTTTCCGCGTAGCGTGCGGGCAGGCCCGCCTTCGCCAGCCAGTTCGGCCACAGGTCCAGGCGGGCGTCGTTATGCAGCACGTGCAGCGCGGGCAAATGTTCGAGCAGCATGTCGAGTGATTCGCTGAGCAGACCCGGTGCGCCGACTAGTACGTGGCGCTCCGTCATCAGCAATTCGGAATGCGCACCCGCGAGTGCATTTCGGCCGAAGCGGATGACGCAGTGGCAGTCTTCGGTGGGCGACGTGCGAACGGACAGTTCGACATCGGGCAATTCGTCCCCGAGCGAGCCGAGCCGCGGCGAGAACCACTGTGTCGCAAAGGTGGGCGGCACGGCGACGACGAGACGCCGCCGCCCTTTGGCTGCGGTGATCTGACGGAAGCCGCGCTCGATGGTGTCGAAAGCTTCGGAGAGGCAAGGCAGGAATTGCACCCCGGCCGGCGTCAACCGGATCCCCTTGTGATCGCGCTCAAACAGCTTCGCGCCGAGCGATTCCTCGAGCAGCTTGATCTGCCGGCTCACCGCGCCTTGGGTGACGCATAGCGCAGTGGCCGCGCGGTTAAAGCTCATGTGCCGGGCTGTTTCTTCAAAGAAGCGCAACGCGATCAGCGATGGCAAGCGCCGCATAAATCACCTTCTGTCTCTTTGTTCGTTCGGAGCAGGCGTGACTGTTGTCGCGTGCCTGCTCGCGGAATCCATGTTCGTGCTGCGCGTTGTCTCCGACGCGCCGTGCCGCCATCAATCAGCCCGCACCTGTCAAAGGCAAACGGGCCGTTCGGGCAGCCATAGGATTGTCGCATTCAGGCTCGATATTTTGCCTGATCGCGCTAAAAAAATTCTGGCGTGCGTTGGCGCGGATCAAGCGGGATTTCGTCTACGTCACACCGCGTTTTCAGCACCGCAGCCGCGCAAGCCCTCGACTTCGCCTATCCTGACGAAGACGCGCGCCACCTGGCCGCCGTGCCTACTTCACACTCCGCTGGAGCGCCCGTGACCGTTCGCAACCTAGACGCCCTGTTCCGCCCTAAATCCGTCGCCGTGATCGGCGCTTCCGAGCGGCCGGGCAGCACCGGCGCAATGGTGTGGGCGCGCGTGCTGGAAGGCGGCTTCGAGGGCCCCATCTGGCCGGTCAATCCGAAATACGAGACGCTCGGCGGACGCAAGGTCATCGGCGATGTCGGCGATTTGCCGCAAGCGCCTACCGTCGCGCTGATCTGCACGCCGCCCGACACGTGGCCCGGCATCATCCACAAGCTCGGCGGCCTAGGCACGCGCGCGGCGATCATCGTCGGCGAGGTGCGGAGCGATGAGGACCGCGCGCATCTCCGGCATGCGCTCTCGGCGGCGCGGCCGCATTTGCTGCGGATCGTCGGGCCGGGCAGTCTCGGAGTGGTGTCGCCGGCGCTGCACGCGCATTTCGGTGCGCCGTCGTGCACGGTGAAGGCGGGTGGTGTGGCATGGGTGTCGCAGTCGAATGCACTGACGAATGCTGTGCTCGGTTGGGCGCATGCGCGCGGCCTTGGCTTTTCGCACGCCGTGGCGCTGGGTGGCGAAGCCGACGTAGATGCCGGCGACGTGCTCGACTATCTGGCGAGCGATCCCGGCACGCGCGCGATCCTCCTGGAGTTGGATACGGTGCGCGCCGCGCGTAAATTCATGTCCGCGGCTCGCGCGGCGGCGCGCAACAAGCCAGTGCTGGCGTTGCGCTCAGGCCGCGCCGATCCGGCCGACGCGCTGTACACGGCGGCATTCCGCCGCGCGGGCATGGTGCGCGTCGATTCGCTCGACGATCTGCTCGATGAAATCGAAACGCTCGGCGTGGGCCGGGTGGCGGCAGGCGCGACGGCGACGCTGATTACCAGCGACAGTGGCCTCGCCACGCTCGCCTGCGACGCCTTTGCCGCTGCCGGCGACACGCTCGCGCCGTGGCCCGCCGAAGCGGATGCGGCGCTAAGCGAAGCGCTGCCGCACGCGGTGGCCGGCAACCCGCTAAGACTCGGCGACGATGCGCGTCCCGAGCATTTCGGCACCGCGCTCAAGCTGCTCGCCGAGCATCGCAGCACGGGCACGGCCTTCGTGGTCCACGCGTCGACGCATGGCGCGCCGGTCGGTGAGGTCGCGCAGGCATTGATCGCGAATCAGCGCTTCGCCTATCGCGGGCTGCTCGCATGCTTTTTCGGCGGCGTGGATGCGGCCACGCGCGATGCGCTGCATGCGCAAGGCATTCCGGTTCATACGACGCCACAGCGGCTTGCGCGCGCTTTTGCGCGTCTGGTCGACTACCGGATGGGACGCGAACTGCTGATGCAAACGCCGGAAGGTTTGCCGGCGCAGATACCCGAAGCAATCGACGCCGCTCAGGCGCAGGCCCGCGCCGTGCTCGCGGCAGGTGAGCACCAACTAACTGGGGCCGCGGCGGCACAGTTTCTTGAGCGTTTTGGTCTGAGCGTTGAAACGCAAGGGGGCGACCTGACGAAAGGATCCTCGGCGCAAGGCGCTACGGAAAGATCGACGCAAGTGCTAACCCAACAAGCCGTGCAGCAACTAGCCGCAGCGCCGGCACAAGCAGACTGCGAGGAACTGGTCGCCGCACAGTCGCGCAAGCCGGTTGTCGCCATCGCCGTCGAACTTCACGACGACGACAACTTCGGCCCCGTCTTCCGCTTCACCGCGCCTTCTGCGGATGGCGTGTCCGAGCCGCTGCGCGTCTACGGCTTGCCGCCACTTAATCCGATGCTCGCGCGCGACATGGTCATGCACTCGCGCTACGCGCGCCTGATCGATCCCGAGCCGGCATTAACCGCATTGACGGCGCTTTCGCAGGCGGTCTGCGACGTCAAGGAGATCGTCGGCCTGGCGCTGACGCTGTGCGTATTCAAGGACCACGTGGTGGTAGTCGAGCCTACCCTCAGCCTCGCGTCGACACGCAGCCGGCTCGCGATCGTACCGTACCCGCGCCGTTTCGAAGAGACGATCGACTGGCAGGGCCTGCGCGTGACAGTCCGGCCGATCCGACCGGAAGACGAAGCCGCGCATCACGATTTCGTCGAAGCGATGACGCCGGAAGATTTGCGTTTGCGGTTTTTCGGCGCAGTAGGCAGCTTCGATCACTCGCAGCTCGCGCGTATGACGCAGATCGACTACGACCGCGAAATGGCGCTGATCGCGACGGTCACCAGCGAAGACGGTTTCACGCGCACGCTCGGCGTCGTGCGCGCCGTAGCCGATCCCGACAACGAGACGGCCGAGTTCGCCGCCGCGGTGCGCTCCGACCAGAAAGGCCGGCGCCTTGGACAATTGCTGATGGATCGGATCATCAAGTACGCGCGGGCGCGCGGCACCCACTGGCTGGTCGGCGAGGCGTTGCGGGAGAACGCGCCGATGATCGCGCTAGCCAAGTCCTGCGGCTTCACCATCACGCCGACGGAAGATCCTGGCGTGGTCGGCTTCAGGATGGCGCTGGATGAACCGGCGCAAGGCTAAGTTGGCGGGGAGGGCGCTTGCCGAAGCTCACAGACACAAGACCGCCCGCTATGACTATGACGCCAGGCCGCGGCGATTCGCGGCCCCAGGCGTTGTGACTTCAGCTTTTAAGCCGGCAACTTCGCCGCGGCTTCGTCGACCTGCGTGCGGGTCACGGACAACTCTTCCAGCAACGCTTCAGCGTACACAGCACCGGTTTCGCGTTCCAGACGCGCGATGGTCGCGGCGCAACGGTTCGCGTCCTTCAGCGTCGCGATGAACGACTTCACCGATTCACCCGCCTTGAAGGCGTCGAACAGCGGCACGCGGATGTCGTCCGGCAGCGGACGCGCCGTCCATTGATACGGCTTGCCGTTGAACGTGAACTGCGGCGGCAGCACGCGCTCTTTCTTCGCGGCCGGAATCAGGCCGAAGGTGCGCGCGGCGTCGCCGATCTGCTCAGCCGAAAACAGCTCGTCCGGGCTGATGTCGAATTGCTGAATGAAGGTCTCGATGCTGTGCATCGCCGCAGCGCGGTCGTCACGGCGCTTTTGCGCATGAGCGACGATGTCGCGCAGTTCGTCGGCTTCTTCGGGCGTGATCGTGAAGCTCGACTGCTTCTGCTGAAGTTCGGAAAAACGCTGGAATTCGGAATCGGTCAGAAGTTTCGCCATTGCTTGATCGTTGAGCGCGCATGAGGAGACCCCTGCGGCGTGATTTTTGAAAGGGTCGCCATTCTAAACCATGTGCATTAAACAGCCTCTTCCCGAAACATCGAGAGCGCCTGCACCGTCTCACGCAGCAGCGCCGTTGCCGCCTCCAGCGTCGGCGCGACGTATTCGTCGATGCGCCGCAAGTACGGACACGTGAGCACCGCGATCGCCTGACCCGACGGCCCCTGGATCGGAAACGTGACGTCCGTGACACCGAAGGTCTGCTGACTGTCCTTCTGCGAAAAACCCGCCGCGCGAATCCGCTCGCATGCCTGTTCCAGGGCTTCGCGATCGATCGTGACTTCGCCTTTCACCTTGGTGTGTTCGGCCAGCATCTGGTCGCGTTGCTCGACGCTTTGAAACGCGAGCATCACGCGGCCCGAACCCGTATCGATCAGGCCGACCCGCGAGCCGAGCCGCACCGACATGCCCCACGTGCCCGGTCCGTCCACTTGCGCGATCACCAGCAGATTGCCGCGGTCGCACACCACGAGGTGACACGATTGCTCCGCGGCATCGGCAAAACGCTGCATCAGCGGCAGGGCTTCGGAGATCAGGCGGTTCATCGGCGGATGACGATGTGCGAGCGCATACAGCTTCAGGCTCAGCGAATAGCGGTCGCCCGCCGCCGAGCGCACCACGTACTGCCGTGCGACCAGTCGCTCCAGCATCCGGTACATCTCGCTCGCGTTGCGTCCCAGCCGCTTGGTGATTTCGGCGCGCGTCAGCCCTTCTTTCTGCTCCGCGAGCAGTTCTAGGATGTCGAGGCCCTTGTCCAACGCGGGGGCGCGGTAACGGTCGGCGTCGTCTTTGTCGTCTGCGTCCATGGTGAGCGAGGTTCCGTGTGTTGTTCTCATTATCTGGCGCGTGAGTGTAAGTGCGTGGGGAATCTCGTGCGAGGTGGCACGCGCCAGGGGAAACACCGAGGCATGATGCAGTGCACATCGCTTGACTTCGAAAAGTCCGTATATGAATAATACGTTCATTGGTGAATGAACGCACACCAATACTTCATAAGAAAGCGCAGGACCAAGTGCCCACCACTCGCATGGCGGGTTCACGCAGTTCCCACAACGCATTGCTTTGCATGGGGCCGGAGTAAGCGCTAAAGCGCTAACTCCGGACCGACATAGGAGACAACCATGTCGTTCGCGAAAGGGCCGCACCCGGCTCGCCGTTTGTTCCAGAGTTCGTTGTTCGCCATTGCGGCGGCAGCTTGCGTCGCCAGCTTCGCCGTCAGTGGTGCGGCACACGCCGCTGACGCCGGCAAGGTCGGCCTCGGTCTGCCGCTTCTCACGTCGCCGTTCTGGCAGTCGTACAACAACTATCTGCCCAAGTACGCGAAGGACATGGGCATCGATATCCTCGCGCCGGTCAATTCGAACGGCGATCCGGTCCAGCAGATCACCGACATGAACAACCTGCTGAACCTCGGTGCGAAAGGCATCGTGGTCGGCCCGCTGGATTCGGCGGCGATCAGTCGCGCGCTCGATGCGGCATCGGCGAAGAACGTGCCGGTGGTCGCCGTCGACGTCGCGCCGACGCAAGGCAAGGTGGCGATGGTGGTGCGCGCCGACAACCACGCCTACGGCGAGAAAGCGTGCAAGTACATCGGCGAGCACGTGAAGTCGGGCAAGGTTGTGCAGATCATGGGCGACCTGGCGTCGGTGAACGGACGCGACCGCTCCGAAGCGTTCCGCTCGTGTCTGAAGGGCTTCCCGGGTTTGTCGCTGCTGGAGATTCCGGCAAGTTGGAAGGGTGACGTCGCGGCTACCGCGCTCGACAGCCTGCTCACCGCGAATCCTGACGTGAAGGCAATCTACATGCAGGCAGGCGGCGTCTATCTGTCGCCCACGCTGCAAACGTTGCGCCGCAAGCAGATGCTGTTTCCGGCCGGCGATGCGAAGCACGTCGTGATTGTCAGTAACGACGGCATTCCGCAGGAGTTCGAGGCCATCCGTCGTGGTGATATCGACGCCACCATTTCGCAGCCTGCCGATTCCTACGCGAAATACGGTCTCTTCTACATCAAGGCCGCGTTGGCCGGACAGACCTTCAAGCCGGGCCCGACGGATCACGGCAGCAACATCGTCCAGCTGGCGCCGGGCATTCTCGAAGATCAATTGCCCGCACCGCTCGTCACGAAGGCGAATGTCGACGACAAAGCCTTGTGGGGCAATACCGTTAAATGAGCGAGCCGACGCCCTCCGTGCCGGTCGTCGAAGCGTTTGAGGTCACCAAACGCTTCGGCTCCACGGCCGCGCTGAAAGACGTGAGCATCCGGGTGATGCCTGGTGAGTCGCATGCGCTCGTCGGGCGTAACGGTGCGGGCAAATCGACGCTGGTGTCGATCCTCACCGGCTTGCGCAAGCCCGATACCGGCGAGGTGCGTTTTGGCGGCACGGCCGCGCCGTCGATCGCGGACCGTGATGCGTGGCGCGAGCGTGTGGCCTGCGTTTATCAGCATTCGACGATCATTCGCGATCTGAGCGTCGCGGAGAATCTGTTCATCAACCGGCAGCCGTCACGAGGGGGCGTGATTGATTGGCGCGCCATGCGCCGCGATGCACGTGAGTTGCTCGATCACTGGAAGATCGACGTACGCGAAGATGCGCGCGCCGGCGATCTGAGCGTGGAAGCACGGCAACTCGTGGAGATTGCGCGGGCGCTGTCGTACGGCGCGCGCTTCATCATTCTCGACGAACCGACCGCGCAACTCGACGGCGACGAAATCAAGCGCCTGTTCCGCCGCATCAGCGAGTTGCAGCGCGAAGGCGTGACGTTCCTCTTTATTTCTCATCATCTGCAAGAGGTCTATGAAATCTGCCAGGCGGTGACGGTGCTGCGTGACGCGCGGCATATCGTCAGCGCGCCGGTTTCCGCGTTGCCGCGCGAGCAATTGATCGAAGCGATGACCGGCGAGCGCGGCGGCCTGGCCGTCGCTGACGCGGCGGCGCGCGATGCGTTGCCGGCGGACACCGCCATTGCGCTGGAAGTCAAAGATCTGGTGGGTTCCGATTACGAAGGTGTGTCGTTCACGGTGAAGCGTGGCGAAGTGGTCGGGCTGACCGGCGCAACTAGCAGCGGCCGCACGAGCGTGGCCGAAGCGATTGCCGGTTTGCGCGCGGCGAGGCGTGGCTCGATCAGCGTGGATGGCACAACGCTGCCGCCTGGCGATGTCCCTGCTGCGCTGGCTCACGGCATCGGTTGCGTGCCGAAGGATCGCCATCACGAAGGCCTGGTGCTGACGCAATCGGTTGCCGAAAACGCCTCGATGACGATCGCGCGCCTGCTTGGCAAATTCGGCATCGCGCCGCCTGCGAAAAAGAACGCCTTCGGTCAGAAGATGATCGACGCGCTCGGCATCGTCGCGCAAGGCCCCGAGCATGTCGTGTCAGGGCTGTCGGGCGGCAATCAGCAGAAGGTCGTGATGGCACGCGCACTCGCCACCGATCCGAACGTGCTTGTATTGATCGACCCTACGGCAGGCGTCGATGTGAAATCGAAAGAGGCGTTGCTGTCAGTCGTGGATCGCGTGCGAGAGGAGGGCAAGGCCGTGCTGGTCGTGTCCGGCGAACTCGACGATCTGCGTACCTGTGACCGTGTGCTGGTCATGTTCCGTGGCCGTGTCGCGGCCGAATTTCCCGCGGGTTGGCAAGACCACGACCTGATCGCATCCGTTGAAGGAGTTAGTCTCCATGAAGAATAGTGTGCCCAGCCCTGCATTCGGCACCGCGCAAGCTCAAGCGCAACCGCAGCCGATCGCGGCGGCCTCAAGCGGCAAACGTGCCCGCAGCGAACTCGCCCGGCTGCGCGAACTGGCCTTGCTGCCCGCGCTTGCGTTGCTGCTCGTGATCGGCGCGTTCGTCAGCCCGAGCTTTCTGACGAAGGCAAATCTGATCAGCGTGCTGGGGGCGTCCGCGGCATTGGCATTGGTTGTGCTCGCCGAATCGCTGATCGTGTTGACCGGCAAGTTCGATCTGTCGCTCGAATCGACGGTGGGCATTGCGCCGGCTATCGGCGCGATGCTGGTGATGCCGGCGGCGTCCGCGGGCTTCGGGTTGCAATGGCCGGCGGCGGCGGGTTTGCTGGCTATCCTCGTGGTTGGCGCGGTGATTGGCTTCGTCAACGGTTTCCTGGTGGTGCGTTTGCGATTGAACGCCTTCATCGTTACGCTGGCGATGCTGATCGTGCTGCGCGGCATGCTGGTCGGTGCGACCAAAGGCGGCACGCTGTTCGATATGCCGCCGTCGTTCTTCTCGCTCGCCACCACGATCGTGCTCGGTTTGCCCTTGTCGGTGTGGCTCGCGGCGGCAGCGTTTGCCATCGCTGCGTTCGTGCTGCGCTATCACCGCCTGGGTCGCGCGTTGTACGCGATCGGCGGCAATCCGGAAGCGGCGCGCGCGGCGGGGATTCGCGTGGAGCGTATTACGTGGGGCGTATTCGTGCTCGGCAGTATGCTGGCCTCGGTGGGCGGTCTGATCGTGACCGGGTACGTCGGCGCGATCAACGCGAACCAGGGTAACGGCATGATTTTCACGGTGTTCGCGGCGGCGGTGATCGGCGGCATTTCGCTCGACGGCGGCAAGGGCTCCATGCTCGGTGCGCTCACCGGCGTGTTGCTGCTCGGCGTCGTGCAGAACCTGCTGACGCTGGCCCAGGTGCCGTCGTTCTGGATTCAGGCGATCTACGGCGCGATCATCCTCGGCTCGCTGATGGTGGCACGGCTCGCCAGCGGCGAAGGCCAGAACTAATGCACACGCATCACGGAGAACGCACTTGACCAGCAGCTCAACGCAAACCCCGCAAACGCCCCAAACGTTGCAAATCGATCCACGCCTGATCCTGCTCAGCCCCGCGGATAACTGCCTGATCGCGGCGGCGCGTCTCGATGCGGGCACGCAAGTCGAGATCGAAGGCGAGCGCGTGACGCTCACCAAAACCATCGATCTCGGTCACAAGGTCGCGCGCCATGAACTTGCGAGAGACGACAAGGTGCTGCGTTACGGCGCGGTGATCGGTCACGTGACCGAGGCGGTGGCGCGCGGCGCGCATCTGCATACGCACAACCTCGAAAGCGATTACCTGCCCACGTATACGCACGACGCGGGCCACGAGTTCGTCCATCACTGAATTGAGCACATTGACGTGGCCTTGCGCCGCGCTGGAATGATCATGACTGACACTTCCGTAGCATCCGCCGCCGCGCAGCATCAGCCCTTGTTGCAGGGCTATCCGCGCAAGGATGGCCGCAAGGGCATCCGCAATGTGGTTGCGGTGGCGTATCTGGTCGAGTGCGCGCATCACGTCGCGCGCGAGATCGTCACGCAGTTTCGCGAACCGCTCGACGCGTTCGACGATCCTTCAGCCGAACGCGAGCCGCCGGTGCATCTGATCGGCTTTCCCGGTTGCTATCCGAATGGCTACGCCGAAAAGATGCTCGAGCGCCTCACCACGCATCCCAACGTAGGCGCGGTGCTGTTCGTGTCGCTCGGGTGCGAGAGCATGAACAAGCATTACCTTGTGGACGTGGTGCGCGCGAGCGGCCGTCCTGTCGAAGTCCTGACGATCCAGGAAAAAGGCGGCACACGCAGCACGATTCAATACGGCGTCGACTGGATTCGCGACGCCCGCAAGCAACTTGCCGCGCAGCAGAAAGTGCCGATGGCGCTGAGCGAACTGGTGATCGGCACGATTTGCGGCGGCTCGGACGGAACCAGCGGCATCACCGCAAACCCGGCTGTGGGCCGTGCGTTCGATCATCTGATCGACGCGGGCGCGACCTGCATCTTCGAAGAAACCGGCGAGTTGGTGGGTTGCGAGTTTCATATGAAAACGCGTGCCGCGAGGCCAGAACTCGGCGATGAAATTGTCGCGTGCGTGGCGAAGGCGGCGCGCTACTACTCGATCCTCGGGCATGGCAGTTTTGCCGTCGGCAATGCGGACGGCGGCCTCACCACGCAGGAAGAGAAATCGTTGGGCGCGTATGCGAAAAGCGGCGCGTCGCCGATTGTCGGCATTATCAAACCCGGCGACGTTCCGCCGACCGGCGGCCTTTATCTTCTCGACGTCGTACCTGACGGCGAACCGCGCTTCGGCTTTCCGAACATCAGCGACAACGCGGAAATCGGCGAGCTGATCGCATGCGGCGCGCATGTGATTCTGTTCACGACCGGACGTGGATCGGTGGTCGGCTCGGCGATTTCACCGGTCATCAAGGTGTGCGCGAATCCCGCGACCTACCGCAATCTCGCCGGCGATATGGACGTCGATGCAGGGCGCATTCTCGAAGGCCGCGGCACGCTCGACGAAGTCGGCCGCGAGGTGTTCGAGCAAACGGTGGCGGTGTCGCTCGGGGCGGCGTCGAAATCGGAAATGCTCGGTCATCAGGAATTCATCCTGACGTACAAGACTTTCGAACCAATGGGCCCGGCCTGTTTGCCGTCGAACGCTGCACCGCCGCATCGGGTTGTTGCGATCGAGCCGCACTGAGCGGGCCTAGCGACCTCAGCGATCAGTACGGCCGCGAGCGCGAGCCGTATTCGATTCAGCGGCCATCAGCGCGCCAAGTCAGTCGCTACTAGCGCGGCAGCGGGCAAACATCGCCGGCACGTGCTAAAACATAAACGGGATCAGAGTAAGCGCTGATGCGCTAACTCCGATCGACAGCTTTGCATGGGACCAGAGTAAGCGCTAAAGCGCCAACTCTGGTCGACATAGGAGACGTGGTCCATGACGGCAAAGATCGGTTCGAAGATCGAACAGCGGCGCAACATTGGCCGTCGTGCATTGCAGGTATCCGGATTGGGGCTCGGTACGGCGCCGTTGGGTGGTCTGTACCGCGATCTGTCCGAAGAAGAAGCGCATGCGACTATCGCCGCTGCGTGGGACGTCGGCGTGCGCTTTTTCGACACCGCGCCGCACTACGGTCACACGAAAGCCGAGCACCGTCTAGGCGACGCGTTGCGCGGCTACCCGCGTAGTGAATACGTGCTGTCCACCAAAGTCGGGCGCCGCTTCGTACCGCGCACCACGCCCTACGACGGCAGCGAAGGCTGGCAAGACCCGCTGCCGTTCCAGGCGATCTTCGACTACACGCACGACGGCATTCTGCGTTCGTTCGAAGACAGCCAGCAGCGTCTCGGCATGGTCGATATCGACATTCTGCTGGTGCACGATATCGGCGTTGTCACGCATGGCGACAAGAACCCCCATTACTGGCGGCAACTCACCGAAGGCGGCGGCTTTCGTGCGCTCGATGATCTGCGCTCCTCGGGCGCGGTCAAAGCGGTCGGGCTCGGCGTCAACGAAGGCGCGGCAATACTCGATGTGATGGCCGAATTCGATATCGATTGCGCGTTGCTCGCGGGCCGTTATACGCTCCTCGAACAGACCACGCTCAACGATCTGCTCCCAGCATGTGAACAACGCGGCGTCAGCATTCTGTTAGGCGGCGCGTTCAACTCAGGCATTCTGGCGCGCGGCGTCGCGGGCGATCTGAAATTCAATTACGGCGACGCGCCGAGCGAAATCATCGAACGCGTCGCGCGGCTGGAAGCGGTGTGCCGGGTGCATGGCGTGCCGCTTGCCGCCGCAGCTTTGCAGTTTCCGTATGCGCATCCGGCGGTCGCAACCGTGTTGACCGGCGCGCGCAGTGCCAATGAATTGCGCGAGAACGCCGCGTCGTTCGAGCAGCCGATCCCCGCGGATCTGTGGTCCGCGTTGCGTGACAAGGGCTTGCTCGACAGCCGCGCGCCCGCGCCGGAGGATTGATTTGACGATACGTATCGACGCCCACCAGCACTACTGGGACCCCGCTCGTGGCGACTACGAGTGGCTCACGCCGGAACTGAAAATCCTGTACCGGCTGTTCGGTCCCGACGATCTCAAGCCACTGCGAGAAGCAGCGGGCGTCGAACGGACGGTGGTGGTCCAGGCAGCGCCGACCATCGATGAAACGCGCTACTTGCTGGACATCGCGCGGCATGAGCCATCGATTGCCGGTGTGGTCGGCTGGGTGCCGTTGCTGTTACCCACGGCGCCGGCCGTGATTGGAGCGCTGGCGCATGAGTCGAAGTTCAAAGGCGTGCGGCCGATGCTGCAGGATCTGCCCGACGATACGTGGATTGCGAATCCCGATCTCGCGCCCGCAATCGAAGCACTGATCGAGCACGACCTCGCGTTCGACGCGTTGATTTACGCGCGGCATGTCGAGCCTTTCGAAACGTTCGCGGCGCGTTTCCCCGCGCTGCGCATCGTCGTCGATCACGGCGCGAAGCCACCGATCCGTTACGGTCGCGCGGGTTGGCAATCATGGGCCGACGCAATCACGCGGCTCGCAAAGTTGCCGCAAGTGCATTGCAAGCTGTCGGGACTCGTCACCGAAGCGTCGCCTGGCTGGAGCGAAGAAACGCTTCATCCGTATGTCGAGCATCTGCTGAAGTCATTCGGCCCCTCGCGTTTGATGTGGGGCAGCGACTGGCCCGTGCTCGATCTGAACGGCGACTATCAGGTCTGGCACTCGGTGGCGAACACCTTGCTCGCGTCCTTGAGCGACGCCGAGCGTGACGCGGTTTTCGGCGGCAACGCCGCTGCGTTTTATCGACTTTGATGTGACGAAGACGAATTACGAAGACAAGAGCAAGCCCATTCAACTGGAGTCGTAGATGACACAAAGACTGGCCGGCAAGACGGCCCTGATCACCGCTGCAGGACAAGGTATCGGTCTCGCCACCGCGGAAATGTTCGCGCGCGAAGGCGCGCGCGTGATCGCCACCGATATCCGCATCGACGGACTCGCCGGCAAGCCGGTCGAAGCGCGCAAGCTCGACGTGCGCGACAACGCGGCGATCAAGGCGCTGGCCACCGAACTCGGCGCGATCGACGTGCTGTTCAACTGCGCGGGCTTCGTGCATGCCGGCTCGATTCTCGAATGCAGCGAAGAAGATTGGGACTTCGCCTTCGACCTGAACGCGAAGGCGATGTACCGCATGATCCGCGCGTTTTTGCCGGCGATGGTGGAGAAGGGCGGCGGCTCGATCATCAATATGTCGTCAGCGGCCTCGAGCGTGAAGGGCGTGCCGAACCGCTTTGCCTACAGCGCGTCGAAAGCCGCGGTGATCGGGTTGACCAAGTCCGTCGCTGCAGACTTCATCACACGTGGTGTACGCTGTAACGCGATCTGCCCGGGCACGGTGCATTCACCGTCGCTCGAACAGCGGATCGTTGAGCAGGCCAAGGCGCAGGGCGCGACGCTCGACGCCGTGCAGGCGGCCTTTGTCGCGCGTCAGCCGATGGGCCGCATCGGCAAGCCGGAAGAGATCGCCGCATTGGCGCTGTATCTCGCGTCGGACGAATCGTCGTTTACCACCGGCCACGCGCATGTGATCGACGGCGGCTGGTCGAACTGACGCGGTCTGATCAACGCTGAAACACGAACCGAATACCACTGAACGGAAAGGGAAGTGCAACGATGAAACTGCTTCGTTATGGGCCGAAAGGCCAGGAAAAGCCGGGCCTGCTCGACGCGCAAGGCAAGATTCGCGATTTGTCGAAGGTGGTTGGCGATATCGACGGCGCCGCGCTGACTGACGAAGGCCTCGCCAAGCTGCGCGCACTCGATCCGGCTTCGCTGCCGTTGGTCGAAGGCAATCCGCGCATGGGACCGTGCGTCGGCAAGATCGGCAAGTTCATCTGCATCGGGCTGAACTACGCGGACCACGCTGCAGAATCGAATCTGCCGGTGCCGGCGGAACCGGTGATTTTCAACAAGTGGACGAGCGCGATCAGTGGCCCGAACGACGACGTCGAAATTCCGCGCGGCTCGAAGAAGACCGACTGGGAAGTTGAACTCGGCGTGGTGATCGGCAAGCCCGCGAAATATATCGACGAAGCGAACGCACTCGACTATGTCGCCGGCTACTGCGTGATCAACGACGTGTCGGAACGCGAATGGCAGATCGAACGCGGCGGCACGTGGGACAAGGGCAAGGGCTTCGATACGTTCGGTCCGATCGGCCCCTGGGTCGTGACGCGCGATGAAGTCGCCGATCCGCAGAACCTGAGCCTGTGGCTTGAAGTGGACGGCCACCGCTATCAGAACGGCAGCACGAAGACGATGGTGTTCGGCGTCGCGAAGCTGGTGTCGTATGTGTCGCAGTGCATGAGCCTGCAACCGGGCGACGTGATTTCGACCGGCACGCCGCCGGGCGTCGGCATGGGCGTGAAGCCGAATCCGGTGTATCTGAAGCCAGGCCAGACGATACGTCTCGGTATTGAAGGTCTCGGCGAACAGACGCAGAAGACTTACGCGGCGGAATAAGCGGTGCGATAGACGGTGCAGTAAGCCGCACAATTGGCACCGTTCAGAATGAAAAACCGCGCCTGCTTCCCAGCAGGCGCGGTTTTTTTATGTACCCCGGTGTGAGCCTTATGACTCGCCCGTCCCATCTCTAGTGCACGGTTCCGATCAACCCGCCGGTTCGTGCTCGCCGTTCTCGCTGATGCGATTGATCGTGCCTTGCGCAACGGCGACGAGTTTCTCGCGCTGCCCGTCCATCACATACACATTGCACTGGCAGGTCGCCTGATAGCGCCCCGCGTAGACGACCTTCGCCCGCGCGATCAGCGTGCCGTTCATCACCGGCCGCAGATAGTTGATCTTGTACTCGCCGGTCACGACCTTCGGCCCCAGCGACAGCGCGCCGGCGAACGTCAGCGCATTGTCGGCGAGATAACTGATGACACCGCCATGCACAAAGCCATGTTGTTGCCGCAACTCGTCGCGGATCGGCAGACACAGCGTCAGTTCGTTGGTGCCGGTGTGCATCAGTTCGGTGCCCAGCAGCATGCTGAACGGCTGGGCATGCAGTGCGCCGCGCGCCCGGTCGAGGATGTCGGTCATTGTGATTCCTTCGGGCGTAGCCCGCAGTGGCATCTGCACCGGCGTCCATTGTGCAGTCCCTACCCACTCTAGGAAGCGCCGACGCATCGCGTCAAGGTGAATCCAAAATATCTGCGCAGCATTGTTGCGAAAAATGACGGGAATTGCGAAGTTGGCCGATGAAAAGGGGACGTAAGACGATTTTTGACGACATTGATCTCAAGCAAAGTTTGGCCTTGCCGTTAACCCTGACGTAGGTCCCGTCATTCTTTGCTTTAGGTGTTCACGATGTTCAGCAAGATCAAGGTCGCATCCGGCCTGTTGTGTGTTCTGGCCGCGTTCTGCGTTTTCCAGCTTGTCACGGTGGGTTTGGGATTCTGGTCGCTCACGCGCACGCATGACGACGTGGGTGATCTGTCGAATATCGCCTTGAAGCAGGTGGACGCGGTCAATGAAACGACCCAGCATCTGATGGACGCGCGCATCAACCTGTCGCGCGCCGGTACGCGCATGGTGCGCGGCGGCGCCGAGCCGGCCGACATCGTGCAGCACGCCCGCGAACAACTGACAGCAGCCGACCAGTCGTTCGGCGCGTTTATGAGCGCGCAGAAGACCAGCGACGAAAACAGCACTCGCGCTGCGGCGCTCGCCGAGCGCTACAAAAAGCTCCACGACGCGCTCGCGGAACTGGTGCAGTTTCTCGACGCGAATAATATCCAGGCCTTTCTCGACCAGCCGACCCAAGGCTTCCAGGACGCGTACCTCGCCGAGTCGCACAACTTCGTGCAATTCGGCGCCGCCGCGAGCCGTGCGTCGCTCGATTCGATCGACACCCGCATGGCCACGTTCCGCGCCGTCAGCATCGCGATCCTGCTGGCATTGGTGGCGGGCACATTCGGCGTGTACGCAGCGCTCCGTAAGGGCGTGGTGGCGCCGCTGGAAGAAGCCGGCCGTCACTTCGACCGCATCGCGCAAGGGCGTCTCGACCAGCCGATCGCTTCGCGCGGTACCAATGAGATCGGCCGTTTGTTCTCGGGCCTCGCGAAAATGCAGGCGAGCGTGGCGCGCACCGTGCAAACCGTGCGCGAATCCGCTGACTCGATTCATCTCGGCGCCGACGAAATCGCCACCGGCAACGCCGATCTGTCGGCACGTACGGAAAACCAGGCGGCATCGCTCGAAGAAACCGCGTCGAGCATGGAGGAATTGACCGCCACGGTGCGCCAGAACGCCGATCACGCCCGTGAAGCCAATGCCCTCGCCGAAACCGCGCTCGAGGCGACCTCGCGCGGCAGCGAAGTGGTCAACGAGGTGGTCGACAAGATGCGCGGCATCGCGCAAAGCTCGGACAAGATCGCCGAGATCATTTCGGTAATCGACGGCATCGCGTTCCAGACCAATATCCTCGCGCTGAACGCGGCCGTCGAAGCGGCGCGCGCGGGCGAACAGGGCCGTGGCTTCGCCGTAGTGGCGGGCGAGGTGCGCGGGCTCGCCCAGCGCAGCGCGCAATCGGCGAAGGAAATCAAGACGCTGATCAGCGAATCCGTCGCCGAAATTCAGGGCGGTTCGGCGCTGGTCGAGCATGCCGGTGAGGCGATGAGCAACGTTTCCGCGTCGATTTCGCGCGTCACGCAGATGATGGCGGAAATCAGCGCGTCGTCGCTCGAGCAGAGCACGGGCATCGAGCAGGTCAACCAGGCGGTGGTGCAGATGGACGAGATGACGCAGCAGAACGCGGCGCTCGTCGAGGAAGCCGCCGCAGCGGCTGCTTCGCTGCATCAGCAGACGCAGCAATTGAAGGACGCCGTTTCCGTGTTCGAAATTTCTGAGACTGTGTTGCGAATGCAACAAATGGACGATCTGCGCGGGCAAACGGCGGCGTTTGCGCTGTCAGGAATGCGGGCGATCTAGACCGCGAACGTGCCCAAAAAGAGGGCATCTGCAATAGAAAATGGCCCGCCAAAGCGGGCCATTTTGCATTAGACGCAAGCGCCTAAGGGTGCCTCAACGTACCTGAAGGTACTTAGGCCGGCTGGATGTTCGCAGCTTGCTTGCCCTTCGGGCCTTGCTTGACTTCGAACGTCACTTTCTGGTTTTCCTGCAGGGACTTGAAGCCGCTGCCTTGAACTTCCGAAAAGTGTGCAAACAGGTCTTCGCCGCCGTCGTCCGGGGTGATGAAGCCAAAGCCCTTTGCATCGTTAAACCACTTCACAGTACCTGTTGCCATTTTTAATCCAGTAAATGTTGTGTGTTGCATTCGCGACCGCTATTTCTCAACACGAGATCGAGCGCGAAGTACGAGTTGTATCACGTCTTTATGATGGACGCCAATCAACAAGTATTCGGGTATTCCCCTGATTGGACCCTTTTGAGGTCCGGAAACCATTTTCCAAGGGGGCCCAGCCGGTAGGGTAAACTGCTTGTATTACTCTTCCAGGAAAAACATTGACACATTATTTGCAAGATGAACTTACCTCATTCTGGAGTCGTTTGACCCCCTATCTCGCGATATTGGAGTCGAAATCACCTCAAGAAGGCGCCCCGGATCCGGTCGGCCGTATCACGGTCGATACCGAAGAGCACCAGGCTTTCGCCCTTCACACCACCGATAAAAAGCCGCACGGCGACACATCGGATACCCCCACCGGACATAGCGCAACCTACACGCGATTCAAAACTGCCGACGCCGATTGGGGACCCTGGCAACGCGAAGAATACTGATTGACCGGTCAGTCGGCTTTTGACGCCGATGCACGGGAAGACGGCGGCCGGCACTTAGCCGGGCAAGGCGTCATAGGCGGTCGCGAGGTGATAGGGGGTGGTCGACGGCATGTCGGCGCGCACCACATCACCGGCGGCCGTTTTGCATTCGAACCAGCCTTGCGGACGCAGGAAGCGTTGCCGGAAGAGTTCGATTTGCCGCGGCAGCGCGGCGTGCGCAGCGGGGTCGTCATGGCTCGCCAGGGCGCGCAGGTACTCGGTCTGCGCCCAGATCCGCTGGGTGGCGTCCTTGATGCGTCCGGTTTCGTCGAGCGAGGCGTACACGCCGCCCGTTTGCGGGTCCACGCCATATTGCTGCGCGAAGCTGAACGCGCGCGTCAGCGATTCGTCGAGACCTGAGGCTTCGAACAACGCACCCGCCTGCTTGACCAGCCAGAACCATTCGAACTGGTGCCCCGGTTCCAGACGGTTGTCGTCCGCGCCAATCGGCAATTCGGCGACGCAGCCGGTCGGCGCATGCACGAAGTGATGCGCGATGGCGCCGGCGAGGCGGCGCAACGCGGCGTCGAAGGCGTTGTCGCGCGTGACTTCGCGGGCGGCCAACCAGGCTTCGGTGAGGTGCATTAAGGGATTCTGGATCGGCGTGCCGGTCACGCTGGCGAAGTCCGCGGTGAGTGCGGCGTTGAACAGATCATCGCCGGCCGCGAAGTGCGACTGAATTAGTGACGACGTGCGATGCACGACTTCCAGCGCGTCGCGGTTGCCGGAACGGCCGGCATATTCCGCGCAGGCGAACACGACGAACGCATGCGTGTACAAGTCTTTGGTCGTGTCGAGCGGCGCGCCCTGCGCATCCGCGCTATAGAACCATCCGCCGTTGCGCGTGTCCTGAAAGGCGTGCATCAGCGAGTCGAACAGCACCTTGGCATGCGCTGCATCGCCTGCTTGCGAGAACACGAACAATTGTCGCGCGCACGCCATCGCCCGATAACGCTCCGCGGGCAACGGTTCGGGACCCTCGGCGCTGACCGCTTCGTAGGGTAGCTTCAGCACGGGGTTGAAACCGGGTCCGCGCCACAGCGGCAGCACGACGTGAGTGAAGTGATCACGCAGTGTGGTGGCAAGCGGGATGGTCGAAGCGGTGAAAGGGGTCATGCTCTGCATAGTTCGGTTGGTCAAACTCGGTCATTCGAAGCGCGTGCGGGTTTTGGCTCTCGCCACGGCGCGCGCCGCCGGCGATCGTGGATGCTGATTGGCCCGCAATAGGGCAGTTCGCCAGCGGCACGACGATCGTCCCAGCAACCCGCGCGGCGACGTGCGGCCAAGCATAAAGCAAACGGCTGCCGCTGGCACTCCGTCACAGTGATCACGTTGCACCGCGTGTCGAATACCGAATATGAAGTGATCCGCTCACGCTTGCGTCAGTTGCGCGGCGTCAAGCAGTTCCGGCAGGACGAGGCGTCGTCTTAAAAACGGAAAAACCTCGGCGAATGGCTTCGGCTGGGGCGGGCGGCCATGCGACAATGCGGTCTCGAAAAATTCCAATGGCATTGACGAGCGGTGCTCGGCGCCCGCTTTCCGGCGACGACCGCTTTTTTCTCTATGGCAGATTCCGCAGCATCCACGCAGTCCCGGCCTCAGCGCGCCGCTTCGAAGAAGCGGCGGCAGGCCACCGTCTCGACCGAAACTGAAAACAAGCTGGCGCGCGCCGCGCGCTCGGCACAACGTCTCGCGCAACTGAGCGATGCCTCGCGCGACGACAGCACGCTCGACCTGTTCCCCGACGATCCCACTCGCGCCACGCTGGAAGCGATGAATATCGACGTCCGGCAAGGCACGTTGCACGGCTTTGAATTACCCGATGTCGTGCTGGCCGCGGTTGGCGCGATCGATGCCGACGGCATGTCGCTGGAGGCAAGGGCGGCGCGGCGTGCGCCTCGCGCTGCGAAATCGGATGAACCGGTGCAGGTGAATGCGCAATTGAGTGGGCTGGAGACGGAGGCCGTGGAGGCCACGGCATCGCCTGTCGGCGAGCTGGCTTTCGGGGATGTGAAGGCGGTCGCAGAAGCGTCGGCCGAAGATAAAACGGCGGCGTCGGCACGTGACGCGGTTGTGCCGCTCACGTCTGCGATGGCGGCGGCGACTGTGGCGCGCAGTGTGACCGCGCTGCGCCAGGCTGCTGAGCCGGGCGCAGCGACGACAGATGCAGCGGTTGCAACGACCTCGGGCGGTGCCAGGCCGCCTATTCCGCCGCAGCGTTTCGCGGCGACTTTTGCCAAGGCGACGACGGCTTTGAGAGAAGCGGTCGGCGCAGAAGGCGCGCATGCGGGAGCGGAGCGTGCTTTGTCTTCCTCCGAGTCTGGGGCTGGGACTGATTCCGGCGCGGTGGTTGCTGAGCCGAGGCCGGCTGCGAAGTCGTCGGGCAATGTGTCTGCGTTTGCGCCCGCATCGGCATCTGCGCTGGCGTCGGTGTCGGCATCAGCGCCCGCATCAGCCTCGGCATCTGCCGCACACACAAACGCGTCTTTCTCTGCGCCTTCTTTCCGTGAAGCCCAGCGCGCCGAAGCAGCCGCGGCAGCGCTGCGGGCCGCGCCTGAACTCGACCGCGCGCGTGCTACGGCCTTCGCCGATACCGTCGATGCCCTGTACGGCGTGATCGCCGATCAACGCCTCGCCGCGACCGACCATTCACGCCGAATGAAGTGGATGTTGTCGATCGTGGTGGGCGCGTTGCTGATGACAGTCGCGATCGGTATCACGCAGACGGTGCTCCTGATGCGCCTGACGCGTGAAACCACCGCCCAGCAACACCGCATCGAACAGATGATGCAGAACCAGCAGGCCGCCATGGCCAGCTTGCTCGACACGCACATCGCGATGGCCAACGCGGCGGCGGCCAATGCGGCTTCTGACGCAGCCGCAACCGCAGCGCCTCAGCCAGCCGTGGCCACGCCAGCGCATGGCAAACGCGGCACGCGCGCGCAGCACGCGCACAAGCCGAAAGCTGCCAATTCGCACTGATCTTCAACTACTGCCGCGCCGGCGTTAGCCGGCCGCGGCAGCTCGTTTTGCCCGCGCAAACAGCTGGGCGCCTATTCCCGCTCCCGGCCCCGCAGCATCGCGGCTTCCAGTCCTGAACCCCCAGCCCCGCTCTCGCTCCCTGCCTCCTAGGATAGGCGCCGTAAGGCAACACCCGCCGCCAACGCCTTGCAAGCCAAACGTCGCGTTTTACACTCTCGTTGCTGTTGCGAAGCCGGACCGGATACGCCAGCGCATCTTCTGACGGGAGCCACCATGCCGACCAGCACGCACAAATATTCGATCGAGGAACTGCTAGGCGCGCTTCTGCGCGATCAGGGCATCCACGAAGGGCACTGGGCGTTGAACGTCGAGTTTTCGGCGACGGGCGCTTCCGTCAAGCCGCAAGAGAACCCCGCGCGGACCTTGCCGGGGCTGATTGTCTCCGTCAACAGCGCGACGCTGATGCGTGCGGAGAGCACTGCGGAGGGTGCAGTCGATGCAGCCGTAGTGAACCCTCGCAAAAACACGACGAGCGCGAAACCCACGCGCAGCAGAAAGCCGCAATCGACCACCCTTCAGTAAGCGGACGCTTTTGACCCTGAAATACGAAAAACGGGGACGTTGTCATGGTGCAACGCACCATGGACTAAAACCCTGTGACAACACACCACACCCGAGAAATTGCTGCATTGCACTAGCTTTTGCTTAGGGAAAACCCTATAATTCTTGTTAAGGGAAAACCCTAGCAAATGCAGTAACCAACCGGGAGTCGCCATGAGCTTCATTTTTGCATTGTTCCAAAAGGTCAGCGACCTCTTTGCGTCGCCCCATCTGCCGCTGGATTCGGACTACTCGTACGCAGCACGTAGCCGCGAAGCAGAGCGCATGCGCAAAGCGCAATCTACGTTGTTCGGCATCAAGCTGAGCGACTAAAAAGCAAAGTCGTATGGCCTGAGCGCGGACCATCGCGCATGGGCGCGCACGTCGAGTGCGCCTCGCATCATTGAAGCCACCGCCCGCGAAACGCGTGCCGTGGCTTTTGTTTTTGGTGCGCTCGCAGCCCGATTTCCAGTTTTTCCGAATATTTCCCGGCCGAAATGGATGTAACGGCGCCTCACACGGCGCCATCGTGTCATTCAGTTGATCCACCGCGCATGTGCTATAGACGGGCGGCGAAGGTCGAAAAGACTCCCATTCATCAGTCTTTTCCAATGAAATGTGCGCTTACAAGTGCTCACGTCTTCACGCGGTTTGCACCGCTAAAGTTGGTCTCAAGCGTACGGCGTCTGGTCCGAACCCAAAACCGCGGTTCGATGTCGACCGAACACGGGCGCTGGCTTGATACAAAACTTTGCATGGGAGGTCACGATGAAAACCTTTAACAAGACGTCGCGTTCGATCGTTGCAACCTTGCTGGCGGGCGGCGCGTTGCTCGCAGCCGGCAGTGCTTTCGCCCAGGAACGGGTGGTTGTCGAGAATGGTCCGGGACCGGCGGTTTACGGTCAGCCGCACATGAGGCCGGTGGGCGTGTCGATCAACATCGGCTGGCACGGCGATCGTTACTACGACGGCCACCGCTACTGGGCTCATGACGACTGGATGGGTCACCATCCGCACGACTACGATCCGCATCATCACGGCGACGATCATCGCCCGCCGCCCCCGCGCTACTAATGCGCGCATGACGGCGCCGTGCGACGCGGCGTGAAGTTCGCAAAGCCGGTCTTTCCTCACGGAAGACCGGCTTTGCCACGTTCGGTCTTGGAAAACGGCGCGCTACGCTATGCTCGAAGGCTTTCATCGACGGCAGCAGGAGAGCGGCGTGGACGAGGCAGTCATAGGCGTAGTGGGCACTGGATTGATGGGCGTCGGCATTGCGACGCAAAGCGCGTTGCATGGGCATCGGACGATCGTTCACGACGTCGACCCGGCGCGCCTCGCGAGCGTCGCGCCCAAGGCGGAAGCGGTACTCGACGAACTGATCGACGCCGGGCGCATCGACCACGCCGCCAAACAGGCGGCGCTCGGGCGCATCGAGACACATGCGCAACTCGACGTGATGGCGGCGGCGCAATTCGTGATCGAGGCGATTCCCGAGGTGCTGGAACTGAAGCATCGCCTGTATGCGTCGCTGGCTGAACTGATGGCAGACGATGCGATTCTCGCGAGCAACACCAGCGGTTTCCCACCCGATCAACTGGTTGCTCCGTTGCGCGCGAAGGAGCGTTTTCTGATCGCGCATTTCTGGAATCCGCCGCACATGATCCCGCTCGTCGAAGTCGTGCCGGGTACCGCGACCGCGCCGGAAGTCACCGAACGTACCGCAGCGTTGATGAGCGCGATCGGCATGGAGCCGGTGGTGCTCGCGAAGGCGATTCCGGGTTTTGTCGGCAACCGGCTGCAGTTCGCGGTGCTGCGCGAGGCGTTGAACATCGTGCGTTCAGGAGCGGCCACGCCTGATGTGGTCGATCGGGTCATGAAGGCGTCGCTCGGGCGCCGATGGGGGATCGTCGGGCCGCTCGAGGGCGCGGACATGGGCGGCCTCGATACCTTCCTCGATATCTCCCAGCATCTGATGCCGGAACTCGCCAAAGACGAAGACGTGCTCGATCTGCTGCGTGCGCAGGTGAACGCGGGGCGTGTTGGCGTACGTAGCGGTGCTGGTTTCTATGAGTGGGACGACGCCCATTTGGCGCGCGTCAAAGCAGGCCGTAAGCAGGTGATTAGTCGCGGTTAATGGCGTTGCACGCTGTGACGGCGACGGCGCAGAACGATGTGACCGTGGTATCGACGGGTAAGATCTCCAGTGGTACGACAGTCGGCATTAATGCGCAACACGATATCAACGTCGCAGGCGCGGTCGTGACGCTCGCGCCTTGCAGCGGGCCGGTCAATGCGAGGTCGTGCGAAGCATTCAGCGTCAACTCGACGTTTGCACAATGGCTATCAAATTGGGGTGTAAGCGTTCAACCAGTGCCGAAGTAAGGGGATATCGTGGAATTTAAGAATACGAAACATCAAGTTGCACGGAGCGCGATGCCGGATGCGGAGTCTTTTAACAGGATGTATCTGGTGAAAAATGTTTCGAAACTACGGGCGACCTATCAGATTCGACTTCTTGCATTCCGGGCAGTCGAGGAAAGGAAGAGACTGATTATTAAGGTGCCGAATTCGTTTGAGTTTGATCGATCTCTGGTTGATTTGATAAAGCGGTGCCGGAACTCGGTCACACGGGAGAACTATTGATGGGTCTCTATCTCTGTATCTTTGACGGCCAAGAAGAGGTGGAAGGTGTCGAGATCGGCACTTATGCCGACTTCAATGGTTTGCGCGAGTACTTGGTAACGGAGCTGGAGGGTGGGCGTGCTGGATGTCGATTCCCGACCTTCATTCTGCATTCCGATTCTGATGGAGAATGGGGGGATTTGGCATGCATTGATCTCCGTAACGAATTGAATGAGATAATTTCAGAAATGAAAACTCGAGCGCCAACACCTTTCATTTCGGAGTGGCAAAACAAGGTCGCGAGATCGGTGGGATTGGTTCCGAAAAATGCGCTTGAATCTTTTATTGATGTTGACGGAGAGTTGTTGCTTGAGCGGATTGATGATCTGGCCGCGATTGCAATAGCACGTCGCCTCTCGATATTGTTCCAGTAATCAGCGTTCGCGAGTTGGACAGGCTTGCCATGCCACAAACAATGGCGTGCCGAGCAATCTGAGCAGATTGGCGAATCCGGGTTTGGTTCGTTTCACGCGATACAGCATCAGCTCAACGTTTAAGGATGGAACATCGCGGCAAGATACGATCGGGGCTCTGAAATCCGGCGTGATTTCGCCAGCCGATTTGCCACCGATACGCGTGTACGAGCAAGACGGACTTGTGTACACGTTCGACAACCGCCGACTATTTGCTACGTATCAGTTAGGAACCCAAGTTAACATTACCCCGGCTACAGCTCAGGAAGTGTCGAGTCGGGGGTGGAAGTTCACAACCCCCAATCAAGGTTGCATCATTTGTGTCAAAGGCACGTCCAAACCGTAGGAGGAACGCATGCAATTGTCGGAGCGGGTGAGGGGCATTGCATCCAAAGAGGAATTGGCAGATTTCGTTGCCGCTCTGTTACAAGATCTAGAGCAAAATCGAGCTGAATGGGAAAACCCAACGCTTGAGCGGTTTCTTGTCGCAATGGAAAGTTGGATCAGATCCATTGACAACTTTTACAGAAACACTGGACAAGACATTCCGGTCACGCCGAGTTGGCGCACGTCGGCCGATATCCTTTACGCGGCGAAGATGTACGAATAGAGGGGATCTAGTTTGATCGCCAGATTAGGGATTTAGCCCCCGCAGCAAGCAGTAGCACAAACCCAGCCCGAGCACCGGGTTTGTGCTTTATGGCGTCTGAGCATGTCGTGGCGCTGCCATCCGGTTTGTGCAATTCGCGGTTGTCGTGTGTGCGGCACCGGTCGACTATGACGGTGTGCTTACGCATCGCTGACGGACGCCGCAACCAACTACGTGCAGATTGCAGGCGGTGGCGTTACCCGGGTGATTGAGCCTCGATCTTGCCGCGGGAAAGCGCTTGAGAAAGAGCCTTCTATGGCAAGCCCAGTCCCGTGCGTCACAACGGCTCCGCAGATGTCAAGTCGCTGCGTCTGACAAGGGCGTGCCACGATTACCAGTTTTCTCGTTTCTTTTTGGTCGCGATTGCCCTAAGAGGTTGTTTCGAACTAGACGCGTTCTGAGTTCGGCTCGGGCGCTTGGCGACCGGCGACGGTTTCGTTTTCTCGGCGGCGGGGACTTGCCCTTGGCTTTTCGGCGGGTCGGCCTGCTTCGGTTCACTACCTGGCGCGGACGATCTCTGTCTCATACGTAGCTCCACGTTCAGCAAGCGCAAGACCTTAAAAAGCCGCTCGACGCTTGCCGATGCCGGCTTGGCTTCCAGTTGTGCGTAACTCTGCTGGGTGATACCTAGCAGTTCCGCCACCGCAGTTTGTGTGAGCCCCGCGGATTTTCGGAAGCCCAGGAGAATGGGGCGAAGCTGACTTAGCGTCTTGATAGCGTAATCCATCGGTTCCTTCTTCAGGCTCATACAGTCTCTGAACTGTAGCGCACAAATACAGGCAATAAGCTGTATTTAGCATTTACAGTCTAAAGCCTGTTAAGAGGGAGCGCGAAGCCAACCGATCAACCTGAATCCACGGAAAGGCCAACAGCAGCAGCTCCCTTCACTCCCACTCCCAGCAGCCCTAATGACTCTGCGGTATAAATACCTCCCGCCTCACCCGCAAACCCCAACACAAACCATGTCCCACTACTTCTACAACCCCGCCACCGGTCACGGCCTCCCGCACGACCCGTTCAAGGCCATCGTCGCTCCGCGCCTGATCGGCTGGATTTCCTCACGCGCCACCGACGGCACGCTGAACCTCGCGCCCTACAGTTTCTTCGGCGCGTTCGCCAGCTTCCCGCCGATCATCGGCTTCTGCAGCGAAGGCCGTAAAGACAGCATCGCCAACATCGAGGCCACCGGCGAATTCGTCTGGAATCTGTCAAGCAAGCCGCTCGCCGAGCAGATGAACCGTTCCTCCGCACCCGTCCCGTCCCACGTCGACGAATTCGAACTCGCGGGCCTTACACCCGCGCCTGGCCGCAACGTGGCCGTGCCGCACGTCGCCGAATCGCCGGCCGCGCTCGAATGCAAGCTGCTGCAAGTGGTCCGTCTGCATACCCTCGACGGCAAGCCGATGGACAACTACCTGTCGCTCGGGCAAGTGGTCGGCGTCCACATCAACGAGGCCTATCTGAAAGACGGTCTGTTCGACACACACGCCGCGCAGCCGATCATGCGCGCGGGCTACCGCGCGGACTACGCGGGAATCGGTGAGATGTTCCAGATGTTTCGCCCGAGCGCATAATGGTCCGCAACAGCCGAAGCGTTTGAAGCAAGACGCACTGCGTAATGCGTGGTGCGTCCTCAGCCTGGTCGCCTTCGAGCAACGCATAGCCACCCCCGCAAACTGGCCCGCTTGATGCTTGCAACCGACGCTCCAACGCGTCGTTTTCAACTGCCGGCTCACTCAAGAGGAGCGCGATCATGTCCACCGAATTCGCTACGCAGTTCAGCCATGTCCGTCCGCAAGACACGTCCTACGTGGATCAGGGCCTACGCGACTTTTTTCTCTACCGCGATTTAGGCATCGCGCAGGCAACCGGCGGCAAGGTGCTCGCGCAACTCGTCAAGGCGAATCACGCACCAGAGCAAGGCACCGGTTGGCACCGTCATGAGGCCGATTTCCACATTGTGATCATGTTGAAGGGCTGGGCGCGCTTCATGTACGGCGACAAGGAGACGCTCGTCGCCGCCGGCGATTGCGTGCATCAGGCGCCGGGCATCGTCCACTATCTGTTCGATTACTCCGAAGATATGGAGTACATCGAGATCGTGTCGCCGGCCGATTTCAAGTCGATTGAAGTCGAAGGTCCGTGCGAAGTCCCGGCGGTGCAGCCGTGGAAGAGCGCCGTGGCTTGACTCACGATTGTGTCGCGGGCGGCCGCCGGCGCGGCGCCCGTGACGCCGCCTGCTGAGGCTTGGTGCCGCTGCCGGAGCTAACTCCGTTCGGCGCGTCAGTGACCACCGTCGTCGCCGAACCCACTTCGACATCGACCACCGCCACCGCAGCCGGCGCTGCCGCCATCACCTCAGCCGCCGCAGCCACCGACACCGGCTGAATCGTCCGCGCCCGCGAACTCACCACCACCGCACGCGGTTCGTTGTCGTAAATCACGGCCCGCACGCGTGGATAAATCTGCCGCTCCCACCGATGTCCATTGAACACGCCATAGTGCCCCACACCGGTCTGCACATGATGCGTCTTCAGATAAGGCCTCAACTTGTCGCACATATCCTGCGCAGCGAGCGTCTGCCCAACCGCGCAAATATCGTCTTTTTCACCCTCCACAGTCAGCAGCGCAGTACGTCGAATCTTCGAAGGCTCCACAAGCCGCCCTTCCACCTCGAGTTCATGCAACGGCAGCGCGTGCCGCTGAAAAACCGTGTCGACGGTCTCCAGATAAAAATCGGCCGTCAGGTCCATCGTCGCGAAGTATTCTTCGTAGAAAGTGCGGATCGTATCGGCCTTCGTTGGATCGCCTTTGGCCCGCTCGTAATGCATGGTCTCGAACGAGTCGAGATGGCGGTTGAGATTCATCGCCATGAACGCGGTCAGTTGCACGAAGCCGGGATACACGCGACGGTGCGCGCCCGCAAAACCGAACGGCACCGCGCTGATCAGGTTCTGCTCGAACCACTCGATCGGCTTGCTTTTAGCCAGCTCGTTGACACGTGTCGGGTTGATGCGGGTGTCGAGCGGGCCGGCCATCAGTGTCATGCTGGCGGGCTGCGCGGGGTTGTCATCGGCGGCCATTAGCGCGACCGCGGCCAAAGCGGCGACAGTCGGCTGACACACCGCCAGCAGATGCGCGCCCGGCCCGATCGTTTCGATGAAATCGATCACGTGCCGTACGTATTCGTTGAAACCGAACCGGCCCTGGCTCAGCGGCACGTCACGCGGGTTGTGCCAATCGGTGATGTAAACGTCGTGCTCGGCCAGCATCGTGCGCACGGTGCCGCGCAGCAGCGTCGCGAAGTGGCCGGACATGGGCGCGATCACCAGCACGCGCGGTTGCGGATGAGAAGGCGCGGTGTCTTTACGGAAATGCAACAGCGAACAGAACGGCGTGTGCGCCGCGACTTCCTCGACGATCTGTACGGATTTGCCTTCCGTCACCACGCTATCGATGCCGAATGGCGGCCTGACAGGCGTGAGTCCGGCGAGCGTCAGCAATTCGCAAGCCGCGCGTATCGAGCGTCCATGCGACGTATCGCCAAACGCGGGCCAGGCGTCGAGCGAATGATTCACCAGCGCTGCGCCGTGCCGCATCGGCAGCATCATGTCGGCGAAAGCCTGGTATGTGGGATATGCGAACAGGTTCATAACCTTCGCACGAGTGCAGAAAGGGAAGGAGCCCGAATAGAGGCAAGTCATGTGCCAATCGTGCAGTCGCACTGACGCGGCCGTCACTGCACGTTGGCATAGCATTTGCGCCGGTCATGGGAACGGGCCGAATTTGCCGCGCTTTGGTGCGCCCGCGCACGACAACGTGCATGCGCATCGTCAGGCGTCGGACGAACGCCTCATCTGGAGGAGAATCGTATGGCGAATACCACGCTCACCATCAGCAGCAAGAACTATTCGTCGTGGTCGCTGCGCGGCTGGCTGCTGACCAAATTCAGCGGCCTGCCGTTCGAAGAGATCGTGATGCCGATCGACGATCCCGCCGCGCGCGCAGAATTGTTGCTGCTGTCGCCGTCGATTCTGGTGCCATGTCTCTTTCACGACGGCATCAAGGTCTGGGACACCCTCGCGATTGCCGAATATCTGAACGAACTGAAGCCGGAAGCGGCGCTATTGCCCAAAGACATTCGCGCGCGAGCGCATTGCCGCTCGATCTGCGGCGAGATGCATTCGGGTTTTGGCTCGCTGCGCTCGGCGTTGCCGATGAATCTGAAAGCGCATTTTCCGGGCTTCAAGGTGTGGGCGCGGGCGCAGTCGGATATCGACCGCATCGTGACGATCTGGAGCGAGTGCCTGAAGCAGTACGGTGGGCCGTTTCTGTTCGGCGAGCGCAGTGCGGCGGATGCGATGTACGCGCCCGTGGTGACGCGTTTCGTGACCTACGACGTCAAGCTGGATCCGGAGATCGTCGACTATGGGCAGCGGATCATGGCGCTGCCCGAGATGCAGCAATGGATCGCGGACGCGCAGCAGGAAGTGGAGGAGATCGACGAACTGGACGTCGAGTTTTGATCACGGCGCACGGCGGCGCGGCAAGCTGCCGCGCCGTTACATAGGCAACGCTTTAATCCCGCCCAGCCTCCAGCTTGAACACACTCACGACCTGCGCAAGCCGAGCAGCCTGATCGCGCAACTCAGCCGCCGCGAGTTCAGCCTCGCCGACGATCGTCGCGTTCTGCTGGGTCGCCTCGCCAATCTGCGTGACAGCGAGATTGACCTGCTCGATACCACCCGATTGCTCGCGTGACGCAACGCTGATCTCGGCCATGATCGCGCGCACCTGGCCCACCTGTTGAACGATGCCCTGCATCGTCGAGCTAGCTTCCTCCGCGATCCGGAAACCGCTTTGCACGGTCGCCGTGGAGGCGGCGATCAGCCCGTCGATCTCTTTCACCGAAGCCGCGCTGCGCTGCGCCAGCGCGCGCACTTCCGACGCCACCACCGCAAAGCCCCGGCCATGTTCGCCGGCGCGCGCCGCTTCCACGGCCGCGTTCAGTGCAAGGATATTGGTCTGGAATGCGATGCCTTCGATCACGCTGGTGATCTCGGCGATCTTCTGCGACGAGCGGCTGATCTCGCCCATCGTCGAAACCACGCGTTCGACGGCACGGCCGCCTTCGACTGCGGCGTCCGCGGCATTCGTGACGAGCGTGTTGGCCTGCGCGGCATGGTCGGCGTTCTGTTGCACGGTCGACGTGATCTGTTCCATACTGGCCGCCGTTTCCTCGAGGCTGCTCGCCTGGGTGGCAATGCGCGCGGCGATGTTGCCGCTGCCGGTGACGATCTTTTCAGTCCCTTCCGACATATCCGTCGACGCATTGCGTACTTGCGAAACGATGCGCGCAAGGCCTTCGCCAATGCCGTCGATCGACTGCATCAGGCGGCCGATTTCGTCGGCACGCGCATTCGCGCCCTTGACACCCTTCCCCACGCGCACGCTCAGATCGCCCGACGCGAAGCGCTCGGACGCTTTCGCGGCCTCATCGAGCGGACGGCTCACGAGGCGACGCACGGCGATCAGGAACACGATCGCGAACACGCCGACCAGTGCGAAACCGATCAGCAGGAATTCATCGCGTGTCGCGACGACGTCCGCCATCACTTCGTCGCGCGGCGCGACGCCGCCCACCAGCCATTGCCATTCCGGCACGGTGACGAACGACACGAATTTGTCGCGCGCGTTGCGCTCGCCCAGCGTCGCGTCGGCGGAACTGAATTCGAGTTGGCCTTCTTTCATGTCGAGCATCTGCTGATACGGCGCGTTCGCGTTGTCCGCGTTCTGGCCGGCGGCGGCCGGATGCACGATCAGCTTGCCGCGATCCGCGCCCTTCGAGGCATTGACCACGAAGTAGTAGCCGCTGTCGCCGATTTTCAGTTTGCTGATGCCGTCCTGGACCGACTGGATTTCCTTGTCCACGTTCACGCCGACAAACAGCGCGCCGATCACGCGACCGCTCGCGTCCGTAATCGGTCGATATTGCGTGATCAAACGTTTACCAAACAGCGCGGCAAGTCCCGTGTAGGACTTGTTCGCCATGATCAGCCCGTACGCCGGCGCCTTGCGGTCGAGCAGCGTGCCGATCGCACGTGAGCCGTCCTGTTTCTTCAGCGAAGTCGTCACGCGGACGAAATCGTCGCCGCTGCGTGCGAACACGGTAGCCACCGCGCCGCTGCGTTCGAGAAACTGGTCGGGAATCGAGAAGTCCATGTTCAGGACTTTGTCGCCGGCCTTGATGGTCGGGGTGGCAACGCCGTTGATGTCGACTTTCTGGGTGTCGTCGAGCGTGTAGGCGGTGGGCAGGAAGCTCGCGAACAGCGACATCGAGCGATCGACTTCGGCGGACAGCGCCTTGTCGAACAGCGTGATCATTGCGGCGATCGAGCGGTCCTTGTCGGCGATGCGTTCGAGCACCTGATCGCTGACCTGCTTGCCGGCGTTGCGCGTGAGCGCCCATGTAAAGGCGGCAAAAATCAATGCCACCAGCACGCACGACAGCACGGCAAGCCGGGCGCCGATGCTGGCGCGGCGCAAAGAGAAAAATTCCATGGGCGTTCAGAGTAAGGAGGACATGAGGTGCGCAAACCATGCGAATGCATGGTTTTCACCTATGCCAGCATTACGGCCGATTTGCCCATATCTTTAGCGATTTCGAAAGCTTTGCGTAATGTAGCGGCGTAAACACCGTCAACGCGCTGACGCGCCGCGCCAGGTGCGCAGCAGCAGCGCATTGGTCACGACGCTTACACTCGAAAACGCCATCGCCGCGCCGGCAAGCATCGGGTTCAGCAAGCCGAAGGCGGCAAGCGGAATGCCGATCAGGTTGTAGACGAATGCCCAGAACAGGTTCTGCTGGATCTTGCGCCACGTCTTGCGCGAAATGTCGAAGGCGTCGGCCACCAGCGCCGGATCGCCGCGCATCAGCGTGATGCCGGCCGCCTGCATGGCAACGTCGGTGCCGGTCGCCATCGCGATGCCGATGTCGGCGGCGGCGAGCGCGGGAGCGTCGTTGATGCCGTCGCCCACCATCGCGACGATGCCGGCGCTGCGGATCTTCAGGTCGCGGATGACGCGGGCTTTGTCGTCGGGCAGCACTTCGGCGTGGAATTCGTCGATACCGAGCGCCTGGGCCACGCTCGCTGCGCTGCCGTGGTTGTCGCCGGTGACGAGCACGCTCTTGATGCCCATCTGGGCAAGCCGTTCGACGGCCGCGCGGGCGGTCGGCTTGACGGTGTCGCCGAAGGCGATCAAGGCGAGCGCGGTAGGCGCAAGCGGTGCACGCTGCATCAGCCAGGAGACCGTGTTGCCGGTGGCTTCGAGCTGTTTTGCGCGCTCAGTGAGTTCCGGCGGCAACTGGATGCCGAGTTCGTTGAGCCAGCGCGTGCTGCCGAGCGCCAGGGTGCGGCCGTCTATGTCGGCTTCCACACCGCGCCCGGGCACCGCGCGTGCGGCGCTGGCTGTGATTGCCGGAACTTGCGCCGCCGCCGCGACCTTCGCTGTCGCAACGGACGCTGAAGCGCCCAGTCCGCTGCTATCGTCCAGCGCGCCGACGGCACCGTTCGCCGGCGAGTCCTCAACCGCAGCGTCGTCCTGCAGACTGCCGCCCACCTGTGCCGCTTCATACGCCTTCACCACTGCCCGCGCCAACGGGTGATCGCTGTGCCGCTGCACGGCCGCTGCAAGCGCCAATGCCTCGCCGCGCTCAATGCCGCCGATCGCCTCGAACGCCGTCACCGACGGTTGCCCGAGCGTCAGCGTGCCGGTTTTATCGAATGCAACGATATTCACCCGATGCGCGGTTTCCAGCGCCTCAGCGTCCTTGATCAGCACGCCGCGCCGCGCAGCAACGCCGGTGCCGGCCATGATGGCCGCGGGCGTTGCCAGTCCGAGCGCGCACGGGCAGGCGATCACCAGCACGGCGACCGCATTCAGAATCGCGGTTTCGCCCCCTGCGCCGGCGATCAGCCAACCCACCAGCGTGAGCGCCGCAATCGCCAGAATCGCCGGCACGAAGATCTCGCTGACGCGGTCGACCAGCCTTTGGATCGGCGCCTTTTCAGCCTGCGCGCTTTCCACGAGGCGGATGATTCGCGCGAGGGTCGTCTCCGCGCCGATCGCGGTCGTCGTCACCGCAATCGCGCCTTCGCCGTTGATCGAACCGGCGGTAACCGGATCGGCTGCCTGCTTCGGCACGGGCAGGCTTTCGCCGGTAATCAGCGATTCGTCGATATGAGTGCGGCCTTCGAGCACGGCGCCGTCGACTGGCACGCGTTCGCCCGGACGCACGATCACCACCGTGCCGACCCGCACTTGGGCGAGCGGTACCTCGCGTTCGTCCGTGCCGACGCGGATGCGTGCGCGGTCGGGGCGCAGTGCGTTGAGGGCGCGGATCGCATCCGTGGTCTGGCGCTTGGCGCGCGCTTCGAGCCATTTGCCGAAACGCACCAGCGTAATTACGACCGCCGACGCTTCGAAGTACAGATGCGTCATGTCGCCCGGATGGGTCGCCAGTTCGTAGACGCTGATTCCGTAAGCCGCCGACGTGCCGAGCGCCACCAGCAAGTCCATGTTTCCGGCGCCCGCCCGCACCGCACGGTAGGCCGCGCGATAGAAACGCGCGCCGAATACGAACTGCACGATCGAGGCGAGGGCGAACTGCAGCCACGGCGAAAGCATTGCGTGCAAACCGAACCATTCGCCGACCATCGGCAGGACGAGCGGCAGCGTCAGCACGGCGGAGGCGAGCACGGCCGCCAGTTCGCGGCGTGTCTGGTTGCGTTTGTTGTCAGCAGAGGAGGCAAGGGCGGCATTCCCGGCAGCCGACGCCGGTGCGTCCGGCGGCGCGATCAGCGTTGCCTCGTAGCCCGCTTTCTTGACCGCCGCGATCAATGCATCGGAGGCGGCATTGGCATCCGATGCCACGTCGCTGAGATTGACGGTTGCCGTTTCGGTCGCCAGATTCACCGACACCTCCGCGACTCCCGGCACCTTAGCCAGCGCTTTCTCGACACGCATCGCGCATGAGGCGCAGGTCATCCCGCCGATGTCGAGTTCGGTGGTTCTGAAGGGTGTAGCGTCCGCGGGACGCAGCGGCGTGGCAAGTTCGGTCATGGTAGACAAGGCTCGTCGCGGCATTGGGCCGCATCATGAACCCAGTATTGACCTTCCCATGATGGGAAGGTCAAGGATGTTTTTGCGGTGCGCCTGGCCGACCAGTCGCCCGACTTGACCAGCAGGGCAAGAACCAGCGGCGCAGTGGCAAAAATCGTCAACCGTACGCTAATGGTGTCCGCGCGCGCATTGCCAGGCGCTATTCCTGCCTTTGCGCTTGCCTGGTGAGCAAGGATACGATACAACCCGATGTTGTCGGAATCGCGAGCCACCGCCTGGCTGCGCTGGGCTTAGGGAGGCCACGCAAACCGGTTTCGCTGCGCACCGACGTCTCCCTTAGGACCGCACGTTCTGCCACCTGAACGAATGATAAAAAATCGCCAAGAACTGTTTTCGCTTCACTGGACCTGCGCATCGCTCGCAGGCCTCGCATTTCTGGCTGGTTGTGCGTCGACTCCGTCCACGACGCAAAAAGCCAACAGTTGGATCAAGGACGAAGTCGCCGATTCGTATGTGTTCGGCTATCCGCTGGTGCTGATGGGCGTCGCGCGCGACGCGGCGGTCGGCACCGATCCGGGCCAGGCGCCGGTCAATACGCTACGTCACGCGCAGGCCTTGCCGCCGATAGGCGCGGCCAATCCGCTGCAGCCGAGTCTCGACACGCTCGACTCGACCGGCTGGCTGGACGTCGGCACTGAGCCGGTGATCGTGTCGCTGCCCGACTCGCGTGGCCGCTACGTGGACGCCCGCGTGCTCGACATGTGGACCAACGTCGTCTGGTCGACCAGTTCGCAATTCACCACCCGTGCCGCAGGCATCAAGACGCAAACGATTGCTTTCGTCGGCGCGGGCTGGCAGGGCGATCTGCCCAAGGGCGTGACGCGCGTCGACGTGCCGACCCGCAACGTCTGGGTGAGCGTGCGCATCCAGTCGAACGGCACCCGCGATCTGACAGCGGTTCGTAAGCTGCAGCGCGCCATCCGCGTCGCACCGTTGAGCGTCTACGCGGGCGGCACGCGCTCGGCATCGATTACGCCGCCTAGCAGCAGTGCTGCCGATGCCGCCGCCGCGGCCGTTTCCGGCACGCCGGCCGCGCAAGTCGCCGCGCTCGACGCGAACGGCTTCTTCAGCCGGCTCGCGCAGGCCTTGCCGGACAACCCGCCGACGCCGGCCGATCCGCATGCGCTGAAAATCCTTTCGGACTTCGGCGTGACGCCTGGTGATCCGGTGAAGCTGCCGAGCGCGCCCGAGGCGATCGCTGCGGGCCTTGCCGATGGCCACCAGCGTGTCGTGACGCCGCCGTCCAATCTGCTGAGCGGCAACGGTTGGAACTGGTTCGGCGACGGCGTGGGCAATTACGGCCCCGACTATGCGATGCGCGCTTACGCCGCGGCGATCCAACCGGGCATCGGCACGAAGGACGATGAAGTGCGCGCGGTCGTCACCCAGGACAGCGACGGTCATGCCCTCAACGGCGCAAATCGTTACGTGATCCACTTCGAGCCGAACCAGTTGCCGCCGGTGCGCGGCTTCTGGTCGATCACCGCCTACACGAAGGACGGCGCGTTAGGGGAAAGCGCGCCGGCGCGTCTTGCAGTCGGCGACCGTAACGGTGCGCGCCGCAATCGCGACGGCTCACTCGACGTGACGGTGTCATCAACACGAGGTAAGAGCGGCAACTGGCTGCCGGCGCCGCGCGCCGATTTGCAACTGATGCTGCGTTTGTACGCACCGAAGCCGCAAGCCACCGATGGCAGTTGGCAACCGCCGGCCGTCGTGCGTCAGTGACATGCGCCGACGTCGATGAAGTTCGCCAGCGAAATGCCTCGTTGATGCGGGGCAGCGAAGTGCCGGTGTGAAGTCCACCAGCGTTATGCGTCACTGCTGTGACAGCAAGGTATGAGTGACGCATAAATCAGCGTATGTCCGCCTTCGTGCCGGCGGACATACGCCGCTGTAGCGTGCAACAATGTGTAAGCCACGGCTTACATTTATATCCCGCGTAAGATTCACCACTTATACTGCCGCTTGCGGGATTTTCGTTTCGCGGCGGGCTTGCCGCCGCATTACCCAAGACCGAGCATGGCAAGCCTCAATAAAGCATCAATCGCCTCTTCCATGCAGACCGTGCGCGATGTCGCGCAGTCACGCCGCACCCGGCGTGTCATCACGGGTCTGTTGATCTTCCTCGTATTGTTCGGTCTGCTGGGCTTTTTCGCGGCGCCGCCGTTGATTCGTCACATTGCCGAGCAGCAACTCAGCAAGCAACTCGACCGGCCGGCCACGATCGGCCGCATCGCACTCAATCCGTACACGCTCAAGCTCGAAGCCGATAGCGTGCATATCGGCGAGCGTGGCGGCGCGGGCGATTTTGTCGATATTGCGCGGTTCATCGTGAAGCCGTCATGGAGCTCGCTGTTTCGTGGCGCGCCGATCGTCGATGAAATACAGCTCGATTCACCACGCTTTCATATCGTTCGCTATGACGCGCAGCGCTTCAATTTCACCGACCTGATCGAGAAATTCTCGAAGCAGCCGGCCAAGCCCGATAGCAAACCGACCTTGTTTTCGGTGTCGAACATTCGCCTCGAAAACGGTCAGATTACGTTCGACGACAAATTGCTCGGCGCAACGCACGTGATCGATCAATGGAAGCTCGGCATTCCGTTCATCGCTACGCTGCCTTCGAAAACCGACATCTTCGTCGAGCCGTTGCTGCGTGCGCGTATCGACGGCAGTCCGCTTGCGATCGAAGGCAAGACCAAGCCGTTTGCTGCGTCGCGCGAATCGGAGGTGTCGCTGCGCTTCGACGGGCTCGACGTGCCGCAGCTCATCTCCTACGCGCCGACCAAGCTGCCTGTGGTTGTGCAGAACGGCAAGCTGTCGACCGATCTCAAGCTCAACTTTGTGATGTCCAACGGCACGCCTTCGTTGCGTGTTGCGGGCACCGTCGACTTGAACGATGTGGACGTGCGCGATCAAAGCAAGGCGCCGTTCTTCGCGGCGCACGCAGTGCATGTGGCTGCCGCGACGCTGGAGCCGTTGAAGAGCCTGTATCACTTCGACGAGATCCGCATCGACGCGCCGAGCGCCAATCTTGCGCGTGATAAAGAAGGCGTGTTGAGTGTCGAGCGGATGTTCGCGACTGCGCCTGCTGCGGGGGCTTCTGCGTCGGTGCCAGCGTCTGCGCCCGTCGCGGCATCTGGTGCCAGCGCCACGGAAAAGGCCGCACAGCCTCTGGACCTGTCGATCAAGCGTTTCGCGCTCAACGACGGCACCGTCAACGTTCACGATGAAGCCGCCTCGCGTCCGGTCGACTTGGGCTTGCAAAAACTGGCCGTCACGCTGACCGATTTCTCGACGCTCGCCCCCGCCCCCGCGCATTACACGCTCAATACCGACTTCAAGGACGCCGGTGGCTCGCTCGGCGTGGCCGGCGCGTTCGGCCTTGTTGCGAAGACCGCCAGCGCAAAGCTCGATCTGAAGTCATTGAAGTTGCCGTTGCTGCAACCGTATCTCGACACCGCGACCGCCGCGCAAGTGATGGACGGCGCGCTTTCCGCCAATGCCAACGTCGGCGCGAACTGGTCGAAGTCGCCGGTCGCAGTCATGGTCACCGATACACAACTCGATCTGCAGTCGCTCAAACTCGCGGCGCGTGGCAGCAAGGATCCGGTCGTCTCGCTCGCGCAAGGCCAGGTAACGGTCAAGCAGGTGGACGTCGCGGGGCGCACTGCCGATATCACCGGCGTCAACACGACCGGCCTGGTGGTCAATGCGCAGCGTCTGAAAGACGGCAGCATCGACCTCGCCACGCTCGCGGGTCCGCATCAGGTCGAGCAGAAGCGCACGGCGATCCATGCGGTGAAGAAGGCTGAGGCGGAAGGGCCCGCGTGGCACTACAAGATCGGCGAACTCAACCTGAAAGACGCGACCGCGAATTTCACCGACAACACGACGCCGAATCCAGTGAAGCTGAGCGTGACGCCGCTGCAATTGAAGGTACAACAGATCAGCGACGACCTGAGTAAGCCGCTGCCGGTCGATCTGCAAGCCACGCTCAACAAGAAAGGCACGCTCGGCGTAAAGGGCGATGTCACGGCGACGCCGCTCAAGGTGGCCGTCAAAGTGAACGCGAACCGCCTGGATGCGGCGGCCTTCGAACCGTACTTCGGCAGCAAGCTGAATGCGTTGATTGCCAGCGCGCTGCTCAACGCGAACGGCGATCTCGCGCTAAGTCAGGCGAAGGCGCTCAAAGCGACGTACCGCGGCGACGTCGCGCTCGTCGACGTGCGGATGATCGACAAGGCGACTTCGGACCCATTCGCAGGATGGAGTTCGCTCGCGCTGACCAATCTCAAGGCCGACTACGACGAACACGGCACGGCGGTCGACGCGGGCCGCGTCACGTTCACGAAGTTCTATGGGCGTGTGCTGCTCGACGCGCAAGGCAAGCTGAATCTCAAGGACGTGGTCGCGCATGAAAGCGGCGCCGCGCAATCGCTGACACGCGACAAGAGCGGCGGCCACGAGCCGGTGCCGTTGACGCCGCAGGCTGCATCGGCGCCTGAGGTGGCCTCCGCGCCGGTACCGGCGTCGTCGGCAACTCCAGCCACGCCGGCCACAGTTACGGCCGCCACGCCGCCGCAAAGCCCCGTCAAACTGCACTTCGGCCAACTGGTGCTGCAACAGGGCCGCGTGACGTATACGGACAACTTCATCAAGCCGAACTTCACCGCGAACCTGGTTGGCATTCAAGGTACGGTCGGCGCGTTCGGCACGCAGTCGACAACGCCTGCGCCCGTGGACATCGCCGCGAAGCTGGCGGCGAATGGTCCGCTGTCGATTCGCGGTACCGTCAATCCGCTGATCGCAAAACCGGCGCTCGATCTCACAGCCAGCGCGCACGATATCGAACTCACCAACCTCACGCCGTATTCGGCGAAATACGCCGGCTATCCGATCACCAAGGGCAAGCTGAACGTCGATCTGCACTACCAGCTCGATAACGATCAGTTGAACGCGAACAATCATATTTTCATCGACCAGCTCACGTTCGGCGATCACGTCGAGAACGATACGGCGACCAAGCTGCCGGTGCGTCTCGCGATCTCACTGCTGAAAAACTCGCGCGGTGAAATCGACGTGAATCTGCCAGTGTCGGGATCGTTGTCGAATCCGGAGTTCAGCGTCGGCGGGCTCATCTGGCATGCGGTGCTCAATCTGCTGCAGAAAGCCGTCACCGCGCCGTTCTCGCTGATCGCCAATGCCTTCGGTGGTGGTGGCGAGGAATTGGGCTACGTCGAGTTCGAACCGGGGTCGGCGAAACTGTCCGACGCCGCGGACAAGAAGCTCGACACCATCGTGAAGGCGCTGGCCGACAAGAGCTCGATCCGTATCGATCTGATTGGCCGCGTCGATCCGGCAGTCGACGGGCCGGGCCTGCGTGCGCAATACGTCGAACGCGAGGTCAAGCAACAGAAGATCAAGGACGTGGTGGGCAATGGCGAGAGCGTGGATCTGTCGACCGTCACCGTGGATCCGAAGGAATACGATAAGTACTTGGCCAAGGCCTACAAAGCGGCCGACTTCAAGAAGCCGCGCAATTTCGTCGGCTTGACCAAGAGCCTGCCGGACGACGAGATGAAGGCGGCGATGGCCGCCAATGCTCCGATCGACGACGCAAGTTTGCGGCAGCTCGCCCAGCAACGGGCGCAAGCCGTGCAGCAGTATTTCGAGGGCAAGATCGACAGCAGCCGCGTGTTTATCGTCGCGCCGAAACTGGACGCCGATGGCATCAAGGACAAGGGCGCCACGACGCGGGTGGACTTTGGGCTGAAGTGATGCGGCGCGATGTAACGTATTGCGTAGTGGGTGTACGCCGCTACCTGCCCGTCAAGGCAGCGGCGGCGTACGGTTAAGCGGCTCGCGTCGGCACCTTCTTCAGCGCCGTCTGCTCGATCACGCGCGCGAGCGTGTCGAATGCCGGACCGATCTTCTCGTTCGGCACGCAGGCGTAGCCCAGCAACAGTCCGCGTCGCGCGGGCGTCTCGCTGCTGTAGTAAGCGGCGAGGGGCCGCACGATCACGCCGGCATCGTAAGCGGCTGCCGTGACGGCGCGATCGTTCGCATGATCGGGCAGGCCGAGCACGAGGTGCAGGCCGGCCTCGTCGCCCATCACGGGTAGTTCGTTGCCGAAACGCGCGGTGATCGCATCGATCAGAATCTGCCGCCGCTCGCCGTAGAGCGCGCGCATACGGCGAACATGCGATGTGAGATGGCCGTCCATGATGAAGTCGGTCATCACCGCCTGCTGCATCAGTTGCCCCTCGCGGTACAGCTCGGCCACGCCCGTGCGGAACGTATCCACCAGATGCTCCGGCGCGATCATGTAGCCGATCCGCAAACCCGGAAACAACATCTTCCCCAGGCTGCCCACGTAGATCACCTGGCCGGCGTCGTCTAGCCCTTGCAGCGATGCAAGCGGTCGGCTGCCGTAACGGAACTCGCTGTCGTAGTCGTCCTCGATGATCCAGACGTTGTGCTGGCGTGCGTATTCGAGCAGCGTACGGCGCCGCGCGAGACTCATCACCATGCCGAGCGGATATTGATGCGACGGCGTGACGAGCGCCAGCCGCGGCGGCTGTTGCAGATCCTGCTCGCGCGGATTGAGGCCCTCGTCATCCACGGGCACCGGCACTAGCGTAATCCCTGACGATTGCAGCACGCTGCGCGCGCCCCAATAGCACGGCTCTTCCACCCACGCGCGATCGCCGACGTCGGTCAATAAACGCACGGCCAGATCGATCGACTGATGAATGCCCGTCGTGATGATGATCTGGTCCGGCGTGCAATTCACCGAGCGTGCGACGCGCAGGTAGTCGGACAGCGCCCGCCTTAACGGCCGGTAGCCACCGCCCGGCGCATAAGTCAGCAGATCGGGATTGGCTTCCTTCCACAACCTTGCCTGCAAACGGCTCCACGTGCGCGCCGGAAACTCAGCGACGTCGGGCACGCCGGGCATGAACGCGCCCCACTGTTTGGCGGAGACACCGGCCTGATCGATGAGCCTGCGTCCGCGCATGGAGAGGTCGCCTAGATCGCGTTTTAGCGGCTTTAAGGCCTCGCCGGCTTGATCGGCGCTGTCCATGTCCCCATTGACACTCGCCACTGTCGGCTTCTTGCGTGCATTCACGGCAGCCGTGTCCGGCCGCGTGTCGGCGACATAGGTGCCGCTTCCGGTGGTCGAGATCACATAGCCTTCGGCGGTTAGCTGATCGTAGACGTGCAGCACCGTGTTGCGCGCGATGCCGAGGTCCTCGGCGAGCATGCGCGAACTGGGCAGCTTGGTGCCAGGCGGTAGCTGGCCGGTCAGGATGGCCTGCTGCATCAGCCGCAACGTCTGTCTGTAGACCGGTTCGGCGGCGGCGCGGTCGAGCCGCGCGGCAAGCCAATCCGACAAGATCACGGTGTCCAAGTGGTTCTATCCGGAATAATGAAATGGTTCCATATTGTAGAACCGTAAGGGACTATAGTGAGCCACGCAATTAATGCAATCCCGCTGCTTTGCAGGGGGAGCCAGCCGGACCGCAGAGGAGACTAGTGCGATGAAAACCGATGACGTGATCGTCAGCTTTCGGGGTGTGCGCAAGACGTACGACGGCGAAACGCTGGTCGTCAAACAACTCGATCTGGATATCTATCAGGGCGAATTCCTGACGCTGCTCGGGCCGTCCGGATCAGGGAAAACCACATGTCTGATGATGCTGGCGGGGTTCGAATTTCCCACCGGCGGTGAGATTTGGCTCGACGGCACGCTGCTCAATACCGTGCCGCCGCATAAGCGCAACATCGGCATGGTGTTTCAGAACTACGCGCTGTTTCCGCATCTGACGGTCGAGCAGAACGTCGCGTATCCGCTCACGGTGCGCAAACTGTCGGCGGAAGAGCGTGCGCATCGCACGAATAATGCGCTGAAGATGGTGCGCATGGAAGGCTTCGCCAAGCGTTACCCGGCGCAGCTTTCCGGTGGCCAGCAGCAACGTATTGCCTTGGCGCGGGCGCTCGTGTTCGAGCCGAAGCTCGTGCTGATGGACGAGCCGCTCGGCGCACTCGACAAGCAGTTGCGCGAACACATGCAGTACGAACTTAAATCATTGCACGAGAAGCTTGGCGTGACGTTCGTGTACGTCACGCACGACCAGGGCGAAGCGCTGACCATGTCCGACCGTGTCGCCGTGTTCGATAAAGGCATCGTGCAGCAACTCGATACCGTGGATCGTCTCTATGAATCGCCGTGCAACGAGTTCGTCGCGAACTTCATCGGCGACAGCAACAAGCTGCGCGGCACGATCGCGAACGTCGACGGCGAGTACTGCGAGTTTCATCTGATTGACGGCACACGGCTTACGGGACGCAATATAGGCGGCGCGCGGGCGGGTACGCCGGCGGTCGCGTGTATCCGTCCTGAGCGTATGAAACTCGCCAACGGCGTGTCACGGCCTGGCGCTAATGCGCTAAGCGGCGAAGCGCGCGGGCTGATCTATTTCGGCGACCACGTGCGGATGCGCTGTGGTCTGCCGGAGCAGGACGAGTGCTTCGTGAAGGTGCCGCTCGGCACCGATGCACTCGAAACCTTCGCACCTGGCGCGCCCGTCGCGCTCGAGTTTGCGCCCGAGCATCTGCGGGTGTTTGCAGGCGCGTGAGCGCGTGCACTGCGCGGGTCGTAGGTCGTTCGACGCAGACAAAAGAAGCAGTTCACCTAAGCAGCACATAACAAGTCGCACTGTACGTAGCTTGAAGCACACCACCAAAGGAGAGCAACACACCATGAGCAAGATCGGGAAATCGCGCTGCGCCATCGCTGTCGGTGCTGTGGCGCTCGCGCTGGGCGCCGCGCAAGTCAATGCAGCCGAGCTGACGGTCGTCAATTTCGGCGGTGCGAATGGCGACGCGCAAAAGGTCGCATTCAACCAGCCGTTCGAGACGCAAACCAGCAATAAAGTGACCGCGGTCGAATACAACGGCGAGCAGGCCAAAGTGAAGGCGATGGTCGAAGCGAAGCATGTGAATTGGGACGTGGTGGAAGTTGAGTCGGGCGACATCGGCCGTGGTTGTGACGAAGGGCTGTATGAGAAGCTCGACTGGTCGAAGATCGGCAAGAAGACGGATCTGATTCCGGAAGCGCCGCAAACCTGCGGCGTGGGCTTCTTCGTGTGGTCGACGGCACTCGCGTACAACGCCGACAAGCTGAAAACCGCGCCGGCCGGCTGGGCCGACTTCTGGGACGTGAAGAAATTCCCGGGCAAGCGCGCGATGCGCAAGGGCGCGCGTTACAACCTCGAATTCGCGCTGATGGCCGACGGCGTGCCGCCGAAGGACGTCTACAAGGTGCTTGCCACCAAGGAAGGTCAGGACCGCGCGTTCAAGAAGCTCGACGAACTGAAGCCGAATATTCAGTGGTGGGAAGCGGGCGCGCAGCCGCCGCAATTCCTGGTCGCGGGTGACGTGGTGATGTCCACTGCGTACAACGGCCGTATCGATGCCGCACAGAAGGAAGGCAAGAACCTCAAGGTGGTGTGGAACGGCAGCATTTACGACCTCGACTACTGGGCGATTCCGAAGGGCACGCCGAACAAGGCGCTGGCAGAGAAGTACATCGCCTATTCGATTTCGTCGAAGCCGCAGCAGGACTACGCGCACAACATTGCGTATGGTCCGGTGAACGTGGCGGCCATCAAGGCGCTCGATCCGAAGACGCTGTCCAATCTGCCGAATTCGCCGGCTAACGGCAAGAACGCGGTGCTGCAGAACCTCTCGTTCTGGACCGACCATGGCGATGAGTTGGAGCAACGTTTTTCGTCGTGGGCTTCGAAGTAATTAGCCGGGTGTGAGAAGGCGCGGCTTTTATGGTGAAGCCGCGCCGCATCAATGCAATGAAACAAACGCAAACGCGTGTCTTCGCGATGTACGCGAGCGGCCGGATGCATGGGATCGGGGTAAGGGCTTTTGCATGGGGCAGGAGTAAGCGCTAAAGCGCTAACTCCTGCCGACAGCCAAAGCGCTAACTCCGGATCGAGGAGACGAGGTGTGACTACGATGACGATCGCCGCCGATTCGACGCCTGAGTCGAATGTTCGACTTAAGCGAGAACTAAAGGCCGCAGAAGCAAAGAAGCGCGCGATGGCGCTGTTGCTGATTGCACCGCTCGCCATTTTTCTGCTGCTGATTTTTGTCGTGCCGATCGGTGCGCTATTGACTCGGGCCGCGCAGAATCCGGAAGTGATGAACGCCCTGCCGCACACGCTGAATGCGTTGAGCGGTTGGGATCGCAAGGCACTGCCGCCTGACGCCGCATACTCTGCACTGGCCGTGGATCTGACGGCGATTGCCGATAGCGATGGCATGGGCGCGCTGGCGCGACGGTTGAACGTGGAAATTCCAGGCTATCGCTCGCTGGTCGCAAAGTCGGCTCACGCGATGCCGTTCGTCGACGACAACAGCAAGCCGTTGACGCTCACGCCGGCCCAGATGCACGCTAAGTTCGTCGAACTCGACGAACGCTGGAACAACGTCGCTTACTGGCAGGCGATCGCGAAGAATTCCGGTGCCTACTCGCCGTTTTATCTACTGGCTTCTTTGGACCACAAGCAGGACGGATTCGGTCACATCATCGAGACGGATCCGGATCAACAGATTTATCTCCACGTATTCAGCCGCACCTTCGTAATCGGCGCAGTCGTGACATTCTTTGCGCTGCTGCTCGGTTACCCGCTTGCTTACTGGATTTCGACGCTCTCCGATCGCCGCGCGAATCTGGTGATGATCCTCGTGCTGATTCCGTTCTGGACTTCGATCCTCGTACGCGTGGCCGCATGGATCGTGATTCTGCAAAGCGAAGGGCTGGTGAACAAGGCGCTGATTGCGAGCGGCATTTTGCACGATCCGTTGTCGCTGCTGTTCAACCGCACGGGCGTGTACATCTCGATGACGCACATTCTGCTGCCGTTCATGATCCTGCCGCTGTATAGCGTGATGAAGTCGATCCCGCCGACCTATCAGCGCGCCGCGATCTCGCTTGGCAGTCATCCGTTCGCCGCGTTCTGGCGTGTTTATGTGCCGCAAACTTATCCGGGCATCGGGGCGGGCGCACTACTTGTGTTCATTCTCGCGATCGGCTACTACATCACGCCGGCATTGCTCGGTGGACCGAATGATCAGATGGTCAGCTACTACGTCGCGTACTTTACCAACGTGACGATCAATTGGGGTATGGCGTGTGCGCTCGGCGGTTTGCTGCTTGCCGCGACGCTTGTGCTGTATGTCATCTATGGACGCTTCACGCGTTCGTCCCTGAGCCTCGGCTGATTGGCTGAACGGAGCTTACTCGCGATGAAACTTGCCAAGCCCTTGTTTGCGCCGCATACGTCCTTGATCGAGCGCGTGTGGTATTTCGCGTTGCGCGCGCTTGCCGTGCTGACGCTGCTGTATTTGATCCTGCCGGTGCTGGCGATTGTGCCGTTGTCGTTTTCGTCCAGCACGTTCCTCGTGTATCCGATCCCGGGCTGGTCGCTGCGCTGGTATGCGAACCTGATCGGGTCCGATGAATGGCGCATGGCGGCGAAGAACAGCTTTATCGTCGCGCCTTCGGCAACTGTCGTGGCGACGGTGCTCGGCACGTTGGCGGCGATCGGCCTGACCAAAGCGAATTTCCGCGGCAAGGCTTTGCTGATGGCGGTTCTGATTTCGCCGATGATCGTGCCGGTGGTGGTGGTCGGCGTCGGCATGTATCTGTTTTTTGCGCCGCTTGGACTGGCGAATACGTATATTGGGCTGATTCTCGCGCATGCGTCGCTCGGCGTGCCGTTTGTGGTGACGACGGTGGCGGCGACGTTGCAAGGCTTTAACTACAACCTGGTGCGCGCGAGCTTGTCGCTGGGGGCGAATCCGGTGAAGACGTTCTTTCGCATCACGTTGCCGGTGATCGCGCCGGGCGTGATTTCGGGCGCGCTGTTCGCGTTCGCTACGTCGTTTGACGAAGTGGTCGTGACGCTGTTCCTGGCTGGAGCGGATCAAACCACCCTGCCGCGTCAGATGTTCACCGGTATTCGCGAGAACATCAGCCCGACTATCGCGGCATTGGCTACGATTTTGATCGTGTTCTCGACGTGCCTGTTGCTTGCGCTGGAATGGCTGCGTGGGAGGAATGCAGCGCGGGCGGTGGCGGCGTAACGGCAGTGCGGCGGAGTGGGATCGATACGCCGTTAAAGTCGCCGTAACCTGCGACCCGCCACCCAGTGACCGAAGCAACGCAGCCGTATCGGATGAGATGGCTACGGCGTTAAAATGGTCGCAGCCTGCTACCCGTCACCCGGCGACTGACGCAATACAGCCGCATCGGATGGGGTGACTACGGCGTTGAAGTAGCGACTGCTTGCCAACCCCCACCCAGCGACTGAAACAGCGCCGCCGTGTCGGCGAACCGGTCCGCTTGCGCGCGAGTTCGGTCTAGTGCGGTTTGCAACACCTGACGCTGCGTATCGAGCAGGCCGAACTGACTAACACCGCCCGCCGCATACTGCGCTTGTGCGATATCCAGGCTCGCGTGCGCCTGTTGGGCAGCCTCGTCGCGAGCCTGCAGTTCGTGCGCGTCGTCCTGCAGCGCTGTCAGCGTGTCCGCAACCTGCTGCAGCGCCTGCAGCACCGTCTGCTGATAGTCAGCGAGCGCCGCATCATAAGCCGCCTGTGCAGAACGCTTCTTCGCGCGCAATTCGCCGCCGCGGAAAATCGGTTGCGTCAGAGTGAGGCCGAAGTTCCAGATATTCAGCCCGCTGACCACGTCCTGAATGTTCGTGCGTTCCGAACCGATCCCCGCCGAGATGGAAAATTGCGGATACAGATTTGCCGTCGCCACGCCGACATTCGCGCTCGCTTGATGCAATAACGCTTCCGAAGCACGAATGTCCGGCCGTTCGCGCGCGAGCGTCGATGGCAATGTGAGCGGCAACGTATCTGGCAGATGCAGCGAATCGAGCGTCAGGTCTGCGAAGTCCGCCTTCGACGGCGGCATGCCAAGCAGGATCGCGAGTTGGTGGTCGGTCTGCGCACGTTGTGTCGCGAGTGGTGGCAACGACGCACGGGTCTGCGAGAGCAGCGTGCGCTGGCTGCGCACGTCGAGTTGCGAGACACCGCCTGCCGCAAACCGCTCTTCGGTGATCTTGAGTTGCTGGGCCTGGGTGTCCGCGAGGCGCTGCGTCAAGGCGGTCTGCTGCTTTAAAGACGCGCGTCGAATCGCAGTCGAAACCACATTGCCTGCGAGCGAGAGCCGCGCCGCTTCGAATTCGAACGACTGATAGTCGACTTGTGCCATGAGCGCTTCCAGCGCCCGGCGATTACCGCCGAAAATATCGAGCGCATAGGACACGCTGACCGACGCGTTGTAAAGCGTAAACGGCCCCTGATTGGGCACATTCGGAATGCCGAACGCCGCGATATCGACCCGCTGCCGCACGCCGGATACGGTCGCATCGACAGCCGGGAATGCAGTCGCGCCGAATTGCGCATTGTAGTTTTCGCGTGCCTCAATCAGCTTCGCGCGGGCTTGCGTGAGCGTGGGGCTCTGTTGCAGGGCTTGCTCGACGAGACGGTCTAGCGCATCGGATTGAAACTGCTTCCACCACATTGGTGTTGCATGCTCAGCCGCGATAAATGCTTGCGATGCTCCAGCCACACCGCTGGCTGCGACTGTGGCAGCAGGTTGCGCTTCACGTGTATAGGTTTGCGTGTCCGGCGCCGCCGGTGGTTGAAAATCCGGCCCGACCGCGCAACCGCACAGCGCGACGACGGACAAGAAAGCGAGCGGTTTCATCGACCGGTCCTCCTAGTCGAGCGTGCGCCGGTAAAAGCGCAGCGCGATGCCCATCACGACGACCATGAACAGCGCCACGGGCCACACCGACGGCCACAGGTCGGCCCAGTCGTTTCCTTTGAGCAGAATGCCGCGAACCAACCGGTTGAAATATGTGAGCGGCAGTAGATTGCCGATGAATTGCGCCCAGCCTGGCATCCCGGCAAACGGAAACATGAAACCCGACAGCAACAGGCTCGGCAGAAAATAGAACACGGTCAGTTGCATCGCCTGCAACTGATTCTGCGCAATCGACGAAAGCGTGATGCCGACCGTCAGATTCGCCGCGATAAACAGCAGCGCAGCAAGATAGATCGCCACCAGGCTACCTGCGAACGGCACATCGAACACGAAGCGCGCCGCAGTCAGAATGATCGACGCCTGCACCAGCCCGATCATTACGTAAGGCACGATCTTGCCGGTCATCACTTCGATCGGCAGCACAGGTGTGGAGAGCAGGTTTTCCATCGTGCCACGCTCGCGTTCGCGCGTGATCGCGAGGCCGGTCATCATCACCATCGTCATCGTCAGGATCACGCCCATCAGACCCGGCACTACGTTGTATTGTGTGATGCCTTCAGGGTTGTAGAGGCGGTGCACCTGGACGTCGCAAGCGGCCGGAGTGCCATTCAGGTGAGCGAGCGCGCCGGTGATGTCTTTGTCCGCGACCGGTTGCACAAGGCCCGGCAGCGCCGCGAGCGCGGTGTTCGTCGCGGTGGGATCGGTCGCATCGGCTTCGACCAGCAGCGAAGGGCGTTCGCCGCGCAACAGACGTTTCGAAAAATCCACCGGCACCGACAACACGAATTGCACTCGGCCTTGGGTAAGAGAGCGGCGGCCGGCCTCCTCGTTGGGCAAGGTTTCGACGATGTCGAAATAGGCGGAGTTCTTCATCGCGGCGATGAAGCTGCGCGAAAACGTACTGTCGTCGCCGATGATGACAGCGGTAGGCAGATGCTTTGGGTCGGTATTGATCGCGAAACCGAACAGCGTGAGCTGAATGATCGGCAGGCCGACGATCATCGCGAACGTGATCCGATCGCGCTTTAACTGCAAAAACTCTTTGAGCACGATGCTCCACCAGCGCGACAGCGAGAACAGGGTGCGCGTGCTCACGGTTGCGCTCCGTAGTTGTCGGTGGAGTGGCCCATCAAGTAGATGAACACGTCTTCAAGCCCGGTTTCGATGCGCTCGGCGCGCAGCGCCGTGCCCTCGGTCGCGCGTCTGATGGCGGTTTCGAGCGCGGCATGGTCGATACCGCTGATGTGCAGCGCGGAGCCGAATACGACGGTCTGATCGACGCCGGGCGTCTTGCGCAACTGTTCCGACAGTTTGCTCAGGTGCTCGCCGTAGATGGTCCAGGTCGCGAGATTTTGCGATTCGATCACGTCCTTCGAAGTGCCTTGCGCGAGCAGCTTGCCGTACGCGATGTACGCGAGCTTATGACAGCGCTCGGCCTCATCCATGTAATGCGTGCTGACCAGAACCGAAATGCCCCGCGCGGCGAGGCGATGCAACTCTTCCCAGAATTCGCGGCGTGCGTTCGGATCGACGCCCGCGGTCGGTTCGTCGAGTAACAGCAACTGAGGCTCGTGCAGCATGCAGGCTGCAAGCGCGAGCCGCTGCTTCCAGCCGCCGGACAACGCGCCGGTCAACTGATCCGCACGGCTTTGCAGACCGAGCGATTCGAGCGAGCGGTCAACCGCTTCGCGCCGGTTCGCCATCTGATAAATGCGGGCGACGAAGTCGAGGTTCTCGCGAATCGTCAGGTCGTCCCAATACGAGAAGCGTTGCGTCATATAGCCGACGTTGCGCTTGATCTGCGCACTCTCGCGAACTATGTCGTAACCGAGACAGGTGCCGCTGCCTGAGTCGGGCGTGAGCAGCCCGCACATCAGACGGATCGAGGTGGTCTTGCCGCTGCCGTTCGGTCCAAGAAAGCCGAAAATCTCGCCGCGTGCGACCTGCAACGTCACGTCGTTCACGACATGTTTATCGCCGAAGTGCTTGTTGAGCTTGTGCACGTCGATCGCGTATTGCGCAGGTTGCGGTGCGGGCTGGTTCATTGCAGGCTCACCGCAACGGGTTGACCGGGGTGCAGCTTGACTGCATCGGCGGCGGAAGGGTGGGCTTCGACCATGAACACCAGTTTCGCGCGGTTCTCGTTGCTGTAGATCACCGGCGGTGTGTATTCGGCTTCGCTCGATATGTACGTAATTTTCGCCGGGACGTCGGCGGCGCAACCGTCGCAATGAATGGAAAGCGCACGGCCTGGTGCGAGCTTGCCGACCACGGTCTCCGGTACGAAGAAGCGTACTTTCACGTTCTGCGGTGGCAGCATCTGTACGACAGGATTGCCAGCCTGAACCCACTCGCCGACGCGATACAGCGTGTCGTAGACGAGTCCTTCCGCCGGCGCGTTGACGCGCTTCTGGTCGAGCTTCCATTGAGCTTGGACGACGGCGGCTTGAGCGGCCTCGATCTGCGCGCTCTGCGCAGTGATTTGCTGCGAACGGCCGGGAAGCAAAGCGACATCCACCTGGTTGCTGAGTTCGCGGACCTGCGCGGCGGTGGCGTCCGCGTTGGCGCGCGAATCGTCGAGCTGCGCTTTTGGAATGCCGCCTGCGCGGTACTGCGCTTCATCGCGCGTGAGTTGCAACGCCGCCTTGCGCGCATTGGCGACGGCTTGAGCGAGTTGCGCTTTGGTGACGTTCACTTCGGGACGGCGCTTGCCGGTCTGGATATCGGCTAGCTGTGCGCGTGCCGCAGCGAGTTGCTGTTGTGCCTGCTGTAATGCGGCAGTCTCGTCCTCGGATTCGAGCGTGAATACAGGTGCGCTTGCGTCAACGGTCTGTCCTCGTGCGACCGCCAACTGCGCCAGCTTGCCGGACTGCGACGAGCCGAGATACACAAACTCCCCCTCGATGTAGCCTTGATAGACATTGTTGTCGCGATGCGAGCAGGCTGCGAGAGCCATCGCCGCGAGCAGCAGACAAACGCAGGCGCTGAACGGACGACTCATGACGGGCTCCCTGTTCCTGTGTCTTTGCGGCTGCGGCGTCCTGATGGAGGCTTCGGCTGCTGCTGTGCTCGTGCTCGTGCTCGTGCTCGTGCGTGTGCTGGCGCCGATGCCGCATGTGGGGCTGGCTGCATGCCGCCGATCAGCAGTGCGATCACATGCCGGCGCAACGCATCGCGCTCGATGACGGGCAGGCCTCGCGCGCTCTGCCAGATCTTTGCCGTGGCGAGCGGCAGCATCACGAGCGCCAGAATGGAATTGAATAGCAACATCGCTTCCAGGTTGGCATTGACGGTGCCGTCCCGCTGAGCGTGTGCAACGCGGCTACCGAAGCGCTTGATGTTGTCGAACGGGATGCGTCGCATCATTCGTTCACGCAGCAGGCCGCCTTCGTTGACGATCTCGCGCAGCCAGAGCGGCGGCAACCAGGGCATGCGGTCCGTCACGTCAAAGAGGCGCGCGACGAATTCGTGAACCAGCGCGAAGGGATCGCCCGCGGCGTCTTCAACGGCCGGGCGCCAGACGAATTCCGCCGCAGGGGCGAGCCGCTCGTCGGCCACTGCGTCAAGCAGCTTTTCGCGATTCGTGAAGTAGTAATGGACCAGTGCCGACGTGACGCCCGCTTCGCTCGCGATCTGCGCGACCGTCGTGGCCGCGATGCCGCATTCGGAAAAGAGCCGCGTCGCGGTGTCGAGCAGATGTTCTCGCACATCGAAGTCCTCGACGGCGGGGCGGCGGCCGAGTGGTTTCAGGGGAGAACGTGTCGGGTTCATCAATTCAGGTTAATTGATGAGTTAGTTAAATTCAAGATGGACGTTCCTGTGTGCAATCCGTATCAAAGATGACCTGTCCATCTGACAGAACTCTAGGAATCTTCCCATTCCATGTCGCTTTGCGCCTCTTCATACTCAAAACTTCTTAAAAGTGAATGCGTTCTTCGCAGGGATTCCATGAAATTTCAGTTAACGCTTCTCGCATGTGCACTGGCATTGTCGGGTTGCGCGGGGCAGGTCGCACGAGACCGGCTGGGTATCGAAGATCCGACCGTTCTGAAGACGGGCGTCGGCGTGACACAAGACGCGGCTGCTGGCGCACCGACGCCTCAATGGTTCAGCACCTATGCGCCAATCAGGAGCGGCGGCGAGGCGCTTGCTTCCCTGCAACAGAAGCTGGACACATTGCCCGGTGACAAGAGCAGTTATTTTCGTGCGAAGGCTCAGTGCTGGATCGATGCCGGACAGCAGGAATGGCGCGCACATGACCAGTGGGGTTTTGTCGAGGAAGCTATCGGCCAGGCGGCGATGCTGACGATCAGCCTCGAAAATGGCACGCCGTTGTCCGCTGCTAACCCGGTCTTACGCACGGTGTCCACCGTGCGCCCTGATCTGTGGAAGATCGTCAATACCATCAAGGGTGATCCTGCCTTCGCCCAGTGTCCCCAAGCACAACAACCCCTTGCATGTGCCGAAGTCGAACTGTTGCACGCAGGGCATGACGCGTGGGCGCGTAGGTTCTCCGCCGCTGAAAAGCGTTTGCCCGAGGTTCAGGATAACTTGCGGAAGTCGGCGGAAACGGCGCTGCAATGCTTGCAAGCGAAGCAGACGCCTGCACCGGCACCCACAGCGCAGGCGCCTCAAAAGATTACGCTGCGGGCCGACTCTCTGTTCCGTTTCGACGGTGGCAGCGAGGCTGCGATCCTGCCGGCTGGCAAGCGACATCTCGACGACGTGGTGACAGGCTTGAAGCAGGTTCCCGCCGTACGCGAGCTAAAGATCACGGGGTTTGCCGACCGCCTCGGCAGCGATGCCTACAACCAGAGTCTATCTTTGCAGCGTGCGCACACGGTCAGGCAGTATCTGCGCACCCACGGCGTGACATTGCCGATGACCGCGCAAGGCCAAGGCAGTGCGAATCAGTTGGTCACCTGCCAGCAAACAAAACGCGACGAACTGGTGCGGTGTCTTGAGCCAAACCGGCGCGTCGAGATCGAATTTGTGCTCGCTGCATCATAGCGTGCACGCGCTTTGAGAATGACCGTCGGTATCAACGGATGCCGACGTCGCGCGGCTGGTCGATATTTCGACTCGCTCATGTTGTATCCCGGCTCCGCTAAGAGCTCTCCGTAATCTCCATTCCCTGCAGTTTCTTGTCGTGAGGCAGAACTACGTTTGTGTGCACGTCAGGCAGAAATATTCACCGGTGTCCTGTCTTCTCGTTCTCAGGGCGCATAACGTCTCTCCTCGATCGATGCAGATTTCGAGATTACGGGTGGTAAGAATTGACGTGGCAAGGGGTGTTTTAATGAGGAATCCAATATATGTCTACTATTCTAGTTATCGATGATCACCCGGCATTTCGACTGGTCATCAAGATGCAGCTTATGCAACTGCTTGGCGTCGAAGAGGTGATCGAAGCCGATAACGGGCAAACGGCCGTCGAATTGGCCCGTCAGCACACGCCGAAACTCGCGATACTTGATCTCGATATTCCACGTATCAGCGGGCTTGATGTAATCCCTCGGCTCAAGCTTGCACATCCGTCGATGCGCATGCTGGTGTTGTCAGGTCAGGATCCCGTTATATTTGCGCCGCGAGCAATGCGCTCCGGCGTGCAAGGTTTCGTTGCCAAGTCGCAGGAAATGAAGGAGATTATGCGCGGCGTAGAGGCGGTGTTGGCGGGGTATACCGTGTTTCCTGTAATCCCCGGCGGCCGTGGGTTGTCGTCCAATACCGGTGATGCAAAAGAGGAAGACAGACTCACCCTGTTATCGGATAAGGAGCTCGTGATTCTGCAGATGCTTTCAAAGGGTATGTCGAACAAGACGATTGGAGACACGCTGTTTATGAGCGACAAGACCGTGAGCACGTACAAGAGTCGCATTCAGGAAAAGCTTGGGCTGTCGTCGTTGGCCGCGCTAATCGAGTTCGCGACGTTGCACAGACTGATCGACTGAGTTTTGCGGGCTATGAATAAAATGGGCCGGCTTGGTTCTTCAGCGGACACGCGTAGTCGTGCGTCGCGTATCTCACAGAATGCGGGACTCACGTCGATCCGCTTTGCGGCGGTGTTGGGCGGTCTTTGTGCGTTTGCGCTGCTGTGTATGTTCTCGCTACGGGCCAACGCGACATTGGTAGCCGACGGCGCACCACGGGGACTACTCGCCAGCAATTCGCGTCCGGCTGTAGTGTTGGCTGCGCGAGATGCAGTGGCACAACTCGGGCAACCGGCCAACCGCACTCATTCGCGCAGCGAGACTGCAGCCAGCGCGCCTTTTGCGCTTGCTTCGACCGATAGTCGCTATGTCACGGGCCAACCGGCAACGGGCGCACGTGATACCGAGATCGATCGGCAAACGTGGCTATTGGCGCTCGCGGCCCCCGCGGTCGTAGCGCTTGCCGGTGCGTGCTTGTTTCGCGCGGCGCTGAGGCGCGCTGCTGAGAAATGGCGTCGCGCTGAAGATGAATGGGCGCGCCGGTGCGATGCAGCCGAAGCGCGGGAACAGGCTGCACGTGTCGAGGCGTCCATCCAGGCAAGTGCCGCCGCAAAGCAGGAGCGGCTCTGGCTGCTCGGCGCGATGCGCCTCTATGCAGAAGCTCCTTTGACCGCCGTAACGGGTCTGCTTGAATCGCTCGGAACCGCAGCCATGCCTTCCGCTCAACGCGCGCAAGCGTTGGTGATCCGATCCGCGATGCGCACGTGGGCCCAAACGCTTCACGATCTGCTGGATATTTCGCCTCTGGAGTCCCGCGCCATTGTTCTCGACGAAAGCGTGACGAATCCGCGAGAAGTCATCGACGGTGTCATCGCGCTGTTGGCTCCGGCCGCTGCGCAGCGAGGCTTGCATCCGAGCGTGAGCGTTGACCAAACGGTGGCGACGCTGATACTTGCCGATAGCGCGCGGCTCGGTCAGATTTTCTTCCACCTGCTAAACCGTACGATCCAACTCAATACGCTGGGAGAAATTGCCGTCGTTGTGCAGGCGGACCTGTTGAATGCGGGCTCGCAGCGTATTTCTATCAAATTGATGGATACCGGAAGTGATGCTGTTCACGTTGCACAACAGCCACTTTTCGGGCCGAGCGGTGATCTAGCGTTCGCCGGAGAATGGTGCGCCAACCTCGATGCTTGCTTGTCGCTTTGCCAAATACTCGCGCAGCGTATGCAAGGCGAACTTTCAGTCGCGAGCGACTCAAAGTCCTCCACTCGTGTGAGCTTCAGTGCGCCGTTCAGCGTCGAGCAATGGGGGCCCTCCGCGGAATTGACGAGCAACGCTCAGGCATCCCTGTTCGCCATTGCCGCCCAGTCGCGGGACGTTGCCACGAGCACCTCATCTGAACCCTTCGAACGTCGCTATCTCGACGCGTTGTCGGAAGAGGGTATCAACCTCCACACATTTCTGAATGCCTGGCGTCGTTCGATGACGGACGATCTGGAGCGCCTGAGCGGCTTGCATCGCCAGCATGACATCGATGAGCTACGCACCTTGCTGCACAGATTGAGTGGGGCCGTGGGCCTCGTCGGTGCAGGCAGTCTGATGGACGCGCTACGGAGCGCTAGTGCGGCACCGGAGCACGAGACCGGTGCAATCGACTTGCTCATCGAACGCGGCAGGACCTTGGTCACGCAACTCGACACGGCGATCGACCCATACCGGAGCACCATACGATGAACCGACCTCTGGCCTTGATCGAAGGCGCGCTGGCGATTCCGAAACCGCGCCCATTCGACGGCTTGCCGCCGCCTTTCGGCTCGCGACGACGTACCGCGCGAGCCGCGGCACAAGACGCAACGCAACGCGCCCCCCAACCCATCGCTCAAACCGAAGCACAACAGGCGATGCAGGACGCAGTGCAACGCCGGCCGCAACAGGCACGACCCGGTCCGTTTCCTCCGGGCGCGAAGCTTTTGTTCTATAAAGTGCCGCAGCAACGGGTGGATTCCCACCGTTTTGACGTGGCGATGGCTGAAGCAAAGCGCTACCTTGAGGCAGGCAGGGCGCGTCCGCGCTCGTCCCGTTCGGACCACATACTCGGTGGGGCGATCTTCGTAGGTTGCGGCATTGCGCTGGCCTGGTTGCTGGCGACATGCGCGATGCGAGACGCCAACAGGGCGAGCGAACTGGCCTCGAGACCGCCCGTTGTGCCGGCGGTCATCAGTCCGCCCGTTGTCGATTCGCAAGAACCGATTAAGCTGGCTCAGTTGGGAGTTGAAGAGACGCAGACGATTTCGGGGAGTGTGCCTTCGGTAGCCAGCGCGGTGTCAAAGGCAGTTGCGCCAAGCCCCGTTGCAGCGCCGCCGTCCGCAAGCTCAGCAACGCGCTATGCGGCGGCAGATGTCGTGCCAGCACCTTCCATCGCAAGCTATGCTGGGTCAACGGGGGCGCCGGCCAGCGCCGCGATGCGCGACGACACTGCTCCGGTGACGACACCTCGAAGCAAGCGCGCGCAGTTGTCGCAGCACACTGTGCAGCAGCCGACCGCGCGAGCGTCCACTCGCGAAGCCACGATGACCCGCCTAGCAAAGACGGAACGCAAAGTCGCGGTCGCACGTATGACCGAAGGGCATGTCAACGAGCGGCTCGCGCTGAGCCGTGCCGTTCGCCCAGCCGCGGGGCCTGCCGTGTCGAAACAGCCAGAATGGACCACGCGTCCGTCGGCCGAAAACGACACAGTCGACCGCGCAGCGTTGCTCAACTGGGCCAAGCAGTCACGCGCGCATGTCACCACGCGCGCCACCGTACCGGTCTCGGGTGGCGTCGACTGGAACACCCACATGACCCAGCGCCGTATCACCGACGATCCCGCCGCCTTCCACACGGACCGTAGCGGCAAATAAAAAAAGCCCGGCCAAAGCCGGGCTCTCAAATCGGCTGCGTCCTTCCACAAGGACGCAGCACCTGCAAAACAGCTTGCAGTTATTGCATGCGTTACCTGATACCTTAAGCAGCCAGCAGCGAACGCAACACGAACGGCAGAATCCCGCCGTGCTTGTAGTAGTCCACTTCGATCGGCGTATCGATACGCAGCAGCACGGCGACGCGCTTCTCCTTGCCGTCCTTACCGCGAATCACCAGCGTCACTTCTTGCTGCGGCTTGAAGTCAGCGCCCAGGCCTTCGATGTCGTACGTTTCTTCGCCGGTAATACCGAGCGATTGCACGCTATCCGAGCCCTTGAACTGCAGCGGCAGAACGCCCATGCCGACCAGATTCGAACGGTGAATCCGCTCGAAGCTGCGAGCAACCACAGCCTTCACGCCCAGCAGTTGCGTACCCTTCGCAGCCCAGTCACGCGACGAGCCCGTACCGTACTCTTCACCCGCAAACACAACCGTCGGCGTGCCCGCGTCGATGTACTTCATCGCTGCGTCATAGATCGACTCTTGCTCACCGCTCGGCTGGTGAATCGTCAGGCCGCCTTCAACGCGCGTGCCGTCTGCCTTCACCGGGATCATCAGGTTCTTGATCCGGACGTTCGCGAACGTGCCGCGCATCATCACGTCGTGGTTGCCGCGGCGCGAGCCGTAGCTGTTGAAGTCGGCCTTCTGCACGCCGTTTGCCTTCAGCCACTTGCCTGCCGGCGAGTCTTCCTTGATCGAGCCTGCCGGGCTGATGTGGTCGGTCGTGACCGAGTCACCGAAGATGCCCAGTGCGCGTGCGCCCTTGACCGGAGCGATGCTGTCGGCCGGTGTCATCGAGAAGTCCTTGCCGAAGAACGGCGGCTCAGCGATGTACGTCGACTTCGGCCAGTCGTAGACTTGACCTTCTTCGCCTTCGATCTTGCTCCACAGGTCGCCCTTCTTGGTCAGCGACGCGTAGTTCTTGCGGAACGCATCTGCGTCCAGCGCGAACTTGAGCAGCTCGTTGACTTCTTCGCTGGTCGGCCAAATGTCGCCCAGATAGATGTCCTTGCCGCCCTTGCCCTTGCCGACCGGTTCGGTCATCAGGTCGCGCGTGATGTTGCCGGCGATCGCGTAAGCCACAACCAGCGGCGGCGAGGCCAGGAAGTTCGCGCGGATGTTCGGGTGAATACGCGCTTCGAAGTTACGGTTGCCCGACAGCACCGCAGCCGCGACGATGTCGTTCTTCGTGATCGCTTCGTTCAGTTCCGGCGTCAGGTCGCCCGCGTTACCGATACAGGTCGTGCAACCGTAAGCGGCCAGCGTGAAACCGAGCTTGTCGAGGTACTTCATCAAGTCGGTCTTCGTCAGGTATTCCGTGACGATGCGCGATCCGGGCGCCAGCGACGTCTTGATGTGCGGCGCGACCGTCAGGCCAGCTTCGACAGCCTTCTTCGCCAGCAGACCAGCAGCCAGCAGCACGCTCGGGTTCGACGTGTTCGTGCACGACGTGATCGCGGCGATCAGGATGTCGCCGTTCTTCACGTCGACGCCGTTGCTCGTCGTGTATTGCGCGTCGAGGTCTTCCGACTTCTTCGCAAAGCCGTTTTCTGCCACCGGCTTCGAGAACAGGTCGCTGAAGGTCGACTTCACGTGACCGATTTCGATACGGTCTTGCGGGCGCTTCGGACCTGCCAGCGACGGCGTCACCGTGCCGAGATCCAGCGTGACGACCTTGGTGTAGTCGATCTGGCCAGCCTTCGGAATACCGAACAGACCCTGCGCCTTGAAGTAGTTTTCGAAGGCGGAGATTTCTGCGTCGGTGCGGCCCGTGCCCTTGAAGTAGTCGATGGTTTTTTCGTCGACCGGGAAGAAGCCCATGGTTGCGCCGTATTCCGGCGCCATGTTGCCGATCGTCGCGCGATCCGGCAGCGACAGCGATTTCGTGCCTTCGCCGAAGAACTCGACGAACTTGCCGACAACCTTTTCCTTGCGCAGCAGTTCGGTCACGGTCAGGACCAGGTCGGTCGCCGTCAGACCTTCGCGCAGCTTGCCCTTCAGTTCGACGCCTACCACGTCCGGCGTCAGGAAGTACACCGGCTGGCCGAGCATGCCGGCTTCAGCTTCGATACCGCCCACGCCCCAGCCCACCACGCCGATACCGTTGATCATGGTGGTGTGGCTGTCGGTGCCGACCAGCGAATCCGGGTAGTACACGGTGTCCGCGCCTTCGGCCTTCTTGTGCACGCCGCGTGCGAGGTATTCCAGGTTCACCTGGTGAACGATACCGACGCCCGGCGGCACGACCTTGAACGTGTCGAATGCCTGCATGCCCCACTTCATGAACTGGTAGCGCTCGTTGTTGCGCTGGAATTCCAGTTTCATGTTCAGATCGAGCGCGTTCTTTTCGCGGAAGTGATCGATCTGCACCGAGTGATCGACCACCAGATCAACCGGGACCAGCGGTTCGATCGACTTCGGATCCTTGCCCATGTGTTTCGCGACACCGCGCATTGCAGCGATGTCGGCGAGCAGCGGCACGCCGGTAAAGTCTTGCAGCACGACGCGCGACACGACGAACGGGATTTCGTCGACGCGCGCAGCGGTCGGCTTCCAGTTCGCGAGTTGCTCGATGTGTTCTTCGGCGATCTTCTTGCCGTCGTAGTTACGCAGCACCGATTCCAGCACGATACGGATCGAAACCGGCAGGCGGTCGATCTTGATGTTCAGTGCCTTGCCGAGTTGCGGCAGGGAGTAGAACTTGCCTTTGCCGGAACCGCTGTCGAATTCCTTGAGCGTTTTGTGGAGGTTGTGGGCCATGGTGTTTTCCTTGGTTTGATCGCGGAACTACAGTACTTAACTAGATGACGTACAAATCGACGTATTCATTGACCGGCATGGCTTCGAGCCTTGCCTGATCCAGCGACACATCGAGAATCGCCAGTTGTTGCTTGACCGGAAAGCGGCGCGCGAGGTTGGTCTTGAACTTCTCGACCAGCAACGGAATCCCGTCTTCGCGACGACGCTTGTGACCGATCGGGTATTCGACTACAACTTCGTCGAACGTCGACCCGTCGTTGAATTCGACCGTCAGTGCATTGGCGATCGAACGCTTCTCCGGATCGTGGTAATCCTTCGTGAACTGCGCGTCTTCGACACACTCCATCTTGGCGCGCAGCACATCGATACGCGCGTCCTGCGCGATCGAATCTTCATAATCCGCGGCCGTCAGGCGGCCATGGATCAACGGCACGGCGATCATGTATTGAATGCAGTGATCGCGGTCGGCCGGATTATTCAGGGGACCTTTCTTATCGATGATGCGGATCGCGGCTTCGTGGGTGCGGATCGTGATCTTCTTGATGTCTTCCACGCGCTTGCCTGCTGCATTGAGTTGCGCATGAAGCGTCATCGCCGCTTCCACCGCCGTCTGCGCGTGGAATTCAGCCGGGAATGAGATCTTGAACAGCACGTTTTCCATCACGTACGAGCCGTACGGGCGCTGGAACTTGAACGCATTGCCCTTGAACAGGACATCGTAAAAGCCCCACGTCTTCGCGGTCAGCACCGACGGATAGCCCATCTCGCCGGTTTTCGCGATCAGCGCGAGACGCACGGCGCGCGAAGTCGCATCGCCCGCGGCCCACGACTTGCGCGAGCCGGTATTCGGCGCGTGACGGTAGGTGCGCAGCGCATGTCCATCGACAAACGCCAGCGATACGGCGTTGATCAACTCATCGCGCGTCAAACCGATCATCTGGCCGACCACAGCGGTCGACGCCAGCTTTACCAGCAACACATGATCGAGCCCGACCTTGTTGAACGAGTTTTCGAGCGCGATACAGCCTTGAATTTCGTGCGCCTTGATCATGCCGATCAACACGTCTTTCATCGTCAGCGGCTTCTTGCCCGCTGCGATGGCACTGCGCGAAAGCCAGTCGGCCGTCGCCAGAATTCCGCCGAGGTTATCCGACGGATGGCCCCATTCGGCGGCCAGCCATGTGTCGTTGAAGTCCAGCCAGCGGATCATTGCGCCGATGTTGAAGGCGGCCTGAACCGGGTCTAGCTGGAACGATGTGCCCGGCACCTTCGCGCCGTTGGGGACGATCGTGCCCGGCACGATCGGTCCCATCAGCTTGGTGCAGGCCGGGTAGGTGAGCGCCTCGAGTCCGCAACCGAGCGTATCGATCAGGCAGTTACGCGCGGTGTCCAGCGCGAGCGTGCTGTCGATCGGGAAATCCAGTACGTAATCGACGATATCGACCAGGACTGGGTCCGGGTCGGGTCGCACGTTGGAAATCGGAGCGGACATCGGGGAGCTTTCCTGATGTAACGGATTAGTTGGTCTTGTTGATCGCGTTCGATTGCGTCGGGGCCGGTGCGCCTTGCACCATGGCTGCCGTCTTGCACTCGTCGGCCAGACGCGAGCTGTCCTTATCCGAGAACAACATCGCCTTCGTCGGGATCACGACCAGGTCCATACCCGTTGCTGCGTCGTGGAAGCGGTCTGCGCCCGTGGTGGTCGCTTCGCGCGGGAGATTGTAGTTTTTGTTCGCCCAGTGAACCGTGACGATCTGGTCACGCTTCATGTCGCCCTTCAGGTCGAATGCCAGACCTTCGTTGCACGACCACTTTTCCGCGCCTTCCGGTACCGGATCAACCTTCGCTTCCTTGGCCGGATTGGCCTTGCGCTTGATCAGGCGTTTCGGTTGCGGCTTCTTCGGCACAGCCTTGGCAGCCGGCGTGGTGGTGGTTTGTGCAGCGGCGTCCGTCGCAACGGTCAGCATCGTCGTGGACAAAGCGCCGATTACGGCGGCAATCAACAGCTTATTCATGGAGGAGAACCTTTCTATCTAATTTCAGTTGAACAGTACGCGGGCTACCGGTCCTGGCGACCGCGAGGGTTGAACTGCACGCGCTATGAAAGCGCACAGCGACCGCTATTTTCTCCTATTTAGCGGCACGTACTTCAAATTCTCGGGACCGGTGTAATTTGCGCTCGGACGGATGATCTTGTTGTCGATCCGCTGCTCGATAATGTGCGCGCTCCAGCCTGCCGTGCGGGAGATCACGAACAGCGGGGTGAACATCGCCGTCGGCACGCCCATCATGTGATACGAAACGGCGCTGAACCAGTCGAGATTTGGAAACATCTTTTTCACTTCTGCCATCACTGTTTCAAGTCGCTCGGCGATATTGAACAGCTTCAGGTTGCCCGCTTCCTTCGACAGCTTCTTCGCGATTTCCTTGATGACCTTGTTGCGCGGGTCGGAGATCGTGTACACCGGGTGACCGAAACCGATCACCACTTCCTTGTTTTCGACACGACGGCGGATATCGGCTTCGGCCTCATCAGGCGTCTGATAGCGCGACTGGATCTCGAACGCGGCTTCGTTCGCGCCACCGTGTTTCGGGCCGCGCAATGCACCGATTGCACCGGTAATCGCCGAGTAGATATCCGAACCCGTGCCTGCGATCACGCGGCCGGTGAACGTCGACGCGTTGAATTCATGCTCGGCGTACAGGTTCAGCGACACATGCATCGCGTCGACCCATGCCTTCGACGGTTCCACACCGTGCAGCAGGTGCAGGAAGTGGCCACCGATCGAATCGTCATCGGTTTCGACTTCGATGCGCTTGCCGTTGTGCGAGTAGTGGTACCAGTACAGCAGCATCGAACCGAGCGATGCCATCAGCTTGTCGGCGATGTCGCGTGCGCCCGGCAGGTTGTGGTCGTCCTTCTCGGGCAGCACCGTGCCGAGCACCGACACGCCGGTGCGCATCACATCCATCGGGTGAGCAGCGGCCGGAATCCATTCCAGCGCGGCTTTGACGTTCGCGGGCAATCCGCGCAGCGCCTTGAGCTTCGTCTTGTAGGCGGTCAGCTCGGACTGCGTCGGCAGCTTTTCGTGGACCAGCAGATATGCGATCTCTTCGAATTCGCATGCACCGGCGATGTCGAGAATGTCGTAGCCGCGGTAATGCAGATCGTTGCCGGTCTTGCCGACCGTGCAGAGTGCAGTGTTGCCAGCCGTCACGCCAGACAGGGCGACGGATTTCTTCGGTTTGAAGCCGCTTTTAGGTTCGTTCTCGCCTTGTGCACCGGCGGTTTGCGTCGTCTCGCTCATCTCCCGCAATCTCCTTTGTGCCTGCTCATTGTTTCCGCTTGAACCACGCATTCGACGTCTGTTTCCTGCTGCGCGAGACGTTGCTCTGATTCGCTTGTACGGCGCCATGCGAGGGCGCCTCCCAGCGCTGCCACGCCGGCTGGTGCATTGGCCATCGTGCTCATCATGCGGCTTGCCCGTTAGCGCCCACTATCGTGAAGAGCGGCGCAGCGTCTTGCGGGACGGCGCGGCCGGTGGATTGCGCGCGACGTAGCACTGACCAGTAGTAGCGATAGCTCGCCCGGTCGTGCAGCGTGTCGTGATAGCGCGTCGGTCCCCATTGCGCCGACTGTGCAGCCAGCAGAATTTCGGTAGCAGTGACGATTTCTTCGTCGCGCGGAGCAAATGCAGCGACGATCGCTTCGATCTGCGCCGGATGGATGCTCCACATGCGCGTGTAGCCGAACTCGTTGCGGGCGCGGGCGGCGTCGTTTGCAACCACGCTCATGTCGCGCACTTCGGTGCTGACGTTATGCGACGGCACCTTGCCATAGGCATGGCAGGCGGCCGAAATCTCGAGCTTTGCCCGTCGCACCAGCGGATGATCGAACTGACCGGGCGAGCGCATGGCGGTATCGGGAATCGCGCCGTCGTGCGCGGAAACGAAGTCCATCAGGCCGAAGCTCAACGCCTCGACGCCGGGGAGCGAAGCCAGATCGAACACGCGCGTCAACGCGCCATGCGTTTCGACCAGCAGTTGCACCGGCACCGGCTGCGCAATGCCAAGCTCAAGCCGCGTCGCCTCGATGAACGCGACCATTTCGGCGGCATCGGGGACGTTGCGGATCTTCGGGAGGGTGATGTAGGCGGGCGCTCGCTTTGCGGCCCGCAGAATGAGACGGACGTCGTCACGCCAGTGCGCGTGATCGAAGTCGTGGATCCGCACACCGACGCGGTCAAAGTGGTCATGCTCGCTGCCCAGCAGCGATGCGACCAGCTCCGCGTGTTCGGCCTCCCGGCCGACCTGCGCGCCGTCTTCACAATCGAGCGTGATGTCGAACACCGGGCCGAGCTGCTGCTGCAATGCCAGTGATTTCAGCATCAGCTTCTCGCTGCCGGCGTAGTGATCGCAGGCAGGCAGCACAGCGGGCGGCACTTCGCCGTCAAACAGCACTTCGGCGGGTGTGAGGGCGCGCATCTTCGGCGTCAGGATTCTGGGTGGTCGGGTGGGTAAATCGGATTCGGACGCGCTCTGCTCGGCGATCAGCCCGCCATGACGCAAAGCGCGTTCGAATCAGAGGCGAATACTGGCACGACAAATTGCGAAGTGAACCGCAATTTCGTGGGACGTACCTGCATTCGCACGTAAAAAACCGGAACCCGCTGCGATGAAGCCACGGAGTTCCGGTTCGTCTGCATCTAGCGCTTAGCCGAGCAGGTGTTGAACGCCTTCGCGCTCTTCGAGCAGCTCGTTCAGCGTGCCGTCCATCTTTTCGCGCGAGAACGCGTCGATTGCCAGACCTTCAACGCGCTTGTACTCGCCGTTTTCGCACGTAACCGGCACACCGTAGATGATGTCTTCCGGAATACCATACGAACCGTCCGACGGGATACCCATGGTGACCCACTTGCCGTTCGTGCCGAGCACCCAGTCACGCACGTGGTCGATTGCAGCGTTAGCTGCCGACGCTGCCGACGACAGGCCGCGCGCTTCGATGATTGCTGCACCGCGCTTGCCGACGGTCGGGATGAACGTGTTGCGGTTCCATTCTTCGTCGTTGATCAGCTTGGTCAGGTCTTGACCTTCTGCCGTTGCAACGCGGAAGTCCGGGTACATGGTCGGCGAGTGGTTGCCCCACACAGCCAGTTTTTCGATCGAAGCGACCGGCTTGCCCGACTTGGCGGCCAGTTGCGACAGCGCGCGGTTGTGGTCCAGGCGCAGCATGGCGGTGAAGTTCTTCTTCGGCAGATCCGGCGCCGACTTCATCGCGATGTAAGCGTTGGTATTGGCCGGGTTGCCGACCACCAGCACCTTCACGTCGCGGCTCGCGACTTCGTTCAGCGCCTTGCCCTGAACCGTGAAGATTTCGGCGTTTGCCGACAGCAGGTCTTTACGCTCCATGCCTTTCGAACGCGGACGTGCGCCAACCAGCAGGGCAACGTCTGCATCCTTGAATGCAACCTTCGGGTCGTCAGTGATCACGACACCCGACAGCAGCGGGAATGCGCAATCATCCAGTTCCATCACGACGCCTTTGACGGCGCCTTGCGCTTGCGGCAGGTCGAGCAGTTGCAGGACAACCGGCTGGTCCTTACCGAGCAGATCGCCATTGGCGATGCGGAACAGTAGGGAGTAAGCGATTTGACCTGCGGCGCCGGTGACGGCAACGCGCTTTGCGGGCTTAGCCATTGAGAAATCTCCAGGACGATGCGTTAGACGCTAGGGAAAACGCCATTCTATATGCGCGTTCAGCGAAGCGTTGTGAAACACGGCGGAATTCACTGTTCGCGTACGGCCTCGGAATGTGCCGAGGCTGTGCGGCGCGCTACGGCAAGACCGCCATGCCGGAAACCTGTACTGCCGGGCGGGGAGCGGGGCATCTTGGCGCCGGGTAGCCGCTGCACGATGCGGGCTCCTGCAAACAGCGCGTTTCGGCAAGCGTCTGACCAACGAATGGCGGCGAATCGAAACCTGGACTGCGTGGGAACAGCATGGCGCAGAGTGGCTGCCGGTGCGCTGCGGCGCTGTATTGCACAGTGCAAAACAGCCGCCGAAAAACCCGCAAACCCTTGCTCGACAAGGAGTGTAGGAGCCGTCAGACACAAAGTCAACATTATCTTATGTCTTATATAAGACATATCTGTTGCGGGGAAAGCCCTAGACGCGGCCCGGCCCTTTATGATGAAATGCGCGGATGACTTCGAACCAGGCGAACACCGCGAATCCGAACGGCCAAGGGGCCACGGGCGAGGGTGTATCCGCTGCCACGCCCGCTACGTCGCCCACTTTCAGCCCCTTGTATCAGCAGATCAAGGGCTTGATTACGCAGAGCCTCGAAACCGGCGAATGGAAACCTGGCGAGATCATTCCTAGTGAAGTCGAATTGGCGGCCAGATTCAAGGTCAGTCAGGGAACAGTGCGCAAAGCGATTGACGAGCTTGCCGCCGATAACCTGCTGGTGCGCCGCCAGGGCAAGGGTACTTTTGTTGCAACGCACAATGAAGACCGCGCCCAGTTTCGCTTCCTCAGATTACTGGCCGATGACGGCGCGGAGCATCCGCACGTCAGCCGCCTGCTTGAATGCCGGCGTTTGCGCGCTTCGGCGGACATCGCCCGGCAACTCGATCTGAAACCCGCCGATCCGGTGGTGTTGATCAAGCGCTTGCTGCAGTTCGACGGTGAAGTCACCGTACTCGACGAAATCTGGTTGCCCGGCGCGGTGTTTCGCGGGCTCACGCTCGAGCGGTTGTCGGAGTATAAAGGTCCCCTCTACGCAATGTTCGAGACGGAATTCGGCACACGCATGATCCGCGCAACGGAGAAGATCCGCGCGGTCGCAGCCGAGCCTTCAGTCGCTGACCTGCTGCATGTGCCGGCGGGTTTTCCGCTGCTGTCGGTCGAACGCGTCTCCTATACATATGGAGACCGGCCGGTTGAGGTGCGCCGTGGTTGGTATGTCACAACCGGGTATTACTATCAGAACGATCTGAGCTGAATCGGGATGAAAAAGGGCGCCGCGTCCCACGCGCGCGCCTGTTTGAAGGCGCCTTTATCGCGCACGCTGTAACGGACCTGTGGTGGTTTTCGCTGCAGCGCGATATAAAAAGGCGCTAAAATTGCGGATTAGTGTGACTACATAGTAGGGGTCTAGCATGGCTGAAGCCGTAAAAAAACCGAGGCCGGAATTCCGGAACATCGGTATCGGGCAGATTTTGACGGCATACCGTCTCCCGCTAGCGGGGCGTGTGTCGATCTTGCATCGCTTAAGCGGTGGGCTGCTTTTTGTTTTTCTTCCGTTCCTGCTGTACCTCTTCGATCAGAGCCTGACTTCCGAACTCAGCTTCGAAGTCTTCAAGGGCTTCCTCTCCAACATCATCGTCAAGCTCATCACGCTCGTTCTCGCGTGGGCCTTCCTGTTCCACTTCTGCGCCGGTGTCCGTCACCTGTTCATGGACACGAGCCACGGTCTCACGACTAAAGAGAAGGGCAAGCAAACCTCCATCGTGGTGCTGGTCGTTTCGTCGCTTCTGACGATTGCTTTCGCGCTCAAACTCTTCGGAGCATTCTAAAAAAATGGCAGCTAATAACCGAATCGGTCCGAAGCGTCTCGTCGTCGGCGCACATTACGGCCTGCGCGACTGGCTCGCCCAGCGCATTACCGCCTGCATCATGGCGGTCTACACGGTGATCCTGCTCGCGTGGTTCTTCGGCGCGCGCGATTTCTCGTATGACGGTTGGGCCTCGATCTTTGCAACGCAATGGATGAAGCTCGCCACGTTTGTCACGCTGCTGTCGCTGTTCTATCACGCGTGGGTTGGTATCCGCGACATCTGGATGGACTATGTGAAGCCCGTTGGCATGCGCCTGTTTCTTCAAGCGCTGACGATCGTCTGGCTGCTCGCATGTGCGGGCTACGCTGCGCAGATTCTCTGGAGAGTGTAAAAGAATGGCTGCAATCAAGAATTCTCTGCCGCGTCGCAAGTTTGACGTGGTTATCGTCGGCGCGGGCGGCTCGGGGATGCGCGCTTCGCTGCAACTCGCGCGCGCCGGTCTGTCGGTTTGCGTGCTGTCCAAGGTGTTCCCGACGCGTTCGCACACGGTCGCTGCCCAAGGCGGCATCGGCGCCTCGCTCGGCAACATGAGCGAAGACAATTGGCACTATCACTTCTACGACACGATCAAGGGTTCCGACTGGCTCGGCGACCAGGACGCGATCGAGTTCATGTGCCGTGAAGCACCGAACGCCGTGTACGAGCTCGAACACTTCGGCATGCCGTTTGACCGCAACGCTGACGGCACGATTTACCAACGCCCGTTCGGCGGCCACACCGCCAACTACGGCGAAAAGCCGGTGCAACGCGCTTGCGCGGCCGCTGACCGTACGGGTCACGCGCTGCTGCACACGCTGTACCAGCAAAACGTGGCTGCCAAGACGCAGTTCTTCGTCGAATGGATGGCGCTGGATCTGATCCGCGACGCCGACGGCGACGTGCTTGGCGTGACCGCGCTGGAAATGGAAACCGGCGACGTTTATATCCTCGAAGGCAAGACCACGCTGTTCGCTACGGGCGGCGCGGGCCGGATCTTCGCAGCATCCACGAACGCGTTCATCAACACCGGTGACGGCCTGGGCATGGCTGCGCGTTCGGGTATCGCACTGCAAGACATGGAGTTCTGGCAATTCCACCCCACCGGCGTGGCCGGCGCGGGCGTGCTGATTACCGAAGGCGTGCGTGGCGAAGGCGGCATTCTGCGTAACTCGAACGGCGAGCGTTTCATGGAACGCTACGCGCCGACGCTGAAGGACCTGGCGCCGCGCGACTTCGTTTCGCGTTCGATGGACCAGGAAATCAAGGAAGGCCGCGGCGTGGGTCCGAACAAGGACCACGTGCTGCTCGACCTGTCGCACATCGGCGCTGAGACGATCATGAAGCGTCTGCCGTCGATCCGCGAAATCGCCATGAAGTTCGCGAACGTCGACTGTATTAAAGAGCCGATTCCGGTTGTGCCGACCATCCACTATCAAATGGGTGGTATCCCGACGAACATCAACGGCCAGGTCGTTGGCACGTCGCGGGATCACAAGGAAGTCGTCAACGGTTTCTACGCAGTGGGCGAATGCTCGTGCGTGTCGGTGCACGGCGCAAACCGTCTCGGTACGAACTCGCTGCTCGACCTGGTGGTGTTCGGCCGCGCGGCCGGCAATCACATCGTCAAGCACGTGAAGGACATCAAGGAGCACAAGCCGCTGCCGGCCGACGCAGGCGATTTCTCGCTGGCGCGTCTGAACAAGCTGGACAAATCCACGTCGGGCGAATACTCGCAGACCGTTGCGGCCGACATCCGTTCCACGATGCAGGCGCACGCCGGCGTGTTCCGCACGTCGAAGCTGCTGGCCGAAGGTGTCGAGCGGATTCGCGAAGTGGCTGACCGTGTCGACAACATCTACCTGAAAGACAAGTCGAAGGTGTTCAACACGGCACGTATCGAAGCACTGGAAGTGGAGAACCTGATCGAAGTGGCCCGCGCCACGATGGTTTCCGCCGAAGCGCGCAAGGAAAGCCGCGGCGCGCACGCGCAAGACGACTTCGAACATCGCGACGACGAAAACTGGCTGCGCCATACGCTGTGGTTCAGCGAAGGCGATCGCCTCGACTACAAGCCGGTTCAGATGCAACCGCTGACGGTCGAATCGGTACCGCCGAAAGCGCGTACCTTCTAAGGCACAAGTCAAAGGAATTCAGAAATGGCCAAGCGTACATTTGAAATTTACCGCTACGATCCGGACAAGGACGCAGCGCCGCGCATGCAAACGTACGAGATCGAAATCGACTCGCACGAACGCATGCTGCTCGATGCACTGCTCAAGCTGAAAGCGATGGACGAAACCTTGTCGTTCCGCCGTTCGTGCCGCGAAGGCGTGTGCGGTTCGGACGCGATGAACATCAACGGCAAGAATGGTCTGGCCTGCTTGCAGAACATGAACGACCTGCCGCAGAAGATCGTGCTGCGTCCGCTGCCGGGCCTGCCCGTCGTGCGCGACCTGATCTGCGACTTCACGCAGTTCTTCAACCAGTATCACTCGATCAAGCCGTACCTGATCAACGATACGCCGCCGCCGGAAAAGGAACGTCTGCAGTCGCCGGAAGAACGCGACGAGCTCGACGGCCTGTACGAATGTATTCTGTGCGCTAGCTGCTCCACGTCGTGCCCGAGCTTCTGGTGGAATCCGGACAAGTTCGTCGGCCCGGCTGGTCTGTTGCAAGCCTATCGTTTCATCGCGGATAGCCGCGACGAAGCGACGGGTGAACGCCTCGACAACCTGGAAGATCCGTACCGTCTGTTCCGTTGCCATACGATCATGAATTGCGTCGACGTCTGCCCGAAGGGCCTGAACCCGACCAAGGCGATTGGCAAGATCAAGGAATTGATGGTTCGCCGCGCAGTTTGATATGAACAGCCCCCACGCTCCCTATCGTTCGCTGCCCCCCGAGGGGGCGGTCAGTACGCTTGGGGCGGCCCGGCGCGTACTGACATGAACGAAACATCGCATCAGTCCGACCCTCTCCGCCGCGCGCGCCTTCGCTGGCGCGCGCGGCGGGGCCTGCTGGAAAACGATCTGATCTTTGAACGTTTTTTCAGCCGATATGAGCATGACCTCAGCGATGCCGATGTAGGCGCTCTCACGCGCCTGCTCGAGCTGAGCGATAACGACCTGATGGACTTGCTGCTCGTTCGCAAGGAACCGGAAGGCGAACTTGCCGACCCGGATGTGATCCGGGTGCTGGAGCTGTTGCGGAATGCTTGAGCGCCGCTAACGTCTTGAGCGCCGCTTGTCCGTTGTTCCAAGGCGTGCAAATTATCGAAACCCTGTTTCCATACTTCGATTGAGGATGTGCTATGACCCCGTCAGATGTTAAAGCCACGCTATCGTTCAGCGACAATTCGCCGAGCGTTGAAATGCCGATTTACAAGGGCACTCTCGGCCCGGACGTGATCGACATCCGCAAACTGTACGGCCAGACCGGCAAGTTCACGTACGACCCGGGCTTTATGTCGACGGCGGCGTGTAATTCGGCGATCACGTACATCGACGGTGACAAGGGCGAGCTGCTGTATCGCGGCTACCCGATCGACAACCTCGCGCAAAACGCCGACTTCCTCGAAACCTGCTATCTGCTGCTGAAGGGCGAACTGCCGAACGCGCAGCAGAAAGACGAGTTCGTGAACACCGTCACGAAGCACACGATGGTGCATGAGCAAATGCACTTCTTCTTCCGTGGCTTCCGTCGCGACGCGCACCCGATGGCGATTCTGGTCGCTGCAGTCGGCGCGCTGTCGGCGTTCTATCACGACTCGCTCGACATCAACAATCCGCGTCACCGTGAAGTGTCGGCCATTCGCATGATCGCGAAGCTGCCTACGCTCGTCGCGATGGCGTACAAGTACAGCATCGGCCAGCCGTTTGCGTACCCGAAGAACGACCTGTCGTACAGCGCGAACTTCATGCACATGATGTTCTCGAACCCGTGCGAAGAGTACAAGGTCAACGACGTGCTGGTGCGCGCGCTGGACCGTATCCTGATCCTGCACGCAGACCACGAACAGAACGCGTCGACGTCGACGGTTCGTCTGGCGGGTTCGTCGGGCGCTAACCCGTTCGCGTGTATCGCGGCCGGTATCGCTTGCCTGTGGGGCCCGGCACACGGTGGTGCGAACGAAGCCGCACTGAACATGCTGGAAGAAATCGGCTCGGTCGACAATATTCCTGAGTTCATCAAGCAGGTGAAGGACAAGAACTCGGGCGTGAAGCTGATGGGCTTCGGTCACCGCGTCTACAAGAACTACGATCCGCGTGCGAAGCTGATGCGCGAAACCTGCCACGAAGTGCTGGAAGAGCTGGGCCTGCACGACGACCCGCTGTTCAAGCTGGCCATGGCGCTGGAAAAGATCGCTCTGGAAGACGAATACTTCGTGTCGCGCAAGCTGTACCCGAACGTCGACTTCTACTCGGGCATCGTGCAGCGCGCGCTGGGCATCCCGACCTCGATGTTCACGTGTATCTTCGCGATGGCACGTACGGTCGGCTGGATTGCGCAGTGGAACGAAATGATCGCTGATCCGGAACAGAAGATTGGCCGTCCGCGTCAGTTGTTCATCGGCGACACGCAACGTGAAGCGAAGCCGATTGCGCAACGCTGATCGGGTTTGAATCTGCGTGGTTCGTAGGGTTGTGACTGCTGCGAGCCAGTGCGGAATCAGCTGATAAAAAACGCCCCAACGGGTTTATCGTTGGGGCGTTTTGTTTGCGGCGATAGATCTCGAGCGTCAGGCGTTGAGGACGAAGCCGTCAAGCCGCGGACTAAGTGTTGTCCGGTGTATGTCCGGGCTCCTCCCTCAACTCATTCTCTTCGTCCAGAACGGCTTTCGCTTCAGCTTCGATGGCGTCGAAAATCGCTTCAGGCACGAGGTTGGCGAACTGCTTCCGGCGATTTTTAGACACTTTCCCAGCGTTATCGAGACACATCATGACGAGCGTCGAAAGCGTACTGCCGCGCACGTCATATCGCTGATTTACCGCGCGCAGCACTTTGTCATACCGTTGCAGAAAGAGCGTCTCCTGACGAAGCTCAACTTCCAGTGCGAGGTCGGCCATTCTGGCGACGAACTCGACCGCCGGAGTCGCGTCCCAGAACTGATAAATCGACACGTCACCTTGAAATTTGAAGTCGTATTTCATTTCGTCCAACCAGCGGACTTGCCAACGTTCGCGGATTGGTTTTGAAAAATCCCGCAAGGCTTCCAGGTAAGCCTGCTCCTCTCGTTTCATGGCAATCGATACCGGCAGAAGCAGGCCGTTTTCGAGTTTGCCCGATGAGCAGAGCGCGTGATGAATCAGGAAGCGTGAGAGCCGGCCGTTACCATCCATGAACGGGTGCAGGAACACGAAGCCGAACGAGATGATGCTTGCCGCAATGAGCGGGTCTACTTGGGTGGGCGCGGAGTTGGCAAATGCTAGCCAATCTGCCATCAGATCAGTCAGCATGTCCGGCGGTGGCGGCACGTATGTCACGCCCGCCGCTCCCCGCAGGCCGCTTTGCAGATGGTTTTGTTCCGCGCGATAAGACGCGGCTTGATCCAGTGGATTTGTTACGCAGATGTTCTGCAATTCGACGAGATATTCTTCGCTGAGTGGATGACGCTCATGTGCTTGCCGCAGAAGCTTGACGAAGCGCTGAGCCTTGTCTTCGGAGGGCGCTTCCTTCTCGATAGCGAACGAATCTTGTGTTTCGTGGAGATAAGCCCAACTGAGCGCCCGGTCTTGCATCTCTGCCGGCAGCGACGCCATGAACTCGCGCGCCCGTGTGAGAACGTCTGACTCGAGGAGTTGAGTAATCGTTGGCGTGCGTGCGACCGTTGCGCAATAACGCATTGAACCAAGGCCGTTGAAGTCGACTCTCCAACGTGCATTACGCACAGAGGGACCTGTGTAGTACTGGGTGGGATCAAACAAGGGGATGACAGCGCCACCGGCAACCGGTGCGCCTTCGAGTTCTTTACCGGTGAATGTCTCCCAGAGAAATGCGGCTTTCCGTATATAGCCACCGCTAGGCGAGCGGCGCAGTTCCGCCAGGAGATCCTCGGCACTGATGTTCGGCAATGTTTGGGCGAGAACCGCCAAATTGGTGCCTTCGTGCTTCAAAGCAAAGAGCACGTGGTCAAGATAGGCTCCGTCTGCCGGCGCCATGTTTTTGGGAACGGACAGACAGTCGTTGATGTTGGTCAGCCGCGTGACCGGTTTCACGAGGGCTGGCCGCTTGAGCTCCAGCGCGCTCAGGTTCAATTGCTGGCGCAAGTACTCGTAACCGACGGCTGACATGAGTGTCCCGAAAAATTATCCCAAACGTGCAGTTTACAAATATTTTTTTATATCGGCACAGTTTTTTTTACAAAACGCCGTATGACTGAAGGTTTTTTTACGCTGAAGCGCTGCCATCGCATGGCCAAAAATTTGTCGTTCAGGCGCAGTTCAGCGTTTTTTTTGTATCCCAACAAGTTTTTTGTTCGAAATCCGTCTTTCTCGCAAATTTTTTTACCAGCCCGCGGTTGCACTCGGGGAAAGCCAAACATATCGCGAATACAAAGGCTTGGCGAAGTTGAACCACTTGTTCGCGGGTGTCAACCGCCGGAAACTCCCGGGCAACGAGCCGCGTTTCAAGCTTCGTATTGCCCCATGCAATCCCTTGCCGGGTAACACCCATACAGGTATCGCCACTACCACCCAACTCCCTGTTTTTTATCGGTTTTTTGCATGATTCATGGGCCCAAAGCCGGGTTCTGCGTGGCATAATCGACCGACACAGTCAGCCCGCAGTCATTACTACTCCGCATACCATGGCACAGACTCTCTACGACAAATTGTGGAACACACACGTGGTCCACACGGAAGAAGACGGTACGACGATTCTCTATATCGACCGTCACCTGCTGCACGAAGTCACCAGCCCTCAGGCGTTCGAAGGCCTGAAGCTGGCTGAGCGTCCGGTGTGGCGCATCAGCGCGAATCTGGCGGTGTCGGACCACAACGTCCCCACCACGGATCGCAGCCACGGCATTGCCGATCCGGTCTCCAAGCTGCAAGTCGATACGCTCGACACGAACTGCGACGCCTATGGCATCACGCAGTTCAAGATGAACGACCTGCGTCAGGGCATCGTGCACATCATCGGGCCGGAGCAGGGCGCAACGCTGCCCGGCATGACCATTGTCTGCGGCGACTCGCACACGTCCACGCACGGCGCGTTCGGCGCGCTGGCGCACGGTATCGGCACGTCGGAAGTCGAACACGTGCTGGCCACGCAAACGCTCTTGCAGAAGAAAAGCAAGAACATGCTGGTGAAGGTCGAAGGCCCGTTGCCGCGCGGCTGTACCGCGAAAGACATCGTGCTCGCGATCATCGGCAAGATCGGCACGGCAGGCGGCACGGGCTACGCAATCGAATTCGGCGGTTCGACGATTCGCGCGCTGTCCATGGAAGGTCGCATGACGGTCTGCAACATGGCGATCGAAGCAGGTGCGCGCGCCGGCATGGTCGCTGTGGACGACACCACCATCGAATATCTGAAGGGCCGTCCCTTCTCGCCGGCAGGCGTCGAATGGGATCACGCGGTCGAGTACTGGAAGCAGTTCAAGTCAGACGAAGGCGCGCAATTCGACCGTGTAGTCGAGCTGAACGCCGCTGAAATCGTGCCGCAAGTCACGTGGGGCACTTCGCCGGAGATGGTCACTGCCGTGGACGGCCGCGTGCCGGATCCTGAGCGTGAAAAGGACCCGGTCAAGCGTGACGCAATGGAGCGCGCGTTGAAATACATGGCGCTCGAACCGAATGCGCCGATCGAATCCATCAAGCCGGATAAAATCTTCATTGGGTCGTGCACCAACGCGCGCATTGAAGACATTCGCGCTGCGGCATACGTCGTGAAGAAGCTCGGCCGCCGCGTCGCACCGAACATTCGTCTGGCCATGGTCGTGCCGGGTTCGGGTCTGGTGAAGGCGCAAGCGGAACGCGAAGGCCTCGACAAGGTCTTTACGGATGCCGGTTTCGAATGGCGTGAGCCCGGTTGCTCGATGTGTCTCGCAATGAACGCCGACCGGTTGGATCCGGGCGAGCGTTGCGCGTCCACGTCGAATCGTAATTTCGAAGGTCGTCAGGGCGCCGGTGGCCGTACCCACCTCGTGAGCCCCGCGATGGCTGCCGCAGCGGCTATCGAAGGGCATTTCGTCGATATTCGCAAGCTTGGATAAACACGCATGATGAAGAACATGAATCGCACCACTCTATTGCGCCGCTTCGCACTCGGTACCTTGGCCGGGCTATTGTTCGGTCTGGCTGGCTGCAACACGGTGCACGGATTTGGCGAGGACATGTCGCACCTCGGCAATTCGATCAGCAATCACGCTGACAAATAAGCGGTTTTTGATTTTTGCCGGCGATGCGCGAGCGGCTTTCCGGCCGCCACGCGCATCGTTTGGTCTTGAAACAGGCGCAAGCGTCATGGATAAATTCATCGTACACACCGGCGTCGTGGCGCCGCTCGATCGTGAGAACGTCGACACGGACGCGATCATTCCGAAGCAATTCCTGAAGTCGATCAAGCGCACGGGTTTCGGTCCGAACGCGTTCGACGAATGGCGCTACCTCGACCACGGCGAGCCGGGTCAAGACAATTCGAAGCGTCCGCTGAATCCGGATTTCGTGCTGAATCAGCCGCGCTATCAGGGCGCATCGGTGCTGTTGGCGCGCAAGAACTTCGGTTGCGGCAGCTCGCGTGAGCATGCGCCGTGGGCGTTGGAGCAGTATGGTTTCCGCGCGATCATCGCGCCGAGCTTCGCCGATATTTTCTACAACAACTGCTTCAAGAATGGCGTGCTGCCGATCGTGCTGACCGAACAGCAAGTCGATCACCTGTTCAACGAAACCTACGCGTTCAACGGCTTCAAGCTGACCGTCGACCTGGAAGCGCAAGTCGTGCGCACGTCAGACGGTAGCGCCGAGTATCCGTTCGAAGTGGCGGCGTTCCGCAAGTACTGTCTGCTGAATGGCTTCGACGATATCGGCCTCACGCTGCGTCACGCTGACAAGATTCGCCAGTTCGAAGCAGAGCGGATCGCGAAGCAGCCGTGGCTGAATCACCGCATCGTCGGATAAACAGAAAAATCATCAAGGAAATTCGCATGAAGATCGCAGTCTTGCCGGGCGACGGCATCGGTCCCGAAATCGTCAAGGAGGCCGTGAAGGTCCTGAACGTGCTCGGCGAAAAGTTCGAACTCGAAGAAGCACCGGTTGGCGGCGCGGGTTACGAAGCCAAGGGCCATCCGCTGCCCGATTCGACGCTGGCGCTGGCGAAAGAAGCCGATGCGATCCTGTTCGGCGCCGTCGGCGACTGGAAATACGACTCGCTCGAACGCGCGCTGCGCCCGGAGCAGGCGATTCTCGGTCTGCGCAAGCACCTGCAATTGTTCGCGAACTTCCGTCCGGCAATCTGCTATCCGCAGCTCACTGGTGCTTCCTCGTTGAAGGAAGAAATTGTTTCGGGTCTCGACATCCTGATCGTGCGCGAACTGAACGGCGACATCTACTTCGGCGCGCCGCGCGGCGTGCGTTCGTCGCCGGATGGGCTGTTCGAAGGCGCGAAGGAAGGCTTCGACACGATGCGTTATTCGGAACCGGAAGTGCGCCGCATTGCGCACGTCGCTTTTCAGGCCGCGCAAAAGCGTCAGAAGAAGCTGACGAGCGTGGACAAGGCGAATGTGCTCGAAACGTCGCAGTTCTGGCGGGACGTGATGATCGACGTGTCGAAGGAATACGCGGACGTCGAGTTGTCGCATATGTACGTGGACAACGCGGCGATGCAACTGGTCAAGGCGCCGAAGGCGTTCGACGTGGTTGTGACCGGCAACATGTTCGGCGATATTCTGTCGGATGAAGCCGCCATGCTGACGGGTTCGATCGGCATGCTGCCGTCGGCCTCGCTCGACAAGAACAACAAGGGCTTGTACGAGCCGTCGCACGGTTCGGCGCCGGACATCGCCGGTAAGGGCGTGGCGAATCCGCTGGCTACGATTCTGTCGGCCGCGATGATGCTGCGCTATTCGCTGAACAAGGCGGAACAGGCGGATCGCATCGAAAACGCGGTGAAGAAGGTGCTGGAACAGGGCCTCCGCACGGGCGATATTCTGACGCCGGGTTGCAAGCAGGTCGGCACCGTGGCGATGGGCGACGCAGTGGTCGCCGCGCTGTAACGGCCTTTGAAACAGCACGTGGTAAAGGTTGTAGTTAGGCGGTCAAACGGCCTTTAAAACGCGAATTGGCCTCAAAACAGGCCGATTCGCGCGTAATACGGACGATAGCGGCAGACGATCACGTCGCCAGATTCCGGTTTTCGTGTATATTGTAGCGATGGCGCACATGGCTCAAATCTCCTCGATTTCGAAACTGCACGGCAAAACGGCCCGTGTGGTTGAGCTCGCCATTACCACCACAAAAGCGATTACCCCGAAAACGATCACGAAACGCTGATCGTCCGTCGTGCCCGCTCATCTTCCCCGCGCGGTCACTGCGGGCAAAGATGCGGGGAAGTTTCCATTCGAAGGGTATGAAGTCATGAACGTAGGTCTCGTAGGTTGGCGCGGTATGGTCGGCAGCGTCCTGATGCAACGTATGCAGCAGGAAGGCGATTTCGACTTGATCGAACCGGTGTTTTTCAGCACCAGCAACGCGGGCGGCAACGCGCCGTCGTTCGCCAAAAACGAGACCAAGCTCAAAGATGCGACAAGCATCGAAGACCTGAAGAAGTGCGAAGCGATCATCTCCTGCCAAGGCGGCGATTACACGAATGAAGTGTTCCCGAAGCTGCGCGCAGCGGGCTGGAACGGCTACTGGATCGACGCGGCCTCGTCGCTGCGCATGAAGGATGACGCGGTCATCATTCTCGATCCGGTCAACCTCGACGTGATCAAGAACGCGCTGGTCAAGGGCCAGAAGAATTTCATCGGCGGCAACTGCACGGTCAGCCTGATGCTGATGGCGCTGGGCGGCCTGTTCCGCGAAAACCTCGTCGACTGGATGACGGCCATGACGTATCAGGCCGCTTCGGGCGCAGGCGCGCAAAACATGCGCGAACTGCTGCAGCAAATGGGCACGCTGTACGGCGCGGCCAAGGAAGACCTGGCGGATCCGTCGTCGGCGATTCTCGACATCGACCGCCGCGTGCTGAGTGCAATGAACAGCGACCGTATGCCGACCGACAACTTCGGTGTGCCGCTCGCGGGCTCGCTGATTCCGTGGATCGACAAGGATCTCGGCAACGGCATGTCGAAGGAAGAGTGGAAGGGCGGCGCGGAAACCAACAAGATCCTCGGCAAGCCGGCTATGGGCACGCCGGGTTCGATCCCGGTAGATGGCCTCTGTGTGCGGATCGGCGCAATGCGCTGCCACTCGCAGGCACTGACCATCAAGCTGAATAAGGACGTGCCGCTGGACGAAGTGAACAGCATCCTCGCCTCGGGTAACGACTGGGTCAAGGTTGTGCCGAACGAACGCGAAGCGTCGATGCGCGATCTGTCCCCGGCCGTGGTCACGGGCACGCTGACGGTGCCGGTTGGCCGTGTGCGCAAACTGGCGATGGGCGGCGAATATCTGTCGGCCTTCACGGTCGGCGATCAGCTGCTGTGGGGCGCGGCAGAACCGCTGCGTCGCATGCTTCGCATTGTGCTCGACAAGTAAAGTAAACTACGCGCTCACGACGCGTAGAAAACTCAAAAAGCGTCGCGCTTGCGCGGCGCTTTTTTCATTGTGTGCTCCGATTATCTTGTCTCTTTCCAACCGCAAAAAAGGGCTGCGCGCTGACGCGCCTGGAGTCCCGATGAACCTTCGACTCTCTTCCCTTCGGGCTATGTCTATGCATCAAGGTACGGGCCGGCTGATGGCCGTGGCCGCCTTGGCGTTCGCGCTGGCGGGCGCCGGTATGGGTAGCGCGGTGGCAGCGCCGGGCGACGCCGCGAGCGCGCCCGAGGGCGCTTCCGTTTCTTACGCCGCCGGGAGCCAATATACGGTGCGGCCCGGGCAGTCGTTGAACGACGTGGCGATTGCCGTCACGCAATCGCACGACAAGGGGACGCTCGCACGCGCTTCGCGCGCGCTGTTCGATGCGAATCCGAATGCCTTCATGAGTCATGACCCGAGCCGGATGCGCGTCGGTGCGCTGTTGACGATCCCGGCTCTCGATGCAACCGGTGCTCCGGCGGCTTCTGCGCCGGTTGCGGGGTCTGCGTCTGCCGCGCCATCGGCCACTACGGCTGCGCCGGCTTCCGCGCCGAACGCGGCGGCGGTTGGTGCTGCTGTCGGCGCCGCGAGCGGTGTGGCGCAGGTCAATGCCGCCGCAGCGAGCGCGGCAAGCGCTGCGGCTCAGGCTGCCATGCCTGCGGTTTCAGGGACGGCCAGCTCGACGGCTGAAGCCAGCTCGGCGATGCCGGGTAGCTCCGCAGCGGCCGGCGCGGCTCCAGTAGCAGGAGGGTCGCAAGCCGTGCCAGCCAGCGGCGCACATGTCTGGTCGGGAGCGATCCAGCCCTCGGCCAGTGAGGCTGCCGAAGGGGCGTCGGCGGCTGCCACAGCAGCTGCAACGTCCACCGCTCAACCGGCATCGCAACCGCGTGCGCAGGTTTCTAGCTTGCAGCAATTGCTCGCGCTGAAAAACCGCGTGCTGATGGAACTGCAGAAACATGGCATCGGTGGTACGCCGACCGCGCCGGTGCCGCCTGCTACAAATGGTGCGCAACCGGCCGCCGGTGTTTCGTCCGCGGCAGCCGTTTCCGGTCATGGCAGCGCGCCGATTTCCACGTCGACCGACGCTGGCATTTCGCAGACGAATTTGAGCATCGCGGCGGCGATCGGCGCGGCGTTGGTCGTGTTGCTGGCGGCGTTGCGTTTGAGTCGACGTAAGCGCGTTGGTGTTGCCGCCGCAGGCGGCTCGCTGGCGGAGGACGCAGCGGCGGCTTCCGCGCGAGCGGCTGGGTCGCAGGATGTCGATTCGACGCGCGAAGCGTCGGACGTGAGCGGCGAAGCGGCAGCCGGGTACGCGGCTGCGGTGGCGCCGGCTGGCCACGAGACCGCTGGGGATGAAGCGGCAGCGCGAGAAGTGGCGGAACGCGTGGCAGCAGAGCGCGAAGCGGAAATTCGCGCGGCGGCTGCGCGGGAAGCGGCGGTGCGCGAGGCGGCAGAGCGAGAAAGTGCAGAACGCGCGGCGGCCGAACGCTTGGCGGCGGAACGTGCAGAAGCGGAGCGCGCTGCGGTAGAAAGCGCAGAAGCCGAACGCGCGGAGGCAGACCAGGCCGCGGCTGCGCGTGCGGCGGAAGATCACGACGCGGCACAACGCGCCGCAGCAGAACACGAAGCCGCTGCCCGCCAACCTCACACAGGCTCGCCCTCACAAGACCACGATGCGTTCCAACACGCATCGCAGGAAGTCCACCCGACACCCGCGCCGTTCGAAGCTACGCAATCGAGCCCGGACACCGAATCGATCGGCCACGGCGGTCCCACGTCCGAACCTCTTCCCTCGGCCCATCACGAGAATCTCGACGGGGCAACCACGGCTGCGAGCCTCGCAGCCGCCGCGGAACTCGGTGCCGAAGCATTGCCGCTGACTCCACTTGAACCGGTCGACGAGAGCTTCCAGCAAGAGGTGCCTCCGCACCGTCTGCAATGGGACGACGAACCGGCATCGAGCGCGCCGGCCATGCCGTTGGCAGAGCCGACGAATGAGTCGCGTGCAGAGTCGTGGAGCCATCAGGACACCCCGCCGCCGGTCATCGACTTCACGCGGCAGCAGGCTGAACCGCACACGACTTCGCCGTTCGGCCAGCCGCACAGCGAGACGTCGGCGCATCCGGTGCCCGATACTTCGGTGCCGGCAGTGCCCACAGCCCAACAGGGCGCGGCTCACGTCGAACCGACGCATCAACCGTCTTACGAACCGCAACCGCAGTCACATCTGCACGCCGAACCCGCGACGCCCGATGGCGCACCGAACTTCGAACCGGCACCCGTTGCACCAGTTCAGCCCGCGCTGTCCGTGCCGACCGAGTTCCCACGCGATGCCCTCGATGCCTTCAGCAGTCTGAACATGCCATTGCCGCCGCGCGTCGAATCGACCGACGACGCAGCGGTGAGCGTACCCGGATCGCTGGCGACGCCGCCGGTTGCCTCCCCGGAAACCGCCGCGCAGCAAGCCGTAGCGCCGCACGATCCGGACGACTTCCCGCATGTCGCTGACGAAATCGCCGCCGGCACCGCAGGCCATGCAGCCGTCGCGGGCCTGGGCGCGGCCGGCTTCGGCGCGCTGAAGCTCGATTTCGACCTGGAGTTGCCGCCGAGCCCGGCTCAGCCGTTGCCGGCCTTCACGCGGGCCGATCTCACCCGCATCGCCCGCAACAAGCTCGATCTGGCCGCCGAATATATCGACCTCGGCGATCTGTCCGGCGCGCGCACGCTCATCAACGAAGTGATCGAAGCGAACGATCCGGCCACGCGCACTGAGGCGCGCGCGCTGCTCTCGACGCTCGCGCCGTTGTCGTGAAGCGTATTGCGTTAGGCGTTCAGTACGACGGCTCAGCATTCTGCGGCTGGCAGTCGCAGCCGCACGGCAAGACCGTGCAGGACGAGCTTGAACGGGCGTTGCGCGAGTTCGCGCAAACGCCTGTGCAAACCATTGTGGCTGGGCGCACCGATACCGGCGTGCACGGCCTCGGCCAGGTCGTGCACTTCGACACCGAACTCGATCGCACGGACTTTTCGTGGATTCGCGGCACCAACGCCTTCCTGCCGAAGACGATCGCCGTGCAATGGGCCAAGCCGATGCCCGACGAATTCCACGCGCGTTTTTCGGCGTTCGAACGGACCTATTACTACGTCCTGTACGTCCATCCGTTCCGTTCGCCAATGCAGGATACGCGGGCCGGCTGGGTACACACGCCGCTCGACGTCGACGCCATGCAGGCCGCGGCCGCTCATCTGATCGGCGAGCACGATTTTTCGGCATTCCGTTCGTCGCAATGCCAGGCGAAAACGCCGGTCAAACATCTGTATCAGATCGACATGCGGCAACAGGGCGACTTCGTTCATTTCCGGTTTCGGGCGAACGCGTTCCTGCATCACATGGTGCGCAACCTGATGGGCTGTCTGGTCGATATCGGCCGGGGACGCCATCCGGCCGAATGGATGGCAGAGGTTCTTGCCAGCCGCGATCGCGATTGTGCCGCGCCGACCTTCATGCCTGACGGCCTGTACCTGGCGCAGGTGGGATATCCTGAGCAATTCGCCGTGCCCGCGCCGCAGACCGGCAGCGTGCCGTGGAGTACCGTCTGGACCGAGCAAGCGCAAACATGAAATCAACTGAAAATCTGGCAGCCGAAGCAAACGCCGGCGCGCAGCAGCATGCCGCGCCGCATCGCACGCGTATCAAGTTGTGCGGCCTGTCGAAGCCGGAAGACGTGTCGCTGACGATCGACCTCGGCGCCGACGCGATCGGCCTCGTGTTCTACCCGCCGAGCCCGCGTTCGGTGAGCGTTGCGCAGGCAGTAGAGCTGGTACACGACGTGCCGCCGTTCATATCGGTGGTCGGCTTGTTCGTGAACGCAACGCCGGACTGGATTCGCGAAGTCGCCAGCAATGTCGGGCTTACGCTGCTGCAGTTCCACGGCGACGAAACCGCTGAGCAGTGTGAATCCCTCGCCAGTGTTGCGGGTTTGCCTTGGTTGCGCGCTTTGCGAGTCGCAGCGGATACTCAGCCGGCAGATTTGGTAAAATCAGCGCTTAACTATTCAGCAGCCAGCGCCCTCCTGTTCGACACCCATGTCGAAGGCTATGGCGGCGGCGGGAAGGTTTTCGATTGGTCACTTATTCCAGCAGAGCTCGCGCGTCGGGCCGTTTTGAGTGGTGGGTTGAACGCGCAAAACGTCAGTGATGCGATCCATCGCGTGCGCCCGTACGCGGTCGATGTCTCGAGCGGCATCGAAGTGCCGGGCGCCAAGGGCGTGAAAGATCACGCCCGGATGGCGGCGTTCGTACGCGCAGTGCGCGCAGCGGACGCTGAATGATTCAGGCGGCGCGGTTTTCTCATATCAAAGCCGTGCGCCACACTGAGAAGAGTGATCACCATGTATAACTTGCCTGACGAAAGAGGCCATTTCGGCCAGTATGGCGGCGTGTTCGTCGCCGAAACGCTGGTTCACGCACTCGACGAGCTGCGTGCCGCGTACGAGAAATTTCGAAAAGACCCGGAATTCGTCGCCGAATACGAGCGCGAACTGAAGCATTTCGTGGGTCGTCCGTCCCCCATTTATCACGCACAACGTTGGAGCGAAATGCTCGGCGGCGCGCAGGTTTTCCTCAAGCGTGAAGACCTGAATCACACCGGCGCTCACAAGATCAATAACGTGATCGGTCAGGCGCTGCTCGCAAAGCGGATGGGCAAGCCGCGCGTGATCGCGGAAACCGGCGCGGGCCAGCACGGCGTGGCGGCCGCGACCATCGCGGCGCGTTTCGGCATGGAATGCGTGGTCTACATGGGCGAAGAAGACGTGCGCCGCCAGGCGGCCAACGTGTATCGGATGAAGCTGCTCGGCGCGACCGTCGTGCCCGTGACGTCCGGCTCGCGCACACTGAAAGACGCGCTCAATGAAGCGATGCGCGACTGGGTGACCAACGTCGAAAACACCTTCTACATCATCGGCACGGTGGCGGGGCCGCATCCGTATCCGATGATGGTGCGCGATTTCCAGCGCGTGATCGGCGACGAGTGCAAGGTACAGATGCCCGAACTGGTCGGTCGTCAGCCGGACGCCGTGATTGCGTGCGTTGGCGGCGGTTCGAACGCGATGGGTATCTTTTACCCGTACATTGACGACGCTTCGGTGCAACTGATCGGCGTCGAGCCAGCGGGTGACGGGATCGAAACCGGCCGGCACGCAGCCTCGCTGATCGCCGGCACTCCGGGCGTGCTGCACGGTAACCGCACGTATCTCCTGCAAGACGAGAACGGTCAGATCATCGAAACACATTCGATCTCGGCCGGTCTGGACTATCCGGGTGTCGGCCCTGAACACGCGTGGCTAAAAGACAGCAATCGCGCGCAATATGTCAGCATCACCGACGAAGAAGCGCTCAAGGCGTTCCACGATTGCTGCCGCATCGAAGGCATCATTCCGGCGCTCGAGTCCAGCCATGCGCTGGCCTACGCCGCGAAGCTCGCGCCGACGCTGCCGAAGGACAAGGTCCTTCTGGTCAATCTGTCGGGCCGCGGCGACAAGGACATGCATACGGTCGCTGAGCGATCGGGCATTCAGTTCTGAGCGCCGCGACGATGCGTGACGAGTTCGACGAGCCGCAACCGGCGCTTGAAACCAGCCCGGCCGCCGAGGTAGTGGCGGCCGAGGCGCCTGCACCCTTGTTAGCGCAGGTGCCCGCCGGCATCCGGCTGTTGAACCGCGATTTTCTGACCGATGTAGCGAACATCCCCGACGGGTCGATCGACCTGATCCTGTGCGATCCGCCTTATGGGCTCGGCAAGGATTACGGCAACGACTCTGACATGCGCTCCGGCGAGGATTTCCTCGCCTGGACGCGTGGCTGGCTCGAGTTGGCTATTCCGAAGCTCAAGCCGTCGGGTTCGCTGTATATCTTCTGCACCTGGCAGTACGCGCCGGAAATCTTCAGCTTCCTGAAGACAAAACTCACGATGATCAACGAAATCATCTGGGACCGGCGTGTGCCGAGCATGGGGGGAACGGTTCGCCGGTTCACCTCGGTGCATGACAACATCGGCTTTTTCGCGGTGTCGAAAGATTACTTTTTCGATCTCGATCCCGTCCGCATCCCGTACGATGCCATCACGAAGAAGGCGCGTTCGCGTAAATTGTTCGAAGGCAGTAAGTGGCTGGAGCTTGGCTATAATCCGAAGGACGTCTGGTCGGTATCGCGGCTGCATCGGCAACACGCCGAGCGCGTCGATCATCCGACCCAGAAACCTCTGGAAATTGTCGAGCGGATGGTGCTGGCAAGTTGTCCGAAGGGCGGGCGCGTACTCGACCCGTTCATGGGCAGCGGCACCACCGCAGTCGCTTGCGCCCGGCAGCAGCGCGAATTCGTCGGCTATGAGATCAATGAAAGTTACTGCGCGATAGCACGCGAGCGCGTTAGCGCGGCCGCGTCGGCGCCTGCTGCCGCTCGCAAAAGCCGCAAGAATGCGGCCAAAGCCGAGCAGCAAACCGAGGCGCAATAAGCGCGCAGTAGCTTAAAAATCCGAGAATATTCCATGTCCCGTATCAAGAACACGTTTGCCGCGTTGTCCGCCCAGGGTAAGAAAGGCCTGATTCCGTTCATGACGGCCGGCGACCCGGATCCGGCGCGCACGGTTGAATTCATGCACGCGCTCGCCGCCGGCGGCGCCGATGTGATCGAACTGGGCGTACCGTTTTCCGACCCGATGGCCGACGGCCCGGTGATCCAGCAATCGTCCGAACGCGCGCTGGCGCATGGCGTGTCGCTGCGCCATGTACTGGCCGACGTGAAGCGCTTCCGCGAAACCGATGACAAGACGCCGGTGGTGCTGATGGGCTACGCCAATCCGATCGAGCGCATGGGCACCGAAGCGTTCGCCAAGGCTGCGAAAGAAGCCGGTGTAGACGGCGTGCTGGTTGTCGACTACCCGCCGGAAGAGTGCGTTAATTTCGCCGAACAGATGCGATCTGCCGGCATCGATCCGATCTTTTTGCTGGCGCCCACCTCCACGGATGAGCGCATCGCGGAAGTCGGCAAAATCGCCAGTGGTTACGTCTACTATGTGTCACTGAAAGGCGTGACCGGCGCGGCAAATCTGGACGTTTCCAGCATCGCGAGTAAAATCCCCGCCATCAAGTCGCGCGTACCCCTGCCGGTGGGCGTCGGTTTTGGCATCCGTGACGCGCAAACGGCGCGTTCGGTGGCCGAAGTGTCCGATGCCGTCGTGATCGGCAGCCGTATCGTGCAATTGCTCGAACAAGCGGCGCCCGAAGCCGCCGCCGAGACGCTTACGCGCTTCATTGCCGAAGTGCGCGAGGCGCTCGATAGCGTCGCGACTGCCCGATAACAGTTATTTTTTGTCTCCTGTAGTGTGAGCGGCGGGTTCGTCCCGCCGTTTGCGCAACCGGTTGACCCAGAGGGATTCAATATGAGCTGGCTCGATAAGCTGCTGCCGCCGAAAATCAAACAAACCGACCCGAAGAACCGCAAGGGGATTCCGGAAGGCCTGTGGATCAAGTGCCCGTCGTGCGAAGCCGTGCTGTACCGCAATGACGTCGAGGCCAATCTGCACGTTTGCCCGAAGTGCGACCATCACATGCGCATCGGCGCGCGTGAGCGGCTCGACGGCCTGCTCGATCCGGAAGGCCGCTACGAAATCGGTCAGGAAATCGTCCCGGTCGACGCGCTCAAGTTCAAGGACAGCCGCAAGTACCCGGACCGCCTGAAAGAGGCGATGGACGACACCGACGAAACCGACGCGATGGTCGTGATGGGCGGCGCCATCCACACGCTGCCGGTGGTGGTCGCGTGCTTCGAATTCTCGTTCATGGGCGGCTCGATGGGTTCGGTGGTCGGCGAGCGTTTCGCGCGCGGCGCACAGAACGCGCTCGAACAGAAAGTGCCGTTTATCTGCTTCACCGCTTCGGGCGGCGCGCGGATGCAGGAAAGCCTGCTTTCGCTGATGCAAATGGCGAAGACCACCGCCATGCTGACCAAGCTCGCCGAAGCCAAGCTGCCGTTCATTTCCGTGCTGACCGATCCGACCATGGGCGGCGTGTCGGCGAGTTTCGCGTTCCTGGGCGACGTGGTGATCGCCGAGCCGAAGGCGCTGATCGGCTTTGCCGGTCCGCGCGTGATCGAACAAACCGTGCGTGAAAAGCTGCCGGAAGGCTTCCAGCGCGCCGAATTCCTGCTGACGAAGGGCGCGGTCGACATGATCGTCGACCGTCGCAAGCTGCGTGAAGAAATCGCGCAATTGATGGCGCTGTTGAGCCATCAGCCGGCGGACGCAGTCGCGTAAGCCTTTGCATCAATACGGGCCGCGCCTGAAAGGGCGCCGCAGCCGTCCGAAAAGCAGTCGAAAAATAGCGCGCCGCGAGAGTCATCAAGCGGCGCGCTGTCATTTCCGGGATAATCACGATCTCGCAACGCAGCAAAGATTCGCTCGATGACCACATTCCCCACCCTCGACGCGTGGCTCACGCACCTTGAATCCGCGCATCCTGTCGGCATCGACATGGGTTTGGGACGCATCTCCCAGGTACGTGACGCGATGCAGTTGTCGTTTGAATGCCCGATCATCACGGTCGGCGGCACGAACGGCAAGGGTTCGACCTGCGCGATCCTCGAATCGATTTTGCTGCGCGCGGGCTTCACGGTTGGCTGCCACACGTCGCCGCATCTGTTGACGTTCAACGAACGGGCGCGCGTGAACGGCGAAATGGCGAGCGACGCAGACCTGCTGCCGCATTTCGAAGCCGTCGAAGCCGCACGCCTGAGCCTTGCCGAACCGATCACACTGACTTACTTCGAATTCACGGCGCTCGCGATCATGAGCCTGTTCGCCTCGCGCGGACTGGACGCCGTGATCTTCGAAGTCGGCTTGGGCGGCCGCCTCGACGCGGTCAACATCCTCGATGCGGACTGCGCGATCATCACTAGCATCGATATCGATCACACCGAGTATCTCGGCGACACGCGCGAGAAAATCGGCTTCGAAAAAGCCGGTATTTTCCGCCCGGGTAAGCCGGCGATTTGCGCCGATCCGGTGCCGCCACAAACACTGATCGACTATGCCGAAAAGATCGGCGCCCAATTGTGGCTATTCGGCCGCGATTTCCGCTACGAAGGGCAGGCAGGCAGCGAGCGCCAGCAATGGAGCTACGTGGGCCCGACCATGCGCCGTTCCGCGCTCGCCTATCCGGCATTGCGCGGCGCGAACCAGTTGATCAACACGTCGGCGGCGCTGGCCGGTCTTGAAGCGCTGCGCGACCGTTTGCCGGTGTCGGCGCAGGACATCCGGCTCGGTCTGGCTAACGTCGAATTGCCGGGACGCTTCCAGGTGCTGCCCGGCAAGCCGGCCATCGTGCTCGACGTCGGCCACAATCCGCACGCTGCGGCTGTACTGTCGCAAAACCTCGGCAATATGGGCTTTTTCCCGTACACCTACGCCGTGTTCGGCGCGATGCGCGACAAGGACATTGCCGGCGTGCTGACGCACCTGAAAGGCGAAATCGACCACTGGTGCGTGACCGATCTGCCGACCCCGCGTGCGGCGTCGGCGGAAGAGCTCGAAGCGGCTTTGCGCGAGCAGGGCGTGAGCGACGGCAATGACAGCAGCGTGACGCGCTACGCAACACCGGCAGACGCTTTCCAAGACGCGCTAAAACGAGCGTCAGAGAATGATAGAATCGTGGTTTTCGGCAGTTTCTATACGGTAGCAGGCGTGATGGCCTACCGTAAATCGCAGCAACACTGAACGGGCGCCAGGCTCGAACCAAGCGATTCATGGGAATTTTCTCGTTCGGCAAGAAAGACGACGCACCTACTCGGCGCGGCGCAAACACCAGTTCCACCCGGGCCGCCCGTGGCGAGCGTGTGGAGCGGCGAACCCGCCGCACGGAGCGCACCGTGGATGCCGATGCGATGCTGCTCGACCCTACGTTGCCTGAAAAGCAGCGTGCGCGGCGCAGACTCGTCGGCGCGGTCGCGCTGGTGGTTGCAGCGGTGGTGATCCTGCCCATGGTGCTGGATTCGCATCCAAAGCCCGTCACGGACGACATCTCCATCGACATTCCAAGCCGCCCCGCGCCGAAGGTCGCTACCAAGACCGAAGAAGACACGCAGGCCGGCGTAGCACCGGATAACCCAGCGCCTGACGCGGCACTCGCCGCTTCCGGCCTTGCGCCGACAACGGCAGCCACGCAAGGCCAGTCCAGCGCTGCTAAACAGCAGAGTGCGGCTACGAGCGCAGCGCCCACAGCCAAACCGGCTGCGAAACCGCAAGCGCCCGCCGCCGTTGCCGCCAATACGGCACCTGCAGCGCCTGTAGCGCAAACGCCTGCCAAACCGGTCAAAGCACCTGCCACGCAAAGCGCGGCGAACACTTCGGCCCCGAGCGAAGACAGCGCGAATACGGCCGCCGCAAGCGCGGACGCCAATTCTGGCACGCCAGCATCGCCGCCGGGTAGCCGTTTCGCCGTCCAACTAGGCGCATTTGCGAACGACGCCAATGCCCGTACCTGGGCCACCAAGTTGAAAGCGGCCGGTGTGCCCGCATATACCGAACATCGGAAGCAGGCCGACGGCTCGATGCTCACGCTATTGCGCGCCGGTCCGTTCGCCGACCGTGCAGCGGCTAGCGCCGCGATTGCGAAGGTTCGTGAGGCCGGCTTGACGTCGGGCGCGAACAGCGGCGCAGCACAGTAAGCGAGCGATGTTCACTGCCTTCGACTACGCTGTAATGGCGGTGATCGGTTTGTCGGCCTTGCGCGGCACATGGCGCGGCTTTTTGTCTGAGATTTTCGGGCTGATCGGCTGGATCGCCGCGTTTTTTATTGCTTGCCGCTTTGTTGGTTATGTCGTGCCGTTTATCCCTGCCACGTGGCCGGGCGGCGCGCTGACCCAGTGGCTTTTGGCGTTCGCGCTGGTGGCGATCGGCGTGGTGCTGGTCGCAAGCGTGCTGAACGCGCTGCTGAGCCGCATCGTGCAGGCAAGCGGCTTGAGCGGCGTGGACCGCTCGCTCGGTTTGATGTTCGGCCTCGTGCGCGGGGTCGTTCTGGTGCTGATTCTGGTCGCCCTCGCAGGCTTGACCGAACTGCCCCAACAGGAATTCTGGCGCAACGCCTTGCTTCGGCCCTATGCGGTCGAGGGCGTGCACGTAATGAAACCGCTGCTTCCCGAGCCGCTCGCTGCCTACGTCCGCGTGTGACGATCAGGTGAACGGTTAGAGGAGCGCAGCAGGACTCCGGCGCAATCCGGTGCCTCTACGTAGTCGCGTACCCTCGCGCAGCATCGCAGGCACCGGCCGCCGTTACGAATTTCGTACCTTTGAAGGACATGCCATGTGCGGCATCGTAGGCGTAGTTTCCCATTCTCCGGTCAATCAGTTGATCTATGACAGCCTGCTGCTTCTGCAGCACCGCGGTCAGGACGCCGCCGGCATCGCGACAGCGAACGGCAGCAATTTCCACATGCACAAGGCTAACGGCATGGTGCGCGACGTGTTCCGCACGCGCAACATGCGCAGCCTGCCCGGCACCACCGGTATCGGCCAGGTCCGTTACCCGACCGCCGGTTCTGCATCGAGCGAAGAAGAAGCCCAGCCGTTCTACGTGAACGCGCCGTTCGGCATCATCCTCGCGCACAACGGCAATCTGACCAACTGGCAGCAACTGAAAGATGAGATGTTCCGCATCGATCGCCGCCACATCAATACCAATTCCGACACCGAAGTGATGCTCAACGTGCTCGCGCACGAATTGCAGCTATCCAGTTCGAGCCTGCAACTCGATCCGGCTGCGCTGTTCAAGGCGGTGTCGGGCGTGCATCGCCGGGTGCGGGGTTCGTACGCGATCGTGTCGCTGATTGCCGGCTACGGTTTGCTCGGCTTTCGTGACCCGTTCGGCATTCGCCCGCTGTGCCTCGGCAAGCAGGAAACGCCGGAAGGTGTCGAGTGGATCCTGGCGTCGGAATCGGTTGCGATCGAAGGTATTGGTTTCGAATTTGTGCGTGACATTGCGCCGGGCGAAGCCATTTTCATCGACCTCGAAGGCAATTTGCACTCGCAGCAATGCGCGACGAATCCGAGCCTGAACCCGTGCATTTTCGAACTCGTGTACCTCGCGCGTCCGGACTCGGTGCTCGACGGCGTGCCGGTCTACAACGTGCGTTTGCGCATGGGCGATTACCTCGCCGAGAAGATCAAGCGCGAATTGCCCGACGTCGCGATCGACGTCGTGATGCCGATTCCCGATTCGTCCCGTCCGGCCGCGATGCAGGTCGCGAAGAAACTGGGTGTGGAATATCGCGAAGGCTTCTTCAAGAACCGTTACGTGGGCCGTACCTTCATCATGCCGGGCCAGGCGATGCGCAAGAAGTCGGTGCGCCAGAAGCTGAACGCAATGGGCATCGAGTTCAAGGGCAAGAACGTGCTGATCGTCGACGACTCGATCGTGCGCGGCACCACCTCGCACGAAATCGTGCAGATGGCACGCGATGCCGGCGCGAACAAGGTGATCTTCGCTTCGGCGGCGCCGCCGGTGAAGTACCCGAACGTCTACGGTATCGATATGCCCACGCGCGGTGAACTCGTCGCACATGGCCGCACGGACGACGAAGTCGCGCGCATGATCGGCGCGGACTATCTGGTTTATCAGGACGTCGACGCCCTGAAGCAGGCAGTGCGCGATATCAACCCGGCGCTGAAGGAATTCGAAGCCTCGTGTTTTGACGGCAACTATGTGACGGGCGATGTGACCACCGAGTACCTCGACCGCATCGAAACCGCGCGTCTCGCACCGTCCTCGCAATCGGATCGCGACGCCGCGAGCGAAGCGGCCGAGGGTGGCCCGTCGCGTTCGCAACTGCATCTGCAGTTGTCGGTCGGTTGAGTAATAGCGCTCGCGTCGTGGCCCGCTGCACGCCACGCCGCGAGCGTGTTAGCATGACGGCTTGCGTCGATTTGATCTCAGCTTGCGGACGCGGGGCAACCCAAAACAGCTAAAGCGAATGGTGGAAAAGCCGCAGTCATCCGCCTCCGCTCCAGCTTTCCCCCGCACATGAAGCCCGCTTATGCCGACGCAAAAGCGGGCTTTTTTGTTGCTGCCGTTTGGCGTTGTTGTGCTCGTCTAACATGAGCCGCAGACGCTGAACCCAGCCATGGAACATTGGATACCAGAACCAACATGGACGACTCCCTGAACTTCGACACGCTGGCAGTCCGCTCGGGCACAGTGCGCAGCGACTTCAACGAACATTCGGAAGCGATTTTCCTGACCTCGAGCTTCGTCTTCGCGAGTGCCGCGGACGCCGCCGAAAAATTCAAGAATTCCGAAGACAACTACACCTACTCGCGCTTCACGAATCCGACCGTCTCGATGTTCCAGGACCGTCTGGCCGCGCTTGAAGGCGGAGAAGCGTGCATGGCCACGGCTTCGGGGATGGCCGCGATCATGTCGGTGGTGATGTCGACCTTGCAGGCCGGCGACCATCTGGTTAGCTCGCAAGCGCTGTTCGGTTCGACGCTCGGCATGTTCTCGCAGATCTTCAGCAAGTTCGGCATCACGACGACCTTCGTCGATCCGACCAATCTGGACGCGTGGAAAAACGCCGTGCGTCCGGAAACGAAGATGTTCTTCCTCGAAACGCCGTCGAACCCGCTCACCGAAGTCGCCGATATCGAAGCGATCAGCAAGATCGCGAAGGCGGCCAATGCGATCTTCGTGGTCGACAACTGCTTCTGTAGCCCGGCTTTGCAACAGCCGTTGACGCTCGGCGCGGACGTCGTGATGCATTCGGCCACCAAGTTCCTCGACGGCCAAGGGCGTGTGCTCGGCGGGGCGCTGGTCGGTTCGAAGCAGTTCATCATGGAAAAGGTGTTCCCGTTCGTGCGCAGTGCCGGGCCGACCTTGTCCGCGTTCAACGCGTGGGTGCTGCTCAAGGGCATGGAAACGCTGTCGCTGCGCGTCGAAAAGCAGTCGGCGAATGCGCTCGAAATCGCGCGCTGGCTGGAAACGCATCCGGCCGTGAACCGCGTGTTCTATCCGGGGCTCGAATCGCATCCGCAGCACGCGCTGGCGATGCGTCAGCAGAAGGCGGGCGGCGCGATTCTGTCGTTCGAACTGAAGGGCGATACGCCTGAGCAGATGCGCGCGAATGCCTGGCGCGTGATCGACAGCACGAAGATCTGCTCGATCACCGGCAACCTCGGCGATACGCGTACCACCATCACGCATCCGGCTACGACCACGCACGGTCGCGTGACACCGGAAGCGCGCGCAGCGGCGGGGATCAGCGAAGGTTTGATCCGTCTCGCAGTGGGTCTGGAAAACGCCGGCGATATCCGCGGCGATCTGGAGCGCGGTTTAGCGGGTTAATAGCGCTAGGCGAGCGCAGCAGGAAACGCGGGCCGCCTTTTCAGGCAGCCCGCATGTTGCACAAACTCAATGACGCAACGCGCGCCATTGACCGGGCGCCAGCCCGAAACGCCGCGTGAATGCGTGCGTGTAAGCGCTCTGATCGCCGAAGCCGATTTCCAACGCGATATCGCTGAGCGACAGGCGTGGATCAGACAGTAAACCAAGAGAGGTATCGAGCCGCAAACGCTGCAAATAGCGATGCGGCGTTTCGCCGAAGGCGTCGATAAAAAGCTGATGAAAGCGCCGCATGCCAAAGCCGCAATGGGCGGCCAGGTCGGCGATACGCAGCGGTTCCGACAGATGGGCGCGCAGCCAGCGGTCGATGCGCGCGAAGTCGAGGCCGGCGCCAGATGCCTGCGCCTCGGCCACCGTGCCGGTATCGGCCACTAACGCAGCGCCCAATCGCGCCGCCGCGTCCCATTGAAAACGCCGCGTATCCAGATCGTCGCCTTGCGCGCCGCCCGTGGCGTGCGCCGCAATCCGATGCGCGAGTTGCGTGAGCGAAGCATCCACCGTCACGGCCCGCGCGCGGTCGAACAGACGCTCCGGCACGGCCAGCGAAGTAGCCGGCAGATCCAGCACCAACTGCCGGTTCTCGCCGACGCCCGCATAGTCGTGCCGTGCACCCGCCGGGATGAGCCAGGCGGAGCCGGCGTCGATCTGATGCGCGACGCCGTCTACCGCCATCACCATCGCGCCGTCGAGCCCGAGCACGACCTGGTGAAAGTCGTGCACGTCCGACGCTTCGATCGCGCCGTAGCGGCGCAACGAAACGCTAGGAGCGGTGACGGCGGCGTGACTCATCGGTGAAGCCCAATTACAAAATACAAAACAGCGCAGCGAAAAACTTAGACGCCGAGCAGTTCGACTTCGAATACGAGCGTTGCATTCGGCGGAATCACGCCGCCTGCGCCACGCACGCCATAACCGAGTTGCGGCGGAATCGTCAGCTTGCGCGTGCCGCCGACCTTCATGCCTTGCACGCCTTCGTCCCAGCCCTTGATGACCATGCCGCCGCCCAGCACGAACGCGAACGGGTCGTTGCGGTCCTTGCTCGAGTCGAACTTCTGGCCGTCGGTCAGCCAGCCCGTGTAGTGCACGCTGACGGTCTTGCCGGCCACCGCTTCGGCGCCAGTGCCTTCAACGATGTCTTCGTATTTCAGGCCGGATTCGGTAGTCACAGTCGACATGTGTCGCTCCTTAGATCAAAAACGTAAAAACCGACATTGTAGGCGTGTTGGCGTCGCATCGCCGAGGATTGCCGTGTGGTATGCGGTTTGCGTTCAGGTTAGCCATCCGGCCAGGCTGGTTGCGCTGGGCGGCATGCCTATAATGGGACTTCTTTTAACATTTGATGCACCGCCTGAGAGGGTTCGATCGTGACAACGCCTTCCACCGGGACCGCCGGCGCACCGCCGGTTCCTTCCGGCTTCGCCGTATCCGAACGCACCGCACGCCTGCGCGCGGAGACCGCGCTGTTTATGCGCGATCACGTGCTGTCGCTGGTGTCGCATGATCTCCGTGGCCCGCTGAACGCCATCCATAGCTGGGCGTACGTGCTCGAGCGTAAGCTCGATGCCAACGACCCGAATTCGCAACGCGCCGTCACCGGCATTCGCAACGGTGTGGAACAGCAGGTGAAGTTGCTGGAGACGATTGTCGACGCCACGCGCGCCGAGACCAAATCGCTGGAACTGGCGTTTGCGCCGTTTTCGCTGCATCCGCTACTCGATGAAACCGTTGACGAAGTCCGTTCCGGGCTGGCGCGCGCGCGCGGAGTCGAGGTCACGGTCGAGTCGCACCTCGCTACCGAGCAGCTCAACGGCGACCGTGAGCGCCTGGCCGCCGCGCTGTGGCTGATGCTCACATTTGCCGTCGAAGCGAGCACGGAGGGCGCCGCGGTCACGCTGGCCGCACGCGTGGACGCCACCAGGTGGTACGCCACTGTCACCTTCAATCAAAACGCCGCTGCACTGAACGATCCGGCGGTGCCGCATTTGCTGGAAGCCTTTGCCCGCAAACAGGCGCGCGAGCCGCGCGAAGCCAAACGGGTCGCGTGGGTATTCGCGCTGTGCAAACGCGTTGCGGAAGCGCACGGCGGCAGTTTCGAGCAAAGCGACGCGCCTGAGAGCGAAGCGGCGACGCTCGCGCTACATGTGCCGCTGAGTGCAACGACAGCAACGTGAGCGGCGGCTGTCGACCCGCGTTCGTGCACGCGATTAACTTTCAGCTTGCTTTCGCCATTTATACTGACAACTTTTGTTGCCGGAGCCCGTCGCTTTGATCCAGGTTGTCGCCCTTATCGGTGCATTGTTTCTCGTTGCCCTCAACGGTTTTTTCGTCGCCGCCGAATTCGGTCTGGTGAAGCTGCGGCAGACGCGCGTGCAGAGCCTCGCGGCCAAACACGGTATGCGTGGGCGTTTGCTGGCAAAGGTGCATGGTCGGCTCGACGCGTATCTGTCGGCCTGTCAGCTCGGCATTACGCTGGCGTCGCTTGGGCTCGGCTGGATTGGTGAGCCGGCGTTCGCGGAACTGCTCACGCCGGTGTTCAGCCTGCTCGGCGTCGAGTCGGAGAAGCTGATCCACGGCATCTCGCTGTTCTTCGCGTTCTCTTGTATTTCGTTCCTGCACATCGTGGTGGGCGAGCTGGCGCCGAAGTCGCTGGCGATTCGCGAGGCGGAAAAGGTTTCGTTGTGGGCCGCCACGCCGTTGTACGGTTTCTACTGGGCGATGTATCCGGCGATCTGGGTGCTCAATACGAGCGCCAACGCGGTGTTGAAGCTCGCGGGCCTCGACGCGGACCATGGCCACGACTCGCATTATTCGACCGACGAACTCAAGCTGATCCTGCGTGGCCGCCGAGCCAACGTCGCGACTGAACTCGGTGCGCCGGATGGCGCATACAGCCAGGACGAATGGAACACGATTGCGCATTCGCTGGATTTTTCGCGCATGACCGTCTCGGATCTGATGCGTCCGTCCTACGAAATGGTCGGCCTGCGGCGCGATTTGCCGTTGCGCGAAAACATGCAGGTCGTGGCGCGGCACCGCTTTAGCCGCTATCCGTTGTTCGAAGACGCGTCCGGCGAGCGCGTGGCCGGCATGATCCACTTGAAGGATTTGCTGCTGGCGCGGCACGCGGGCAGCACGCTCGACGACCTCTCCAAATATGCGCGACCCGTGCAGTACGTAAAACCGGACATGCCGGCGCTTGAACTGTTTCGCCGCTTCCGCAAGGGCGCGCCTCACTTTGCACTGGTTGGTCACAAGAACTCGAAGCCGATCGGGTTTCTGACGCTGGACAATCTGCTCGGCGCGCTGGTTGGGCAGATCCACGACGAATTCCGCCAGGGCGACGCCGACTGGACGCGTATGGACGACGGCACGCTGATGGGCAAGGGCAGCTTGCCGGTGGTGTCGTTGGAACGCGCGCTCGGAATCGACATTGACGAGGGCAAGGCCGAATCGGTCGGCGGCCTCGTGATTCAGGCGCTCAACGATCTGCCTACCGAAGGGCAGCGCGTCGAGTTCGATCGGTTCGACGTGGTGGTCAAGAAGATGAAGGGGCCGCGCATCGTGCTCGTGCGCGTTTATCCGAAGACCTACGACGACGAAGGCGGTTGAACGGCTTATTTGCTGAGTCCGTCTCAGGTCCACTGAAACATTGCTCTGCATACGATCTTCAAAAGATCTTCTAAAAATCACAGATCAACTACGTGGCACGCCGTCCTCCACCAACACCGCGATAGGCATCGCGCTCAACGCATCGCGCAGATAAAGCAAACCGTTTTCGTCGACCTTGGGCGCCGCCGGACTCAGCCAGTCGAACAGCGCCCGCGCGGCCAGATCCGCAGGCATTTCGATCGCCGTATCGCCCCATTTGGCCGGATCGACCATCGGCAAATCGCCGCCATTGCCTTCTGCGCCGAGCAACCCGGCAGCAAGCCGGCTCGCCACCACCACGGCCCACGCATTCCCATGCCGCCGTGCAAACGCGATCACATTCGACGCATGCGCACCGCGCACTGCAAGCGGCAGATACGCACTCTGACTCAACAACTCCGGCAAATGCGCGCGCAACGCCAGCATGCGCTGCACTACCGAGAGCTTTACCCGGCCATCGTGCCAGTTCGCCAGAAACTCCGAAGGCGGTGTTTGTGCGAGCCACGCCTCACGCCTCGCAAAATCGACGGGCCGGCGATTGTCTGGATCGACCAGGCTGAAGTCCCACAACTCAGTACCCTGATAAAGATCGGGAATCCCAGGCGACGTCAGCCGCAACACGGTCTGCTGCAAACTGTTGAGCGCACCGGCGCGTCCAATCCGCGCCACGAACGCGGACAACTCGCGCAGGAAACCATTGCGCCGCTGCGGCGCCAGGATATCGAACAGGAAATCGCGGCAACCGGCCTCATAGGCTTCATCGGGTGCGAGCCAGTTGGTCTGCAGCTTCGCTTCCCGTAGCGCCTTCAATTGCCATTGCGCGACGCGCTCAGCCAGTTCCTTGACGCCCGCTTCATCGTCCGGTTTTAAATCCGGTGGCCAACTGCCCACCAAGGTCTGATACAGCATCGCCTCGGCGGCGGGGCCTGGCGCCCAATCGTAGCTTGTGTCGTGGCTCACGCTGCTGATCGGCTTACCGTCGAGCGCACGCCGATGCGGCGCGTTCAAGGTTGACCACGCCCGCAACGTCGTGCTCCAGTCATGAGAAATCTCGCTCAACACGGCAAGGCGCGCACGCACGTCTTCGCCACGCTTGTGATCGTGCGTGGCCGTGGCGAGCATCGCGTGAGGAAAGCGCTGCGAACGTTCGAGATTCGCCGCATGAAATTGCGCGACCGACAGAGCAAACTCGCCCGGGTCCGAGCCGACTTCGTTGCGCGATAGCAAGCGTCCATAGCGATAGCACGCTGTATCTTCAATCGCCTTTGCGGCGACGGGTGCGGTCAATTGCGAAAACAGCGTCTGCGCAGTGCGCCGCGCGGAACCTGCTTGACTTGGCGGGGCGCCATTCGAACCTTGCTGTTGCGATTGCGCATTGCCGCGTGCGTTCGGCACCTCTTCAGCACTGCCGCCAAGCCACGCGTTCACGCGGTCGAGCACCACGTAGTCCGCGCGCGAAAGCGTCTCTCTCGCGCCTGCTAGCGCCTGCTCGAAATACACGTTATCGGCAGCGCTGCGCAGCCCGTTCTGTGGATAGACCCGATACACCGGAAAATGCACGACCAGTTCGGCCAGCACGCGCCGCAGCGCGGTGAAGGTGAAATCGCGCGTGGTCAGCGAATCACGGGCAATGCGGTGCAGCGCGCGCGCCGCGCGGTCCAGTTCCGCCGAGAGGTTCTCCGCGAGAATCTTGCGTCGCGCGGCCAGGGCTTCGTCGGCGAAGCGCGGGCTGCGGCCGGTGAGTTCGGCCCACGTCTGCGCGAGCGGCTCGGCGCCGGCCGGATCGTGCAGCAGCGCGCCCACGTCGTTCATGAAATCGTAGCCGGTCGTGCCGTCGACGGGCCAATCGTCGCGCAGCGGCTCGCCACGGCTGAGAATTTTTTCGACGACCACATACGGCGCGGTGTCGCGCAATTCGGTGAGGCGCTGCCGCAGGCGCTGGCAGTACTCGCGCGGTTCAGCGAGACCGTCCACGTGGTCGATCCGCAAACCATCCACCACACCTTCCTGATACAGACGGAAAATCAGCGCGTGCACGGCCTCGAACACTTCGGGCCGCTCCACGCGCACGCCGGCCAGCGTCGAAATGTCGAAGAAACGTCGCCAGTTCACTTCGTCCGAAGCGGTGCGCCACCACGCGAGGCGGAAGTGCTGCCGTTCGATCAATCGATGCAAACGGTCACGCGTCACCGGGTCCGCGGGCGAATACGATTCCAGCACCAATTCGATCGCTGAGCTGCCGCTTTGCGCGACGAATTCGCGCAGCATGTCGCGTCCTTCGCCGGCGCGCGGCTGATCGGCAGGCTGCGTCGTCAGGCCCTGGAAACGTTCGGCCAGTGCGGCGAGATCGGCGCGGTCCGCGCTTTGCAGAATCGCCGCGTAGTCGATTGGGCACACCGGAAACATATGCGGCCCGTAGCCGATATAAAAGCGCCCGCTGTCGGCCGCAAAATGCAGCGCAATCCGGCCGGCCGCGAGTTCCTCGCCGTACGGCGCGCCGAGTGCCGGCGCCAGCACCTTGCCGCGCAAGGCCGGATCGGGCGAATGCCAGTCGACATCGAAGTGGCGAGCGTACGCGCTGTGCCGGCCCCATTCGAGGATATCGAGCCACCAAGCGTTGCTCGAACCGCCGACTCCCATGTGGTTCGGCACCACGTCGACGATCAACCCCATGTTGTGCGCGCGCAGTTTATCGGCGAGGCGTTTCAAGCCCGCTTCGCCTCCGCATTCAGCGTTGACCTGGGTGTAGTCGACGGTATCGTAGCCATGCATCGAACCCGGCTCGGCGGTGGTGATGGGCGACGCGTACACGTGGCTGATGCCGAGCGCGGCGAAGTAGTCGACATGCTTTGCGGCATCGTCGAAGGTAAAGCCTCGATGGAACTGGAGGCGAAGCGTGGAGCGCGGGACGGTCATGGCGTATCAGGCTCCGAAGAAACGTTGGAAGCAGCAGGAACGGTGGCGCCGCGGCGCGCGCGGTCGACCGCCAGCAGGCGATCGCTGAAGGTGCCGTCCTCGAACAATGCGTCGATGGGCAAGATCACGCGGCGGCGCCAGTTCGGATGCTCGTCGATCGAGCCGGGCAAATTCGGCTGCTCGACCAGTGCGAGCAAATCTTCGAGCGGGAAAGTGACGAGCGGCCCGGGCGTGGCGGCTACGAAGGCGAGCGCTTCATCCACGGGCGCCTTGTCGGGCGGCGGCGCGTCCACGTCCGGCGCGGCGACGCCGGCTTGCTGGAACGCGCGCCATAACAGCGCGCGATCGGCGGCGCGTTCTTCCTGTGCCACTTCCTCCGCGTCGCGGCCATCGGCGCGCGCCATCGTCTGACCGATCCGGTTGCGCCACGTGATGTCGCTGCCGCGCCACCAGCCCGCCACGGTCGGCAGATCATGGGTCGTGGTGGTGCCGACAGCGTTGCGGTCCCACGCCTGCGGCGGCTTGAAGCCCCTGCCGCCTTCCGCGCCTTCGAACCACAGCACGCGAATGCCGGCGAGACCGTGCTCGTCGAGCCGCTCGCGAAAACCGGGCGGCACAGTGCCGAGATCTTCGCCGATCACGATCGCGCGATGCCGCCATGATTCGAGCGCGATCAGCCGCAGCAGGTCTTCGAGCGGATAGCGCAGATAGGCGCCGTTGCGCGCGCTCTCGCCCTCGGGCACGAGCCACAGGCGCCGCAAGCCGAGAATGTGGTCGATGCGGATGCCGCCCGCATGCGCGAACGCCGCGCGCAGCATGTCGATGAATGCGGAGAAGCCCTGCGTGCGCATCGCGCGCGGCGAGAAGGTGGTGAGCCCCCAAGCCTGTCCGGCCTGGTTGAACAGATCGGGCGGTGCGCCCACTGAAATACCTTGCAGCATGTCGTCGCGGTACGACCATGCATGGCTGCCGGCACTATCGCACCCGACGGCGAGGTCGGCGATCAGGCCGACCGCCATGCCGGCGTCGCTCGCTGCATGCTGCGCGTGCGACAAGCCCTTGGCGGCGAGCCATTGCAGAAACAGATGAAAGTCGACTTCATGCCGATGCGCTTCGGCAAAGGCTTCAACTTCCGGACTGCGCGGATCGCGCAACGCCTCGGGCCAGTTGCGCCAGTGGCCATTGCCGCCCTCCTGAGCCAACTGCACCGCCTGCAGCGCTTCGAAACGCGCGTGGTCTTCGAGCGCACGGCCGGCACGTTCGCAGAAACCATGAAATTCGAGCGCACGCGGCGTGTCGTGCGCGCGCTCCTGGGTGCAGAAGTTCTCGTACAGCGCGCGCAAAACCTTCAGCTTCAGCACGACCGCGTTCGGCCAGTCGATCAGCGGCAAGTCTTCGAGTGCCGGCCATGCTTCGGTGGCCCGCGCGACCTCAAGCGCGGCGCGCGCGGCTTCGGCGCCGAACACCGCGGTGGGGTCGATATGCGTGACGTTCAACCACAAACGCGACGACGGCGAATACGGACTGAAGCGATTCGGCTCGGCACTGAACATCGCGTGCGTCGGACTGACGGCGAGCGCATGCGCGCCACGCTTTGCGCTTTCAATCGCCATTTGCGCGAGGGCCGTATAGTCGCCGATGCCGCCATCGCCCGTGCGGCGCAAGCCGTATAACTGCGCGGCGATACCCCACAACAGCGGCGTTTGCGTCGTGGTGCCGTCGTGCAGCGTGCGCCATGCATCGGCGACGGTATAGCAGCGCGACGGCGCGACGGCCAAAGTCATGCGTTGTTCGTTGATCACCAGCGTGTGATAGCCGGGCTCGTCGATCGGTGTGAGCAACGCTTCCTCGCCTTTAGGCGCCGTGAAGCGACCGTCGATGATCGAGCCGCTTTCGAGTTCGATCCGGTAGTGACTGCCGGATTTGATCGCCGCGGCAGGCAGCGCGATGCCGCGCTCGACCTCCGCCGTCATCAGCGGGGGCAGTTTGCGGCCGGACAGTTCCGCTTCGAGCGCGGCGGCGCTGTGCCGGATCTGCGTGGCGTTACCGCACGGTAAACCCATCCGGTCGAGCAGCACGGCGAGTGTGCTCTCGGGTACGTGTTGCGTCGAATGGTGCGCATCCCGCCACTCGACTTCGAAGCCAGCGCGCGTGGCAAGGGTCACGATCGTATCGTTTGGACGGCGGGTGGCACTCACGCGTTGTGCTCCTGTTGGCCGGCGATGCGGGCATCGTGGCCGATGGCATAGTCGCTGACGTCGCCGGTCACCCACGCGACGAACGCGAATGATGGCAACACCTTGGCGTCGATCTGCTCCCGCACGCGCGGCGGTGTTTCGAAAATCACTTTGCCGGCAGGCAGATCGGGGAACGCCACGTTCTCCTTCGAGAGATTCAACGCAATCGACAAGGTTTCGCCGTCGGTGAGTTTCCAGCGGGCAATCAGCGCATTGGCGTCGCCGCCGTTTGTGGCGGTCAACACGGTCGAGCCACACGCTTTGGCATGTTTCAGACGCGGCGTGATCAGCTTCGCCCGCACGGCGAGCGCGGATTTGTAGAAGTGCATCCACTCGAGGCGGTCTTTCGCGCTGGCATCCGCAGCGGCGCCTTGAATGGGCTCAGGCGGCGACGAGGCTGTAAAGGTCTGCACGTCGTTCGGATCGGGAATCTGCGCGCGACGCTTTTCATCGCTGAACGCCGAAAAGCGTGCGAATTCGCGACGCCGCCCTTCGCGCACGGCGTCGGCGAGCTCGCCGGTGTAGTCGGTGAAAAACAGGAACGGCTGGGTCGAGCCGTATTCCTCGTCCATGAACAGCATGGGGATATGCGGCGACAGCAGCAGCAAACCGGTGGCGGCGCGCAAGGCATCGTCCGACGTCAGCTTGCGCAGGCGCTCGCCGAATGCGCGATTGCCGATCTGATCGTGATTCTGCAAGAACATCACGAACGAGGTGGGCGACAGATGCCGGCTTGCTTCGCCGCGCGGCGCGCCGTCGTGAATCGGCGACGGGTCGCCTTGATACGCGAAACCTTCCGACAACACGCGCGCAAGGCGACGGATCGGCTGATCCTCGTATGCGTGGTAATAGCCCTCCGTTTCGCCCGTCAGCAGAACGTGCAGCGTGTTGTGCGCGTCGTCGTTCCACTGCGCGTCGAAATGCGTTTCAAGCAGGCTCGCGCTGTTGTGTTCGTTTTCCAGCACCAGATGCACATGCCGGCCGTGCTGCACTTTTGCGCGGATATGGTCGGACAATTCGCGCAGCCATGCGTGATTGTCGATGGCATGCACCGCGTCGAAACGCAGGCCGTCGAGACGATATTCGTTGATCCAGTAGACAGCGTTGTCGATGAAGAAATCGCTCACTTCACTGCGGTCGAAATCGATCGCCGGGCCCCACGGCGTGTGCGTGCCTTCACGGAAAAACGAGCGGGCGTATTGGTGCAGATAATTGCCGTCCGGTCCGAAGTGGTTGTAGACCACGTCGAGAAATACCATCAGGCCGAGACCGTGCGCGGCGTCGATCAGCGCTTTCAGTTCTTCGGGGCGGCCGTACGCGGAATCGGGCGCATATGGCAGCACGCCGTCGTAGCCCCAATTGTGGCGGCCGGGAAAGTCGTTTAACGGCATGAGTTCGATGGCCGTCACGCCGAGCGCGACAAGCGTGGGCAGACGTTTCTGCACGCCCGCATAGCCGCCCATCGCGCCGACGTGCAACTCGTACAACACCGTTTCTTCCCACGGGCGACCGTGCCAGTTCGTATGTTCCCAGTGGTACGCGCGCGGGTCGATCACTTCGCTCGGCCCGTGCACGTCTTGCGGCTGGAAGCGTGACGCAGGATCGGGCACCGCATGCTCGCCATCGAGCCGGAAGCGATACAGTGTGCCCGCGCCGCTCTCGACGGTGGTTTCGAACCAGCCGTTGCCGGCAGGCGTCATGTCGTGCGCGCCCTGGGCCGGTCCGTTTTCGATCTCCACCTGGACCGTCTTGCACGAAGGCGCCCAGAAACGGAACCGCGTGCGCGGCTTCGCGCCCGTAGCGCCTAGCAACTGTGCGCTGAACGGCAGGCAATGCGCGTGATGATGCGCGTGAGGATCAATCGGACATTCGGACATGATTCATCACCATTCGATATGACTTTCGCCTACGTGGTCGGCGACGTATCGCTGCTCGGCGGATGCGCACCCGGATCGGGCGGCAGCGCGGTCAACAGCCGCGGCCCGTGCTGCGCGCCGGCTTTCCAGCCCGCCTGCCAATCCGCTTCGCCAATGGGCTGCGCCGCCAGCATCACGAGGCTATGCGCGGCCACTTCGACCTCCGGCACTGCCAACCGATGCGGCGCGCTTTCCGGCTCAGCCGTATCTAGCAGCACATGCCATTCCAGGTGTGGCGCGGGCGGTGTGAAACGCCGTGTTTCGTCCGCAGCATTGAGCATCATCAACAATACTTCCGTTTCGTTATTCAAGCCTGGACCCGCGCGCCGCAGCGTGAACGCGCGGCCTTCGGGGTCCTGCCAGGCTTCGATAGTGAGCGGATCGCCGTGTTCATCGAACCAGCCGACATCGAACAGGCCCGGCAAGACTTCGCGATCGCCGAACAGAAAGCGCGTTTCGCGCAGCAGCGGATGCTGTTTGCGCAGCGCGATCACGCGCGCGACGAACGTGGTCATCTGACGGCCGTCGGGCGACTCCGCGCGCTCCCAGTCAAGCCATGATAGTTCGTTATCCTGGCAGTACGCATTGTTGTTGCCGTTCTGCGTCCGCAGCGATTCGTCGCCTGCCAGCACCATGGGTGTGCCGAGCGCCATCAGCAACGTGGCGATCAGCGAGCGGGCCACGCGTTTGCGGGTTTCGAGGAGGACCGGATCGTCGGTCGGGCCCTCTACACCCCAATTGCGACTACAGTTTTCGTTGTGGCCGTCGTTGTTGTCTTCGCGATTGGCCTCGTTGTGCTTGTGCTCATACGCGGTGGTATCGGCGAGCGTAAAACCGTCATGCGACGTGACAAAGTTGACCGATGCCCACGGTTTCCTGAAACGCCGGTTGAACAGATCCGCGGAACCGGTGAGACGCGCGGCAAGATCGGGACGCAGGCCCGCGTCACCGCGCCAGAAGCGGCGCACTGTATCGCGGAAACGATCGTTCCATTCGGCGAAGCCCGGTGGATGGTTGCCGAGTTGATAACCGCCAGGGCCGATGTCCCATGGCTCGGAAATCAGCTTGCGTTGCGACAGGATCGGATCCTGGCGCAACGCGTCGAAGAAACCGGAGCCGGGATCGAAACCATGCTGCTCGCGGCCGAGCGTCACGCCGAGATCGAAACGGAAGCCGTCGATATTGAACTTCGTCGACCAGTAGCGTAGCGAATCCATCACCATCTGCAGCACGCGCGGATGCGGCAGGTTCACGGTATTGCCGCAGCCGGTGTCGTTGATATGGTGGCGTTCGTCGCCGGGAATCAGGCGGTAGTAGCTCGCGTTGTCGAGGCCGCGCCATGAGACGGTCGGCCCCATCTCGTTGCCTTCGCAGGTGTGGTTGTAGACCACGTCAAGAATCACTTCAATGCCGGCCGCATGCAACTGACGAACGGCGATGCGCATTTCATCGAGCCGGTGCGAACTCAGATACGACGGCTCCGGTGCAAAAAATGCCGCGGTGTTGTAACCCCAGTAGTTGCGCAGGCCGCGCTCCACCAGAAAGCGGTCGTTCAGAAACGCATGCACGGGCAGCAATTCGACGGCGGTCACGCCGAGCTTCAGTAAATGCTCGATGAATTCCGGCGACGCGAGCGCGGCAAACGTGCCGCGTTCGTGCTGGCGCAAATCGGGGCGCAACATCGACACGCCGCGCACATGCGCCTCGTAGACGACGGTTTCGCCCCAAGGCACATTCGGGCGCTTGTCGTGCGACCAGTCGAAGGCTTCGTCGATCACGACGCACTTCGGCATGGCCGGCGCCGAATCGCGCCGGTCGATGGACAGGTCGGCGCGATTCGAATGCACACGGTAACCGAATAGCGCATCGGACCAGCGAAACTGCCCGACCAGTTTGCGCGCATACGGATCGAGCAATAGTTTGTGCGGATTGAAACGATGTCCGTGCTGCGGCTGGTACGGCCCATGCGCACGAAAGCCGTATGCCGTGCCGGGGTGCGCATTGGGCAAATAGCCGTGCCAGATTTCGTCGGTGCATTCGGGCAGCGTGAAGCGCCTGATCTCCTTGCGGCCGGTGGGATCGAACAGGCAAAGCTCGATTTTCTGCGCATTCGCCGAGAACACCGCAAAGTTGACGCCGAGGCCATCCCAGCTAGCGCCGAGCGGATAGGGCGAGCCGGGCAGAAGCCGGTCGGGCATTGCATGCGACATGATTCCCCTTCCTTGTTCTGTTTTATGAACGCTATCGTGGGACTTCATGCAACGGGCGCGCGGCCTGGCCGCCGCGCGCCCGTCTTACAACACTTCTATCAATCTGCGCGCAAAACGATCGTTGCCAAAGGTGGCAGCGTCAGCGCAGCGGAATGCGGCCAGCCGTGGCTCAAGACGTTGTCGGTGTGGATCAGCCCGCCATTGCCCATGTTCGAGCCGCCGTACACGCCGGCATCCGTATTCAGCACTTCTGTCCAGCGGCCGCCGCGCGGCATCCCCATCCGGTAACCGACCCGCGGCACCGGCGTCATATTGCACACCACCACCAGTTCGCGGCCTTCGCCATCGGTGCGGCGGTAGGCATACACGCTGTTGCCGTTGTCGTCGCCAACTAGCCATTGGAAGCCGCCCGGCTCGCTGTCGAGCAAATGCAGCGCGGGCTCATGGAGGTACAGATGGTTCAGGTCGCGCACGAGCTTCTGCACACCGTGATGGTTCGGATCGTCGAGCAGATGCCAGTGTGGCGACGTGTCGTGATCGAATTCCGCCATCTGGCCGAATTCGCCGCCCATGAACAGCAGCTTCTTGCCCGGATGCGTCCACATGAAGCCGAAGTACGCACGCAGGTTGGCGAATTTCTGCCACCGGTCGCCGGGCATCTTGCCGAGCAGCGAGCCTTTGCCGTGTACCACCTCGTCGTGCGAGAGCGGCAACACGAAGCGCTCGGAATATGCGTACACCATCCCGAAGGTCATCATGTGGTGATGGTATTGGCGGTAGACCGGATCTTCTTCCATGTAGTGCAGCGTGTCGTGCATCCAGCCCATGTTCCACTTGAACTGGAAGCCGAGGCCGCCGTCTTCGAGGTGTGCAGTCACGCCCGGCCACGCGGTCGATTCCTCGGCGATCGTGATCGCGCCCGGCACGCCCGGCACATAGCCGACTTCATGATTCAGCCGCTTCAGAAATGCGATCGATTCGAGATTTTCGCGCCCGCCGTGGATGTTCGGCACCCACTCATCGGCGGCGCGCGAATAGTCGCGATACAGCATTGAGGCGACCGCATCCACACGCAGGCCGTCGACGTGATAGCGCTTCAACCACGCGAGGCCCGATGCCACCAGGAACGCGCTCACCTCGTTGCGGCCGAGGTTGTAGATCATCGTGTTCCAGTCCTGGTGATAGCCTTCGCGCGGATCAGCGTGCTCGTAGAGCGGCGTGCCGTCGAAATCGATCAGGCCATGCGCGTCGTTCGGAAAGTGCGCCGGTACCCAGTCGAGAAGCACGCCGAGGCCGGCCGCGTGCGCCTTGTCGACGAACAGGGCGAACTGCTCGGGCTTGCCGAAGCGTGCCGAAGGCGCGAACTGTCCGAGCGGCTGATAGCCCCACGAACCGCCGAACGGATGCTCTGCGATCGGCATGAACTCGACATGCGTGAAGCCCATGCTTTTCACGTACGGAATCAACCGGTCCGCGAGTTCTTCCCACGTGAGCCCGCGCTGGCCCTCTTCGGCGACGCGCAGCCACGATTCGGCATGCACTTCGTAGATCGAGATCGGCGCGCGCGGGGTCTGTTTGGCGGCGCGCGACTGAATCCAGTCGTGATCGGTCCATTCAAACTGCTCGATCTCCTCGACATGTGCGACCACCGATGCGGTGCCTGGTGGCAATTCCGTCTGCATCGCACACGGGTCGGCCTTGAGCGGCAACGGATGGCCGTCACGGGCGAGCAATTCGTACTTGTAGCGCGTGCCCGGGCCGACGCGCGGCACAAACAATTCCCACACGCCTGCCTGATGGCGCAGCCGCATCGGATGACGGCGACCATCCCACGAATTGAAGTCGCCGACCACCGAGACGCGCCGCGCGTTCGGCGCCCAGACGGCGAAGCGCACGCCTGGCACGCCGTCCACTTCCATCGGACGCGAGCCGAGGCATTCGAGCACCGCGTACGGGTCGCCACCGGCCAGACGGCCCAACGGCTCGTCGCCGAGAACGGGGCCGAACGAATACGTGTCTTCGATTTCCTGCACGGTGCCATGCCAGTCGATGCGCAGGCGATAGGGCGCGGAAGACGTGATGCGGCCGGCAAACAGCCCCGGCCTGAGTTGCTCGAGCTCGCCGAGCATTGCGCCGTTGGTGCGTGAAATCACGGTGACGTGCCTGGCGTTCGGCAACAGCGCGCGCACCACCGGACCCGCGTCCGTCCGATGCATGCCGAGCTGCGAGAAAGGATCGGGGTGACGCGCTTCAACGAGCGCGTCGATATCGAGTGTTTGGAGGCCTGCGGCCGGATCGTGCTCACTCATAGTCGCCCTCGGCCGGATTAGGCGATGCGGCGGCGTTTGGCGCCTGGGTTGAAGGATCGTGCTGCGGATTGCCGGTGTCACCGAGCAAGCGGCTGGTGAGCGAGGCGAGGCCGCGTACCGGCAAACTGAGCCACGTTGGACGATTCGCCGCCTCGTAACGGATTTCATAAGCGGCTTTCTCGATCAGGAACAGATCGAGCAAGGCCTGTTCGGCTTCGGGCGCTACCAGCGGCGTCGGCGAATCCGCGATGGCGGCGCGGTATTCCTTGAGGAACGTCTCGGTAGCATGCGCACGGAAACGGTCGAAGAGCGCGCGCTTGCGATCGGCAGTTTGCTGTGGCGCACTTTCCATCGTGGACTGCGCCGCGGCGCTCGCATACGACAGCGAGCGCAACAAGCCGGCCACGTCGCGCAACGGATTCGACTTCTGACGCCGTTCCTCCAGCGTACGCGCGGGTTCGCCTTCGAAGTCGATCAGATACGCGTCGCCCTGCGCGACCAGCACCTGACCTAGATGGAAGTCGCCGTGAATGCGGGTACGCAGCGCACCCGCATCGCCCGACACCAGCTTGCTGACCGCAGCGACCAGCGCGGCGCGACGGTCGATCAGGCTTTGTGCCAATGCCTGGGTGTCCGGATCGCTCATCTGTTCGATGCGCGGCGCGAGCAGATCGAGCGCGCCGGCGAGCATGGCTTGCGTGCCGGCGACCCACGCCTTCACCTGCTCGGCGCTGGCGAGTTCCGGTGCGAATGCCGGGTCGTCGGAAGGTGACGCAAGCGCCATGTGCAGTTCGCCAAGCCGCTTACCAATGGTGCCGGCCAACGCGCTGTAGCCTTCCATGAGAATCGTTTCGTTGTCGCGGTCCGGCGATTGCCCGTCCGTATCGACGGCGATCGCGAGTTCGTCCACCGAGCGGCGCAGGTAGTCCAGCGACCAGTTCCAGGCGTCGCCCTGATTGTCGATATAGCCTTGCAAGATAGCGAGTGTATGCGGCACGCCTTCGGGATCGACGCGCACCACTTCACCATACAGCGGTGCGGTGTTCGCGTAGCCGAGCTGGGTCAAATAGCGGCTGATTTCCGCTTCCGGATGAACGCCGCTCACCAGGCGCCGCACCAGTTTCAACACCGCGGCATCGGCGATGATCAGCGAGCTGTTGCTTTGCTCGGCCGCCAGCCAGCGGATTTCGGGCCGCTCACCGATATCATTGAGTTCGGAGAAACGCTCGGTGGGGAGGAACTTGATCTCGCTCTTCTGTACGGTCGGCACGACCGCGCGTTCGCGCAGCTTGCGCATCACGCCATGAGCGAAGATGGGCAGCGCGAACGCGTCCGTCAGATGACCGACGTTGCGGCCGCGGCGCACGCGCGCCAAGGCGAGTTGCATGAACAGCGGCGTGGTGGTCTCGCCGCCCCACGTGATCGCGATGGGCACGACGTAGCGTTCGGTGTGATCGCCCACGTCGGCTTCGATTTCGGTGAACGCGAAACCGCCGTTGGGGATCGTCGTCAACGCGGCGAGGCGCACCGCGTGCATCTTCTGATCCTTCGAGGCAAACCAGCGGCGTCGGCTCAGCCAGGACGGCAGCACTTCGGATTCGAGCAGGCGGACGTTTTCCGGTGTCGGGCCGACCTGACCCTCGCGGATCACGATCGTGACGAACTCGGGCAGCGGTTCGGAATGCGCTTGCGCCCATGTCGGACGCTGGCCACTAGAGCAGAGCATGAACCACAGGAAACCGTACGGCGGGAAGGTCAGCAGATAAGTGAGCTGGCCGATTGCCGGGAACACGGAATCGGCAGTCATTTCGATCGGCACCGAGCCGTTGAATTCGGATAGATCGAGTTCAACCGCCTGCGGTGCGCGCGACAGGTTGGCTACGCACAATATTGGCGGCTCGCCTGGCAGTTCGCGCAGATACGCAAGGATCTTGCGGTTTTCCGGCTTCAGGAATCGGATTGTGCCGCGTCCGAAAGTTTGTTTCGCACGGCGCGTGGCGAGCATGCGCCGGGTCCAGTTCAGCAGCGAATGCGGATCGCGGCTTTGCGCTTCGACGTTGACGGCGTCGAAGCCGTACAACGAACCCATCACCGGCGGCAGCACTAGTTGTTCAGGATCGGCGCGCGAGAATCCGCCATTGCGATCCGACGACCATTGCATCGGCGTGCGCACGCCGTCGCGGTCGCCGAGGTGGATGTTGTCGCCCATGCCGAGTTCGTCGCCGTAATAGATCACGGGCGTGCCGGGCATCGACAGCAGCAGCGAATTGATCAGCTCGATGCGACGGCGATCGCGCTCCATCAGCGGTGCGAGGCGGCGGCGAATGCCGAGGTTCAGGCGCGCGCGGCGATCGCTCGCATAGGTGTTCCACAGGTAATCGCGCTCTGAATCCGTGACCATTTCGAGCGTCAGTTCATCGTGATTGCGCAGGAAAATCGCCCACTGGTTCGTTTCCGCAAGATCCGGCGTCTGCCGCATGATGTCGGTGATCGGAAAGCGATCCTCGCTCGCGATCGACATATAAATGCGCGGCATCAGCGGGAAGTGGAACGCCATGTGGCATTCGTCTTCGTCGCCGAAATATTCCTTCACGTCTTCCGGCCACTGGTTCGCTTCGGCGAGCAGCATCCGGTTCGGATACTCGGCGTCGATCGTTGCGCGGATCTTCTTCAGCACCGCGTGCGTTTCAGGCAGGTTCTCGTTATTGGTGCCTTCGCGTTCGACCAGATACGGCACCGCGTCGAGCCGCAGCCCGTCGATGCCCATGTCGAGCCAGAAGCGCATCACCTGCAGCACTTCCTTCAGCACGGCCGGATTGTCGAAGTTCAGATCGGGCTGGTGCGAGTAGAAGCGATGCCAGTAATAAGCGCCCGCGACCGGATCATGGGTCCAGTTCGACGGTTCGGAATCGATGAAGATGATCCGCGTTTCCTGGTACTTCTGATCGGTTTCGGACCACACGTAGTAGTTGCGATGATTCGACCCCGGCTTCGCGCGACGGGCGCGTTGAAACCACGGGTGTTGATCGGACGTGTGGTTGATCACCAGCTCCGTAATCACGCGGATGCCGCGTGCGTGCGCTTCCTGAATGAAGCGCTTCACGTCCGATAGTTGGCCGTAGTCCGGATGCACGTTGCGGTAATCGGCGATATCGTAGCCGTCGTCGCGCCGCGGCGACGGATAGAACGGCAGCAGCCAGATCGCATTCACGCCGAGTTCGGCAATGTAGTCGAGCTTCGCGATCAGGCCCGGAAAATCGCCGACGCCGTCGTTGTTCGCGTCGAAGAATGACTTGATGTGCACCTGATAAATGATGGCGTCTTTATACCAGAGCGGATCGTCGCTGAGCGCGGCGGGTTTGCCGCGCCGCGATGTCCGCGCTTTCGCCGCGCCGCTGGCGGCTGTACTCGTGTGGGTCTGCGACGTGCTTTGGGCTGGATCTTCACGCTTCATGTCGCACCTTCCGTAGGGGTTGGGTTGCCAGCGTCGTCTGCGTGATAGTCGCTGTCGGCATCATCCGGGCGTTCAGCGGGTAGGCCGCCGAGCGGCGCGATGCGCCAGATCGAAAACGGTTGGCCTGAACCGAGGCGGACGTGCTGCCAGCGGCCGTGCCATTCGAAACGCGCACCGGTCATCTGATCGGTCACTTCCAGCGCGCCATGGTCGTGCAGATTCCAGTGGTTGAAAGTGTCCCACGACAATTCGATATCCGCGCCCTGTTCGTTGAACGGATCGAGATTGATCGCCACCAGGATCACGTTGTCGCGTGCTGCGGTCGCTTTTTCGAAGAACAGGATGTTGTCATTGTGCGCCGTGAGTAACGTGAGGCCGAGATGCGTTTGCAATGCCGGGTTTGCACGGCGAATCCGGTTCAATGCAGTGATCTCGCCGACGATGTTGCCGGGCCGGTTCCAGTCCCATGCGCGCAGTTGATACTTTTCGGAGTCGAGATATTCCTCGCTGTTCGGCAGCGCAGCGGCCTCGCACAATTCGAAACCGCTATACAAGCCCCATAAACCGGCGAGCGTGGAGGCCAACGCGGCCCGAATCAGAAAGCCCGAACGCCCTGACGACTGCAAATGCCGCGGGTTGATGTCCGGTGTATTGACGAAGAAATTCGGCCGGTAGAAATCACGCGCGCTGGTTTGCGTGAGTTCGGTCATGTACTCGATGAAGTCGCGCTTCGACTCGCGCCACGTGAAATACGTGTACGACTGCGAGAAGCCGATCTTGCCGAGCCGGTTCATCATACGCGGCCGCGTGAAGGCTTCGGCGAGGAAGATCGTGTCGGGATAGCGCGAGCGCACATCGTCGATCACCCATTCCCAGAACGGCAGCGGCTTGGTGTGCGGATTGTCCACACGGAAAATGTGCACGCCCGCCTCGATCCAGAACAGGAAGACGTCGCGCAGCGCGAGCCACAAATCGGGCTTGGCGTCGTGCGCATAGAAGTCCGGATTGACGATGTCCTGGTACTTCTTCGGCGGATTTTCCGCGTAACGCAGCGTGCCGTCGGGGCGCCAGGCGAACCACGTTGGATGCTCCTTCAGCCACGGGTGATCCGGCGAGCACTGGATCGCGAAGTCGAGCGCGATTTCGAGGCCGTGCGCGTGGGCGGCGGCCAGCATCTGCTTGAAGTCGTCGAGCGTGCCGAGTTCGGGATGCACGGCGGTGTGGCCGCCCTCGACCCCACCGATCGCGTACGGGCTGCCGACATCGCCCGGCTGTGCGGTCAGCGTATTGTTGCGGCCTTTGCGATTGGCGACGCCGATCGGGTGGATCGGCGGGAAGTACAGCACGTCGAAACCCATGTCGCGGATGCGCGGCAGTTTCGTGACGACGTCAGCGAAGGTGCCGTGACGCGATTCGTCGTCGCTCATCGAACGCGGGAAGATTTCGTACCAGCTTGCAAAGCCTGCCGCGGTGCGTTCGGCGTCGATCTTGTAGACGATTGGATCGCGGCTCAGGAACGGGCGGTGGCGCGCGGCGGTCATCGCCTTCGCGGTGGTCGGCGCGAGCAGCAGTGCGAGCTTGGCCTCGGGATCGGCCTTGGTGAAGACCTTGACGATATGTTCGAGCGGCTCGCCTATCGTACCCTCCGCGCCTTCCGCGGTTTCCACTTCGGCGAGCACCAGGGCGAACAGATGCGTGGCTTCGTCGAGTTCGAGTTCGACGGTTTGGCCCGCCTTCAGCTTCTTCTGAATATGCTCGACCAGCGACGCAAAGTCGTCGCGCCATGCGATCACGGTGAACTCGTGACGGCCCATGCGCTCCAGCGGAATGCGCGCTTTCCAGATATCGAGGCCGGCCGGCTGTGCGGGGCTCATCGGTACTTCGTGCCAGGCGGTTTCGTCAGCGGCGCGCCAGACGACGGCGGCGGCGATCTTGTCGTGGCCTTCCGCGAAGATCGCGGCGGTGACTTCCGCGCGCTCGCCCACCGTGCGCTTGGCGGGGAAGCGTCCGTTATCGACCGAGGGTGTCACGCTCTCGATCGCCACGCGCGGCGCGCCGATCGCTTCGAGCACGGTCTTGCGGCCACTGCGCTTGCTGTTCGCCTTGTCGATAGGCGGCGCGAGACGGATCGGTTCATCGGCGACCCCGCGGAACAAACTGACGGCGCCGGGTGCGAGCGTGAACGGCGTCAGCGTGGCGGGCGTGGCATGCGCGGACGCGTCGAGCGGGACGAAGCGCGTGAAGTTGCCCGGTACGCCCGTGAGGAAGCGGGCTGGATCGACGCGCACAGGCGCACCGAGTTCGGGGTTGATGGCGATCAGGATTGCTTCGCCGGCGTCGCGCAGATCGGGTGCGTCGGCGCGCAGCAAGACGGCCGCGGGCGCGCCGGGCCCGCTTAGCGGGCGCAATTCGCCGTTGGCATGCAGCGTTTTTGTATTGCGCGCCACGTCGTTCACATGGCTGATCTGTTCCGAGAGATCGAATCGCTTCGACCGGCAGGCCAGCGCAAACTGCGCAACGTCGCCGCGCGTCTGCGACATGGGCTCGGTGATGCCATATTCGAAGCCCATCGGCATCATCCAGCCGGTGCCGGTCGAGGCCGACGCGAACAGCGCGCGCCGGTAGGCCCGCTCGACGATGGCGGCGTCGTGCGCATCGCTGAGATCGGCAGCGAGGCGGGTGCCGTAAGGCGCTTCGGGAAACGCGATGGGTGCGGCGATGCGGGCGAGCGCGGCATGCTCTTCCACCATCCAGCCGGCGCGGAAGTCCCACCAGCGCACTGACGAGAACACACTGTCGAAGCCCGCGCCAGCGAGGCCGAGCAGATCGCCACGCGCGAGACCCGGCGTCGCGGCGAGGAAACGCACCTCAGGATGCTTTGCGCGAACCGCGTCGCCGAGTTGCCGCCAAACCGCGGCCGGCACGCGATGCGGCGAATCGAACCGGAAGCCGCCGACACCGGCGTCGGCCAGCGCCAGCAGTTGCTGCGTCCACCAGCCGACTAGCGCAGCGCTGCCGGCGGTGTCGTTGAAGTTGGCATACGCGACGTTGTCCTCGTGATGGACGTGGCGCGGATCGAGCCGCGCCTCTTCGGACTCGAATGGGTGGAACCAGCCGGCATGTTCGGCGTACAGCGCGCCATCGGCGGCCATCCGGTCGATCACCAGATCGACCAGCAAGGTCAGACCGTTCTGGCGTGCGGCGTGCGCGAGCGTACGGATCGCCTCCGTGGCGGGTTGCTGAGTCTCGAATGCCGGATGCAGCCGGCCGTGGTTGCCAACCACCTGTGCGTGACCCGCGCGGCCCGGCTCGAAGAGGCCGCCGATCAGCGCGTGATCGAAGCCCAGTCCGGCTGCGTGAGCGAACTGCGCAGGCCATGCATCGAGCGGCCCAACGAGAAGTGAATGGAAAAAGTAAATCCGCGGCGCGTACCCGTTTGGGGATTCCATCGGTCGTTTCCAGATTCGTCCTGCTGCGGTGTGGATGCAATTGACATGCGATCACAGCGCTCATTGGGCTTCCAGAGCCGGATACCGCGCGATGCGTGAAGCGAGGGCGCGTACTGGTCAATGTAGTGCAAAGATCGTCACGCCGCTGGCCAGTAAGGGGTGCTTTGACGCCAGGCGTCGATGGCACGGGGCCGGCCAGAACTATTCGCAAGACGCAGCAAACGTTGTGCCAGTGCGTTCTGGACTGAAGCGGAAGGGTGGCGGCGCGCGCGCCCTAAGGGGAGGCGCGACGGACGGCCGGACGCGGTGGGCGCGCGGTGGCGGGTGGCTTGCGTGTAAAACGGACGGGCCTCGCCCGGGTTTTACACGGGGTGGCGCGACGCGGGCGCGGGGGCCGCCGGGGCCGCAAAAGGCGAAGTGGCGGCCGGCGGGGCAAGCGTCGAGGGGAAAAGGCTTTTAAGGAAGCTCGGCGGGTCAGGAGCCGAGCAAGCCCGCTGCGATGTTCACGCACAAGCCGAGCACGGCGACGTTGAAGTAGAACGCCAGGATCGACTGCGCGAGCGCGGCACGGCGAATCGATCGTGAGCGCAGCACCACGTCTGAGGTTTGCGAGGCCACGGCGATGGTGAACGAGAAGTACAGGAAATCCCAGTAGTTCGGCTGGAGCTTGTGGTCGGGAAACAGCAGGGGGGTCTCCGCTGCATCCGGATCGTAGTAAAGCCGCGCGTAGTGCGATGTGAAAATGGTGGGGATCATGAACCAGGCGCCGAACATCGTGAGGCCGGTCAACAGGTAGTGCCATGCAGTCGAGGCGCCGGCCGTGCCCTTCGCCGAGGCCAGCTCGAGCACGATCGCGGCAATACTGGCGACCGTCGCGACGCAGATCACAACCAGCACCACTCCCGCGTTCTCGTCGTCGCGCTGCGCGAATTCGCGGACACGGCCTTCGTCGGCGGCGGCCATGTGCACCCACATGAGCAGGAGGTAGATCCACACCGCGGCATCCCAACCGGCCAGAACACGCACCATGGGGCGTGTGTGTTCAGGGGCCACCAGCGCTGCCACGAGGCCGACGGCGAGGCCGATCAGCATGCGGGGTCGATTGCGAAGAACCTGCGGATAATATTTTAGGAGCATGAGATATAGGGTGAAGGGCCGTCTGTGCCGCGGATTCTACTCGCGCTTCGGGCACCATTTGTCGAATGGGGGAATCACAGGCTATAGTCTTTCGCAACGGCCTTGCGGGCCGCTTTCAGTTGAAAGGCGATTGGCAGGCGGCGGGTTTTTCGCCGCGCGTGCCGCGCAGTCAGGCTGTTTTCACAAGGCTGTCATCGGCACAACGTAATGCGGCTCGCATCGGCATCATGCAGCCACACAAGACCGCTTAAGCGGCGCCAGACTAGGTTTGGGGTAGAGAAATCGACGCAGCGCGCCAACGGCATCACGCCACGGCGGCGTTGTCTGTTGAGAACAACTCACGATCAACTCACCATCTGGAGCCCCCATGACAGATGTTCCTGAGAATAAAGATGCGCACCATGACGTGACGCATCTGGCCAGGTTTCCGTCGCCAAAGTCCTCTTCGCCGCTTTCTTCGCCGGGATCCACTCGCTCATCTTCGCTGCATGCATCGTTTTCCGCCTCGCGCAGAGCCTGGGTGCTAGGCGCATGCGCAACGGCCGCGGCGCTCGCGTTTGCCGGGGCAGGCCGCTCGCTCTCGTGGATCGCGCCGGCGTTCGCTGACACCGCGCCCCCCGGTGGCGGACTCGATGCCTTCCTTGCGCTCTCGCAGCGTCTCACCGGTCACACGGGCTTCGACGCCGTGCTCGGCAAACGCGTCTACGACGCCCTCGCCAAATCCGACAGCCAGTTCTCCCAGAACGTCGCCGCGCTCAACACGTGGCTGCAAGGCCATGGCGGCGTGCCGTCCGATACGGTCACTCAGGCCTTGCAGGTCGATCAGCCGGCGCTCGCGAAATCCGTGAGCGCGATCATGCGCGCGTGGTATCTCGGTCTCGTGGGCGACATGCCGCATGTGGATGTGGTCGCTTATGAAAAAGCGCTGATGTTCGAGCCGGTCAAAGACGTGCTGACGATTCCGTCCTATTGCCGCGACGTGCCGTTCTACTGGACGCAGAAACCGGTGAGCGCCTGACCGATGTTCCTCTCACGCGTGCCTTGTCGTCGCATGGCCTGATTGAGCCGTTCGACGAAACGCCGGCACGCGAGATCAGCAAGCAAAGATAAGCCAGTAAAAGAGGGCAACAATGGCAAACTCAAATTCCGCCGACATCGTCGTAGTCGGTTCGGGCGTGGCAGGTGGACTGGTCGCGCATCAAATGGCGCTGGCCGGCGCGTCGGTGATTCTGCTCGAAGCCGGGCCGCGCATTCCGCGCTGGCAGATCGTCGAGAACTTCCGCAATTCGCCGGCCAAGTCCGACTTCGCGACACCCTATCCCTCCACGCCTTACGCACCGCATCCCGAGTACGCACCCGCCAACAATTATCTGATCCAGAAAGGTGACTATCCGTACAACTCACAGTATGTGCGGCTGGTCGGCGGCACGACGTGGCACTGGGCTGCCGCTGCTTGGCGGCTGTTGCCGTCGGACTTCCAGTTGCACAAGCTGTATGGCGTGGGACGTGATTGGCCCTATCCGTATGAAACGCTGGAACCTTGGTATTCAGCGGCTGAAATGCAATTGGGCGTTTCCGGACCGGACAGCACGATCGATCTCGGTTCGCCGCGCTCCAAGCCCTACCCGATGAGCGCGTTGCCGCTCTCGTACATGGATCAGCGCTTTAGCGACGTGCTCAACGCACAAGGCTTCAAGGTGGTGCCCGAGCCGGTGGCGCGTAACAGCCGTCCGTACGATGCGCGGCCCACCTGCTGCGGCAACAACAACTGCATGCCGATCTGCCCGATCGCCGCGATGTACAACGGCGTGGTGCACGCGGAGAAGGCCGAACAGGCCGGCGCGAAGCTGATTCCCGAGGCGGTCGTGTACCGCGTCGAAGCGGACAACAAAGGGCTCATCACGGCCGTCCACTACAAGGACCCGAACGGCAACAGCACACGCGTGACCGGCAAGCTGTTCGTGCTCGCCGCGAACGGCATCGAAACGCCGAAGCTGATGCTGATGTCAACTTCCGACAAATTCCCGCACGGCGTTGGCAACAGCTCCGACCAGGTGGGCCGCAACCTGATGGACCATCCGGGCACGGGCGTCACCTTCCTCGCCAACGAACCGCTGTGGCCCGGACGCGGGCCGATGGAGATGACCTCGATCGTCAACTTCCGCGACGGCTCGTTCCGCTCCGATTACGCAGCGAAAAAGCTGCATCTGTCGAATGGCGTGCCGACCATGAGCGTGACCGCCGATCTGCTGAAACAAGGCCTCACCGGTGCCGAACTCGACCGGCAGATTCGCGACCGCGCGTCGCGCACGCTGAACATCAACAGTTTTCACGAGCATCTGGCGGAGCCGCAGAACCGCGTGGTGCCCTCGGCGGATCACAAGGATGCGCTCGGCATTCCGCAGCCCGAGATCTACTACTCGATCAACGATTACGTGAAGAAGAGCGCGGCGAACACGCATGAACTGTATGCGCAGATCGCCTCGCTGTTCGGCGGTGCCGAGGTCTCGTTCGATGATACTTTCGCGCCGAACAATCACATCATGGGTACCACCATCATGGGCAGCGATGCAGGCGATTCGGTTGTCGACGCGGATTGCCGCACACACGATCACTCGAATCTGTTCATCGCCAGCAGCGGCGTGATGCCGACTGCGGCCTCCGTGAATTGCACGCTGACGATCGCCGCCTTGTCGCTGAAACTGGCCGACAAGCTCAAGCGTGAAATCTGAGCCCTGAACGGAGAGCCACAATGACGAAGAACACCTCTCGCGTGCAGCCGGCCGATGCGCTTGTTCAGCGTGCGCGTCGTCAGCACTTCCGGGTGGCGACGCTGGCGGCCGTCTTTTCGCTGTTTGCGCTGTATGTCGCCTGGCACGAAGCGCATGGGCCGACCGCACGACATAACGACGAGCTGCCGATCACACAGGCCCACGCGGACAACGCTGCGCAACCGGACAATGCGGCGGCCACGCCGGCGGCGGCGACCAGCAGCGATCTCGTGAAACGCGGTGAATACCTTGCGCGCGCCGGCGATTGCGTCGCCTGCCACACCGCTGACAAAGCACGCCCGTTCGCGGGCGGCCTGCCGATCAACACACCGTTCGGTACGATCGTGACGCCGAACATCACGCCCGACCCAGATACCGGCATCGGCCAATGGAGCGACGCCGATTTTCTGCGCGCGATGCATGAAGGCGTTGGCAAGAGCGGCGAACGGCTCTATCCGGCGTTCCCGTACGCGGAATACACCAAGGTCACCGATCAGGACGTGCTGGCGATTCGCGCGTATCTGAACACGCTCACGCCGATCCACTACGCGCCGCCGAGCAACAGCCTGAAATTCCCCTTCAATCTGCGCTGGCTGATGGTGTTCTGGAACCTGTTCAATTTCGACGAAGGCCGCTTCGTGCCCGATCCGAAGCAAAGCGCCGAATGGAATCGCGGCGCGTATCTGGTCCAGGGTCTTGCGCATTGCGAGGAATGCCACACGCCGCGCAATTTCACGCAGGGCTTGAAGACGAGTTCGCGCTTCTCCGGCGCGGTGCAGGCCGGCTGGCATGCGTACAACATCACGTCGGACAAGACCAGCGGCGTGGGCAACTGGAGCGATGACGACCTGGTGGCGTATCTGTCGACCGGCGCAGCGCCTGGTCGAGCCAATGCGGCGGGCCCCATGGCCGAGGTGGTGACCGACAGCACGCAGTATCTGACGCACGAGGACGTCCGCTCGATCGTCACGTATCTGCGCTCGGTGCCGCCGATCAACGGCGGCGAATCGCGTCCGCGCGACCAGTGGGGCAATCCCGCCGTCGACGATGTCACCGCGCTGCGCGGCACCAAGATCAATGCGGTGAACGGTGCGCAACTGTTCATCGCCAATTGCGCGACGTGCCATAACTGGACAGGTCAGGGTGTCGGCGCCAGCGCGCCGGGCGCGTATCCGTCACTGATTCACAACTCGGCGGTCGGCGCGAGCGACGCCAACAATCTGGCGATGGTGATCCTGCACGGCGTTAGCCGTACTACGAAACAGGCTGACGTGTTGATGCCCGCGTTCGGCACCCAGCTTACCGACGACCAGGTGGCGGCTATCACCAATTACGTCACCAAACAGTTCGGCAATCCGCAGTCCACGGTGACGGTGGATCAGGTCGCCAAACTGCGAACCCAGCAATAATGAGTGCGCGGCCGGCGCGTTTTCCGGTAAGTCCTGCCGGAGACGCGCCGTTCTTGCGTTGTTTCTACGTCATTCGAGCGATGCGAGACGTCAGGATAAGATAGGGAACGCGCATACGCACTTGCGGATGCCGCACTATCATGAGCGAATGGATTCCGTACTCGTCAACTCCGTTCAGCATCATCCGGCCAATCGGAGTGGCCGCGACTTTGTCGTCGGCGATTTGCATGGCTGTGTCGATGCGCTGCGCTATCTGCTGCGCGACATCGCGTTCGATCCGGCGCGTGACCGGCTCTTTTCGGTCGGCGATCTGGTAGACCGCGGTCAACATTCCGAAGAGGCTTTGGCCCTGCTCGACAAGCCGTGGTTTCACGCGGTGCTCGGCAATCATGAAGACACCTTGTGCGGCGTCGCCGATGGGCGCTTGCGGCGCCAGTGGTGGTATGGAATCGGCGGGATATGGGCGGCGAGTTTGTCCGACGAACGTTTGCAACACTACGCCGAACGTCTGCGGACGCTGCCGCTCGTACGCGTGGTCGGCAGCGGTAAGGAGCGCTTCAATATTCTGCATGCCGAATTCTTCGGCACGGACGCCGAACTCGACGCCGGGAATTTTTCCGCCGAAACGCGCCAGCAATTGCTGTGGGGGCGGGATCTGGCCTTGGGCAATGGCGATCCGCAGCGGCAGCATGGGCTTTCGCTGACCTATTGCGGCCATACGCCGATGCGCGACATCCAGCAGATCGGCTCGCAGATTTTCATCGACACCGGCGCGTTCGGGCCCGGTGGCAAGCTGACCATCGTGGAGCCGCAGGCGTTGCGGCGCTGGTCGATCTCGGTTGAGGCGGCGCGGGAGAGCGGGGCGGCGGCGCTGGCCCTGCCCTGATTGTTGCGAGTCTCTTAGCTCTTAGCCCACCTGATTGAGCTCGAACACGATATCGATGCTCGTGCCATTCCAGTTGTATTCCAGATACGCCGCGTGATGGCAGTCGCGTAGCAGCGTGGTTCTGAACGCGGCGAGGCACTCGCCTTCGTCATCCCGCACCGATGGATACACGATGCCCGGCGCACCACCCTCGCGCACGGCACGGCCGAGCGATTGTCCGGCGACATAGTCGTCGGGCGACAGCACCGCGAGATCGAGCGATGCGTCGTCGCGGATGTCGACCACGTTGCCTTGCGCCACGACGGTGTAGAGCCGCATCTGCTGCCGCATGGGTGGCTCGGCTGTCGCCTCCAGAAATTTCCCTGTGTGGTAGCGCGTCTCCGCGATCGCAGTGGCACGCGAACGGGCGCAATAGAACACGCCGTACGTGCCGTCCGAGAAACGGCTGCCGAGTGGATTCAGGTGTGTCAACGCGGCCATGATCGGCCCATAGCCCGGACCGAACCGGCGCTCTTCGCGTGGCACGAGATCGAGTTCGCCGACTTCGGTGCGCAGGCGGTCGTTGGTCATCGCTTCGAGCGCGTAGAGGGCGTCGAAATCTTCGGGCGATGCGACCCGGTCGAACAGATTGACGGCCGGAAAGCGCGTTGGAATCACGCGATACGCGGGCGACCAGTCGAGCGGCGCGTTGCGCCAGCGGTGCTGCCAATGCGGTTCTGTCACGCCCAGCCGCCTCGCATCGCGTCGAGATACTGGCGCACGGCCACGAGATCGCTGATGTTGCCGGCCAGCATGCGGTCCAGCGCGCGGCGGCCGCCGAACGGCGGCGCGCTGTTGGGGCGCTTGATCCAGGTGTCGGCGGCGCTGGGCTGCGGCAGCAGGATCTGCAGCGCCTTATAGATGCCGAGCAGCAGCGACAGGCGTTCCAGCGTGTCGCGCCCCAGACGTGCGGTTCCCGGCGCGGATTTCCATTTGAAGTAGGTGGAACGGCCCGGCGAGCCGAGCAACACGATCTGCTCTTCGGCGCTCAAATCCCAGTCTCGCGCGATGTTGAAGAACGCGCGCAGGCCTGCCGCCGACATTTCCGTAAGCGTGGGTTCCGAAACCGGCCGGCGGATGGGCGGTTCGGGCTGGGTGACGCGGGCGGCGTGAGCCATGATGGGGTGAGTCCTTATCTGTACTTGTTGTTGATATTAGTCTAAAAATGGATTTTTGCAAGAGAATATAATCCCGACTCGTTATGAAGTCGAAGATCAGGAGAAGCAGGAGATGTGGGTTCGAGCAGTAGCAACGGCAGTTGCAGTGTGGTGCGTGTCCGGGGCGGCAATGGCCGCTGGTTATGCGGAAGTGTGGAATCCGCCCGAGTCGACCGGGCATGCGGCGAAGCACGCAAAGAAAACGACGGGTGCCGCCAAGGTCAAGTCTATCGCCGGCGCGAAGGTGGGTTCGAAGCAGGCGGCGAAGGGGCAGCATGGGGCGCAACGGGTCGCGTCGGTGTCGAAGAGCGGTGCCAAGCCGGCAGCGCACGGCAGCGTGAAGAAGGTCGCCGCCAGGAATGTTGGCCACGGTGGCGTGGTGAAGGGCGCGGGCAAACCTAAGTCGAAGGCAGCGGTGGTGGCGCAGGGTAAGAAGCCGCACGCACAACTCGCTCAGGCGAAATCGGGGCAGGGCCGGATCATGCACGCCGACCTGGTTCAAGGCCATGCAGCGCATGCCAAGGTGGTCAATGTGACGGCGAAAACCAGCGTGGCCAAACCGGCCGTGGTTCACACGAAGGCGCCTGCCAAGGCCGCAAACGTAGCGGCAAGTCCCGCGGCGACCGCGCCCGCTAATCTGGCGACCGTCAGCAGCGGGTCGTTGCCGCCGATTCTCCACTGACCCTCTGTTCGATTCAGGCGGCGCGTTTGCGTTTGGCCTTGGTGCCCGGCGGACCCAGCGCCGTGCGGCCGAGTTCGACGATGCGCGCCGAGAGCTTTTCGAGGCGTGGCGACTGGACCTTCCAGGCGTGCCAGTACAACTCGACGTCGGTGGGCTGCTTCGGCGCAAGGTCGACCAGTTCGCCGCGCTCGACGGCATCGCCGAATTCCAGTTCGGGCACCATGCCATAGGCGAGGCCACGCTGGATCGCCATGTAGCGCGGCACTGGCGCGGGCACGTAGTGGCACGGATAAGCTTCCGGGGGCAGGCCGAAGCGCGTCTCGAGAAAGCGCGCCTGCAACGCGTCCTTGCGTGAGGACAGGATCACCGGCGCGCGCCGCGCGCCTTCACGCGTCAAGCCGTTCGGAAACCATCGCTCGACGAACGCCGCCGACGCCACCAGCCGGTAGCGCATCGCGCCGAGCCGTTCCGCGAAGCAGCCGCGCATCGGCGCCGGTTCGGTGGTGATGCAGCCGATCGCGAGGCCTGAGGCGAGCAGCGCGTGGGTGTGATCCTGGTCGTCGACGGTCAGATCGAGCAGCACGTTTTCCTGCAGCAGGATCTCGGAGAGCGCGGGAAAAAACCATGTGGACAGCGTATCTGCGTTGACGGCAGCGGCGACGTTCAGCAGCGCTTCGTTGGCGCCCGCAAGATCGCTGGCGAAGTCGTCTTCGAGCAGGGCGGCACGCCGTAGATATTGCAATAGACGCTGGCCCATCTGCGTCGCGCGACAGGGCCGCGTGCGCACGATCAGCGGATTGCCCAGGCGCGTTTCGAGCGCCCGCACACGCTGCGATACCGCCGACGACGTGATGTTCAGGCGAACGGCGGCCTGCTCGAAGCTGCCGGTTTCGATGACCGCGCGGACGGCGGCGGTTTGTCGGGGGTCGAGGTCCACTGATCTACTTTTAAATGAAATGGTTGGTTTTCCAGCTTAAGCGAAAGCCGGCGAACTTTATTCATGATTTAGGGCGAGAAGTCGTTTTGTCATTGCGTTGCCAACCCATTCGTCACCAACCGCAACGTCTCCATCGACCGCGCATCCCTCACGCGCGAATGCAGGGTCACGCGTGATTCCGGCAGCGGCGGCAAACCCAGCCGTGCGCCGACATCGATCAATCCACGCGGCGCCACTCTGCGCGCCAGCGGCGACACCGCAAGACCAGCCGCGACCGCGGCGCCGACGGCAGCCACTCCGCCGCCGACGAACACTTCCTGCCATGCAAGCCCCGCCTCATTCAGCGTGTGCAGCGCGACGTCGCGCACATTGCACGGCGGACTCAGCAGTGCCAGCGCCAACGGCTCGCCGACGCGCGGCAGCCATTCCGGCGTAGCGAGCCAGCCAAGCGGCTCGCTGAACAGCACTTGCGCGTCGTCACGCGGCGGCTCATCGGCGCCGTAGCGAACGATCACTGCGTCGAGGCGCCGTTCATCGAATTGTGCGAGCAGTGCAGCGGACATGCCCAGATGCAATTCGACCACCAGACCCGGATCGTGCGCGTTGAGCCGCGCGAGCAACTGCGGCAAGTTCGTTCCCGCGACGTGCTCGCTCAGCCCCAGCGTGAGCCGCCGACGCTCCACGGACAACGAACCCAGCGCCCGCTCATGTGCGCTCAGCAGATCCCGGGCCGCGCCAAGGAATGCGTTGCCATCCGCGGAAAGGCGCACGACACGCGGCGTACGTTCCACTAACTGCTTGCCGAGATGCGCTTCCAGCCGTTTCAGCTTCAGGCTGACGGCCGATTGCGTGGTATCGAGCGCGTCCGCTGCCCGCGTGAAGCTGTGCAGATCGGCGACCAGCACGAAGGCGCGCACCGCATCGAGATCGAGGACTTTCATTTCAGTTGAATATGGATGAAATAGCCAAAGATGGCTGTTCATTATGACTGAGCGCGCCTAAGCTGTGTTTACCCAATCACGGCAACCAAGGAGTTTCATCATGCCGCTCACACGAATCGCATTGCGCGCCGGCAAGCCGGTGGAATACCGGAAGGCGCTGACGGACAGCATCCAGCGTTCGCTGGTGGAGACGTGCAATGTGCCGAAAGACGACATCTTCATGCTCATCACCGAGCACGATGCCGGCAATTTTGTGTACGACAAGCAGTATCTGAACATCGAACGCAGCGACGATCTCGTGGTGATTCAGATCACGTTTAACAATACGCGCACGCTCGAACAAAAGAAGGCGCTGTACAAGCGCATGGCGGATGAACTGGCGGAGTCGCCCGGACTGCGACGAGAGGATGTATTCATCAATCTCGTCGAAGTGCTGAAGGAGAATTGGTCGTTCGGTAATGGAATCGCGCAGTACGCGGTTTGAGTGACTGACGAACTCAGGTGGCCTGCGCGTAATTGAGGCGGGCGGGAATGGATGCGCGGGGCAGCCAGACAGGCAACGATGCGTCGCTATAATGGTTCGCTGTCCTTTCCTCACCCACCGACACTCCGCCGCCATGACATCCGACCGCATCGATCCGTCCCACGAAGCCCTCGAACTTGGCGGCTCCGTCTGGTTTAAGGCAGGCGCGCAAACGCTCGGCGGCGCGTCGCGGATTGCGCTGCTCGCGGCGATCGGCGAGACCGGTTCGATCACCAGCGCGGCGAAAGCCATCGGCATGAGCTACAAAGGCGCGTGGGACGCCGTCGACACGATGAACAATCTCGCCGGCGAGCCGCTCGTCGTGCGCTCGACCGGTGGCAAAGGCGGTGGCGGCACGATACTCACGCCGCGCGCCGTGAAGCTGATCGATACGTTTCGGGCGGTCGAACGCGAGCATCGGCGTTTTCTCGAACGCGCGGGTGCGGCGATCGAAGGCTTTGCAACGGATTGGGACCTGATTGGCCGCATCGGCGTGAAAACGAGCGCACGCAATCAGCTTTATGGCACGGTGTCGGCAATTACGCGCGGGACGGTCAACGATGAAGTGTCGCTGGCGCTACCAGGCGGCCATACGATCGTCGCCGTAGTCACGCATGAAAGTACGGAGACGTTGGGCCTCGCGGTGGGGGCGGCGGCGTTTGCGTTGATCAAGGCGTCGTGGGTGGTGCTGCTCGTGGAGAACGAAAGCGGTGCGCCGCTGCAACTGTCCGCGCGCAATCAGTTGCGCGGCGCGGTGCAGAGCGTGAAGCGCGGGGCGGTCAACGCGGAGGTGTCGCTGCTGTTGGACGGCGGCGCGGTGATTACCGCGGTCGTCACGAATCAAAGCGTCGATACGCTTGGGCTTGTGGAAGGCGGGACTGCGGTCGCGGTATTCAAGGCGTCGAGCGTGATTCTTGGCGTGAAGGATTGAATGAGCCGAGGGCACTGAAGGGCGCAGGCTCTGGCGATTCTGAGAATTGTGGCGTCCCGGATGGCCCCGAACCATCCGACGGCGCGCGCAGACCTTACGGCACGCTGCGCTCGTACCCAGCAAACGGATGGTTCTCACGCACGCAACCATCGCTGACCTGCACGACCTGATCGCCGAACGCGGCGACATCGTCGGGATCGTGCGTGATTAACACCATCGGAATATCGAGCCGCGTCTGCAGGTCCGACAACTCGCTCCGCATACGCTGACGCAGCGCGCTATCGAGTGCGGAAAACGGTTCGTCCAGCAATAGCAGGCGAGGCTCAGCGACGAGCGCCCGCGCCAGGGCCACGCGTTGCTTCTGTCCACCCGAAAGCTGCGCCGGATGATTACCCGCCACACTCTTCAACTCGAGCGCATCGAGCCAGTAATCGACTTGCGGGTGCGAGATTCGCGCGCGCGGATTGAGCCAACCCTGCTGCAACCCGAAGCCGATGTTCTGCCGCACGTTCAGATGCGGAAACAGCGCGTAGTCCTGAAACAGATACGCAATCTTGCGTGCCTGCGGTTTCTGATCGATACCGCGCGCACTGTCGAACAACGCGTTGCCGTGCAACGTGATTGTCCCTTCGTCGGGGTGCAGCAAACCGGCGATGGCCTGCAAAGTCAGACTCTTCCCCGCGCCGGACGGCCCGAACAGCACGACGCGCTGCGTGGTCGCCTTGAACGAGACGTCGAGCGTGAAATGGCGCTCGGCGCTCTCGAAGGTCTTGCGGATGTCGACGGTAAGCAACATATCAGCGGGACGTCAAAAGCGTGTGCTGCGGCACCAGACGGCCCGCGAGCAACAGGATCACGACACACGTCACCGAAGTCACGAGCACAAGGAAATTCGCGGTGCTGTCGTCGCCGGCCTGCACGGCTGAATAGACTGCAACCGAAAGCGTCTGCGTGCGTCCCGGCAAGTTGCCCGCGATCATCAGCGTCGCGCCGAATTCGCCGAGCGCCCGCGCAAACGCCAGCAGACCGCCCGCGAGGATGCCGCGAGCGGCGAGCGGCAGTGTCACGCGAAAGAAGACCGCCGTTTCGCTGACGCCGAGCGTGCGCGCGGCCCGCTCGAGTTGTGGATCGACGGATTCGAAGGCGGCGCGCGCCGACTTCAGCACGAGCGGGAACGCCACCACCGTCGACGCGATCACCGCGCCCTGCCAGGTGAACACCAACTGGATATCGAGCTTGTCGAGCCATCCGCCGATCACGCCGCGCCGCCCGAGCAGGACCAGCAGGTAGTAGCCGAGCACGGTGGGCGGCAAAACGAGTGGCAGCATGAGCAGCGAATCGATCACATCGCGCGCGCCGGAGCGCCAGCGCGACAAACCGAAACCGGCCGCGACGCCGAACACCAGATTGAGCGCGGTGGCCCAGCCCGCCACTTTCAGTGACAGCAGGAGCGGAATCCAGGCCTGTTGCATGTGCGTGCGGTACCCAGGTTAATGCGCGGGCTTGAAGCCGTACTTCGCGAGCACGGCCTGGCCGGCCGGCGAGAGCACAAAGTTCATGAAGGCTTGCGCGTCGGCCGCGTGACGGCTGCCTTCGACCTGCGCGATTGGATAGGTGATCGGCGTTTGTGTCGGCACGTTCATCGCGACCTTGACCTTGTCCGGCATGACTGCGGCATCGGTGCTGAACACGAAGCCGGCGTCGACTTCACCGCGCGACACATAGTCCAGGCTCTGGCGTACGTTCGATGCCAGCACAGCCTTTGCGCTGACCGCGTCCCACACGCCCGCGGCTTGCAGCGCGCCCTGTGTATAGCGGCCAACCGGCACCGAAGCCGGATCACCGTAGGCCACACGCTTCACATTCGCCGACGTCAGATCGTTCAGCGAGGCCGGCGCGAAATGGCTGTCGGTCGGCACGATCAGCACCAGCGAATTGGCGGCAAAGTCCTTGCGCGTAGCCGGAACGATCACTTTTTCCGCCGCGGCCTTGTCCATTGCTTTCTGATCGGCGGAGGCGAACACGTCAGCGGGCGCACCCTTGACGATTTGCTGCATCAGCACGTCGGAGGCGCCGAAGTTCAGCAGGACCTTGGTGCCGGGATGCTGCTGTTCGAAGACCTCGCTCACCGCTTTGAACGCGTTGGTCAGGCTGGCGGCGGCGGAAACCACCAGTTCGTCGGCACGTGCGTTGGCGCTGACTGCAACGGAGATGGCGCTGGCGATGAACAGCGCATGTTTCACAAGGCGGCGGGACAGTGTCATGAAGGCTGGATGTCCGGCGTGGGCCGGAACTGGGGGGTTAAAACGCTATCGTAATATATGAAAGGTTATAGCGGTACCCATGCTGATTATTCAGTTGCGCGCATAACGCGGCGCGTGGGCCGGCAGGGGTGGGCTTCAGTTGCCAAACAGGAAATCGATTGAACGCGCTTCAGACGTCCGGCGAGTGCGGCGGCGTAAGCGTGTTGAGCGTCTGCGACAGGGGTGCCATAGCGGGGCGTACGTCACGCACGGCCCGCCACTTGGCGCGAATGAACGGCCGGTCGTGACCGGACACCTTCAGCGCGATATGCGTGACCCAGCGTTGCGTCGGCACATGAACACCGTGCATCAGCAGCGCGAGGATCATCAGACTTGCGGCGACGGGCGCCGCCGACAACCGGCCCGGCTCGGCATGCCACGCCATTCGCACGAAGAAGAGCGCCGCCAGCGCGCCGACCAGGCAGCCGGTTACGGCTTCAGACGGTGAGTGAGCGCTCAGTACGACGCGCGACAAGCCGACCGCAATACCCGCAGCCAGGCCCAACAAGACGCCGAGCAGACGAATCGCCGGGCGCGCCGGCAGCAACATCAGGAACAGCGCGACCGGATAGACGGCGGTCGACAGCATGGCGTGACCGCTGACGCCAGTGAAATCCAGTTCGCGCACGCCGACGCCCCAGCCGAGGAAGGCAAGTTTGGTCACGGTCACAACGCCGATGGCCGCGCCAAGCAGCAGCAACCAGCCAGCCGCCATGCGCCACGTGTAGCCGATCGCCAGCCAAAGTGCGATGGCGAACGCGAGCGGCAGCGTCATGCCGGCGCCGCCGAGGCTGGTGATCGAGTACCACAGATGGGCAGGTAAATCGGGCATGGCAAAGGCGCGACCAAGGCCGCGTAGAATCGGGTTGGTAATGGTTTAACGCGCGAACGGCGCGAATCGCCGACGCGGCGAAGGCGTCACCGACATTATTTACCCGCCAGTATAGACGGGTGCTGCGGGCGGGATTCGCCACGCGTCAGGCTTTTTGTAGCGGGGCGTTGGCTAGCGAACAAGCTTTGCCATGATTTGACGTTGCTGCTGCTGCAAGGTTCGCCGGGCGGAAAATTCGGTATCCGGCAGAGGCTAAGGCCGTCAGCATCGCATGAGGATTGGTGTTATTGTGCATTGCACAACAAAGCGTCGTTCGATCGAACGACACCTGTCCCTTTTTGCGAGGTTACCCGCCGATGGCAAAAAGTCTGTCGAAAATCTGGCTACGTGGTCTCAAGCGGCTGCTCGCCATTCAAACCGAGCACACTCACGCAACCACCAAGCGCGCCCCCACGCGGCCGGCACGCGCCGCTACCACCAAACCTTCGGCCAAGGTCCGTCCTGTCAAGCCGGCGGCCGCGCTGCGCGCATCCGCGAAACGCGACGCGCCGCGTGCCGCTCCACGGGAATCGCGGGTTCGTCCGCGCGCCTCTGCATGGGCGAGCGGTTCATGGACGCGCTCGTTCCATTCGGCGCCTACCGCGCCTGGGCGGCTCGTCAACCACCTTCAGTACGGGCTGTACATCCCGACCGGCCATGCGCACGAGGCGATGCCGCTGGTGGTGATGCTGCACGGCTGCACCCAGTCGATTGACGAATTCGCCGAAGGCACGCGGATGAACGTGCTCGCCGACCGGTTCGGCTTTGCCGTGGTTTATCCGGAACAGTCGAAGCATGTGCATTCGCATCGCTGCTGGCATTGGTACGACGCCAGCGACAGCGCCGGTGGTGCTGAGGCGCGTGCGGTCGTCTCGCTGGTGGATTCATTGGTTGCCCAGCACGGCTTCGACAGCGAGCGCGTCTATGTCGCCGGAATCTCTGCCGGGGCCGGCCTGACGGCGCTTCTGGCCGCTAACTACCCGGAGCGATTCGCGGCGGTCGCGCTGCATTCCGGCCCCGCTTTCGGCGAGGCTCGCTCCGGCATTGCGGCGATGGACGTGATGCGGCGCGGCGCGCGTCGCGAGCCGGCCGAGCTGGTCGACGAACTCGTTAACGTGGCTGAATACCCCGGGATGCCGGCCATCATCCTCCACGGCGACACCGACCATGTGGTCGCGCCCGTCAATGCGGACCAGTTGGCGGTGCAGTTTCTCCGTCTGAACCGGATCGTCGACGAGAAAGGCGCGCGCAAATCCGGCGAAGTGAAGGAAGAGCGCAAAGGTGGCGTAGTGATGCGCGACTACCTGCGCGGCGGCCGGCGCGTGGTGCGGCTGTGCCGTGTCCAGGGGCTCGCGCACGCATGGAGTGGCGGCGATGACGCCGTACCTTTCCATTCCGCCAAAGGTCCGGACGCAAGCGCCATGGTGTGGGAATTTTTCAGGCACCAACGCCGCACGGGCACCGGCCGTATCGCTGAAAGCACCGCCACAGAAGCTTCGGCAGGCGCACGGTGACGTTGGAACAACACTTCGAAATGAGTATTGGCGTAATCCTAGGGTTTTCCCTATAATACGGGTTATCCCTTAGGCGTTAACGCCTAAACTCATTGTCGAGGTTGACCATGTACCTGCTTAGCCGCCTGTTTCTGTTCCTGACCAAATCGCCCGATCAACTCGCGAAAGAACGCGCTGACGCCTTCCTCGCAGAGGCAACCGATCTTTACGATCTGGAATTCCGTATGCGCAAGCTCGACCGTGAGGCGGCTACCCGTCATCCGGCGTGGATGGCCCAGCACTAAGCTGCGCGAGTTTGAAGCATCGGCGCGTAATGAAGAACGCCGATGTTTGGGGTAAGGCGCCCAAGCTGTTATGAGCTATTGGAAGGGCTCAAACACGCTTAAACAGCCGGATTCAATTGCCACAGCGCGTGATCCAACACCGCGGTAAATGCCACCCAGGCTACATAGGGCTCGAGTAGTTCGCCAGCCCAGTGGTCCCGTCGCCAGAGTGCAAGCGTCAGTGCGACGATCAGCACTAAAACACGAACAACGACGGCAAACGGCGCGTCCTTCAGTCTTCGCCAGACGTTTCTGATCAAATCAATGTGAGCGGGCGCTTACTTGCCGAAACGGGCAAGCGTACGCTGCCGAGCGTCGGCATGGTCGACGATCGGCGCGGGATAATCTTTGCCCAAAATCACGCCAAATTCCGCGAGCCGATCCGCACCCGCCAGCCACGGCGCGTGAATCCATTTGGCCGGCAGTTTCGCAAGTTGGGGCAGGTAGCGTTTGATAAAGCGCCCTTCGGTGTCGAACTTTTCGGATTGCGTGATCGGGTTGAAGATCCGGAAATACGGCTGCGCGTCGCATCCCGTCGATGCCGCCCATTGCCAGCCGCCGTTATTCGCCGAGAAATCGAAGTCGTTCAGTTGTTCGGCGAAGTACCGCTCGCCGCGTCGCCAGTCGACGCCCAGATCCTTCACCAGAAAACTCGCCGTCACCATCCGCAGGCGGTTGTGCATGTAGCCCGTGCGGTTCAGTTGCAGCATCGCGGCGTCGACCAGTGGATAGCCCGTGCGGCCGTCGCACCATGCGGCGAACGCCTCGTCCGCTTCCGGGCCTTGCTCCCAGCGCAGCCGGTCGTACTCTTCCTTGAACGACGCACCATCCGCCAGCTTTGGATGATGCGAGAGGATCATGAAGTAAAAATCCCGCCAGATCAGCTCCGTCAGCCACGTGGCCGAACCTTGCCCGTCCGGCTGCAGTGACATCTCGTGCGCGATCCGCGCGAGCGTGCGGATCGAGACGATACCGAAGCGCAGATGCATCGACAGGTAGCTCGGGCCTTTGACTGCGGGAAAGTCGCGCCGGTCCCGATAGCTGTCGATGCGGGTCATGAAGTCGTCAAGCAGGCGTTGCGCGCCGCTCATGCCGGTGGGCAAGTTGAGCTCCGCAAGATTGCTCGGTGCGAAGCCGAGTTGATCGAGCGTCGGCAACTGACGGTCCAGCTTGGGAGGCAGTGCTGTCAGATGCTTTGCGTAGGTCTCGACCGGATACGGTTTCAGATCGAAGGCCGTTAGCTGCTTGAGCCATGCGTTCTTATAAGGCGTGAACACCGTGAACGGTTTGTTCTGGCCTGTCAGCACCTCATCGCGCTCGAAAATCACCTGGTCCTTAAACGTCAGCCATTGGCGTCCGACCTCGACAAGCCGTTCGTGCACCGTCGCGTCACGCTCGATCGCGACCGGCTCGTAATCGTGATTCGTGAATATTGCATCCACATTGAGTTCATCAGCGAGCCTGGGCACGAGATCGACCGGATCGCCGTACAGCACGATGAGCCCGCCACCTTTGGCGCGCAACGCCTCGTCCAACTCGCCCAATGCAGCAAGAATGAACTCGACGCGGCGGTCCTGTGGCTGCGTGTCCGGATGGCGAGTTTGCCAGGCGTCGCTCAGCGGTTGCAGGATCGTCGTGTCGAATACGAACGCGCACCAGACGCGCGCGCAATGCTTGAGCGCGTAGTAGAGCGCGGCGTTGTCCGTGCTGCGCAGGTCGCGGCGAAACCAGACCAGACCGGTATCGAAAGTGTCGTTCAGGCGCCGGAGGCGTGTCATTGGAAACGTGGGTCGGGTAAAGGGCCGCGTGGCGAAGCATGGAACGGCGCGATGATCAACTGCCAGGCGACGATATTACTGAACTGTGCTTTTACTCACAAAGCTACGGGTGAAAAAGCGTGACGGCAGGCGATCGGTCGGATCGATGTCGCACGATGTCGCACATTGCGTGCCGCGTCCGCGAATGCCTGTTGCGCCGCAAAATGGCACAACGCCCGCGCCTGGTTTGCAGGATACGGGCGTTATTCATGACGGCGCGGTCGTGCCGCGCGTGTCAACGATTCGATTCATTGGCAATTCGTTCAAGCCGCCGGAGCTTACGCGACTTGCAGGCGCACCGCGACGTTGTTGCGCGTGGCGTTCGAGTACGGGCAGACCTGATGTGCTGCGTCGACCAGTTCCTTGGCTGCATCTGCGGGGAGGCCCGGCAACGAGACGCGCAGATCGATGTCGAGCGCGAAGCCGCCATTGTCGTTCGGGCCGATCCCCACTTCTGCCGTGACTTGCGTGTCAGCCGGCAAAGCCTGCTTGCGCTGGCCGGCGATGAACTTCATCGCGCTCAGGAAACACGCCGAATAGCCCGCTGCAAAGAGTTGTTCCGGGTTGGTACCCGCTGCGCCCGTGCCGCCCAGTTCACGCGGTGCCGCCAGCTTCACGTCCAACGCATTGTCCGACGACACTGCGCGGCCGTCACGGCCACCGTTGCTGGTTGCGCTTGCTTTGTAGAGGATGTTCATTATGCTGCTCCTAAATCTGGGTTGTCAGGGTGGTTTGCATGCTTGCCGCTGTTTGGCCACCTTTCTGGCGGAGTGCTATCGAAGCGGCATGTGATAAAGATAGTACACAAATCATTTGTGTGCAAACTAATTTTTGTATCGACTCGATAGCGTGCCATTTGAAACAGGCCGGCTAGTGGTCCATGTAATCGTTGAGCGTGGTGCGCAGGCGCGTCAGATCGTCACGCAGACGGAGCAGGAATTCCGGCGTCTGCTGGGTCGCGCAGAAGATTTCCGCCGGCACTTCGCGTGCCTGACGCTTCAGCGCGGTGCCCGCTTTGGTGAGCCGGATATAGACGAGCCGCTCATCTTCGACGCCGCGTACCCGTTCCAGGTAGCCCTGCGCCTCGAGGCGCTTGAGCAGCGGCGTGACCGTCGCCGAGTCGAGATTCAGGCGCGCGGCCATGTCTTTCACCGTGACGTCGTCGGCTTCCCATAGCACGAGCATCGTCAGATATTGCGGGTACGTCAGGCCGAGCTTGTCGAGCAGCGGTTTGTACGCCTTCGTCATCGCAAGCGAGGTCGAATAGAGGGCGAAGCAGAGTTGCTCGTCGAGCGTGAAGGGCAAAGCGGGGCGCTGGGTCATGTTGCATCTCGCGGAAAAAAGAGCGTGCAAATCGATTGCGCGCAAACCATTGTGCCGCAAGTCGAGGCGAGATGCCGAGCGTGCCAAGGCGAAAGCGGGCAGTGCGCCGGATTGAAACCACACGGGCGCCGAAAAAGCGCCCGCGCTTGAGCAGCGGCCTAGCCGGCGCTCAAGCCGCCGGCGTGGTCGGCAGGTCCGGTGCTTCAGGCGTTTGCACGCCGAAGCAGCCGCGATAAGTCGCGTAGAACGAGCAATACAGCATGGTTGTGACGATCATCGTGGCGGGCATCAGGATCGCGAATGCGAAGTCGCCCGCGCCCAGCGCCTGCATCAGCGCGGACAAGCCGAACGAGACGGTCGTCGCCACCGCGAACCACAATGCACCGAACACGATGAACGCGCCGCGATTGCGCCAGCAACTGACGATGCTGAAGAACATCGCCTTGACGGGCGGCACGTCGTGCCACGCGATAAGAACCGGCGAGAACCAGAAAATCATCGCGACAGGAATGTAGAACGCGAACGCGGCGATCACTGCCAGCGGGATATTGCTGTTGGCGATCGCGTCCTGATCCATCGTAGCCATGCCGAGCATGACCTTCAGCAGCATGCCGCCGTCGGCGAGTGCCGAGCCGGCCAGCACCAGCGCCATCGCGACGACGTACAGCACGCCCAGCGCCAGCAGACGTTTGGCGACCGCGGGGCCGTACGAGTGAAAGCCGTCCACCAGAATGGTCGGGAACACCGGCTTGCCCGCGATGGTGTTGCGGCACGCCGCCATGAAACCGACGGCGACACCCGGAATGAAGACCAGCGGCAGCACGCCGCCGACAACCGGAATCTGCGCCGCCAGCGTCATGACCAGCAGATAGGTGAAGAACAGCGTCAGAAACGCGAGCGGGTTCTTGCGGAACAGCCAGATACCCTGCCGGAACCAGACATAGCCGGTTTTCGCGGGGACTTCGATCAGTTGCATGAGGTATGAATGCCTGGAAGAGCAACGCCGGACAGGCGTTCGCGCAGAATGCGCTCGAAATGACCGGGGTCGTGCGGTTTGAGTAACTCGGCCGCGCGCGGCAAATGAAAATCATACAGGCGCGAGACCCAGAAGCGGTAAGCGCCGGCACGCAGCATATCGCCCCAGTGGCGGTTTTCTTCGACGGTGAACGGGCGCACGGTCTGGTAGGCGCGCAGCATGGCTTCGGTGCGTGCTTCGTCGAGCTTGCCGGTGGCGAGGTCGACGCACCAGTCGTTGACCGTTACCGCGACGTCGAACAGCCACTTGTCGCAGCCGGCGAAATAGAAGTCGAAGAAGCCGCCCAGGCGCACCTCGTGACCGGATTCCGGCGCGGCATGCGCGAATAGCGCGTTGTCGCGGAACAGATCGGCGTGGCACGGACCTTCGGGCAGCCTGGCGTAATCCGCCGACGCGAAGAACGCCTCCTGATGCGCCAGTTCCGACGACAGCAGGTCTCGTTGCGCCCCCTCGAGGAACGGCAGGATGGTCGGCACGGTTTCCTGCCACCACGGCAGGCTGCGCAGATTCGGCTGATAGCGCGCGTAGTCGCGCCCCGCCAGATGCATGCGCGCGAGCATTTGCCCGACCTCGACGCAGTGTTCGACCTGCGGCGCCAACTCCGGCGCGCCTTCGAGCTTGGTCACAATGGCGGCGGGCTTGCCGTGCAGCGTGCCGAACAGCGCGCCATCTTCACGCGGCATGGGATCCGGCACCGGCACGCGGTGCGCGGCCAGATGCTGCATCAGATCGAGATAGAACGGCAATTGCTCGGCCGTCAGCTTTTCGAAAATCGTGAGGACGTATTCACCGCGCGTCGTCGTCAGAAAGAAGTTGCTGTTCTCAATACCGGACGGAATGCCGCGAAACTCGACGACTTCGCCGAGATCGTAATGACGCATCCATTCTGCTAGTTGGGGTTCGGTGACAGCGGTGAAGACAGCCATGCGGGAAACGTCGGATCAGGTTAGTCGGGCTGGCGCGAGGCGACCAGTACGAGGTGTGGCGAATGCGTTGCAGAAAGCGCGGTCAAGGTCACGCAGTCAAAGTCAATCAGGCAGCGAATCTTGCCTGCCAATCCTGGCCACCCGTCAGGGTCGCTAAGCGCTGTGACAATTCAACGCGGTATCGCCATGCTGCAGGCGGTGCTGAAAATCGGCAAGCAGGCTAAAAGCCCGGGGCGACGCCCGCGGGCCGCGCAGATCCGGGAGCGGCTTACGTCACGCCGCTGCCCCGGCAACCGTCAATATGTCAGATTCACCGACGGCAGACGCGTGCTTGCGCGGCCGTTGTCGCGCACGGTAGGCGACGTGTCGAGCGGCGCGCTCATTTGATAGCGCGTGCCGAGATTCGAATGCACGTTGATTTCAACGGGCTTGCCTTTGTCGCGGTATTCGGTGATTTCGGTGCCGTTAGCGCTGCGTTCGTAGAAGCTCGGCGTGCGCGGGACGTTGATTTCGACCTTCGAGCTGACCTCGGCGGCCGGACGATTGATCTTCTCCAGGTCAGGCAGACCAGCCCGTTCATTGGCGGACTGGGGCGCACCGGGGGCCGGAGTGTCATCGACAGGCTGGGCAGCCATCGCCGCGTTGCCAAAGGCGAGGGCCAATGCAACGGCGACGGGAAGGAACGGCTTCATGGTGATTCTCCAATATGGTGCCCCGATTCTAGCAAATCCAGCCTTGCCTACGGGCGCGATCGCCTTATTTTGCGCCGCTTTCGCGCGACGTGCGCGCAATCTTGCGGCCGCTGTTGCGGCAGGTGTGGTAGGCGCGGCGAGGTCATTTGGCGATCGCGGGTTCCGTGGTAATGTCATCTCATGAATAGGGGCGAATGAAGATGAACAACGATACCAATCAACGCGCGGTGCAGACTCCCGCCAACAGCTTCCCAACCGAATCCTTTGACGACGCGGTCGAGGCCGTCACGCGTCTGTCGGCGATCTATGAAGCGAACACCTCGTTCCTGCGCGACGCCTTCGCGCGCTACCGCCGCAACGAACTGTTCGAACGCCGGGTGCGCGCCTGCTACCCGTTCGTCAGAGTGCGCACCGAAGTCAACACGCATATCGACTCGCGCCGCTCGTACGGTTTTGTCGCGGGCCCGGGCGTGTTCGAGACTACGGTCACTCGGCCCGATCTGTTCGGCAACTACTATCGCGAGCAATTGCGCCTGCTGGCGAAAAACCATCACGTGAAGATTGAAGTCGGTGTCTCCGACCAGCCGATTCCGATTCACTTTGCTTTCGCCGAAGGCATCCATCTCGAGGGCGATCTGGATCGCGAGCGCCTGTTCCTGATGCGCGACGTGTTCGATACGCCGGACCTCGCGCTGCTCGACGACCGCATCGTCAACGGCACGTATGAGCCGCTGCCGGGCGAGCCGCATCCGCTTGCGCTGTTCACGGCGGCGCGGGTGGATTTCTCGCTGCATCGGCTGAAGCATTACACGGCGACCTCGCCCACGCATTGCCAGAACTACGTGCTGTACACGAACTATCAGTTCTATATCGATGAGTTCGTCAAACTCGGCCGCACGATGATGGCCCATACCGACGACGAAGAACTGCGCGCCTATCGCAGCGAATACACGTCGTTTGTCGAACCAGGTGACGTGATCACGTACAACGAGAATCTCGGCGAGCAGGCGCAGGAAGGCACGGCGCCGCCGCGTCTGCCGCAGATGCCTGCGTATCACCTGAAGCGTGCCGACGGCAGCGGCATCACGATGGTCAACATCGGTGTCGGACCGTCGAACGCGAAGACGATCACGGATCACATTGCCGTGCTGCGGCCGCATGCGTGGATCATGCTTGGGCACTGCGCGGGTCTGCGCAATACGCAGCGTTTGGGCGACTATGTGCTGGCGCACGGCTATGTGCGCGAAGATCACGTGCTCGACGACGATTTGCCGCTGTGGGTGCCGATTCCTGCACTTGCCGAAGTGCAGGTGGCGTTGGAACGCGCGGTCGCGCAGGTCACGCAACTGGACGGCGTCGAGTTGAAGCGCGTGATGCGTACGGGCACGGTGGCGAGCGTGGATAACCGCAACTGGGAGTTGCGCGATCACCGTGAGCCGGTGCAGCGGCTGTCGCAAAGCCGCGCGGTCGCGCTCGACATGGAAAGCGCGACGATTGCGGCCAACGGGTTCCGTTTCCGCGTGCCTTACGGCACCTTGCTATGTGTGTCGGACAAGCCTTTGCATGGCGAATTGAAATTGCCCGGCATGGCGGATCAGTTCTATCGCGCGCAGGTCGATCAGCATTTGCAGATCGGTGTGAAGGCGATGGAGTTGCTGCGGATGAATGGCTTGCATCGTTTGCATAGCCGTAAGTTGCGCAGCTTCGCGGAAGTGGCGTTTCAATAAGCGCCTCTTGATAGGGCGCGGTAAGGCGAGGGCGAGCGTCTGCTCCTCTCCTCGCCTTACCGCCTTAAAACTGCCCAAACCCTGTCAGCCCGATCAAGCTCCCCGCCGCCAGCAACCACAGCGGATGAATGCGCGTCTTCAACGCCAGTACGGCGGTAAATGCGCAGATTGCCCATGCAATCGCCGTCGGGTTCGACGCTTCGGCGATCAAGGACGCGCTTGCCGCGACGATGCCTGCCGTCACCGGCACCAGTCCTGCTTGCGCGTAACGCCGCCACGGACGGTCCTTGAACCGGTCCCACGCATGCAGCGCAAGAATCGTCACGAGCGACGAAGGTCCGAACTTCGCCACAGAAGTCACCAGCATCCCCGCCCAACCCGCCACATGCCAGCCGACCAGCGTGACAATCATCAGGTTCGGCCCTGGCGCCGCTTGTGCGAGCGCGAACAGCGCGCTGAATTCGCTGGCCGGCATCCAGTGATGCACATCCACCACCTGTCGCTGCATCTCCGGAAGAATCGTGTTGCCGCCACCGAACGCGAGCAGCGAAAGCTGACTGAAAATGATGGCGAGAGAAATGAGCGTGTCGTTCATCGTGCGGCCCTCGACGCGATGTAGATGCTGAGTGGCGTGAGCACCAGCATCGTAGGCAGAAGCGGCAGGCGCATGATGGCGATCGCGATGAAGCCGAGCGCCGCGATAAGCGCGGCCATCGGTTTATCCCGCAACGGCAGAAGGATTTTTACGGCCATCGAGATCAGCAGACCGGACGCTGCGGCGGCAAGACCGGCAAACAGATGGCGAATGTGTGGGTCGTTTTGCGTATGTTCGTACAGCACGCCAAGGCCGATCACCACCAGCGATGGCCCGGCGATCAACCCGAGCAACCCCGCCAGCGCACCCGGCACGCCGCGAAAGCGCATCCCGATCGCCACCGAAAGATTGATCACATTGCCGCCCGGCAGGAATTGGCACAGGCCCAGCAAGTCGGTGAATTCCGCGCCGGTCAGCCAGCGCCGTTGCTCGACCAGGGCGCGCCGCGCCAGCGGCAGTGCGCCACCGAATGAGATCAGCCCGAGGCCGAGAAAGCCGCTAAAAATTTCCCGCAATGTGGGCGTGGGCGCCCGGTCGGCCGTGATTGAGGTGAGATCGTGATCCATATCGCTAGGCTTCCAGTTCAAGCTCTGGAGGTTAGCGCCGAACCCTCGCTGGGCAAAACGATTTTTGAGCGCGCCTTTGTGATCTAGAATCACAAGCATGGCTCGTAATCTTCCTCCTTTTCCGGCGCTGCGTGCCTTCGAGGCTGCCGCACGGCATGAAAGTTTCACCGCCGCAGCGAACGAATTGCATGTGACGCACGGTGCAATTAGCCGGCAAGTCGCAGCTTTCGAAACATGGCTCGGCGTGCAGGTGTTTCATCGCCGCGGCAAGCGCGTGCGCCTGACCGACGACGGCCGCCGCTATCTGGCCACCGTCCAGGCCGCGTTCGACAGCATCGCGCTTGCTACGGATCAATTGCGTGATACGGGCGTCGTTCACGTTTTAAGGGTGAATGCGCTGCCGACTTTCGCAATGAAGTGGCTGCTGCCGCGGCTTCATCAATTCCAGCGCAAGGTGCCAAATGTGGAGCTGCGCCTATCGACTTCAAACGCACCGGTCGAAACGCTGGACGGCTTCGACGTCGCCGTGCGGCGCGGGCCGGCGCATTGGCCGAACTGCGTGAGCGGCCATTTTCTTGGCGAGAGCGAGATCCCGGTGTGCAGTCCCACTCTCCTGCAACGCTCACCAATCAAGGCGGCCGACGATCTCGCGAAGCACGTGCTGCTGCATTCGGACACGCGGCCCGATGCGTGGAGCAACTGGTTATCGGCGGCAGGGGTCACGGCGACATGCCGGAAGAAGCAGTCGTTCGACCACTTCTATCTGGCCTTGCAGGCCGCGGTGGATGGACTCGGCGTAGCGCTCGGCCCGTTGCCTTTGCTGGCGGATGAGCTGGCATCGGGACGGCTCGTCGTGCCGTTGGCCGGTCCGCGTATCGATGCGCGCGGCTATTGGTGGGTGGCGAGGCGGGAGGTCGCGCAGGCGCCGCTAGTGGCGCAGTTCTGCGAATGGCTGCAAGCGCAGGGTGATCAGACCGACGTAGCGGAAGCGAGCGACCTGGAGGCCACTCGCTAGAACCCGCATGCGTTGCTCTGCTAAATACGCATTGAACATCAGCAAGCTGACTTCGCGCACGAGGCGCGAAGAGCCAGCATCACAGATAGAACATCCGGTCCTCATCCGATTTGGCCGGATGCGGTTCGGCTTCTTCGCGGTCTTCATAGAACTTCAGCACTGCTTCGAGCACCTGGTCCGGATCGTCGATTACCTGCATCAAATCCATATCCGTTGGATTGATCAGGCCCATCGGCGTGAGCGAGTTCTTGAACCACGCAAGCAGGCCTTCCCAGAACTCGCCGCCCACCAGAATGATCGGCACGTGGCGCGACTTCTTGGTTTGAATCAGCGTGAGGACTTCGGCGAGCTCGTCCAGCGTGCCGAAACCGCCCGGCATGACGATCACCGCATCCGAGTTCTTCACGAACGTGACTTTGCGCGTGAAGAAATGGCGGAAGCGCAGCGAGATGTCCTGCCATTGATTGCCCGATTGCTCGTGCGGCAGTTCGATGTTCAGGCCGACCGAAGGGGCTTTGCCTGCATGGGCGCCCTTGTTGGCCGCCTCCATGATGCCGGGGCCACCGCCCGAGATGACCGCGAAGCCGGCGTCCGACAGCTTGCGTGCGATCTGCGTGGCGAGTTTGTAATACGGCGAGTTCGGTTTCAGGCGCGCTGAACCATAGATGCTGACAGCCGGACGAATCTCCGAGAGGTACTCGGTCGCCTCGATAAACTCTGCCATAATCGTGAACATCTGCCACGATGCGCGGGCCTTCTTAGCCGTAGCGCGCTCTTGATCTGCGAGTGATCGCAGACTCGGAATCACTTTTCTCTTAGTCATAATGCCTGAAGAACGAAGCCTTGAAGGTAAGACCCTGCTATTGGTCGACGGTTCGAGTTATCTGTACCGGGCCTACCATGCGATGCCTGATCTGCGCGGACCCGAGGGTGGCCCGACGGGTGCGCTCTATGGGATGATCAACATGCTGCGGCGCATGCGCAAGGAAGTTACCGCAGAGTATAGCGCGTGCGTGTTCGACGCCAAGGGCAAAACGTTCCGCGACGACTGGTATGCCGACTATAAGGCGAACCGCCCGTCGATGCCGGAGGATCTCGCGCGTCAGATCGAGCCGATTCACGTCGCCGTGCGTGCGCTCGGCTGGCCGCTCCTGATGATCGAAGGCGTCGAAGCTGACGACGTGATCGGCACGCTCAGCACCGCGGCGGAAAAGCGCGGCATGAATGTGATCGTGTCGACTGGGGACAAGGATCTGGCGCAGCTCGTGTCGGATCATGTCACCCTCATCAATACGATGACTAATGAGAAGCTCGACCGCGAAGGCGTGATTGCCAAATTCGGCGTGCCGCCGGAACGCATCATCGACTACCTGTCGTTGATCGGCGATACCGTCGACAACGTGCCCGGCGTCGAAAAATGCGGGCCGAAAACGGCGATCAAATGGCTGACGCAGTACGAAACCCTCGATGGCATCGTCGCACATGCGGACGAGATCAAAGGTGCGGTAGGAGACAATCTGCGACGTGCGCTCGATTTTCTGCCGATGGCGAAGAAACTCGTCACCGTCGAGCGCCAATGCGATCTGACCGGCCATATCGTGTCGATCGAAGAGAGCCTGGAAAGCCGGCCGGAATCGCGCGAGGAACTGCGCGACGTGTTCAGGCGCAACGGCTTCAAGACCTGGCTGCGTGAGGTGGAAGTCGCCGAAGTCGTGGAAGGTCCCGAGACCGATGTACCGCCCGCGCTCACCGTGGATCACGAACGTCACTACGATACCGTGCAGACCTGGGAGCAGCTCGACGCGTGGCTTGAGAAAATCAACGCCGCCGAGTTGACTGCATTCGATACCGAAACCACCTCGCTCGACCCGATGACCGCGCAAATCGTGGGCCTGTCGTTGTCGGTCGAACCCGGCTATGCCGCTTATGTGCCGCTCGCGCATCGCGGTCCGGACGCACCCGTGCAACTGCCGCGCGACGAAGTGTTGGCGAAGCTCAAGCCGTGGCTGGAAAGCACCGAGCACAAGAAGGTCGGCCAGCACATGAAGTACGACGAACAGGTGCTGGCGAACTACGGCATCGAAATGCGCGGCGTCGAACACGACACGCTGCTGGAATCGTACGTGCTCGAATCGCACCGTACGCACGACATGGACAGCCTCGCGCTGCGCCATCTCGGCATCAAGACGATCAAGTACGAAGAGGTCGCGGGTAAGGGCGCGTCGCAAATCGGTTTCGACGAAGTCGCGCTGGACAAAGCCGCCGAGTACGCGGCGGAAGACGCCGACATTACCTTGCGTCTGCATCAGGCCTTGTATCCGCAAGTGGCCGCGGAGAAGACGCTTGACTACGTGTATCGCGACATCGAAGTGCCGACCTCGCGCGTCTTGCGCAAGATGGAGCGCACCGGCGTGCTGATCGACGCGGAAAAGCTGCGCGCGCAAAGCAGCGAAATCGCCACGCGTCTGATTCAACTGGAAAGCGAAGCGTACGTGTTGGCCGGTGGCGAATTCAATCTTGGTTCACCGAAGCAGATCGGTCAGATCTTCTTCGAGAAGCTCGAATTGCCGGTGGTCAAGAAGACCCCGAGCGGCGCGCCGTCCACCGACGAAGAAGTGCTGCAAAAGCTCGCTGAAGACTATCCGTTGCCGAAGATCCTGCTCGAACACCGCGGTTTGTCGAAGCTGAAATCGACCTACACGGACAAGCTGCCGCGCATGGTCAACGCTCAAACCGGTCGCGTGCATACGAACTATGCGCAGGCGGTGGCGGTCACGGGCCGGCTGGCGTCGAACGATCCGAATCTGCAGAACATCCCCGTGCGTACCGGCGAAGGCCGCCGCATTCGCGAGGCGTTTATCGCCCCGCCGGGACACAAACTCGTCTCCGCCGACTACTCGCAGATCGAATTGCGCATCATGGCGCACATTTCCGGCGACGAATCCCTGCTGCGTGCGTTCTCGCAAGGCGAAGACATTCACCGCGCCACTGCCGCGGAGATTTTCAGCGTGACGCCGCTCGAAGTGTCGAACGATCAACGGCGCGTGGCGAAGGTCATCAACTTCGGCCTGATCTATGGCATGAGCGCGTTCGGTCTTGCCGCGAACCTCGGCATTACGCGCGACGCGGCCAAGTTGTATATCGACCGCTACTTCGCGCGTTATCCGGGCGTTGCGCGTTATATGGACGAAACGCGTCTGAGCGCGAAGGCCAAGGGCTACGTGGAAACGGCGTTCGGCCGCCGCCTGTGGCTGCCGGAGATCAACGGTGGCAACGGTCCGCGCCGTCAGGCAGCAGAGCGCGCGGCCATTAACGCGCCGATGCAGGGCACGGCCGCTGACCTGATCAAACTGTCGATGATCGCGGTGCAGAAGTGGATCGAGGAGTCGAAGGTCGGTACGCGCATGATCATGCAGGTGCACGACGAACTGATCCTCGAAGTGCCGGACGCGGAATTGTCCGACGTACGTAAGCGCTTGCCGGAACTAATGTGCGGTGTCGCCGCGCTGAAAGTGCCGCTGGTCGCTGAAGTGGGTGCCGGCCTGAACTGGGAGGAAGCGCATTGACGTGCATGTGACGGCGCGCGTGATAGGCGATATCGTCGCGCGCATGTCACACATGCGTATTGATGGCTTGTGACAACCCGCGCCGCTCGCGGACAATCGCCAGGACAGACGGCGCGCGTTTCATGCTTCATGCGCGCCGTCGCGACGCATAACCCATCGGCAAATACGGAGAGTTCAATGCATCGTTTTATCGTCGTTGGCGGGGGCGCGGGGGGATTGGAACTGGCGACGCGCTTAGGCGACCGCTATTCGCCCCACAAGAACAAAGGCGGTGTGCGCGCGCAAGTGACGCTCGTCGACCGTAATCCAACCCATATCTGGAAGCCGCTGTTGCATGAAGTGGCCGCCGGCAGCATGGACCCGTTCACCCAGGAACTCGAATATGCGGCGCAGGCGCGCTGGCACGGCTTTGAGTTTCAGCAGGGCGATCTGACCGGTCTGGACCGCGCGAACAAGCGTCTCACGCTCGGTACCGTGCTCGACGACGACGGCGCCGAATTGCTGCCCGCACGCGAACTCGAATACGACACGCTGATCATCGCGATCGGCAGCACCACGGCGTTCTTCGGCGTAAAGGGTGCGCCTGAGTTTTCCCTGGCGCTCGATACGGTCAGCCAGGCGGAGCGCTTCCGCAAACGCCTGATCGCGGCCTGTATGCGTGCGGAGCATCAGGTGCATGAACCTGTCGAATCGAGCCCGGGCACGTCGTCGACCTCCACTGAGCCGCGCATCCAGGTGGCGATCGTCGGTGGCGGCGCGACGGGTGTCGAACTCTCGGCTGAGTTGCGTAATACGGCCCAGGTGTTGTCCGCGTACGGTTTGCATAAGCTCGATCCGCGGCACGACGTCGGCATCGTGCTGATCGAGGCGGGGCCGCGCATTTTGCCGGCCTTGCAGGAGCGCGTGTCGACGGCCACCGCCGAATTGCTCACCAAGCTCGGCGTGAAGCTGATGATCGGCGAGACGGTGGCCGAGGTCGCTCCGGGCATGATCCGCACGGCCAGCGGCAAAACTGTACGCGCCGATCTGACGGTATGGGCGGCGGGCATCAAGGCGCCCGCCATCCTGAGTGAACTGGACGGCCTACCGGTCAACCGTCTGGGGCAACTCATCGTTCGCCGCACGCTGCAAACCGAAGTCGACGACAACATCTTCGCGCTCGGCGATTGCGCCGCTTGCCCATGGCCGGGCAACGAGCGTAACGTGCCGCCGCGTGCGCAAGCGGCTCACCAGCAGGCGAGCTTCCTGATGAAGGCGCTTGCGGCACGGCTCGAGAATAAGCCGCTGCCTGAATTTACCTATCGCGACTTCGGCTCGCTGGTGTCGCTCGGGCACTTCAGCGCGGTCGGCAATCTGATGGGTGGCGTGATCGGCGGCAATATGCTGATCGAAGGGCTGTTCGCGCGCTTCATGTACATGTCGCTGTACCGGTTGCATATCGCGGCGCTGCACGGCTACGCGCGGATGGTGCTCGACACCTTCGCGCACTGGTTGCGACGCACCACGCTGCCGCGGGTCAAGCTGCACTGAAGGCTGACTGCGCTCGAGAAGGTTGCATCTGCAACAGGATGCGGGTGAAGCGTATCCTGTTGCCTCCAACCTTCACACGAGGAGCGCCGCATGCTGAAACCCGATATCGACAGCCTGGTCCCGCACGTTCCCTTCAATCGACGCACCTTCATCAAAGCCGCCCTCGGCACCGGTTTCGCCGCGGCCGTGCTGCCGGTGTCGGCGCAAACCATCCATACCGATAGCGACGGTCTTGAAGCCGGCGAGATTGGCGTGCGTTCGGGCGACACGCTGGTGCCGGCCTATCGCGCGCAGCCGAAGGGCAAGACGCATTTGCCAGTGATCATCGTCGTGCATGAGGCCTTTGGCGTGCACGAGCATATCGCCGATGTGTGCCGGCGCTTTGCGAAGCTGGGGTATCTGGCGATCGCCCCGAACCTGTTCGAGCGGGAGGGTGATCCTTCGGTGCTGCCGACCATCCAGCAGATCGACGATCAGATCCTGAGCAAGGTGCCGGACGAGCAGGCCATGGCCGATCTCGATGCGACCGTCATGTGGGCCGGCGAACATGGCGGCGATCTGAACCGGCTCGGTGTGAACGGTTTTTGCTGGGGTGGGCGTATTTCGTGGCTGTATGCGGAGCACAATCCCCGGCTGAAGGCTGCCGCGGCTTGGTATGGGCGCGTAGTGGGCGCGAAGAACGCGATGACGCCGGCCAATCCGCTTGACCTGGTGGCGGAGCTGCATGCGCCGGTACTGGGTTTATATGGGCTCCAAGACAAGAGCATCCCGCAAGCCACGCTCGAGCAGATGAAACAGGCCATCGCGCAGGGTCCGCAGGCGGGGCGCGGCTCGCAATTCGTCGTGTACGACGACGCGGGCCACGCGTTTTTCGCGGATTACCGGCCGAGTTACAAGGAGGCTGATGCCGAGGATGGCTGGCGACGTGCGCTGGTGTGGTTCAAGCAGCATGGGGTCTCCTGAGGGCGTGCGCTTGCCTGACCGGTGGTGCGTCTTGATGTCGTCGCTAACGTGCCCAAAGGGTGCGTCGATACGCTCGCCTTAAAGAATAAGAAAGGCCGTGGCCGCTGGAAAGCGGCCACGGCCTTTTGCTATTCGTCCCGCTTGATGGGCCGCTTAAGGATTCGGGCCCGTTGCAACCGGCCGCTTCGGATCAGAACTCCATTCGCTCCACGACCCTGCATACAGCGCCGCGCCATGCATGCCGGCGATCTCCATCGCGAGCGCGTTCACGCACGCCGTCACGCCCGAGCCGCATTGCAACACGACGTGTTCCGGCGGCGTGTCGCCCAGCAACGCATGGAATTCCTCACGCAGCGTGTGTGCCGGCTTGTAGCGGCCGTCGGCGGTGAGGTTGTCCTTGAAGAACCGGTTGAGCGCACCAGGAATATGGCCGCCGACGCGATCCAGCGTTTCGTTTTCACCGCGATAGCGATCGTTCGCGCGCGCATCGACCACGACGCGTTCTTTCGTGCCGAGATTGCGCTCGACGGTCTGCGCGTCGACGGTGACAGAAAGCGGCGCCCCCGCTTTGAAGTCACCGGTATTCTGCGCCGGCGCGTCTTGTGTCAGCGGTTGAGCGGCGGCCTCCCAGGCTTGCAGTCCGCCGTCGAGCAGCGCAACCGCATCGTGGCCGAGCCAGCGCAGCAGCCACCATGCGCGCGCGGCGTACATGCCGCCTTGCGCGTCATACGCGACAACCTGCTGACCCTGCTTGAGCCCGCGCGACTCCAGCGTTTCCACCAGCCTTGCACGATCCGGCAACGGATGGCGGCCATTGTGGCCGTTCTTCGGCCCCGACAGATCACGATCGAGGTTCAGATAGTGCGCACCCGGCAAGTGCCCGGCCAGATAGGCTTTTTCGCCCGCCTCGGTGTCCGCCAGATCGAAACGGCAGTCGATGACGAACACGCTGCCCGGCGCGGCGGCCAGCCGTTCCGCGAGGTTTGTCGCGGAGATGAGTGTGGTGTAGTGAGTGTGGGGCATGACGTCTCCAGTCCCATGCAAGATGGTTGCGGCGCTTACGCGGCGGCTTGAGGCCGTTAGCGAATGGCCGAACGATACTGATAGTCTAAACAAAAAAAGACGGGCCGAAGCCCGTCTTCCATGTTTTGATGCGGTTCGCGCCAGGATCGGCATCAAACACCGATGCATGCGGACCGCGCGCGAATCAGATCGCGCCGAGTTCACGCCGCAAGAACTCGTGGAAGTGCTGCATGCCGTCTTCCATCGGGCTCTGATACGGGCCGACCTGCGATTCGCCGCGGTCCATCAGCGCACGGCGGCCGGCGTCCATGCGTTCGGCGATCTCGTCGTCTTCGCGGGCCGTTTCCATATAGGCAGCGCGCTCGGCTTCGACAAACTCGCGTTCGAACAGCGCGATTTCCTCAGGGTAATAGAACTCCACCACATTGGTGGTTTTCTGCGGACCACGCGGAATCAACCACGACACGACCAGCACGTGCGGATACCACTCGATCATGATGCCGGGGTAGTACACCATCCAGATCGCGCCGAAATCGGGCGGATTGCCGCCGCGAAAGCGCAGCACTTCGTCGTGCCATTTACGGTACGTCGGGCTGCCCGGCTGCTCCAGATCCTTGTGGACGCCAACCGTCTGCACGCTGTACCACTCGCCGAACTCCCATGTCAGATCGTCGCAATTGACGAAGCTGCCGAGGCCCGGATGGAACGGCGCGACGTGGTAGTCCTCCAGATAGACCTCGATGAAGGTCTTCCAGTTGTAATTGCACTCGTGCACTTCGACGTGATCGAACATGAAGCCCGAAAAATCGAAGTGTTGCTTGGTGCCGAGGCGTGCCAGATCCCGCGCGACGTCGCGCCCCTGCGCTTCGAACAGCAGGCCTTGCCAGTTCTGCAGCGGCGTGGCGCCGAGATTCAGGCAGGGGTTATCCGCAAAATGAGGTGCACCGAGGAGCTGGCCGTTCAGGTCATACGTCCAGCGATGCAGGGGGCAGACGATGTTCTCCGTCTGGCCGCGGCCGTTGAGCATGATGGCTTGCCGGTGGCGGCACACGTTCGACAGCAGTTCGACTTGTGACTGCTGGTTACGGACGAGCACACGCCCTTCGCTCTCGCTCGGCAAAGCAAAATAATTTCCCGCTTCGGGCACCATGAGATCGTGGCCGATGTAGCGAGGACCTTTCTTGAAAAGGGTGTCGATTTCGCGCGTTAGAAGCGCTTCGTCAAAGTAAGCCGTGACTGGCAGCTGGCTGTGGACAGACCGCAACTGCAATGCATTGCTCAGATTGGACATTCCCACTCCCGTGAAGACGTGAAAGCAGTGAACAACCCAACCATCGATAGATTCGATTTAGGGAGCCCGCGATTATACCCGATTCCCCCTCCTCGGGGCGCTTAAGTGCCTGATTTGGGTCAAAAATGTCAAGGAAGTTCAAGGTTTTCGCCGCAGACCAATCGTTTTTTTTCTGCGAGACTGAGGGTCGGGCGCGAAGGGCAAAGGCGGGGCGCGGGCTGGCGATGGGATCGGAAATGTCGCTTTTGCCGTAGAATGTCCGACTTGTTTTAATTTTGCGACTATTCATGGCGAAGACCGCGTCGAAAGATACTGCTGCCGCGCCTGCTGAAGGCGTCGATACCACGCCGTTGCCCGAGAACTACGAGGCCGCCCAGGCTGAGCTGGAAGGGTTGGTGGCGCGCATGGAAGGCGGCAATCTCAGCCTCGAGGAATCGCTCACCGCCTACCGGCGCGGTGCGGCGCTCGTCGCGTTTTGCCAGCAGCAGCTCGAGAAGGTCGAGCAACAGGTGCGCGTGCTCGATGGCGAGACGCTGAAGCCGCTGCCTATGAATAGCGCAGGCACAGCCGCTACTGAAAGCGGGGACGACCTATGACATTCGAACAATGGACACGCTCGGTACTCGAACGTGTCGAATCGGCACTAGAACACTATCTGCCGACGGAAGCGACTGAGCCGGCCAAACTGCATGAAGCCATGCGCTACGCCGTGCTGGGCGGTGGCAAGCGGGTGCGCCCGCTGCTGTGTCACGCGGCCGGCGAACTGACCGGCGCGCGCGCCGAGTGCCTGGACGCGGCCGCGGCGGCGCTGGAAATGATTCACGTGTACTCGCTCGTGCACGACGACATGCCCTGCATGGACGACGACGCGCTGCGTCGCGGCAAGCCCACGGTGCACGTCAAGTATGACGAAGCCACGGCGCTGCTGGTCGGCGACGCGCTGCAAGCGCAGGCATTCGTCGCGTTGACGTCGGACGTGCTGGCGCCGGCGCAGCAGGCCGCGCTGGTGCGTGAACTGGCTTTGGCGAGTGGCTCGATCGGCATGTGCGGCGGGCAGGCCATTGATCTCGCAAGCGTCGGCCATACGCTGACGCGTCCGCAGCTCGAAACCATGCACCGGATGAAAACCGGTGCCTTGTTGCGTGCCGCGGTGCGCATGGGTGCGCTGGCGGGCGAAACGCCGAATGCGGACGCCATGCGTTCCCTCGACGCGTATGCGGCCGCCGTAGGCCTCGCGTTTCAGGTCGTCGACGATATTCTCGACGTCACGACCGATTCCGCAACGCTTGGCAAGACAGCAGGTAAAGACGCGAAGGACGGCAAGCCGACCTACGTGTCGATTATTGGGCTGGATGCGTCGCGTGCGCTCGCAGCGCAACTGCGCAGCGACGCCCACGCTGCGATTGCGCCGTTTGGTGCGCGCGCGCAGCGTCTTGCCGAATTGGCCGACCTGGTGGTGAACCGGGTTAGCTGAACGCGAAAGCCCGCCGCCGCGCACCTTTGCTACGGGGTGCATGTATGAAGTGCGGGCGCGTAAGTTTTCCTACAATGGAACGACGATGTACGACTTGCTGAAAACTATCGACGACCCGGCAGCCTTGCGCCGCCTCGATCGCCGCCAATTGCAACCGCTTGCCGACGAGTTGCGTGCCTTCGTGCTCGACAGCGTATCGCAGACGGGCGGCCATCTTTCGTCCAACCTCGGCACGGTCGAGTTGACCATTGCTCTGCACTATGTGTTCGACACGCCGCGCGACCGGATCGTGTGGGATGTCGGCCATCAAACCTACCCGCACAAGATCCTGACGGGCCGCCGCGACAAGATGCACACGCTGCGTCAGCTCGGCGGCATCTCGGGCTTTCCGAAGCGCGACGAGTCGGAATACGACACTTTCGGCACCGCGCACTCCAGCACGTCGATCTCGGCCGCGCTTGGCATGGCCGTTGCCAGCAAGCTGCAGGGCGAGAACCGCATGGGCATCGCCGTGATCGGCGACGGCGCGATGACGGCCGGCATGGCCTTCGAGGCGATGAACAACGCCGGCGTCGAAGACGACGTGCCGCTGCTGGTCATCCTGAACGATAACGACATGTCGATTTCGCCGCCGGTCGGCGCGTTGAATCGCCATCTGGCGCGCCTGATGTCGGGCCGTTTCTACGCCGCCGCGCGTGCGGGCGTCGAACGTGTGCTGCGCGTCGCGCCGCCTATGCTCGATCTGGCCCGCAAGCTCGAAGAGCACGCGAAGGGCATGATCGTGCCGGCTACGCTGTTCGAAGAGTTCGGTTTCAACTACATCGGCCCGATCGACGGTCACGACCTCGATTCGCTGATCCCGACGCTGCAGAACATCAAGGAACTGCGCGGTCCGCAATTCCTGCACGTCGTCACGAAGAAGGGGCAGGGCTACAAGCTGGCCGAGGCCGATCCGGTGCTGTATCACGGCCCGGGCAAGTTCAATCCGGCTGAGGGCATCAAGCCCGCCACCACGCCGTCGAAAAAGACGTACACGCAGGTGTTCGGCGAATGGCTGTGCGACGCGGCCGAGCTGGACGCGCGCGTGGTCGGTATTACGCCGGCCATGCGTGAAGGCTCGGGCATGGTCGAGTTCGAGAAGCGCTTCCCGGATCGTTACTTCGACGTCGGCATCGCCGAGCAGCACGCAGTGACGTTCGCCGGCGGCCTGGCTGCGGACGGCATGAAGCCGGTGGTCGCGATTTACTCGACCTTCCTGCAACGTGCTTACGACCAGCTGATCCACGACGTCGCGCTGCAGAACCTGCCGGTGGTGTTCGCCATCGACCGCGCGGGTCTGGTCGGCGCGGACGGCGCCACACATGCGGGTGCTTACGATCTGGCATTCATGCGCTGCATCCCGAACATGACGGTGATGGCTGCGTCGGACGAAAACGAATGCCGCCAGATGCTGTACACGGCATTGCAGCAGCCGAACCCGACGGCAGTGCGCTACCCGCGCGGCGCCGGCACGGGCGTGGCAACGGTCAAGCAAATGACGGCGCTGCCGCTCGGCAAGGGCGAGGTCCGTCGCGAAACGTCGCAACCGGCCGGCAAGCGGATTGCGATTCTGGCATTCGGCACGATGGTTGCGCCCTCGCTGGCGGCCGCTGAGCAACTGGACGCCACGGTGGCGAACATGCGCTTCGTGAAGCCGCTGGACGCCGAACTGGTCCGTCAACTGGCCGAAACGCACGACGCCATCGTCACGGTGGAAGAAGGCTGCGTGATGGGCGGCGCGGGTTCGGCTTGCGTCGAAGCCCTGCTTGAGAGTGGGGTTATGCGGCCCGTACTACAATTGGGCCTTCCGGATCGCTTCATCGATCATGGAGATCCGGCCAAGTTGCTATCCGCGTGTGGTCTCGACGCCGCGGGCATCGCCAAGTCGATTCGCGAACGCTTTCTTTCCAGCGGTGCGGTCGCTGGCCAATCCTCGGTGAAGCGCGTCGCTTGATTGTGTCACTCAGTTGCCTCACTTAGCTCCGTGGATTGGCTGAGTCGTTCAGCTGCACTGCCGTGCGCTACGCCGCGGCTATAGCGGCCATAGCAATCTCCAACTTGAGTCGATGGACCTTCGGGTCCATCATCCAACGCCGGCAGGGGCCGGCGTTTGCCGTTGCGCGACCTGATTCGCACGGCCGCTGAGCGCCCTCAAACGTGTCGTTTTGCGACACCCGCCGATGGGGCAATCCTCCAATCCTTGAAGGGGTTTCCTTCGAGGCGGGGGACTCCCGTAGAGCGGAAAACATGGGACGGCCCGGCGTTTCCTGAAAGGACAAGAATATGAACCAGATGAATCCCGCCTTTGTGATGCCCGACGTGCAGAGCACGCCCGATACGCGTCAGATTCCGATTCAACGAGTCGGCGTCAAGGCAGTGCGCCATCCGTTGACGGTGCGCACGCAAAGCGGCGAAGTGCAGCCTTCTGTGGGCACGTGGAATCTCGACGTGCATCTGCCCGCCGATCAGAAGGGCACGCACATGTCGCGTTTCGTCGCGCTGCTCGAAGAAAACAAGGCGCCGCTCGAGGCGGCCATGTTCCGCACCATGCTCGCCGCGATGCTGGAAAAGCTCGAGGCCGAGGCGGGGCGCATCGAAGTGTCGTTCCCGTACTTCGTGAATAAGACCGCGCCGGTGTCCGGCGTGCAAAGTCTGCTCGACTACGAAGTGACGTTGACGGGCGAGACCCGCAACGGCGCGACGCGTCTGTTCCTGAAGGTGCTGGTGCCGGTCACGAGCCTGTGCCCGTGCTCGAAGAAGATTTCGCAGTACGGCGCGCACAACCAGCGCTCGCACGTCACGATCAACGCGGAGCTAGTGGGCGACGTGGCGGTGGAAGAGCTGGTTCGTATCGCGGAAGAAGAAGCCTCGTGCGAACTGTGGGGTTTGCTCAAGCGTCCGGATGAGAAGTTCGTCACCGAACGTGCCTATGAAAATCCGAAGTTCGTCGAGGACCTGGTGCGTGACGTTGCGCAGCGTCTGAATGCAGACGAGCGCATCGTCGCTTATGTGCTCGAAGCTGAGAACTTCGAATCGATTCACAATCACAGCGCGTATGCAGTGATCGAACGGGATAAGCGGGTGGCGTGATCACGCTTTAGCTTCTTGCTTGCCGCGAATAGAAAAAGCCGCTTTCGAAGCGGCTTTTTCTATGGGGTTGCCATCGTCATCGTTTTGCCCGGTAAGCGGCGGGCGTCGCGGCCTCGTTGCGGGTTCAGCGCGCGAGGGACGTCAGATCCCAGCGCGGCTTCACGGTGAACGCATAGTCTTTACCCGATTGATCGGGCCAGCGTTGCAATCGCAACGCGCCGGCCAACGCGATCATCGCGCCGTTGTCCGTACACAGCGACAAATCGGGGTAATGCACAAAGAAATTGCGTTTCTTCGCCGCGGCGGAAAGCGCTTCACGCAGTTGCCGGTTTGCACCGACGCCGCCTGCCACCACCAGCCGATTGAGCTTCGTCCGTTTGAGCGCGGCCAGCGATTTCGCCGCCAGCACTTCTACGGCCGCATCGACGAAACCACGCGCCAGATCCGCTTTCGCCTGCTCGCAGATATTCGCGCCACCGAGCTTCTTCGCATGCGTGAGAACAGCGGTCTTCAGCCCGCTGAAGCTGAAATCGAGGTCGCCGGAATGCAGCATCGGGCGCGGCAGGACCACTGCGCCGGGCGTGCCGAATTCCGCCATCCGCGACACTTCCGGGCCGCCCGGATAACCTAGGCCCAGCAGCTTGGCGGTTTTGTCGAAAGCTTCTCCGGCGGCGTCGTCCAGCGTTTCACCGAGCGTTTCGTAGACACCCACGTCCGTCACACGCATCAACTGCGTATGGCCGCCCGACACCAGTAACGCGACGAACGGAAACGGCGGCGGCTCGTCCACCAGCAGCGGCGACAACAAGTGCCCTTCGAGATGATGGATGCCGATGGTCGGCTTGTCCCACGCCATGGCCAGCGAGTTCGCCACGCTCGCGCCGACCAGTAGTGCGCCCGCGAGGCCAGGGCCTTGCGTATAGGCGATCGCGTCGATGTCGCTGCGCACCGTGCCGGCGCGCTCCATCACTTCTTCGAGCAGCGGCAGCGCGCGCCGGATATGGTCGCGCGACGCCAACTCCGGCACCACCCCGCCGTACTCCCGGTGCATCGCAATTTGCGAATGCAGCGCGTGCGCGAGCAGTCCGCGCTCTGTGTCGTAGAGCGCGAGACCGGTTTCGTCGCAGGAGCTTTCGATGCCGAGAACGAGCATGGTGGGTGGGTCGCGGATGGGTTGGAGCGGGCACGGAAGCAAAGCCGCTCCAGCGCCTAAAAGTGAAAAGGCAAGCCTGAAAGTATAGCAGTGCGGGCAGGGAGCCGCAGGCGCGCAGGTACAATGCGGCCCCATGGAATCCTTCGATATCGCAGTGATCGGCGCGGGCGCGGCCGGCATGATGTGCGCGGCCGTGGCCGGGCAACTCGGCCGTCGCGTGGTGCTGATCGACCACTCGCAGCGCCTCGCGGAGAAAATCCGCATTTCCGGTGGCGGCCGGTGCAATTTCACGAATCTGTATGCCGGACCGGCCAATTATTTGTCGGCCAATCCTCATTTTTGCCGCTCGGCGCTGGCGCGCTATACGCCGCGTGACTTCATGGCGCTGCTCAAGCGCCATCACGTGACGTGGCACGAGAAGCACAAGGGGCAGTTGTTCTGCGACCAGTCGAGCGACGCGGTCATCAACGTACTGAAGAACGAATGCGACGCGGGCCGCATTGCGTGGCGCACGCCGCTCGCGGTCGACCAGGTGCGGCATGATGCCGAAGGACGGTTCACGCTGGACACCCACTCCGGCCCGATCACGGCCCGCGCGCTCGTGGTGGCGACCGGCGGCCTGTCGATCCCCAAGATCGGCGCCACTGATTTCGCCTATCGCCTCGCCAAGCAGTTCGGCCATAAGCTGATCGACACCCGCCCCGCGCTGGTGCCGCTGACCTTTGCTCCGGCCGACTGGGAGCCGTTCTCGGCGCTCTCCGGCGTGTCGCTCGAAGTGCAACTGGCGACCGGCAACAAGAAGACCGGCTCCGAGTTCAACGAGGACCTGCTGCTCACGCACCGCGGCCTGTCGGGCCCGGGGGTTCTGCAGATTTCGAGCTACTGGCAGCCCGGCGAGCCGATTCACATCAATTTGCTGCCCGAGCAGGACGCCACCACCGCGTTGCTGGAAGCCAAAACCGGCACGAAGCGCCAGATCGCCAATCTGCTCTCGGAATGGGTGCCACAACGGCTCGCCCACGTCTGGCTGGAAACCCACCAGATTCCCGCCGAGGTGCGCGTGGCCGATCTGCCGGACAAGACGCTGCGCCGCGTCGGTGAGGCCTTGTCGCGCTGGACGCTCACCCCGAACGGCACCGAAGGCTACCGCAAGGCCGAAGTCACGCGCGGTGGTATCGACACGCGCGAGCTGTCGTCGGCGACGATGATGAGCGCCCGCACGCCGGGTTTGTACTTCATTGGCGAGGCGGTCGACGTGACTGGCTGGCTCGGCGGCTACAATTTCCAGTGGGCGTGGGCCTCCGGCGTGGCGGCCGGCCAGGCGTCCGCGGAGTACGTTTTAGGGGCTTGACGGCGCAATAGCTTTGTGAGAAAGCTCTGCTATACTCCTGAACCTTTACAAAGTTCCGTTATTGAAAAATGACGACCATCCACGTAAAAGACAACGAGCCGTTTGAAGTTGCCATGCGCCGCTTCAAGCGCACGATGGAGAAAACCGGGCTGCTAACGGAACTTCGCGCCCGGGAGTTTTACGAAAAGCCTACGGCTGAGCGCAAGCGCAAGAAGGCGGCTGCGGTTAAGCGTCATTTCAAGCGTCTGCGTGGCCAGATGCTGCCAAAGAAGTTCTACTGATTCTGGCGTTGCCGCGGTTCCCGTCGAACGGAGCGGCGACATCCAACGGTGACGGCACAGCAGGTGCCATCGCGGAAAACACGGCCCTTCGGGCCAGCCGGCAGGGTCGCATCCACTACGCAAAATTGCGCCAACCCGCTTGAGGAAGCAGTCCCAAGCGGGCGTTTGTGTTGGATGCGGCGCATTGGTACCGTAAGCGGCCGGTTTTTAAATTTTCAACGCATTCAGGTGAGTGATGAGCCTCAAGGACCAGATCAACGACGACATGAAAGCGGCCATGCGGGCGCGTGAGACCGAGCGTCTCGGCACGATCCGCCTGCTGCTCGCCGCGGTCAAGCAACGCGAAGTCGACGAACGCGTCACCCTTGACGACGCGGCGATCATCGCCGTCATCGACAAGATGATCAAGCAGCGCAAAGACTCGATCAGCCAGTTCGAAGCTGCTGGCCGCACGGACCTCGCCGACAAGGAAAAGGCCGAACTGGCCATCCTGTCCGCCTATATGCCGGCGCAGATGTCCGAAGCGGAGATCGTTGCCGAAGTTCAGGCCGCGGTCGCGCAAACCGGCGCTGCGGGCCCGCAGGACATGGGCAAGGTGATGGGCGTGCTCAAGCCGAAGCTGGCCGGTCGCGCCGACATGACCGCTGTCTCGGCGCAAGTCAAAGCCGCGCTCGCGAAGTAATTCCTGTATTTCCGGTCTGCGCGTGCCGTTGTTCGACGGCGCGCACAGCCTTGAGCTTTTTAGGTAGCGTCATTCACTGTGATTCCACCGTCATTCCTGCAGGACCTGCTCAACCGCGTCGATATCGTCGACGTGGTCGGCCGGTACGTGCAGTTGAAAAAGGGCGGCGCGAACTTCATGGGGCTGTGCCCGTTTCACAACGAGAAGAGCCCTTCGTTTACGGTTAGTCCGACTAAACAGTTCTATCACTGCTTCGGCTGCGGCGCGCACGGTACGGCCATCGGCTTCCTGATGGAGCACGTTGGGTCCACGTTCCCCGAGGCGGTCAACGAACTCGCGCAATCGGTCGGGTTGACCGTGCCGAACGAGCCTTCGCCGGGCTATGGCGGCGGTGGCGGCTCCGGCGGGTATTCGCCGGGTGCGTCCAAGGCGGTGACCACGGCGCTGTCCGATGTCATGCAGACCGCCTGCGATTTCTACCGCAAGCAGTTGCGTGGCGCGCCGGTCGCGATCCAGTATCTGAAGAAACGCGGTCTGACCGGCGAGATCGCCGCCCGTTTTGGCCTCGGCTATGCACCGGACGGCTGGCAGAACCTCGAACCGGCCTTCCCCAACTATCGGGATGATTCGCTGGTCGAGTCCGGTCTCGTGATCGTCAGCGAAAAGTCGGACGCACAAGGTCAGAACCGCCGGTACGACCGCTTTCGCGAGCGGATCATGTTCCCGATACGGAATGTGAAAGGGCAGGTGATCGGCTTCGGCGGGCGCGTGCTGGACGGCGGCGAACCCAAATATTTGAATTCGCCGGAAACGCCTCTATTTAACAAAGGCAGCGAGCTTTACGGGCTCTTCGAGGCCCGTCTGGCGATTCGTGAACAGCATTACGTGCTGGTGGTCGAAGGCTATATGGACGTGGTCGCGCTGGCCCAATTGGGGTTCCAGAACGCGGTCGCCACGCTCGGCACGGCCTGCACGCCGATTCATGTGCAGAAACTGATGCGCCAGACCGATACGGTCATCTTCAGCTTCGACGGCGATTCGGCGGGGCGCCGCGCCGCGCGCCGTGCGCTGGACGCCTGCCTGCCCCACGCGGCGGACAACCGGACCATCCGGTTCCTGTTTCTGCCGTCCGAGCACGATCCGGACAGCTACGTGCGTGAATTCGGCACAGAAGCGTTCGCCGAGCAGGTCGAGCGTGCCATGCCGCTGTCGCAGTTCATGCTGAACGAGGTGTTGGCCGGCAAGGAGCTGGATCAGCCGGAAGGCCGCGCCCGTGCGCTGTTCGACGCGAAACCGCTGCTGCAGCAGCTGCCCGCGAATGCGCTGCGCGCGCAGATCATGCATATGTTTGCCGACCGGCTCGACGTGCCGTTCGAGGAAGTGGCCGCTTTATGCGAAGTCGACGCCCGGATCGCGGCGGCCGCCCGATCGGCGCCGGCCCGCAAGGACCGGCGCAGTGTGACCGGGATCGAAGAAAAGACGCTGCGTAATTTGGTGATGTATCCGCGGACCGTGGCGGTGCTCGACGAGGAAGCCGAACAGGCGCTTCTGAGCGTCACGCGGCACGGCGAGCTGTTCGAAGAAGTGACGACGCATGCGCGCGCGCTGGGCGATTCGGCGGAGTTTCAGTTGCTGTCCGACCTGTTGCGAAACGGCGCAAATGCCCCAACTTTCGAGGAAATCTTTCGCAAAATTCTAGACTATGATGAAAACGTCCGGGATTTGCTGCTGAAGGACCCGGAGGATGCGACCGTCATCGAGGAACGGCGCGAGCAGGAACGGATCGTCGGAGAGGAGTTGAAAGCGGCGATTCTGAAGATGCGATACGACGCTTACTGCGATCGCCTCGAGCAGCTTTCGCGGCAATCCCGGCACACGCCGGAGGAGTTTGCGGAGCTGACGGGCCTGAATCAGAAGCGGGCTGAGATGAAGCGCCAGCTCGGGCTGTAAGCGGGATGGCAGAAAGCTGAGTGCTATAATAAAAAGTTTCTAGCGGTTTGTTTTTTCAATGGTTTTCCTAGCAAAGGCGAAAAGGCGATTGCGATGGCAAAGACACCAGGCGGGAAAAAAGCAACGGGCACAGGTTCGAATGAGCCGACCAGAAAGGTCACCGAGGCCAAGTTAGCTTCTTCCCCCAGAAAAGCGTCTGCCGCAAGCGTCACACCTGCTGCCGGGAAGAAATCCTCGACCACTTCCGCTGCGCGAGCGGAGCCGGTCAGGGCGGCGAAAGCTGTACCACCACCGGCCGCAAAACGGCCGGGTGTCAGAAGCGCAAGGGAAGCGCCTGCCGCGCAGGACGATGCGGTAGAGCGTGAGACTCCAGTATCCACGGTTCAACCGGCTGTTGTCCAACAGCCGCGAGTCGAGACTACAGCCGGTACGACGAACTCCATGACGAAAAAGCTGAACGAAACACCCGTCGATGACGACGCAACCCAAAGCGAAGAAACCCCTGCTGCCGTTCCCGGCAAGGTGGAAAAGGTCAAGGCTCGCGATCGTCGTGCAAAGGAAAAAGCACTGCTGAAGGACGCGTTTGCGTCGTCGCAGCCGGGCACCGTCGAGGAACTCGAAGAGCGCCGCGCCAAACTGCGCGCGTTGATCAAGCTCGGCAAGGAGCGCGGCTTCCTCACGTACGCGGAAATCAACGACCACCTCCCGGACAACTTCACCGAGACCGAGGCGATCGAAGGCATCATCAGCACGTTCAACGACATGGGCGTGGCTGTGTACGAGCAGGCGCCGGATGCTGAAACGCTGCTGCTGAACGACAACGCACCCGCTGCTTCGTCAGACGACGAAGTGGAAGAGGAAGCGGAAGTCGCGCTCTCCACCGTCGACTCCGAATTCGGCCGCACAACGGACCCGGTCCGCATGTACATGCGTGAAATGGGTACGGTCGAACTGCTGACGCGTGAAGGCGAAATCGAAATCGCCAAGCGGATCGAAGACGGCCTCAAGCACATGGTGATGGCGATCTCCGCGTGCCCGACCACGATCGCCGACATTCTGGCGATGGCCGAGCGCGTCGCGAACGAGGAAATCCGCATCGACGAACTGGTCGACGGCCTGATCGACGCCAACGCGGAAGATGCAGACGGCTTCTCGGCGCAGGAAGCGGAAGCGATCGAAAGCGAAGACGAGGAAGCCGAGGAAGAGGAATCGGACGACGAGGAAGAAGACGACGGCGCGGCGCAAGCCACGGCCAACGCAGCGCAGATGGAAGCGCTCAAGCGTGCGTCCCTCGAGAAGTTCGCCATGATCAGCGAATGGTTCGACAAGATGCGTCGTGCGTTCGAGAAGGAAGGCTACAAGTCCAAGTCGTATCTGAAGGCGCAGGAAACGATCCAGAACGAGCTGATGACGATCCGCTTTACCGCGCGTACCGTTGAGCGTCTGTGCGACACGTTGCGTGCGCAAGTGGACGAAGTGCGTCAGGTCGAGCGTCAGATTCTGCATACGGTGGTCGATAAGTGCGGCATGCCGCGTGCGGAATTTATCGCGCGTTTCCCGGGCAGCGAAACGGATCTCGAATGGGCTGACAAGATCGTCGGTGAAGGTCACGCGTATAGCGCGATCCTCACGCGTAACATTCCGGCCATTCGCGAACAGCAGCAACGTCTGCTGGACCTGCAGGCGCGCGTCGTACTGCCGTTGAAGGACCTGAAGGAAACCAACCGCCAGATGGCGGCGGGCGAACTGAAAGCGCGTCAGGCAAAGCGTGAAATGACCGAGGCGAACTTGCGTCTCGTGATCTCGATCGCGAAGAAGTACACGAACCGTGGTTTGCAGTTTCTCGACCTGATTCAGGAAGGCAACATCGGCCTGATGAAGGCGGTGGACAAGTTCGAATATCGTCGCGGCTACAAGTTCTCCACGTATGCAACATGGTGGATCCGTCAGGCCATTACGCGTTCGATTGCTGACCAGGCGCGTACGATCCGGATTCCGGTTCACATGATCGAAACGATCAACAAGATGAACCGCATCTCGCGTCAGATCTTGCAGGAAACCGGTCTCGAGCCGGATCCGGCAACGCTGGCCGAGAAGATGGAAATGCCGGAAGACAAGATCCGCAAGATCATGAAGATCGCGAAGGAGCCGATCTCGATGGAAACGCCGATCGGTGACGACGACGATTCGCATCTGGGCGACTTTATCGAAGATACGAACACGGTTGCGCCGGCCGACGCCGCTCTGCATGCCAGCATGCGCGACGTCGTGAAGGACGTGCTCGACTCGCTGACGCCGCGCGAAGCCAAGGTGCTGCGCATGCGTTTCGGTATCGAAATGAGCACCGATCACACGCTCGAAGAAGTCGGCAAGCAGTTCGACGTGACGCGTGAGCGGATCCGTCAGATCGAAGCAAAGGCGCTGCGCAAACTGCGTCACCCGAGCCGTTCGGACAAGCTGAAGTCGTTCCTCGAAGGGAATTGATCGAAGTAGGCGGTCGTGCGAAATGATGTAGCGGTTTGAAGGGGTCTTCCGGTTGTTTCGCTTGGGCGAAGCGGTTGCGAAGGCCCCTTTTTCGTGTAGTATGTCGGCCAATCAACGAATTGGCCCGGCCTTCATGACCGGGTCTTTTTCTTGGGCCGGACGCCGTGCTGGTTGCAGGCAGCGGACTCATAATCCGCCTCCGAAAGGACACCGTCGGTTCGACTCCGACCCGGCCCACCATAGATGTAAAGAAGGGTTCCGAGTTTTCGGAACCCTTTTTGTTTTGTGGTGAGAGTCCAATATCAGATGCGGCAATATGCCGCTTATTAAGCGTCGCGTGTTCCCGCGCAATATCACGCTTCACTTTCGAGAAGAGATCGGCGAACCTGGCGCCAGCGTGCGCCGACTCTTAAGGCCTAACCGGTTCCACTGCGGGCCATATGGACCGGCGACCGGGAGGTAAGGAAAACTCCGTGTAAAAAAGTGCACGGCTGTGCCGTTAAATGAATACGGAAGGCTGTTCGATGTATGTCGTCCGCTTTCAGCACGGGCTCTTGTCACACGACGGCTGGCGCCGCGCAGTTCACCTCCGGGCAATGCCCGTGCTGAAGGCTTCACCTCGCCTGACTCCACTTCGCCACGCCGCTCGACAATTCGCGACCCGCTTTAATCACAGCTAATGCAGATACCCGTTCCTCGGAGTATTCGGTGTTAAATCGCCGACTGCATTAAATCAATTAAGTTCCCGCTTTTCCAAAATAAATTTACACCGCATCGATTTAGGCCTATCGCAATTGCCTGATTTCCGAGCAATCAGATGTCTCTCATTTTTCAAACGTTCCGACCCGATTACGTCACGCATATTAAATGCTGTTGCATTCACACAACTTTAATATTGAGATGTTGCGGATAACTTTTGTCCAGAGCAGGCGTACATTCATCCACATTTTGCGATAAGCGTATGAAAGATAAAGACTTAATGCATATCTCGATTTGATTGTTGCGGATTCTGAAAAATCCTGTTGCGTAAATTGCGGGCGTCGCTACTAGGGTCTCCACCTACACTCACGCTTCGTTTCAAGGGTGCCCAGCTGATCCGAAACGGGTCGGCGAACAGGGCGGCAGCGAATGATGCATGCGCTGCTGAGGCAGGTCCCGCTCCCCGCGTAAATTTATCGAACTGGAGTCCCACGCATGAAAAAGAGTCTCATCGTCGTTGCGGTTGCCGCATCGTTTGCTTCCGTCGCTCACGCACAAAGCAGCGTGACCCTGTATGGTCTGCTGGACGCAGGCTTGACGTACACCAGCAACGTCAACCACAACGCAAAGTGGGCAGCAGGTAGCGGCGGCATCAACCAAAGCATGTTCGGTCTGCGTGGTTCGGAAGATCTGGGCGGCGGTCTGAAGGCAATCTTCACGTTGGAAAGCGGCTTCAATATCAACAACGGCAAGTTCGCTAACAACAACGGCATGTTCAACCGTCAAGCGTTTGTCGGTCTGTCGAGCGCGCAATTCGGTACGGTCACGCTGGGTCGTCAATACGACGCGGCACAAGACTACCTGGCACCGCTGACCGCAACGGGCAGCTGGGGCGGCACGTACTTCGCGCACCCGTTCAACAACGACAACCTGAACACGAACGGCGGCTTCGCAGTCAACAACTCGATCAAGTACTCGAGCGCTAACTACGCTGGCTTCACGTTCGGCGGCACGTACGGCTTCTCGAACCAGGCTGGCGCATTCGCAAACAACCGCGAATACAGCGTGGGTGCTGCATACCAGTGGCAAGGCCTGCACCTGGGCGCTGCTTACGCACAGCAGAACAACCCGGGCGCAAGGAACGCAGCAGGCACGGCAAGCAACGGCGGAGCTTCGGACGGTTCGATCCTGGGCCTCACCGGTAACTTCCGTCAGCGTGAATTCGGCGCAGCAGGTTCGTACTCGTTCGGCCCGGCTACCGTCGGTCTGGCATGGACGCAATCGCGTATCGACAACGTCGCTGGCGCACAACAATCGCTGCGCGCCAACAACTACGAAGTCAACGGCAAGTACAACGTGACCCCGGCTCTGGGCCTGGGCGTTGCTTACACGTTCACCGACGGCAAGGGCTACGGCGTTGCTGCAAACGGTGGTTCGGAGTCGGTTCGCTACCACCAGATCGGCCTGCAAGCTGACTACTCGCTGTCGCGTCGTACGGACGTCTACGCACAAGCCGTGTACCAGCACGCAATGGGCGACGGCGGTGTTGCTTCGATCTACAGCGGCGACGTGACGCAACTGCCGTCGTCGTCGAAGAACCAGACGGCCGCTACGGTCGGTCTGCGTCACCGCTTCTAAGCTTCAGCAGAAGAAGCTAGTTGTTGCAGAAAAGGTGCCGTTCGCGGCACCTTTTTTTATGGGCGCGCCACTTTGGTGGTCGGCACCCGGCGTGAATGCCGGATGCCGTGGTGCGCCATTCAAGGGCGGGACGCGCAGGCTTGCTACGCGCCGGGCGCGCCGATGATAGGCCACCACCTCCGCCGCGCCATTAATCCATTGGCGCAATAACGTATGGCGATTTCTAACAATTGTGCACACGAGTCTGACAATAATTGACTTTCGCGACAGCGCGCTTGGGGTAGTCTGAAACGATTGAGTTATAGACATTTTTCGCGGCGACGCTAGCACGTGTGCTGCAGGTGCGCGTTCTTACTGCATGGATACTCCCGCTTCAAACCCGCTGGCTCGTTCGCCAGCCATTCAGGATCTCACCGACGAGCAATGGCATCTCATCGTGCCGCTCCTGCCTGAAATGAAAGATCACGGACCTCGGCGTGGCCGTCCCAGCATCGACATCCGTTGCGTGGTGAACAGCGTGCTGTGGGTGCTGCACACTGGCAAGCCATGGCACGCAATGCCCGACCGCTATGCGCCTTATCAGACCGCGCATCGCTATTATTTGCGCTGGAAGAATTCAGGGGTGCTGGCCAATATCGCCTTTGCCTTGTTCGATACCGATGCCATGCTGACGCGGCCTATCACTCGCAGGGGCTATCCGCGCCCAGCGTAGCAGGCTCAGAACCGTTTCGGAATAACAAGCAGAAAGGCCGTCATCCGGTTACCGGATGACGGCCTTTTCAATCGCATGCTTTGGCCTGCTGCATGAAGGTGCTGATCGAAGGCACCGCTCAATCACGCATGCTGTTCGACCTTGAACACTGCAACCGCATTTCGCAGACGTTCGGTCTGCTCGTCGAGTGAACCGGCTGCAGCCGCTGCCTGTTCGACTAGCGCAGCATTGCGCTGCGTCACATCGTCCATCTGGCGGATCGCGAGATTGACTTCGCCGATACCCGAACTCTGTTCTTTCGAGGCCGCCGAGATCTCGTTCATGATCGCCGTCACGCGGCGCACGGCGTCGACCACCTCGCTGATCGTGCTGCCGGCTTTGCCTGCCAGCGTCGAGCCTTCGCCGACCTGCGCGACGGACTGATGGATCAGCACCTTGATCTCTTTGGCTGCCGTCGCGCTGCGCTGCGCGAGATTGCGCACTTCGCCCGCAACGACCGCGAAGCCGCGGCCTTCTTCACCGGCGCGCGCCGCTTCCACCGCTGCGTTCAGCGCGAGGATATTGGTCTGGAAGGCGATGCCTTCGATCACGCTGATGATCTCGCCGATCTTGCGCGAACTATCGGTGATGCCGGCCATTTTCTCGACCACGTCATTGACGACCTCGCCGCCACGCGCGGCAATGTTCGATGCATCCGCCGCGAGTTCTGACGCGGTCGCCGCATTGTCGGCGTTCTGCGTGACGGTCTTGGTGAGTTCGTCCATGCTGGCGGCAGTCTGCTGCAACGATGCGGCCTGTTCTTCGGTACGGCTCGACAGATCCAGGTTGCCCGCGGCGATCTCTTTCGAGGCGATCGTGATCGTTTCGGCGGACGTCTTGATCCGCGCGACGGTCGCAGCCAGTTGATTGCGCATCTCGCGCAGCGAGAACAACAGGCTCGACGCGTCGTCGCGCCGTAGGTCGATGTGAGTGGCGAGGTCGCCGCGCGCGATCTGCATGGCAATCGCCGCTGCCGTGGAAGGCTCTCCGCCGATCGAACGCGATACGTTGCGCACCACCCGCGAAGCCACGAACGACACCAGCACACCCAGCAGCACCAGCATGCCGGCCGAGCGCGCGAGGGTCGCGTAGAACTGCGCCTGGATGTCATCCATATAGGCGCCGGCGATAAAGTCCCAGTTCCACGGGCCGAAGCGCTTCACATAGCCGATCTTTTCGCTCGGCGCCGTCTCGCCGGGTTTCGGCCACCAGTAGCGCAGATAGCCTGCGCCGCTCGCCGAGCCGCCTGCCTGCGCGATGTCGTGATACAGCGCATTGCCTTTGGCGTCTCGGAAGCTGCTCATATCCTTGCCGTTCAGCTTCGGACTCATCGGATGAGCGACCATTACCGAATCGCTCCGCACGATCGTCACGTAGCCCGATGTGCCGTAGCGTTGCGCAGTGATGCGGGCGATGGCCTGCTGTTTGGCCTCATCGACCGGGAGCTTGCCCGCGTCGGCCTGCTTCGCGTAGTCCGCGACGAGCGACACCGCCATGTCGGTGACGTCGGCCAGATCCGCGCGCCGTGCGTCCATTTGAGCGTTTCGTGCATCGAACGCATTCACAACGGTCACGATCAGAAGCGCCGCCCAGCAAAGCAGTATCGGCACCCACAATTTCTGTTTTAGTGTCAGACGGTTCATTATCGGTTTCGACAATACGTTGAACTCGGAATAGGGAGGGGCTGCAATCTGCGTTGCATAGCCGGCATAACGGCTATTGCTGTGGATTCTTTATTCCGGCGTCCGAAATTGCCGCCTGAAACGTGAATTTCCGGCCCGAGGCGACCGATGAAATACGGGAAACGTCGAGGAAAATCGGGGAAAAAGGAGCCAAAACCCGTAGAAAATCGCGGGAAACCGCGGCGAGCTGCAAGAGGCAGCCGGGCGCACGCGCTTACCCTAGATCTGTTCTTGACCAAACGCGCACAGGCGTTCGAGGTCCAGCACGTCGATCTGGTTGTACGAGAGGCGCAAAATCTGCAGCCTTTCGAGGTTTTGCAGTGCCTGGTTGATCCGTTGCCGCGACACGCCTGCCAGCAGGCCGACTTCTTCCTGCGAAATGGCCAGCGTGCGACCGGTATCGGGGTAGAGGTCCGGATTGAACAGTTGCGCGAGCGACTGGGCGACGCGCGCGTCGACATCCAGCAGACGGCTATTCTGGATCGACGCGATGAATTCGCCCATGCGGTTGTTCAACTGCCGGATCACAAAACCGGTGAACGGTAGGCTCGATTCGAGCAGCGCATGGAACGTCTCCGACGGCACGAACATCACGAGCGAAGGCTGAATGGCGGCCACGTCGTATTTGCGCAATTCGCGCTTGATCACGCTGCCTTCGCCGAACCAGCCGCCGGGTGGCACGCCGGAGAGCGTGCAACTGCGTCCCGAGGCGTTGTAGATGGCGAGTTTGATGAGGCCGGAATGGACGCCGATCCAGTAGTCTGACGGCTCCTGGCGGCGCGCGATCCAAGCTCCCCCTTCCAGCCGCTCCGCGTGCGCGCTGGCAAGCACGATGGCTTGGTGCTCGGCGGCGAGCGCCCTGAACCATGCGCAGGTGCCGAAAAGCCGCGGCAGATCGGCGCGCGGGACCCGTTCAGGCCGGTGCGGGTGGGAGTCTGCGACGACGGTAAACGGTGCGTCTTCCATAAGCGGCGAGCGGGGTGTAGGCGGGTGAAGTCGGTTGAATAGAACCAGGGCGCGTCACTCTGTCATTTGAATGACAGACAGTTCACCATGACAATTGCTAGGCTAGCTCATCAATCAGAAAAATCGACGGCGCGGCCAGCGCCTCAGGAGACAAAGCGATGACACACATGTTCGAAGAAGGCCTCCAGCGGCGCGAGGCCAATTATGTCCCGCTGACGCCCATCGATTTCATCGTACGCGCAGCGGAAGTCTACGGTGAGCGGCTGGCGGTCGTCCATGGGGAGATTCGCCGTAACTGGCGCGAAACCTACGAGCGCGCGCGGCGTCTGGCCAGCGCGCTGCAGCAGGCCGGTATAGAACGCGGCGACACGGTTGCCGCTTTGCTGCCGAATATTCCTCCGATGATAGAAGCGCATTTCGGCGTGCCGATGGCCGGCGCCGTGCTCAATACGCTGAATACGCGGCTCGACGTATCGTCGCTGCTGTTCATGTTGCGTCATGGCGAGGCGAAGGCCTTGATCGTCGATACGGAGTACAGCGAATTGGCGCACCGCGCCGCGCTGGAATTCCCGGAGTTGCGCGTGATCAGCGTGGCCGATGCGATGCCCGCCGACGCCAGCAAGTTTATCCGCGCAACCGACTACGAAGCCTTCCTGCAAACCGGCGACCCCGAGTTCGCCTGGACCTTGCCCGCCGACGAGTGGGACGCTATGGCGTTGAACTACACCTCGGGCACGACGGGCGACCCTAAAGGCGTGGTCTACCACCATCGCGGCGCGTATCTGAATGCGCTCAGCAATATCCTCGAATGGGATATGCCCAAGCATGCGGTCTACCTTTGGACCTTGCCGCTCTTTCACTGCAACGGCTGGTGTTTCCCATGGACCGTTGCCGCGCGTGCCGGCGTCAACGTCTGTCTACGCAAATTCGACGCGAAGACGGTGTTTGACCTGATCCGCCGCGAAGGCATCACGCATTATTGCGGCGCACCGATCGTGCAAAGCGCGCTCGCGAATGCGCCCGCCGAATGGCGTGAGGGCATCACGCATCGCGTGTCGACGATGGTGGCGGGCGCGGCCCCCGCACCGGCGGTGATCGCGAAGATGAAGGAGATCGGCTTCGATCTGACGCATGTGTATGGACTCACCGAAACCTACGGCCCGGCCGCGGTCTGCGCAAAACAGGAAGAATGGGACACGCTCGACGACAACGCGCGCGCCGAAATGAACGCGCGGCAAGGTGTGCGTTATCACTTGCAGGCGGCCGTTACGGTACTCGATCCGGACACGCTCGCGCCCGTGCCTGACGACGGCGAAACGCTCGGCGAGATCATGTTCCGCGGCAATATCTGCATGAAGGGGTACCTGAAGAACGAGCGCGCCACGGAAGCGACCTTCCGCGGCGGCTGGTTCCATACCGGGGATCTCGGCGTGCGGATGCCTGACGGCTACATCCGTATCCGTGATCGCAGCAAGGACATCATCATTTCGGGCGGCGAGAACATCTCGAGCATCGAGGTCGAAGACACGCTGTACCGTCACCCTGCGGTGTCGGTTGCCGCCGTGGTGGCGATGGCCGATCCGAAGTGGGGTGAGGTACCCTGCGCGTTCGTCGAACTCAAGGAGGGCGCTCAGGTGAGCGCAGAAGAGATCATCGCGCACTGCCGGCTATTTCTTGCGGGATACAAGCTGCCAAAGGCGGTGCGTTTCGGCGAATTGCCGAAGACGTCGACGGGAAAAATTCAGAAGTTCGAACTGCGCGCGCGGATCAAGGCGGAACAAACCGAATAGATCGCGCGCGAGGGTCTAGCGCACCGAATGGCGCGCTATGGGTGCTGAGCGATGCAAGCGCGGGATTCCGCGCGCATCAGTTTCGACAAGCGCTTAACCGCGCGTGTCGACCCAACGTCGTGCCCAGCGTGCCGAGTGCTGCAGTGCCTGTTCTTCGTTCGGGAAGTAATCGAGCGAATAGAACTGGTAGCGCCCTTCGGTACGCGCGCTGTTAGCGCGTTCGAGCAACAGGTTGGATGAGAAGCTACCGTCGGGCAAACGATGTGCCGAGGGTTTGACGGCATAGCCGTTGTAATGATGAATATGTTTGTTTTGCATTTTATATTTTAATAATGTTCGAGTGCGCGCCTGCCGTGCGAGCCGTTATACGGGTCACGCGGACGAGCCGATTCAAGCCATTGCGAGCCGAATCCAAACGCAGTCGGAAAGCTAAAAAGGGCGTTAAAGCCAGAGGGGAGAATGAGGTGCAACGAGGCGTTTGGCGCTTAGGCTAGCTGAACAATATATGCAGCTAAAAGCGATCGCGCCAACTGTGGGAGACAACGCTCCGCGAGGATGTCGCTGCAGCCCGATGTCCGTTGCCGGACACCGAGCCCTTCAAACTTACATCGGCTTGATGTTAGCCGCTTGCAGACCCTTCGGGCCTTGCTTCGTTTCGAAGCTCACCTTCTGATTTTCAGCCAGCGTCTTGAAGCCGTCGCCGCTGATTTCGGAGAAGTGCGCGAACAGGTCGTCGCCGCCCTTGTCCGGGGTGATGAAGCCAAAGCCTTTGCTGTCGTTGAACCACTTAACGGTACCGGTATCCATGAAGAATCCTTGAGGAAAAAATAGAAAAATTTGCTCTGTTGAGGAGCGCGTGAAGGGTCAAGGAGGGAGAGGACAACGAATACCGCTGAGGAGCGAGACATTGATGAACAGCAATCGAACTTCTTGAACTTCGGATGCCACAGTAACCGCCGGGCCATGTCAGCGTCAACACTTATCTTGTAACTGTTTTGTTATGGGCATCGTTTGTGCATGAGGGGCGTGTGGTCATGTGACCCTCGTTGCTTACTTGCCGTGTCGCGCGGCACGGCAAGTCACTCCAACTGGGTTTCGGTTTCAGATGCCCACTTTATGCGCTGTCAGGATCAGGCGTAATCCGAGCGCGGCAACTGCGCTTGCGGCGACGCGATCGATCCAGGCCTTCCACTGCAGATAGATTTCGCGCGGACGTTTGCTCGAAAAGCACAAGGCGACCACGGTGTACCAGCCGGCTTCAATGGCGAAGATCGCAGGGGGCAATGCAAAGTAGCACCACAGCGGCGGATGTTGCGGAAGCAAGGCCGCGAAGATACTGCCGTAGTAGACCGCTGTCTTCGGATTGCTGAGTTGTGTGCTCAAACCGATCCAGAAGGATTTGCGCACGTTGGTAGCGGCGGCTTGCGCCGCGTCGAACGCGAGCGGTTTGGCCGCACCGCGCCAGATCTTCGACGCAAGGTAGATCAGATAAAGGCCGCCGGCCACTTTCAAGCCGACGTACAGCCATTCCACTGTCGCCAGCAAGGTGTACAGGCCGAGCAAGGCGATACCGCTAAAGAACACGCCGCCGATGCCCATGCCGGCCGCCGTTGCAAGGCCGTCGCCGCGCGAGAGTCCGATTGCATTGCGTGCAACGATAACGAAGCTCGGTCCTGGGCTCATTGCACCGAGCAGCAGTGCGGCCAGGATTGTGACGATGGCGGTCGAGGCGGGCATTTTTGTGTGTCTCCTACAGGCGGCGATGCGGATCAGTGAACATAGCATGGGAGGGCGAGGTTTTGTTTTCGGTCAGCGCCAATAGAACCAATAAAGAACCAATAAGAATCGAAAAAGCCGGTAACGAACGCCAACCGAATGACAAAGAAAGCCCATCACCGCACGCAGCCAATCAGTTGCTGCAAGCAGCGGAAATTGGATGCTAGAATGCCCTCCCATACGCTAAAGCAGCCTTGGAGCACCAAGGCCGATCGGGCGCGATTCGAGCCGTTTGCCGACGAATTCCCCTAAATCCAGGATTTATTGGGCATGATTCCCGATGCGAGTTGTCGCGCATCAGGCGCGGCGTCGTGAGTTCGATTCGCACTCAACCCATCTGATTCACGCATAGGCTTCGCGTTGTTTAGCGAAGCCTTTGTTTTTCCAACGCGAGCACTATCAGCCGCGAAACCGGTACGTTATGAAAGAGCGAGAAGAACAACGGCTGTTCGACCTCGACGGGAATGCGCGTGAGCGCCTGATCGTGTGGATCCGCCGACGCATGGACGAATACGGCATTACGATTGAAGCGCTTGCTGATGCAATCGAGGCCGACAAAGCCGCAGTGCGGGCCGTGATGTATCGCGACGCCTACGGAAATACGTGGGACGGTCATGGCGAAAAGCCGGATTGGCTTGCGCGTGCAATCTACGCTGGACAGAACATCGACCATTTCCGCTGTTGAGCGGGGCCTCAGTTTCTTCTGCTAATCGTTTTCCTGCGTGGCTGCGCGATATCGCGTTGTGCCAATTGATTCGGCATCCAAAAAAAAGCCCGCGCGGGGCGGGCTTAACCTACTCGGAGTTTCGCGATCCAGTCGCTAGACGGATCATCTCCAGTGTATGTGAAAGCTTTATGAAAGTATAGAAAATCCGCGTTACAGATCGAAAAACACGGTTTCCTTGTCGCCCTGCATATAGATATCGAACCGGTACACATTGGCCGTGTTCGGCTCGCGGCGCGCGATCAGCGTGCCACGCCTGTCCGCCGGAACCGCTGCCAGCACGGCATCCCGTTCGTTAGCCTCGGCTTCGTCCTCGAAATAGATGCGCGTGAAGGTGTGCAGCAGCATGCCGCGCATCGTCACGATCACATTCAGATGCGGCGCTTCGTCCGGGTTTGCGCGGCCGGGTTTCACCGTTTCAACGACAAAGCGCTGGAGCGGATCGGTGCCCGTACCGACGCGGGCGAAGCCGCGGAAACCGGTCTTCAGGATTTCCTCGCGTGATTCCGGGTAGTGGCCTTGCGCGTCTACCTGCGACACTTCCAGCATCGCATCGCCGATCACCTTGCCGTCGCCGTCGAACACCTGGCCGACGATCGTGATGTGCTCGCCGGCCGCTTCGCGGTCGGCCAGAACCGGCGTAAACAGGCTCTTGAAGGCGAAGTCGTATTGCTGAGGGCACAGACCGTAGGCGAAGTACGGTCCAACCGTTTGCGAAGGCGTTTGTTTGAGGGTCGTCATGGCTTAGCGCTCCATCGGAGTTTCGTTGCGGCCGCGCAGCACGATGTCGAAGTCGTAGCCGAGCGCATAGGCCTCTTGCGTCGTATCGAGCGAGAAGCCTGCAATCAGGCGGTCGCGTGCGTGCTCGGGCGTGCCCTGGAAAATCGGGTCGAAGGCCAGCAGCGGGTCGCCGGGGAAATACATCTGCGTGACGAGGCGCGAGCCGAAATGGTCGCCGAACAGCGAGAAGTGAATGTGATTCGGACGCCACGCGTTCGGGTGATTGCCCCAAGGGTAAGCGCCTGGTTTGATCGTCAGAAAGCGATAGCGGCCTTCGTTGTCGGTGATGCAGCGGCCGGCACCGAGGAAGTTCGGGTCGAGCGGCGCGTCGTGCTGATCGTTCTTGTGCACATAGCGGCCGGCAGCATTGGCTTGCCAGATCTCAACCAGCGTATTGCGCACCGGGCGGCCGCCTTCGTCGAGCACGCGGCCCGTCACGATGATGCGCTCGCCGAGCGGCTCGCCGTTGCGCACCGCATTGCGCGTCAGATCGTGATCGAGCGCGCCGAGGTCTTCGGTGCCGTAGACCGGTACACGCTGGTCGCGCAGTTTTTCCTTCAGCGGAATCAGCGGACGCGTCGGGCCGCGTTTGACCGAAGAACCGTAGCCGGGATAGACGTAGGCGGGGTGGGACGCGAAGTCGCGCGCGGTGAGAAAGGACTCGTCCATCAGTGTCTCCTTCGGGGAATTGTGGGATACAGCGTATGGAGCGACTTTATCTAACCTGAGAGGTTATGCAAAATGACGTTTTCGCCCATTTCGTATAACCTACCGTTATGCAACGCAGCCTCGCGGACAGCCGCGTCAAATTCCGTCATCTCCAGTGCTTCCTGGCCGTCGCCCAGTTCGGCGGCGTGCAGCGGGCGGCCGAAAGCCTGTCCATTACGCAGCCCGCGGTCTCCAAGACGGTTGCCGAACTGGAGGCGATTCTCGGCGTGAAGCTCTTCGAGCGCGGCCGCCACGGCGCCGTGCCGACCCGCGAGGGGCAGCTCTTCATGCCGCATGCGAGCGCCTGTGTCAGTGCGTTGCGACAGGGTGTGGACTTGCTGGCGCGCGCGGAAGGCGCGGCGGCCGCCACGCTGGAAATCGGCATTCTGCCGACCGTCGCGGCTGCGCTGGTGCCGCCGGTGCTGAAGCGGTTCGCCGCGCTTTGGCCGCGCGTGATCGTGCGCCTTGCCACCGGCGCCAACCCCGAATTGCTCGAGCGTTTAAAGGCCGGCACGATCGAATTCGCGATCGGGCGTCTGGCGGACCCGGAACGGATGGTTGGGCTCAGTTTCGAGCAGCTTTTCAGCGAGCCGTTGATTGCCGTGGTCCGCGCCGGGCATCCGTTGGCGCTGGGGGCCGGCTTGCCGGCCACGTCGCTGGAGGATTTTCCGGTGGTGCTGCCGCCGTTCGGCACGCTGATCCGGCAATCGGCTGAAAGCCTGTTGAGCGCGTGGGGCGTGCCGCCGTTGTCGGGGTTTGTCGAAGTGCTGTCGGTGTCGACGGGGCGTGCGTTGACGCTGGAGAATGACGCGGTGTGGTTCGTGCCACTGAGCGCCGTCGAATATGAACTGGTGCACGGTATGTTGGTGCGTTTGCCCTTGCCGTTCGCGGGCACCGGCGAGCCTGTGGGGCTGATCCGGCGCTCGGACACGCAGCCGTCTCCTGTGGGACGGGCGTTTATCGATGCCGTGCGCGAGGTTGCGCAGCAGCGCATGGCGGCGGCCGCTGGCAAGCCTGCGGTTAAACGTGCGTCCAAACGCAGTCGCGGCGGCATGTCCAAGACCTGACGCACGTCGCCAAGCGAAGCTGGAGATGCGGGAGTCACGGGAAATGCAGGAGGCGCAGTAGACGCCCGCTGCGGCCCAATTCTCCCCGCGTGAACCATCCAGTACAAAATGAAGGTTGCGAACGCCCTGCTACCCGGTGTACAAACACGGTGCAAAAGCCGTCACGGGCCGCATTGCTGCGGCACACCGCGCATACGGTGTCACACTTCAGGTGAATGACGGCGTGCACCGAACAGCAGAAACATCACGAACACGCGCAACAGCGTACGAAAGACTGCACAAGGAGATTGCCATGCCCAGCGACTTGCCCACTCCAGACGCCGCGCTGCGCGCCGTGTCGGCGCCTGAGCACAATCCGCTCGGCACCGCCGGCCTCGAATTCGTGGAGTTCGCCTCGCGCGAGCCGAAGGCGCTCGGCGAGACGTTCACGAAACTCGGCTTCAAGGCGATTGCGCGCCATATCAGCAAGGACGTCACGCTGTATCGCCAGGGCGAGATGCATTTCCTGATCAACGCGGAGCCGGATTCGTTTGCCGAGCGCTACGCCGAGGAATACGGCGCCGGCATCTGCGCGATCGGCATTCGCGTGGCCAACGCGCAGCGCGCCTTCGACCGCGCGATCGAACTCGGTGCATGGGCGTTCGAAGGCGAACGCCTCGGTGCGGGCGAGTTGCTGATTCCGGCGATCCAGGGCATTGGCGATTCGCACATCTATTTCGTCGACCGGTGGCGCGGCCGTGGCGGCCAGCGCGGCGGCCTCGGCGACATCTCGATCTTCGACATCGACTTCCGTCCGATCGAGATCGATACCGCGCACGCCGATCTGAGTCACGCGGGCACCGGCCTGGTTGCGGTCGATCATCTGACGCAAACGGTCGGTGAGGGCCGGATGCAGGAATGGCTCGACTTTTATCGCGACCTGCTTAACTTCCGTGAGATTCACGAACTGCACGCGAACTGGCATGTGTCCGCGGAATCGCGCGTGATGGTGTCGCCATGCGGCGCGATCCGCGTGCCTTTGTATGAAGAAGGCACGCGCCGTACGAATCTGATGCACGACTATCTGCCGGATCATCCGGGCGAAGGCGTGCAGCACATCGCGCTCGCCACCGACGATATCTTTGCGTGCGTCGAGCAACTCCTCGCGAACGGCGTCGAATTCGTCGAGCCACCGCCGCGCTATTACGAGCAACTGGACGCGCGCCTGCCAGGTCATGGGCTCGATGTCGAGCGGCTCAAGCGCACGCATGTTCTGGTGGACGGCGAGATCGGCGCCGACGGCGTACCGCTGCTGTTCTTTCAGACCTTTGTGCGACGCGGCGCCGGCGAGATCTTCTTTGAGATCGTGCAACGGCAGGGTCACCACGGTTTCGGCGAAGGCAATTTGAGCGCGTTGGCGCAGGCACGCGAGCAAACCGGCGCTTAACGCTTAACGCTTAGCGCTTGCCGTTTGCCACTCGGCGCCTGCCGCTGAATCAGTCAGTATCGGGATTGCCGCCCAGCCCAGGATTCACGGCGCTGTATGCCGCCGCTTCCCGCAACAGCCACTCGCGAAAGCTCGTGAGCGGCTTACCGTGGCTCAACTCCGTCGGATAGACGAGGTAATACGCCGAGTCGGCGACGGCGGGTGCGTCGAGCGGCATCACGAGTCCGAGCTGTTCGAGCTGTGCGTCGACGAAAAAGCGCGGCACCAGCGCGATGCCGAGACCGGCCGCGGCGGCGCTGATCAGCATCGTGTGGAGTTCGTACCGGACCCCTTGCATCGTCCGGTTATCGTCGACGCCGAGGTTGGCGAACCATGACGCCCAGCCGTCAGGCCGGGTGGTGGAATGCAGTAGCGGGTAGTCCAGCAGTTCTGCCGCAGTTTCCACGGGCCGGGCCAGCAGACTCGCCGCACACACCGGCACGACTTCCTCGCTAAACAGAAAATCCGCCGACGTGCCTGGCCATGTCGGCTTGCCGTAGTGAATCGCGGCTTCGAAATGCGTATCGGCGAACGGGAAGGTGCCGGTGCGCACGCCCATATTGACCCGCACGTCCGGATACTGCGCGTTGAATGCCGCCAGCCGCGGAATCAGCCATTGCGATGCGAAAGTCGGCAGCACCGCCAGTTCCAGATAACCACCGCCGCTGCCATGCGCAATGATCGACAGCGTGTCGCGGTCCAGTTGTTCCAGCGAGCGCCGCACCTGCGCGCTATAGACCTTGCCTGCCTTGGTCAGCACCACGCGCTGTTTGACGCGCACGAAGAGCCGCACGCCGAGATTGCTCTCCAGCGTATTGATCTGCCGGGACACCGCGCTTTCGGTGAGGAACAGCTCGCGCGCCGCATGCGTGAAGCTCTCGTGCCGCGCGGCGGCTTCGAAAGCGAGCAGCGCGCCCATGTTGGGGATCTTGAACTTTCGCACGTTGATTCCAAAAACGCATCAAGTGGCGATTTTATCTCGCTTTACGGCAGTGCTGCGAATTTGAATAATCTTGCATCCAACGATGCCGTGCTTGCGCCTTGAAGCCATGCCGGCAGGCCATCTTCAAACACACGAACGCGTGCTCACCGCGCTCCGCCCGGAACCGATATGCGAAACATCAAGAATGCGAATGTCGAACAACTGCTGCTGAAACTGCTCGGCGCAGAGAAAACCGCGAGGCTGTTCGCCACCCTGAACCATCCGCAGATTCTTAACGAATGGGAGGGCGGCACCGTTACGCGCGCCGAACTGGCGCAGGCGATGAACATGGCGCTGTTCGAAGACCTGCTGGCGCGCTCGGCGAATGGCCGCCAGTACACCGAGGAGGCGATCGCCGCTGGTGGCAGTGTCTACTTCGATCATGGTGCATTGCGCACGGTGCGCTGGGCGGCGAGCGGCGCGTTGCCGCCGGGCGAAGCGGCTTTCGCGCGCATCCTGCGTCCGCTCGGCTTCAGCATCAACGGCCGTTATCCACTCGATCGCCTTGGCATGACCGGCCGCGCCTGGGCGCACGATGACGCCCCCGATGAGATCGCGCAGTTCTTCGTCAGCGAATTGCATCCCGAGCGTTTCTCGGCAGAGTTTCAGCAGGCGGTGACGAACGTGATCGGCGCCTCGCGCGATCCGTTGACGCCGCAAGCCGCCGGCCAGTTGTGGGAGCTCGAACGCGACGGCGTGTTGCCGCTCGAGGCGGCTCACGCGTTGCTGCCGGTGATCGTCGGCGCCTTCGCCCGTCAGCATGAGACGCCACGCGAAGCCGATTACGAAGTATTGTTGAAGGAGTCGGCAGAAATGGCGTGGATCGCGACCGAAGGCAATGCGTTCAATCACGCTACCGATCGCGTCGCGGACGTGTTCAAGCTCTCCGACGACGAAAAGGCGAAGGGTCGTCCGATGAAGCCGGAAGTCGAGCGTTCGCGTTCGGGCCGTGTGTTTCAGACCGCATACCGTGCGGACATCGTGCGGCGCGAATTCCGTGCGGCCGATGGCAGCATCGTGACGCGCGAGGTGCCGGGTTCGTTCTACGAGTTCATCACGCGCAAGCGGACCTTCGATCAGGACGCGCGTCGCTGGGAAACGGACCTGCGTTTCGACGCGGGCAACGCGCAGGGCATCTTCAAGATGACCGCGAGCCAGGCGGCTTAATTTGTAAGCGCAGGGTGATAGCGCGAGCGTCGGACACGAGACATGAGAGGCGGAGTGGGAACGTCATTGGATGAAGAGCAGGGCGCGGGCATGAGTGCTTCGTTGAGCGACGCGGCTCATGGCCCGTCAAAAGCGCCGCGCGTTGCCAAGCCCTTTCAAGGGACCGCTGCTGTTATGCAGGCGCTCGAAGCTGACCTCCGCCGCAACGTACGCGGCGAAGTGCGCTTCGATCAGGGCTCGAAAGCGCTCTATGCGGCGGATGCGTCGAACTATCGGCAAGTCCCGCTCGCCGTGGTGGTGCCATCGGACGTCGACGATCTGCTCGAAACGCTCGCTGCGTGCCGCCGCAATGACGTGCCCTTTCTCCCGCGCGGCGGTGGCACCTCGCAGAACGGCCAATGTGTGAATGTCGCGGTGGTGGCCGACGCGAGCAAGTATGTGAACCGCGTCGTGTCGGTCGATCCTGTAGCGGGCGTGGCGATCGTCGAACCGGGTGTGGTCTGCGACACCTTGCGCGATGCCGCCGAAGAACACGGCCTCACGTTCGCACCCGATCCCGCGACTCACAGTCGCTGCACGCTCGGCGGCATGATCGCCAACAACTCGTGCGGCGCGCATTCGGTAATGGCCGGCAAAACGGTGGAGAACGTCGAGGCGCTGGAAATCGCAACCTTCGATGGCGCCCGTTTCTGGGTCGGCCCCACTCCGGACGGCGAACTCGAACGCATCATCGCCGCAGGCGGCCGCCAGGGCGAAATCTACGCCGCACTCAAGCAACTGCGCGACACCTACGCCGTTCAGATTCGCGCGAAATTCCCGCAGATCAAGCGGCGCGTGTCGGGCTTCAACCTCGATCAACTGCTGCCGGAAAACGGCTTCAATGTCGCACGTGCGTTGGTCGGCACCGAGGGCACCTGTGCCGTGACCTTGCAGGCGAAAGTTCGGCTCGTAAAGAGCCCGGCGAAACGCGTGATCGTCGTGGTCGGTTTCACCGATATCTACACCGCCGCGGACGCCGTGCCGCATTTCATGCGCTGCGGGCCGATCGCGATCGAAGGGCTCGACCGTGCGATCGTTCGCGGCTTGCAGGCGCGCGGGTTGAAGAAGGATGAGATCGCCTTGTTGCCGGCAGGTGATGCCTGGGTCGTGCTCGAATTCGGTGCTGATACGCAAGACGACGCCGTGCATCAGGCGCAAACCGCTGAGGCATATTTCTCGTCGGGCGCAGCAGGACCGAACGTGTCCGCGATGCTTGTCGAAGATCGTGCTCTGCAGGCGAAGGTGTGGTCGATCCGCGAGACGGGCGCGTCGGCGGTGGCCTTGTCGGTGGATGCAGGCACGCCCGATCCAGTGGTCGGCTGGGAGGATGCAGCGGTCGATCCAATGCGTCTCGGCGATTATCTGCGTGCGTTTCAGGCGCTGGTGGATCGCTATGGCTACGAGACGAGTCTATACGGTCATTTCGGCGACGGCTGCGTCCACGCGCGTATTACCTTCGATCTGCGCAGCGTGGAAGGCGTCGCGACGTGGCGCAAGTTTCTGCGCGAGGCCGCGGAACTGGTGGTCGAATTCGGTGGCTCGCTCTCGGGCGAACACGGCGACGGCCAGGCCAAGGCCGAATTCCTGCCGATCATGTACGGCCCCGAACTGATGCAGGCGATGGAGCAATTCAAAGCGATCTGGGACCCGGCCAATCGATTGAATCCCGGCAAGGTCGTGCATGCGTATCGCGCCGACGAAAACCTGCGCATGGGTCCGGCCTACAAGCCCGTGACACTGCAAACGAAGCTCACCTTCGCGAGCCAGGAAGGCGACGGTTTTCAGCGTGAGATCGAACGATGCATCGGCATGGGCAAGTGCCGCTCGCTAGAAGGCGGCACGATGTGCCCGAGCTTTCGCGCGACACGTGAAGAGAAATACTCGACACGTGGCCGCGCGCATCTGTTCTGGGAAATGCTGCAAGGCGACGTGATCGCCGATGGCTGGCAAAGCCGTGAAGTGAAAGAGGCGCTTGATACCTGCCTCGCGTGCAAGGGCTGCAAATCCGATTGCCCGACGCATACGGATATGGCGTCGTACAAAGCGGAGTTTCTTTCGCATTACTACGAGACGAATCGCCGGCCGCGTCAGGCGTTGTTTATGGGGCGGATTGGCGAATGGGCGCCGTGGGCGGCGCGCTTCCCGCGGTTGACGAATTTTATGACGTCGGCGCCGGGGTTGGCTGCGGTTGGGAAGTGGGTCGCCGGTGTCGCGCAAGCACGTGAGTTGCCAATGTTTGCTACGCGGACGTATCGGCAGATTGCTCGGCGTTCGCCTCAGACGGAGCTTGATGCTCGCTCTCCTGGTGAGGTGAAGAAAGTCATCCTGTGGGTCGATACGTTCAACGATCACTTCACGCCAGAGATCGCGCAGGCCGCGGCCGATGTGCTGACGCAAATGGGGTGGCACGTCGTGCTGCCGAAGAACCGGTTGTGTTGCGGGCGTCCGCTGTATGACTTCGGTTTACTCGACCGTGCGCGCGAGTTGCTGACCACCATTCTCGATGACCTCGGAGAGGACATCGCCGCGGGTGTGCCGGTGGTCGGGCTCGAACCGGGTTGCCTGTCGGTGTTCAAGGATGAACTGCTGAAGCAGTTCCCCGATCATGCTTTAGCGACGCAACTATCGGCGCAGACGTTTCTATTTTCCGATTTCGTCGCGCGTCAGCCGTTCGATTGGCCGACGCTCGCAGCGGACGTGATCGTGCACGGACATTGTCATCAGAAGGCGCTGTTCGGTATGCAAGGCGATACCGCGCTCCTGAACAAGCTTGGCGTGAAGTGGAAATTGCTCGATACGGGATGCTGTGGCATGGCGGGATCGTTCGGCTTTAACGACGAGCATCACGTGCTTTCGGAGAAGATCGGCGAAGACACGCTGTTTCCAGCGGTGCGTGCTGCTGCGGCGGCAAACGCGGAAACGATCGTGCTGACTAACGGCTTCAGTTGCCGGGAGCAGATCGAACAGGGGACCGGGCAACACGCGATGCATATCGCGCAACTAGCGCAGCGGGCGTTGGCGGCGCGCCGTTAAGGGGCCGTAGCGCCGTCGTTATTTTTTCGCCGGCTCTGAGGTAGCCGACGTCTGCGGGATGTCGGCGCTGGTTGCCATCCACAACACCTCGGCGTCTTCGTCGCTAGTGGACACTGCTGCGTGGCCGGTACGGCTGTCGAAGTAAAGGCTGTCGCCCGCATTCAGATGCGTCGGCGCGTACAACTCGGAATAGAGACACACACTGCCGCTGATCACGTACAGGAATTCTTCGCCCTCGTGACGGCCCCAGTCATCGAAGGCATCCAGCGTGTGCGCCGAAATGCGGATGCGAAACGGCAACATCGCTTTGTGCGCCAGATCCGTGGCGAGCAACTCCATCTGATAGCCGCGGTAGGCGTGACGCTGGCCTTCGTTTTTGCGGGTCAACGCGCGGCGGCCGCTGGCGCTGACTTTGGGCGTCGAGCCGAAGAGCTCGCCGATTTCAATCTTCAGACCGAGAACGATTTTCTGCAGGACGTCGAAAGTCGGGGACATCAGACCGTTTTCGACTTTGGAGAGGGTCGAGCGGGAGACGCCGCAGAGGCGGCTCGCGGTTTCGAGCGTCAAGTCCTGCGCCTGGCGGGCGGCGCGGACGCGGCGGCCGAGGTCGGTTGTCGATGGGTCGGCGGGTTTGGTGAGGTGGGTGTCCATGGGGCTGGCTTAAATGCTCGCCTTGCGCGGCGTTCGATGTTTCCGATAATAACATTTGGGAAGGGAGGGTCTGGGTAGCGTCCGGCTCGTGCGACGACCGAGCAACTTTTCCCATCGGAAACGCTGCGTGTCGAGATTGATGCGGTGACACGCGATTCCATTACCTAGAATCAGGTTACGCGCAGAACGCTTTCGAGCAACTCGATTGCAGTAGCGTTCGCTGTCGAGCCTGCGCGTCTGAATCCCAACTCGTACTATTCGTAAGGGGAATCGTCATGGCGACTTATGTGGTTCTTGCACAGTTTACTGATCAGGGTATTCGCGCCGTCAAAAACAGCGCACAGCGGGCCGGTCAAGCGGCTGAGATGGCCAAGAGTTTTGGCTGTGAAATGAAAGAGATCTACTGGACGATGGGCCAATATGACATTGTCACGATCGTGGAAGCACCGGATGAGCAAAGCTTCATGTCATTCGGCCTGGCGCTCGGCGCCGCAGGCAATGTCCGCACGCAAACGCTCCGTGCATTAAAGAAAGACGAATTCAGCGCTCTTCTCGGCAAACTCCCATAAAACAGGCCGACACCCGGCTTGCTAACCGCTTCTTTCCGCGATTCTTTTTTGCTACGCCAGCAAGCGTCATGATGCGCCGCGGCGAGACGCGACGCATCGCAACGAACCGATCAGCGGTTCACGAGCTTGGCGGAATAGGTCAGCGCAAGCGCGCAGCCGACGATCATGCATGCCGCAAAGCCGAACAGACCCGCGCTTTGCGAATGGAACGTATCGCGCAGCCAGCCGATGAAATACGTGCTGCCGAAGCCGCCGAGGTTCGCGATCGAACAGGCGAAGGCGATACCCGCCGCCGCGGCGGGGCCCTTCAGGAAGGTCGAAGGCAGCGACCACACGACGGGCATCGCAGCGGCCGCGCCCGCGTTGATCAGCGAGAACAGAATGACCGTCGCGACTGTGCCGTGGTGACCCGAACCGGCGATAACCAGCGCAACCGCCGCCACGAGGAACGGGACCACGATATGCCAGCGGCGTTCGCGCATCCGGTCGGAACTGGCGCCGCAGTAAAGCGTGCTCAGCACGGCTAACGCATTCGGAATCGCCATCAGCCAACCGATGTGATACGGATCTGCTACACCGGTGTCGCGCAGGATCGACGGCAGCCAGAAGCTCGTCGCGTACAGCCCAAGCAGCACGCACAGATCGATGAGGCCGAGCGCCCACACCTTGAAGTCGACGAAGGCGCCGCTTAGCGAATGACTCTTGTTGCCGGACGGCTCCGCGTCGAGATTCGCACGCAGCGTTTTCTTCTCCGCGGCGCTGAGCCAGCGGGCGGATTCGATGTTATTCGGCAGCCACGCGAGGATCGCAATGCCGAGCGCAATCGACGGCAGCGCTTCGAGCAGGAACAGCCATTGCCAGCCGCCCAGGCCGTGCGCGCCGTTGAAGAACGCCATGATCCAGCCGGAAATGGGGCTGCCGATCATGCTCGACAGCGGCAAGCCGACCATGAACAGCGCCACCATGCGAGCACGGCGTGCATCGGGATACCACTGCGTCAGATAGAGCAGCACGCCCGGCAGAAATCCGGCTTCGGCGACGCCGAGCAGGAAGCGCACGATATAGAACTGCATCGGCGTGGTGACGAACAGCGTCGCGCCCGACAGCAGACCCCAGGTAATCATGATGCGCGCGATCCACAAGCGCGCACCGACCCGCTGCAGAATCAGATTGCTCGGTACTTCGAAGAGGATATAGCCGGCGAAGAACAGACCCGCGCCGAGGCCGTAGACGGTATCGCTGAACTTGAGCGCGTCGAGCATCTGCAGCTTAGCGAGACCGATGTTGATTCGGTCGAGATACGCCGCGAAATAACACAGACAGAAGAACGTGATGAGACGGATCGTAACCTTGCGATAGAGCTCGCTGTTGTCGGTGCTGCTCGTGTCGAGCACGGCACTGCCCTGATAAACATTCGCCATGACTGCCACTCCCGGAAGGTGGTGCGAAAAAAGGTGGATATCGTGCGACAGAGATCACTCGCACTTCGCTTGCAGATGTCTGTGTATCACGCTAAAAACGTAGCGTATACGCTCCAAAATACGGTGTGGAAAAATACCCATCAAAGCCCATAAATTTTCCTCATTGAGTTGCGTGATTCCTCGTAGAAATGCCTGTAATTCGTGCTTTCATGCGAGCGTGTACGTACCTCTTGCACAGCGGAAGTGCATGAAAAATGTAAAGCGTGTTAGCTACAAATCAGCTGCACGACGCGGCAGCTTGATCAAGGTCGTATTGAGGGTCCGGTTAGAGGGTGTACACTCTTTCTCTTTCGTCTTCAGGCCGCCCGGCCTTGTACCCCTATGGCGCCGCGCAAGGATTCCTACGACTTTCACGATCAGATCGGCCACTTGTTGCGTCGTGCGTATCAACGGCATGTCGCGATTTTCCAGGAAGCGATTCCCGATTCCGATCTGACCGCCGCGCAGTTCGTCGCACTGTGTGCGGTCAAAGAACAGCAACCGTGCTCGCTGAACGACATCGTCAAAGCGACTGCGATCGATCAGGCAACGATCCGCGGCGTCGTCGAGCGCCTGAAGGCGCGCGCGCTGATCGAGGTGGGCGCCGACCCGAACGACGGACGCAAGCTCGTTGTGCGTCCCACCGCGGCGGGCCTCGCATTGATCGAGCGCACTGTGCCGTTCGCCCAGGAGGTCACGGAGCGCACTTACGGCGCGCTGAATGCGGGCGAGCGCGTCGCCATGCTGTTTCTGCTGCGCAAAATGATGGAGTCGGACGCGGACGCCGAGTAGGCGAGTCCCGCCGCGATCGTCTTGCGTGGCTCCTAAGTATTCGCCGCATGCGCCGGTTCAGCCGCCAGCAGCTTGCCGGCGGCGCGCAAACCCTCGCGCACGGTCTCTTGCGTGAACGGCGGCGCGAGCAGGCGCACGCCAGTCGCGTCGTAGATCGCATTCGCGAGCGCGGCGGGTCCAGGCACGGAGGCCGATTCGCCGGCGCCCAGCGGCGGTTCGCCTTGGCGCGGCATCAGCACGATATCGACGGCCGGCAACTCCGGAAAAGTCAGGATCGGGTAGCTGCCCCATTCGCGGCTCGCCACCTTGCCGTCGACGAATCGCACGCGCTCCTTGAGCGAGCGGCTCAGGACCTGGATTACGTTGCCGTGAATCTGATGACGCACGCCGTCGGGGTTGATCATCGTGCCGGTGTCCTGGCCGACCGTGATGCGCTCGACCCGCACCTGCCCGGTCACGCGATCCACCACGAGTTCCACCGCCCACGCCGACCATGCCGCGCCAAAGCCTGGAAAGCGGCTGTGCACGTAGCGCGCGTAAGCGATGCCATGTCCGCGCGCATAGCGCTCGTCAGCCGCTTCAATGCCGCGCTTGCGATGCTTCCACCCGGCACGTGCGGCAACCGCTTCGAGCAGTTCGGCAGCGCGTGTGTCCTTCAGATGGCGCAAACGAAATTCCAGTGGGTCGCTGCCGGTTAGCGCGGCCATTTCATCGGCGAACGAATCGTGCGCGAACGAGTTGGGCAGCGCCGACACACCGCGAAACCATGACGAACGCACGAGAGGGGCGAGATCGTCGCATGCGAAACGACGGTGCGGGCTTTCGTACGGCGAGACGGCGGTGCGGTCGCCCATTTCGAAGACGCGCGCTTGTGGGGCGACGGCGCCTGTCAGCAGCGACGCGAGCAGCGGCGCATCGTTCGACGGATAGCGCGTCGCGAAGTCGTAGCCGAGCAGACGGCCGTCGTCGCTCACCGTGCCGGTGACGTCCACCACCTGGCCACAGCCTTTCGGCTCCCACGTGTGTTCGTCGGCACGCGAGAGCTGCACGCGCACCGGCGCACCGACCGCGCGCGAGAGCAGCAGCGCGTCACCACAGACGTCGTCCGCACAATTGCGTCCGTAGCAGCCCGCCGCTTCCATGCGGACGACGTCGACGTCGGCTTCGTCGCGTTGCAAGAGGGTCGCGAGGTCGCAGCGTAGCGAGACCGGGTTCTGCGTGCCCGACCAGACGGTGATGCGTCCCTTGCCGGGCTCCCGGTAGTCGGCCACCGAACACGATGGACCGATCGAGCCATGCATCTGATAAGGCCATACGTAGGTGCGTGACAGCGTGGTCGCGCCGGGCAGACCGCGCACGGATTCGACGTCGCCTTCTTCCAGCAGAGGCCGTCGTTTTGCCGGCGCAGCGGAGATCGCAGCGCCTGGATCATCCAGGGAATCGAGCGGCGGCAGTGGCTTCCATTTGACGCGCAACTCGCGTGCGGCACGAATCGCCTGTTCTTCGCGCTCGGCCACGACGCCCACGAAATCGCCGATCACGACCACGTCTCGTACACCCGCAATATGAGCGACGGATTCGCGTTCAACCCGCTCGAGAGATGTGCCGACAAAAGCGCCGCTATCGATGCCGCTATAAGGCGGACGTACCACCCGTCCATGCAGCATGCCGGGCACGCGCATGTCATGCACAAAGGTCAACGCGCCGGTCGCCTTCGCCGGCAGATCGATGCGCGGCGATGAACGCCCGACGAGCCGGTACGTCGATGGATCCTTGACGGGCGTGCCGATGTCGAGTTCAAGCGTAATGCTGCGGCCAGCGATCAGTTCGGCAAACGTCACGCGTGCGCCGTCCGGGTTGGCCGCGCAGAAAATCTGGGCGTCATCGGTGGCAAGCTGCTCGATGGCGACGCCGAGGTGCTGCGCGGCGAGTTCGAAGAGTGCGCCGCGCGCCTGCGCCGCCGCACAACGCAGCGGTACCGCCGAAATCTGGATTGTCGCACTGGCGATCGTGGGACCCTGATTCGGCGTGGCGGCGGTGTCGCCGAGCAGCACCGTGACGCGCTTCGCCGGCACGTCGAGTTCTTCCGCGACGATCTGGCCGAGCGATGTGCGTATGCCCGTGCCGAGATCGACGTGACCGTTGAACGCGAGGATCCGTCCGTCATCGAGTATCGCGACGAAGACTTCGGGTACGTCCGGCACGTAGGTCGAGAGGCTGCCGGGCTGTCCGGCGGCGGGCCTGACGGGCGCAGCCGGCCGGCGGATCACGGCAAGGCGGCCGACACTTGCCAGAAGTTCGGAGCGGTTCACGGGCAGGGTCCCAAGGTGTGTACCACGCTCATGCGTCAACGCACGCGCTGCTCGATCGCGACCAGCGCGTCCGCGAGCGGCATCACCGCGGCATACTTCTGCTGCATGTCGAACAGGTTCGCGTCGTGCGGGCCGATTGCCCGATCGCCGACACAGTCGGACAGCACCAGCGGCCGGAACCCATACGACATCGCATCGACAACGCTGGCCCGCACACAACCACTCGTTACCGCGCCGGCCACGAGCAGCGTCTGCACGGCGCGCTGCGTGAGCCATGGCGCGAGTTGCGTGCCGAAGAACGCGGACGGCACGGTCTTGCGCACCACCAGCTCTCCTTGCGCGGGTGTCAGTTCCGGCACGATCGCGCTATTGGGATGGTCTTCGGTGAGCGTCGCCATGCCCGGCACCTTCAGCGAGAACACGTTGTCGTCGCTGCCGTCCTCCGCGTAGACGACGCGGCTGTGCGCGACTGGCCAACCCGCGGCGCGTGCGTGTGCGAGCGCCTTCACCGTACGTGCAATCGCTGGCGCGATATTGCCGCCGCCGAATGTAGACGGATCAGCAAAGCCGACCACGAAGTCGACAATCAACAGGCCGATGTTGCCGTGCACGGGCAGCGGTGTGCCGAACCCTTGCTGCTGATACACATGGGCTTCGGCGTGTGTTTGGGGAGCATTCATCGCATCAGGTCTCAGCGTGTCGGTTCGATTACGCGGCCGTCGCGCACGACGACATCGTCGTCGAGCAGCACGGTGCAGTGGCGCAGCGGAATATCGATGTGGCAGGTTGTCGTGCGGCTGCCGCCGCCTTCGTTGTTCGGGCCGAGCGAGAAGAGGAAATTCCCCTCGAACGCGCGCGCATCCATACCGATGGTCGCTTCACGATCGTAGAGACCGAGCGTCGACCAGCGCGCACGCGGCTGCAGCCCCCAGCCGATATGCGAGATCGCATAGCCTTCAGGATCATTGAAGGTTTCCATGTAGTCGCGCAGTAACGCGGCATCGACACCCCCTTCGATCTTTGTCGCATAGCCGCGTTCAACAGTCAGCACGATCGGCTCGCTCACATAGCGCTTCTGCGGCAGCAGGATGTCGCCGCGATCGATCACGATCGTGCCGCGCGCGGTGCGATCGTTGGGATAGGTCAGAGCGAAGCCGCTCGGCCAGTGATCCCAGCGGCCGGGTTCGTCGACGAAGCCGTATTCGGCGGTGGGTCCGAACTCGCCAAGCGGGCACACGAGCGACGTGCCTGCCGGGGACGTCACGCGCATTTCCCGTGCGGCGGAAATGCGCTTCGCGGCGCCGAGCACCCGTGTGCGGTCGGCCTGGGTCGGCACCATGCGCGCGAGCACCTCGGGGGGCTCGACGGCCAGCAGGATTTTCGTGCCGGACTTCAGGATGTCGTGCTGCTCGGGGGAGAACAGCAGGGTCATCAGATCGAGCACGAGATCACTCGCTTTCAGCGCGGCGATCGCGGGGCCGTTGCCGGTGAGCGGCGTGGTGCCCAGATAGGCAAGCGAATCGCGGCTGAACGCTTTCTCGCCGTTCACCGGCGGCAGATCGAGCCGATTGACGATCGCGCCCATCGATTGCGTCGCGATGAGCGCGCACGACAAGGTCTGCGGATGCGTGGCCGGGCTCGTCAGAATCGTGACGCTCTGGCCGGGTTCGAGGCGGGACAGCGTGAGGACTTCCTTCCACGCTTCGATCAATTGGTAGTCGCTGACTGGCATCGACGGTTCCTTTTTACGGTCGGTAGGCGAGCGGCGCGCCGAGGAAGTCGCTGAAGGCGGCATAGAAGCCGGCAGCGTTGTCCCACGGAATCATGTGGCCAGCGTTGGGCACGCGTACGTGCAGCATCGCCGGTGTGGCGCGCTGCAGTTCGGCGACGTCCTCGTCGCGCACCACGTCGCCGTTCTGCGCAGTCATCAGCAGCGAGGGCACGGTAAGACGGGCGGCGTCCGCGTGGAAATCGTCGGTGTGGAAGCCTTCATAGGAGGCGAGGATCGCGCGCTCGTCGCAGGTATGCAGCCATTCGGCGCGCAGCTGGCGTTCGGCTTCCGTCCAGGTCGGGCAGAACGCGCGCATGCCTTCGGCGTCGGTGCCGCTTCGTGCGAGGGCCATCGAATCGACGTACCAGGGCAGCTTGCCCGGATAGTCACGGCGGCCGGGCCCGGAAACCGGCGGATCGATCAGCGCCACCGATGCGAGTCCGCGCGGCGCATGCAGCGCCGCGCGCGCCGCGATGCGCGCGCCCATGGAATGGCCGACCAGGCTGAATTCACGCAGACCGAGCACCGCGACGAACGCGGCCACGTCGGCGGCTTGCGCGTCGAGGCTGTAGTCGAGGGTCGGCGATGCCGACGACAGGCCGCGGCCGCGCACATCGAGTACGTAGGTGTCGTGCGTGCGGCCCAGCACTTCGCCGACGAAGCCCCACGTGATCGCCGGACTGGTGATGCCTGGAATCAGCACGATAGCGGGGCGTTTCGCGCGTGAACCGTCGGCGCCGCCGTAGCGCAGATAGTGCTGACGGATGCCGTTGGCCGCGACGTTCGCGCCGTACAGGAAGGTAGTCATGGTCGGTCCTCTTGCGGCGGCGGTCAGTAAGCGCCCGACAGCAGGGCACCTGCGCCCGGTACGATCGGTTCGAGATCGAGCTCGCGCAGCATCGCGTAGGTGGTGGCGATCGCGGCCGTAATTACCGGCTTGCCTGTCATGGCCTCGACCTTGGCGACCGCCGGCAGCGACGGCATCTGTACACAGGCGGACAGCACGATTGCATCGGCCTGCTCGAAAGGCATGCTTTTGACGATGTCGGGCAAGCGTGCGGGATCGTGACGGCCCACGTCCAGGTTGTCGGGGATTTCGAGCGCGCGATAGTCGATGACTTCATAACCTTCGTGGCGGATGTAGTCGACCACGAGCTCGGTCAAGGGCTTCATGTACGGCGCCACGACGATGACGCGTTTGGCACCGATCACACGCAGTGCATCGACGAGCGCACCGGCGCTCGTCAGGACAGGCGCCTGCCCGCCGTTTTCCGCCGTGCGCTGCGTCAGGCGCGCCTGCGATACGCGGTGATAACCGTGACCCATGGCCATGATCGCGACGAGGCAGGCATAGCCGAGCACGTCGACGCGCGCGTCGGACAACTCGAGGGCGCAGCGGTCCGACTCGGCGTCCATTGCCGCCAGCTCTTCCTTGACGACCTTCTTCATGCGCATCCGGCTCGAATGGAAGGTGAAGCGCTGCGGGCGGATCGTCTCGCGCAGTCGCAGCATGGCCGGAATCTCCGTTTCCATCGTGGTGTTCGAGCTCGGCACGATCTGGCCGATCCGGTATGTCCTGGTCATTGTGATGCTCTCCGGTCAATGTGAGTGATGCCCGGCGCCTTGCGACGGCGAAGGGCGTCGTGCGTTGAGGCAAAGTCTAGTGTGTACGTTATAAAAATTCAACAGAATAAAAATGCCCCAGATGAGCGGCAGGAGAAATTAAAGCGTGACTGCACGTATATAGGCGACAAATTCGGCGATCAAGTGCACGAAAAATTTTTGTTGTCGAAAGAATTTCTAATGTGTACGCTACATTTAATCGAACTCAACCGGACCGTCGAAGCATGTCGCTGGGCGGGCGCACGAACAGGAGAACATCATGAGAAAAACCCGTATCGCCGTTATCGGCGCAGGCCTCGGTGGCACGGCGGCTGCCGCGTTGTTGCAACGCAGCGGTTATGACGTCAGGCTCTACGAGCAGGCTCAGGCGTTTTCACGTCTGGGTGCGGGTATTCACCTGGGGCCGAATGTGATGAAGATCATGCGTCGCATCGGCTGCGAAGACGCTCTGAACCTGATGGGCTCGCATCCCGACTTCTGGTACAGCCGTGACTGGAAAACAGCCGAAGCGATTTCGCAGATTCCGCTCGGCGATCACGCGCTCAAGTCCTACGGCGCGAGCTATCTGACGGTCCATCGTGGCGACTTTCATGCGCTGATGACTGAGGCGGTCGCGCCCGGCACGATCGTCTTCGGCAAATGCCTGAAGGCTGTCGAGGACACCGGTAGCGACGTGCGCATGACCTTCGCGGACGGTTCGGTCGAGACGGCCGACATCGTGATCGGCGCGGACGGCGTCAACTCGAAGATTCGCGATCATCTGCTGGGCTCGGAGCCGCCGCGTTATACGGGCTATGTTGCGCATCGCGCGGTCTTCCCCGCGTCGCTGCTCGGCCACAAGCCGTATGACATGTGCGTGAAGTGGTGGTCGGAAGACCGTCACATGATGGTCTACTACGTGACCGAGGCGCGCGACGAGTACTACTACGTCACGGGCGTGCCGCAGGCCGAGTGGCCCGCGGGGGTGTCGGTGATGGAAAGCAGCCGTGAAGAAATGCGCGAGGCGTTCGCAGGTTTTCATCCGGACGTGCAGAATCTGATCGACGTGTCGCCGTCCATTACGAAATGGCCGTTGCTCGAACGCGATCCGCTGCCGTTGTGGAGCCGTGGCCGTCTGGTGCTGCTCGGCGACGCATGTCATCCGATGAAGCCGCACATGGCGCAGGGCGCGGCGATGGCGATCGAAGACGCAGCCATGTTGACGCGCTGCCTCGACGAAGTGGGCGCAACCGATTACGCGGGTGCCTTCGCGCTGTACGAAGCGAATCGTGCGACGCGCGCCTCCAAGGTCCAACTGGTCTCCCACAACAACACGTGGCTGCGTACGAATGAAGACCCGTCGTGGGTCTTTGGCTACGACGTGTTCAACGTACCGCTCGTGTCGCCGGCCGCCGAGGTTGCTTCGGCCTGAGTGTGAGTGGCAAGCATGCAATCCGGAAGCACGCGGCGCCGGCGCCATAGCACGCCGCGTGCTTCCGCTGTAACGTCGTCCCTTTTCATTTGTGAACAGGCTCAGATATGGCGCATTCGAGTCCGCCCGCCGGTCCGCTGACGCTCACCGTCAACGGCGTTCGCCGCACCGTTCAAGGCGCCACGCCGGATACGCCGCTGCTGTATATCCTGCGCAACGACTTCGAACTGAACGGGCCGAAGTACGGATGCGGCCTCGGGCAGTGTGGCGCGTGCACGGTGATCGTCGACGATCAGCCGACGCGTTCGTGCGTCGTGCCCGCGAGCATTGCGATCGGGCGCGAAGTCACGACGCTGGAAGGACTAGGGACGGTCGACGCGCTGCACCCGGTGCAGCGCGCATTCATCGACGAACAGGCGGCGCAGTGCGGTTACTGCCTGAACGGCATGATCATGAGCGCGAAGGCGTTGCTCGACCGTAACCCGGAGCCTGACGACGACGCGATCCGCGACGCGCTGCGCTTCAATCTGTGCCGATGCGGCACGCACTTCGAGATCGTCAACGCGGTGCGTCGCGCTGCGCAATATCTGCGGCATGAAGGTGCGCATGAATCAGGACGGTGACGACATCGTAGCGGTGCGTGAGGATGAACGTGGGCTTGAGTCTGTGCGTGCGCAGTCTGTCGAGAACGAAAAGTCCGGCGCGGCGCTGTACCGGTCGGAACGGTATCAATGGCCCGTACCAACGCAAACGGGCGACGCAGCCGCAATGGCCTATGCGGACCTGATGGTCGAAACCGGCCACAAGCACGACGGCACGATGACAACGTGGCAATACCGTGCGCGGCTGGAACACAAAGAGGCTTCAGCGTGCGATGACGACGTCGAGTCTGATGCGCCTTTGCTGGTGTACCGGCACGCTCAGACGTCTGTGGCGGTCGAAGCTTCTGCGGCCCGGACAATTCCTGTTCAGGCGCATGCGTTTGCCCGCGAATCGTTCATCGACGAACTCGCCCATGCGTTGCAACGCGATCCCGTCGCGTTGCGCCTGCAGCACCTCGACGCGCAGCGTGACGGCGGCGCGCGCGAAACGATCCGCATGGTGACCGAGCGTGCCGCGTGGGGCGGGGCGCTTGCGGCTCAGGTTGAGCCGGCGTCGCCCTGGGTGCGCGGACGCGGCTTCGCGTTCGACGGCGAAGCGCTTGAACACAGCGCGCCGCTATCGTCGGATGAGAAAAGCAGTTTGCCTGTGCGCGTCACGGCGGGAACGCCGAATCCGAGTGCCGATAGCTGGACGGCGTGGGTCGTGGATGTCGACGTGAATCGTGAAACTGGTGATGTCGCGATCAGACGCGTGGTTGCGGGCCGTGGTTCGGGCGAACCGGGTGCCGCGCGCGTCTCGGGCTTGCCGTCATGGCAGGTGACCGATGCGATCGAGCGCTCCACCGGCGTGCGCTTTCTTGCCCGGTCGGCCCACGATGAAACCGGCTCTGCGAACGGCGATGCTGCGGTGTCGCATGAACTGAGCGTAACGGGGAGGGCGCTGAACGAGTCGACTGCCGGGACGGCGCGTACCTTGACGAGCGCGGAGGCCGACACGATAGAGCGTGCCGCCGCGCCCGCCGCGGCCGCGATTGCGAACGCCTTGTTCGACGCAACCGGCGTGCGTTTCCGTGCACCCCCGTTCGACGCGGAGCGCATTCGCCGCGCGTTGGCTGACGCACCTTCCGCTACGTTGGTCGTGGCGCCTGCGCAAATGCGTCGTCCGTCGCGTTGGCGGCGCTGGTTGGCCGGGGGCGGCGTCGGCGGCGTGATGGGCGGTTTGATCGGCCTCGCGTGCTCGGTCCTGCCGGGGCCGGCGCCGATCGCGCCGATTGCCTCAGTCGACACTTCGCTGTGGTCGCCGGCCACGCTCGAACGCGGTCGTCAGATCGCCGCCGCGGGAGATTGCGCGGTCTGCCACACCGCGCCGGGCGGCAAGACCAATGCCGGCGGTTTCGCGCTCGACACGCCGTTCGGCACCGTCTACTCGACCAATCTCACGCCCGATGCGCAGACTGGCATCGGAACCTGGTCGTACGAAGCGTTCGCGCGGGCGATGCGCGAAGGTGTTTCGCGCGACGGCTCGCATCTTTACCCGGCGTTTCCGTACATCGCGTTCGCCAGGATGAGCGAGTCCGACATGATGGCGCTCTACGCGTATCTGATGTCGCAAGCGCCGGTCAAAAACGCGCCACCGAAAACGAACTTGCCATTCCCGCTCAATCAAAGACGGCTGGTGGCCGGCTGGAATTGGCTGTTTCATGACACGCGTGCGTTCGTCCCTGACGAGACGCGCTCGGCGCAATGGAATCGCGGCAAGTATCTGGTCGACGGCGCGGGGCATTGCGGCGCGTGTCATACACCGCGCAATGCGATCGGCGCGGAGAAGGGCGGTTTTGCGTATCTGTCGGGCGGGAGTGCGGAAGGCTGGGACGCGCCGTCGCTGGTGGCTTCGCGTGCGTCGCCGGTGCCGTGGTCCGAGGCTGCGCTATTCGACTATTTGCGCACGGGCTTTTCTGCAGAACACGGTGTGGCGGCGGGACCGATGGCACCTGTCGTCGCCGGGCTCGCTACGCTGCCGGAATCCGACGTGCGCGCAATGGCTCACTACGTCGCGTCGTTGTCGCCACCCGTTGACGCGGAGGTGTCCGCCCGTGCCGCGGCCGCGCATGCGATTGCTACGGACGCGGGTTCGACGACGACACTTGGCTTCGAAAACGGCCGTCGCATTTTCGAAGCATCGTGCGCGGTGTGTCATGCGGAATCGGGCGGCGTCGGCCATTTCGGCGTGCGTCCGTTGATGGGGCTGAACACGAGCGTTGCACAGGCTTCACCGGACAATCTTCTGCATGTGTTGCAACACGGGATCGATCAGCCCGCAACGGAATCGCTGGGCTACATGCCCGGATTCGGAGATGTATTCGACGACAAGCAGATGGCCGAACTCGCGTCGTATATCCGCGCGCGCTACGCGCCAGGGCAGCCGGCCTGGCGTGATCTCGAATCGGCGTCGGCAAGATTGCGCGCGGGACACTAGCGCCGTCCGGGCAAATCCGGTCAACCGGCCTGATGAAACATATCGTAAATGGAGTCGACCAGCCAGGCGATTCCCGGGTCCGCCGAGAACTGGGCGTGACAATGGACCTGAATTTCAATGGGTGGCAACGAGAAAGGCAACGGGAGGATGCGGAAGGACTTGTTGCGGTTAAAGCGCTGCGCGATGCTTCTGGGGAAAATGACGGCGAGATCCGTGTTCTGAACGATCTCGGGCGCAACGACAAAATGAGGCAGACGCAGCACGATATCCCGGCGCAGGTTCAATTCCTCCAGCCATTGCTCGACCATCCGGTGTCCGGTTGCGTTTGTACTCGCATAGACGTAGCGCAAGCCTGCGAGGTCTTCCTTGGTTGGTTTCAGTTTGCGCAAGGGGTGCCCCGCTCGCACAACGCAAACGTGTTCGTCGAAGAATAGCGTCCTGCTCACGCAACCTGAATCCAGACCCGGAACGTAACCGAGCGCGAGATCGATTTCACCGCTGCGCATCGCGGCACTCACTGAGTCGACGGAGACATTGGCGATCTCGATCCGGATGCCGCGTGCAGTACGGTCGAGCATCGAGAGCAGCGGCGGCAGGAAAAAGTACTCCGACATATCCGACATCGACACGCGGAATACGCGCGTCGTCGTAGCGGGGTCGAATTTCGCGAGCTGCTGCACTGCCCCGTTGATGATTTCGAACGCCTGCGTGAGCGGTGCGTGCAAACGCAGTGCCGCATCCGTGGGCACCATGCCGCTGGGTGTGCGAACGAAGAGCGGATCGTCGAATAACCCACGCAGCCGACGGAGCGCGTGGCTAACGGCAGGTTGCGTGAGCCCGAGGCGTTCGCCCGCGGCGGTCAGGCTGCGTAGATCCGAAATGGCCAGAAACACGCGTAGCAGATTCAAATCCGTAATGCCAGAGTGCGACTTTGTCATGACGTTCGGATCGCGGCAGTGAAGGAGTCTGACGATCGCGTTGCGTCAGACTCTGGCTGTTAAAACGGACGCGCAACTTTCGATGCGACAGTATCCGGTTCGCAGAGCGGGACGTGACAGCGGCCGATCGGTTGGGGCCATCCGCGTCCGGCCTTACCTCCGCTGCAGGTTACCGTAAATGCTGTGCATAGGGAAATGCGAGGCCGGTCCGCTGTATGGCGGGAATGCGTCGAAATCCTGCTTCATTTGCGCACGTACCGGCGAGGCCAGCGCTGCGGCCAGCGCCGCGGAATCGTCGAAGACCACTTTGTTCCGCTGCATGGCGGTTGCTTGCGGAATATCTAAACCGGTCCGATAGTCGACCCGCGTATAGATTTCCAGCTCACGAATGTGGGGCAGCTGTGCCATGAGCGGGGGATGATGCTTCAGATAGTGCGTCAACCACGCATTGAAATTCTGGGCTTCTCCTTCATAGCCGACGAGATACGTGCATTTCTCAGACGGATCGTCAATGTCGGGGGCATTCGGCGTAGCAAATTTTCTCACCGCCATGAGTTGCTGCGCGAATGCAAGGCGGTCCTGGACGGCGTCGATCGCTTGCTCCACGATCGTATGTGTGGCACCGCCGCGTTGAAGCGCCGCTTCGGCAGGATTGAGATCGTCGAAATACCACTGCAGCACCCAGCGTGGCTTCAAAGCATGTTCGTTTGAATGAGGGTCGCCATTCGCCGACTCGACAGAGCGATGGATTACGAAGCGCCGCAGTCCTTCTACGTTCTGGGACACCGCCTGAATGAGCGATATATCGATGTCGCGCGGCTCCCGATGCATGTCATTGCGGTAGCCGATAAGAAACAGACAGACTTCCACGTTCACCTCGGAGCACTTGCTACGACGGATTGCGCCGTTGCTTCTGGCCGCACAAGGCGGTGGAACTGCCGACCAAAATAGATCAGTCCGTCGCCCTCCGATCTGGTCGAGATATGCCCGATTTCTACAAACATGACCGAATGCGATCCAACACTCTTGAGGTCGACTATCTCGCCTTCGAGACTTGCAATCGCATGCGAGAGGACCGGGGCCGACTGATGCCCGATCGTCCATGCATGACGTGCAAACCGCTCGTCCATCGAACAGGCTGTCATGCCCGCGAAATCACGCGCGACGTCCTGACATTCCGCAGCCAGCACATTGATGCACACGTTCCGGTTGTGATGCAGAACATCGTGTACGTAACTGGCCTGGTTGATACAAACGAGCATTGTCGGCGGCTCATCCGTCACGGAACAGACTGCGCTTGCGGTAATCCCGCAACGTCCGCTCGGGCCATCCGTGGTGATGATGTTGACGGCCGCGGGCAGGCACGCCATCGCATCGCGGAAACGCCGTTTGGTGTCGTCGATCGTCATGATTGTCCTGTCGCTTTCATGTGGCATGGCCCTCATCAGGGATACGGCGTTACCGGCGCGATGCCGGCAAACAGTGCGCCCGATGCGTCGTAGGTGCCTTCTCCAAGGAACGCGTGCTGCGTCACGACAATCGAGTCGCGCACCAATCGCTGCAGCCGATTCTCGCGGTAGATCGCGGCGATGCCTGCCAACTGATACGCCTGCATCACGACCTCGGCGCACACTTGTGCGGCGTGAGTCGCGCTGAGGCGCATCAGATTGGCTTGATGCTGTGTCGCAGGATCGCCGGCGATGATGGTTTGCCATGCCGACTCGGCGGACTCGTAGAAGAACGCACGAGCACTGCGCCAGTTGGCCTCCGCTTTCGCAAGACCGGAGCGGTAGTAACCGCGATCTGCAAGACGCGGGGCGCCGGTTGTGGTTTTAGTCGATCCGGACATGTCGGTCAGCAGATCGAGCGCTGCACGCGCGAGGCCGACGTTGACGGCCGCGTGCACTTGCGCCTGGTACGCAACGGCAGGATAGCGATAGAGCGGCTCGTCGATCAGCGCCTGGCCGCCGCGAACGAATGTCCATTGTGCGTCGACGAATTTGTCGCGAAGCCGCAGATCATGGCTGCCGGTGCCCTGCATACCGACGACGTTCCAGTTCTCGACGATTTCGACCTCGTGCGCCGGGAATACGGCGGTGAACGGTTTTCCTGCGCCAGTGTCGCCCGAATTGGCGGGCGTGCCGCCGATCCCTACGCCGATCCAGTCCGCGCCCTTGCAGCCGCTTGCAAATCGCCATTGTCCGCTGACCATGAAGCCACCCGGCACTTTGGCGGCTGGCTGCAATGGATAGAGTCCGCCGGCAAAAACCTGGTCGGGTCCTTTTGCATAAATGTGCTGTTGCGTTTCGATTGGGAGCGACGCGAGATAGGTATTCGCCGACCCAAACGCGGCGACCCAGGCGGTCGACCCGTCGGCGATCGCGATGCGCTCGAGTATGCGCAGAAATCGCGGCGGCGGCAGCGCGTCTCCACCGAAGCGGCGCGGCGTGCTTGCGCGAAAGATGCCCGCGCGTTTCATCTTCGCGATCACGTCGCGCGGAACATGCGACAACTGATCGAACTCGTCTCTTCGACGCTCTATTTCCTCGATCAGAACATCGAGGGTAAGAGGACCCGCGTACTCCGGATACAGGTCGGCTTGATCGATGACGCGAGGTTCATAGGCGTGCGTCGGAAGGCTGGCACTTTGAAGGCTTTGCATGATGGCAGGGTGTAGGAATTGAATAATCGATCCGTCTGGTGCGGCGGCGACTCAGCGCCTCCGCTTGACGATGTTAGGCGCTTTCTTTCGCCTGAAGTCTCAAAGCCTTCGGGAAAGTCTCGGGCGCAAGACAGGTCGCGAGCACGGTGATCAGTCCGAGAACAACGAGGTAAATGACGACTGGCGTGGCGCTACGGTAGTGAGCGAGCAGCGCGGTCGCGATCATCGGCGACAGACCGCCGCCGAGTACCGACGACATCTCGCGGCCAATGCCAAGACCCGAGAAACGTAGATGAACAGGCAACAATTCGCTGATGAAAGCAGGCTGAGCGCCTTCGAGGATACCCAGTGTCATGCTGTTGGCGAGGACGAGCGCCAGGATGACTTTCCACAGCACGCCCGAGCCGAGCAACACGAAGTAAGGGTAGGCGACCAGCACCATAGCGATTGCTCCGGCGAGATACACCGGCTTGCGGCCGATTTTGTCCGTCACGTGACCCATTACGAGCGAAACGGGGATCATCAACAGCATCGACACCGTCAATCCACCCAGAATCCAGCTCGATGGCAGGCCGACAAACCGGCCGTAGGCAATCGAAAAAGCGAAGAAGATGTACGACGCAGCGCCTTCGCCAAAGCGCAGGCCGAAAACGGTCAGCACCTGACGTGGACATTGGCGAAGCACTTCGATAATCGGCATGCGGCTGCCACGGTGCGTGGCCTTGACCTCGGCGAACTCGGCACTTTCGTCCACGGAGCGGCGCATCCACAGTCCGAGCGCGACTAACACGGCGCTGCACAGGAACGGCACGCGCCAGCCCCAACTCAGAAAGTCGGAAGACGACAGCGTCTGGACGAGCAGGAACGCAACGGTGGAGAGAACGAAGCCGAATGCTGCGCCGCAGGGACTCCATGCAGCGAGTGCACCGCGTTTCGATGCAGGCGCGTTTTCATGGATGAGCAGAATACTGCCGCTCCATTCCCCACCCGCAGCCAGACCCTGCACGATGCGCAGCAGGACCAGAAAAATGGGGGCCGCGATGCCGATTTGCTGATAAGTCGGCAAGAGACCCATGCAGACGGTCGCGCTGCCCATCATCAACAGCGTGAGCATCATGACCGTCTTGCGGCCGTACCGGTCCCCGATATGGCCGCAGAGCACGCCGCCAATCGGGCGGGCGATGAAGCCAACCGTAAAGCCGCCGAACGCCGCAATCGTCCCAGTCAGTGGATCGGTGCCGATGGGGAAGAACAGGTGGCCGAACACCAGCGCGGCGGCGGTTCCATAGAGAAAAAAGTCGTACCACTCGAGAATCTGGCCGAGCACTGCAGTCGTCACCGCGCGGCGAACCTTGCTGGTCGGACGCAGGTCGGATAGGGGAGCAAGCGTAGCTGTTGCGTCAGGATTCATGGCATTTCGCAGATCACAGTGTTGGAGATCCCGCCTCTCGACAACACAGATCGGCAGGTACGACGATGCGAACGGGGCAGGCATGTCCGCACAATATGGCCGAGGCAAAAGGCGGTCAAATTCAGGACAAAAATGAACGACATGAATGGCGTGCATGACGACGCATGCAGACAGATGAAGTCATCCGAAGCGCGGCACGCCACTTGGACCGATCGCGCTCAGGCATCTGATCGGCGTCTCAGTGCGGCAGCAGTTCGCGAGACCTACGCTTGCACGGCTACTCGACGTCGAGGAGAGCAGGCCGCAACTGCGCGTGGCGCTGGCCAGCACCGGATCGGTGCGCAGCGTGTTATTGGAAGTCCTCGCGCGTGACGGTTTGCCACCGCAAGAGGACGTGGCCGTCGCGGCGCACGCTCTATGACGAGATGGTTGCAGCAGACGTCGTGATGAAAACCGGCGTGTTCAAGCATGAACGCGGCTCGCGATTCTTCTGTGAAGTACCGGGCGGCGTCCTCGTCGAATTCAATACCCGTTCGGATGCCGACGAGAAGTATCGAGGCACCTTCGACCTCTAATATTCTGGGATTCCGGGCAACGGGTGTGCGTACATCTTTCGTTAGCGACGTGCGCTTGCCATCAGCGCCTGTGGCGCATCACTTCCCAGCAATCGCGATGGTCCATCCGGCTGAGTTTCCGCCGCCGCGTCATTTCGCGCCAATAGTGAACGGCGACCAGCAGCACGGCGGCGCTCAACCCACACAGCCCCACGACGATTCCTGTCCACGATTCGGCCACGGAACACTCCTTGACTGTGAAACTGATCAAGCGATACGTGTCATTCGTCGTTCAGGATACGAGCGGCAGCCTTCAGGAACATCTGTCCGTCGTGGGTAATGAGCGGGCGCTGTTGCCCGGAAGGGAGGTTCTCCAGCGTGACGAGCTGACGGTCTAGAAGCGCTTCCAGATCGGCACCGTCCAGATTCAGCCAATCCGGCGCATCCTTGAGTAGCATGAGGGTCGCGAATTCATGCGGACTGAGCATCGCCGTCTCCTGGCTAAACCTGCTTTGCTGGGAACGTGATCCGTTGGCCTCGCTACGCGAGCAGGATCAATTCGGGGATGGCTGCTGCAGGCTGTCACCTCACGTTCAGGTGGCATGTCGCGCGCCATGGCACTCATCTTAATGCTGAGTTGTCCAATAGATCAATATGTGGGAAAAAACTTTTTCAGCATTTTTACGGCACCTTCGTGAATCCGTCGCGGCGCAGCACGACCCGTTGACCGGCAATCGCGTGCCGCTTCGCACAACGTGTTCGTCAGCGCACAGACGTGATGCGTGTCACACTGATCCCGGTGACTATTCTGGCAGCGCTTCCATACGCCCGTCTGCATACTCGAGGTGAGTTCCGGATGCCGGGCGCTGCGATTGAAACCTGAAGGAGACAACCGTTGACCACCTTCCTCCTACGTAACGGCGCACTTCTCGACCCTACCCATCCTGATCTGCTAGAAGGCTTCGAAGTCCTCATCGAGGACGGTTTCATCCGCGAGGTTTCCGACAAGCCGATAAAAAGCGGCAGCGCGCACGTAATTGATGTGAAAGGCAAAACGATCATGCCGGGGTTGATCGATCTGCATGTGCACGTCGTTGCGATCGAGTTCAACCTGCCGCGCGTTGCGACGCTACCCAACGTGCTGGTGACGCTGCGCGCCGTGCCGATCATGCGTGCAATGCTGCGCCGCGGCTTCACCACCGTGCGTGACGCAGGGGGTGCCGGGTATCCATTCAAGCAGGCGGTCGAGTCAGGGCTGATCGAAGGTCCGCGCCTCTTCGTATCCGGCCGCGCGTTAAGCCAGACCGGTGGTCACGCCGATCCTCGCGCCCGCTCCGACTACATGCCGCCCGATTCACCCTGCGGATGCTGCGTGCGCGTGGGGGCGCTTGGCCGCGTGGCGGACGGCGTCGATGAAGTGCGCCGGGCCGTGCGCGAGGAACTGCAGATGGGCGCCGACCAGATCAAGATCATGGCCTCGGGCGGCGTTGCTTCACCGACCGATCCGGTCGGCGCATTCGGTTACTCCGAAGATGAGATCCGCGCGATCGTAGCGGAAGCTCAGGGGCGCGGCACCTATGTGCTCGCGCATGCCTATACGGCTGCAGCGATCGCGCGCGCGGTGCGCTGTGGCGTGCGCACGATCGAGCACGGCAATCTGATTGACGATGAGACCGCCCGCCTCGTCGCGGAGCATGGCGCGTATGTCGTGCCGACCCTTGTTACTTACGATGCCCTTGCAAGCGAAGGCGAGAAATATGGTTTGCCGCCCGAAAGTATTGCCAAGGTCGCGGACGTGCACGGCGCCGGCATGCACTCGATTGAAATCATGAAGCGCGCCGGGGTGAAGATGGGCTTTGGCACCGACTTGCTCGGCGAGGCCCAACGTCTGCAAAGCGATGAATTCCGGATCCTGGCCGAGGTTCTGTCACCGGCCGAGGTGATCGCAAGCGCGACCCTCGTTGGCGCGGAAGTGCTGGGCATGCAGGACAAGCTCGGCAGAATCATGCCGGATGCCCATGCCGATGTGCTGGTGGTCGATGGCAATCCTCTGAAGTCCGTCGATTGTCTGCTGGGTCAGGGTGAGCATATTCCGCTCGTGATGAAGGATGGCCGGCTCTTCGTCAACGAACTCGAAAGAGTTTGACCGTTTGACGCTGCGTCCGCGGCGCCCCGCAGCCCCTGTCGGAGCCTGTCTATGACGATGATTTCCGCCCGCATCGAGCGCCTGCCGTTTTCAGCTTTTCACCGCCGTCTGCTATTGATGGGCGGCCTCGGCTACACCTTCGATGCGATGGACGCCGCCGTGCTCGCTTTCCTGCTGCCGGTGTTGCGCACGCAATGGGGGCTGACGAGCGTACAGACGGGCGTACTGGGAAGCGGCACGTTCATGGGCTATTTCTTCGGCGCGATGCTGGCGGGCATGCTCGGCGATATCATCGGCCGACGCAAGGTCATGATGTATGCGCTCGTGATTTACTGTGTCGCGTCGCTTGCCAGTGCATTGGCGAACGACTGGGGATTTTTTCTCGCGACGCGGATTGTCGCCGGGTTAGGAACGGGAGCGGAAAGCGCCATCGTCGCGCCGTTTCTCTCGGAGTTCGTGGCGCGGCGGTATCGCGGGAGTTTCACGGGCAGCCTCGCGGGTTTTTTCTCCTTCGGCTTCGTAGCGGCTGCATTGCTCGGCTATCTGGTGATCCCGCTCGCACCCAATGCATGGCGCGCCGTGATGGTCATTACCGCGCTGCCTATTCTGATGCTGCTGTGGTGGCGCCGCGCGTTGCCCGAGTCACCGCGCTGGCTGGAGGCGCGCGACCGGCACGCGGAGGCCGATGCGATCGTGTCGAGGATGGAGGCGGAGGTCACCCAAGCGGGCGTGCAGTTGGAGCCGCTGTCTCCGGTGCGTGACGGAACCGTTCCGCTCGCAGCCGGACGAGCCTCGATCGTCGCGAACGTCAAGGCGTTGTGGGCGACGAAACTCGCGCGCATCACAGCCATGACGTGGTTGATGTGGCTATCCATCACGTTCAGCTATTACGCTTTTTTCACGTGGATTCCCGGCTTGCTGGTTCAGAACGGAATGACGATCACGCGAAGCTTTTCGTATTCGCTCGTGATTTACATTGCACAGATCCCGGGATACTTTTCAGGTGCGTGGCTCAACGAGAAGATCGGCCGGCAGGCGACGATCGCGTCATACATGATATTGGGCGGCGTATCGGCGCTTGGGCTTGCATTGACGCGTACGGATGCCGGCATCATGGTGTCGGGCATCCTGCTGTCGTTCTTCATGAACGGCACCTATGCCGGCGTTTACGCCTATACCCCGGAGGTGTTTCCCACCGACGTGCGCGCAACGGGCACGGGGCTCGCTTCGTCAATTGGCCGGCTGGGCGCGATTGCAGCGCCTATTCTTGTCGGGTACGTCTATCCGAAGCTTGGTTTTGGCGGGGTGTTCGGTGCGACAACGCTTGTGCTGCTGACCGGTGCGATGGCCGTGGTACTCATGGGGGTGCCGACACGCGGAAGATCGCTCGAGGACATTGCAGCAGGGCAAATCGAACAGTATTAGCGCCAAATGTCGCGTGCTATGCTTGGACCGGCAAGTATCTCCGCGCTACCCACCGCTATCCGTGTCGACGACGAGGTAAGTGCCATCCAGAACGCCGCACCGGTCGGCGCAAAACCGAGCCGGACACGACTGCGATCGTTGACCATGGACTATCGTCATCTGCAGCAGCGCAAGAGCTTGCACGGCCGCATTGTGCAGGAGCTCGGCATGGATATCGTCGGCGGCAGGGTACAGCCGGGCCAGCGCTTGCCTGCTGAGGCCGACTTATGCGAGCGCTATGGCGTTAGCCGCCCCGTGCTGCGCGAGGCCACCCGTGTGCTCGTGGCGAAAGGGCTGGTCGTGTCGAAACCGCGTGTAGGCAGTGTTGTGAAGCCTCGCGCGGAGTGGCACATGCTTGACCCCGATGTCCTGTTCTGGACGATCAACAGTGTTCCGGAAGGCGAGTTCTTCAGCTCGCTCCTGACCGTGCGCCGCGTTATCGAACCCGCGGCGGCGGCACTTGCCGCCACGGCTGCAACAAGCGACGATCTTGCGCGCATTGCATCGGCTTACGACCAGATGGAGCGTGCGGAAACCGCAAGCGCGCTACTGGATCCTGACCTCGAGTTTCATCGCGCAATCATGGCGGCCACTCACAACGACCTGCTGGCCTATATCGGCAACATGCTGTCACTTGCCCTGACGGAATCGATCAAGCTGACGAGCCGTCATCCCGACACACACGCGCTTTCGTTGCCGCGGCACAAGGCGATTCTCACTGCAATCCAGAGTCGTGACCCGTTGGGCGCGCGGCATGCAAGTCTGGTCCAGCTCGACAATGCACGCGCGGACGCCGAGCGCGTTCTGGAAACCGGTAGCCAGTTTCAGACACAACCCTGATGCGAACGGGTTGGCTGAGTCGAACCCCCGGGCAGAGCGCAGCGGGCGCTTACTGTTCTTCACGTCCCTTGCTTTCCGGGCGCCAAGTCGATAGTCATACTATTAAAGCTGCATATTGTGCAGATCATTTCGACAACGCACGACCTGCGGCCAGCGATCCGGACCTGTCCCATCATCGTGTTGCGCTGCACGGTGGGACGCGAATACGGAGCGCCGCGCTGCACCGCAAAAAATTAATTAGTCGGACTAGTTAAGGGTATACATCGATTAGTAGGCAAAAGGGCGTGATATAGCATTTTCTGGAGGGTAGTCATGCGTACGCGCGTGCACGTGGGTTTCATGAAAGGAATGATTCCCGGCTCCGGTGCTGTTCTTGCCGGGGCTTTTCCTGCTTGCGCCGTCATGGACATTGAAGTGTTCAACAACTGAGAGACGGGAGACTGAGATGGCGCAAGCGAAGGAAGGTAAGGAAGAAAAGGACGAAGTGCAAGGCATGCGTCGCGGCTTGCTGCAGGGCGCGGGCCTGTCCGCAGCACTGGCGCTAATGGGTGGAATGATCACGCCGGCGCAGGCGGCGGAAGCCGGATCGTTCCCGGCGCACAAACGGTGGAAGATCGTATTCGTCAACCACGTCACAACGAATCCGTTTTTCGTTCCCACGCAATACGGCATTCAGGATGCGACCGCGTTGCTGGGCATGGACTATCAATGGACCGGGTCGGCCAATGCCGACATCGGCGAAATGGTGAATGCGGTCAACGCGGCGATTGCCGGGAAAGCTGACGCAATTGCGGTGCCGATCGTCGATCCCAAGGCGTTCGACAAGCCGATCCAGGCCGCGCTCGACGCCGGCATCCCCGTGTTCGCCTATAACGCCGATGCGCCCTCGGGTTCGACGAATCCGCGCCTTGCCTATATCGGCCAGGATCTTTATCTGTCCGGCTACCAGATGGGTGAGCGAATCGTCAGCCTGATCGACAGCGGTCTCGTCGCGCTCTTTATCGCCACGCCAGGCCAGCTCAACATTCAGCCCCGGCTTGACGGCGCAGCGGCCGCAATCAAGAAATCGGGCAAGAAGATCGACGTGCAGACCATCGCAACCGGCGCGACCGTCAACGAAGAACTCTCGAAGATCAAGTCCTTCTTTCTCGGCCACCAGGATCTCAAAGGCATGTTTGCCGTCGATGCGGGCAGCACCCAGGGCGTTGCCGAGGTGATGAAAGAATCCAACCTGCCCGCCAAAGGTGTGCACGGCGGCGGCTTTGATCTGTTGCCGCGCACGGTCGATCTGATCCACGAAGGTTTCCTGGACTTCACGATCGACCAGCAACCTTATGTACAGGGTTTTTATACGGTGCTGGAGGCCTTCATCTTTCTTTCATCCGGCGGCCTCGTTGGGCCGGCCAATATCAACACGGGTCTGAAATTCGTCACCAAGGGCACCGTCGATCCTTACCTGAACACCTCGACGCGCTATGAAGGCAAAAGCACGAAAGCCCAGATCGTGCCACGCACAGGCGCGATCAAAGGGTGACCTCTGCCGTGCCGGACGCCCCACAACCCGCTGCACGTCCGAGGCGCTGGTCAAGCGCGCTCGGGCGTTCCAGTGAGATTCGCATCCTTGCCGTCGCACTCATTCTTTGCATCTACTTCGAGACGGTCAACCACGACTTCTTGCTGACCGGCGCGAGTCTGCAGAATCTCTCGCAGTTCATCGCCCCGGTGGCGATCATTGCCTTTGGTGAAATCATGCTGATGATCGGGGGAGAGATCGATCTTTCCGCCGGGATGGTTTTTGCGTTTGCGCCTTTCATCATGCATTTTTCCCTCGAGGCCGGCCTGCCCGCATGGCTTGCGATGTTTACCGGCGTTATTGCGGCAGGCCTCGTCGGGCTCATTAACGGCGCCGTGACGGTCTACCTGCGCATCCCATCCTTTGTGACGACGCTCGGTACGTTGTTCTTCGTAAACGGCCTCACGCTGACGATCTCGCGAGGCACGCCGGTTTCGCCACCGGAGGATTCCGTATTCGCGGCGGTCATGGGAGGATGGGGATACAGCGAGATCATCTGGACGCTGGCCATTGCCGCGGTCATGCACGTGCTGCTTCGCCATACGCGCTGGGGTTTGCATACGATCGCGTCGGGAGCGAATCCGCTGGGCGCGAGCGAAGCAGGGATACAGGTCAGACGGCTGAAGCTCGGCAACTTTATTCTTGCCGCGCTACTAGCCGGCTTGACCGGGATTCTGGAGGGTTTTCGGATCACGTCGATCGATCCGCAAGCGGGCGGGAATCAGATCATGTTTCTTGCCGTTGCCGCAGCCGTGATTGGCGGCACGCCGCTCGCCGGCGGATCGGGCACGATCATCGGTGGGTTGATCGGTGCGGCGGTGCTTGGCATTCTCAACGACGGTTTCACGCTGATCGGCATCAACGCTTTCACCTTCAACATGATTCTCGGCGCGGCGATCCTCGGGGCTATGATCTTCAACATCCACGTGGTTCGTCTCGCGCGCAAAGGGGAGTTGTGATGTCCGAGGTGCTGGAGGCGCTGCGCGGCGAAGATATTGTCAAGCGCTTCGGTGCGGTTACCGCGCTCGATGGCGTGTCGCTGACGCTAAGGCAAGGCGAGATCCTTGGCGTGCTCGGCGACAATGGCGCGGGCAAATCGACGTTGATCAAGATTCTGACCGGGTTTCATCAGCAGACCAGCGGCAAGCTTTTTGTAGGTGGCGAGGAAACCATGCTTCGCTCGGTCGATCACGCCCGTTCACTCGGCATTGAATGCGTCTACCAGGATCTGGCGCTCGCCAATTCGCTGAGCATCTATCACAACATGTTCCTGAATCGGGAAATCATACGTCGAGGCCCGTTTCGCCTCTTGAACAATCGCGCCATGCGTATTCGTGCCGCGGAGTGTCTTGAGGAGATCGGCGTGCACGTGCCTTCGGTCGATCTGCCGGTCGAACAACTTTCCGGCGGGCAGCGACAGGCAATCGCAGTCGCTCGCGCGGTCAATTCAAATGCCAGGATATTGCTGCTTGACGAGCCGCTCGCCGCAATGGGTGCCCGCGAGGCCGGACTGATCATCGATCTGATCCTTCGACTCAAGAATAAAGGTGGTCTGTCCATCGTCATGATCATGCATAACTACGCTCAGACGCTCGATATCGCGGACCGCGTGATGCTGATGCAGCGCGGACGTGTCACTTACCAGCGAGAAGCAGCCAGCACGTCCGTCGAGGAACTGATGGATATCGTTCGACGCGAATATCGGGCAATGCGGGCAACGACAAACTGACACCGGACTGCTACGTGCGTGAGCATTCGAGTTGGGCGTGATCCACGCGCGCTTTCAAATGCGGCCCGGCACGGTATACCCCTTTGCGCAAAAGTGATTTCGATTTCCGGCACTTCTGAGGCCAGCGGCCCGCACCTATAGTCAGGTCAGCTTTCGGACGCTAACCCCAACTTCATGAGGGGACCCGGACGAAGCCCGCCTAACCCAAAGGAGCAGACCATGTTGACCAGGACGTCCCCGGCGCTTCTCGCCGAACCCGCTACTGCGACCCTGGACGCGCAATACTTCGAGTACACGTCGTCCGCCAATCCGATCGGCGCGAAGCTCATCTCGCGCGTGCCTTTCCGCAATTTCCCGCCTTCGTTGTACGCGGATGGCGCGACCCGGGTCGTGCCGCTCGACCTCTCCGCGGAGTTGGGTTGCCCCGGCCCCGCGACCGGTCCCGGCTTGAGCGCCAATTTCCTGCGCATCAACGCAGGCGACGCGTTGACGCTTGCCCCGAACGCGACCTCGCAGGTCTGCTACGTCATTAGTGGGACCGGCAACGTGACGCAGGCCGAAACCCGCTTCCCATTCGCGCAGGGCGATTTCTTCACGCTGCCGGGCGGCGATGCCGGGGTGCTGTCCGCCGACGCGACGGCCACGCTCTATTACGTCAACGATGCGCCGCTGCTCACGTATCTCGGCACGACCGGCGTCCGCGCGCGTTTTGCGGCGACGCTCTATCCGGCCGCCCAGGCGCAGGCGGAATTGCGCAAGGTCTCGGAAGAAGCCAATGCAGGCCGCCGCAACCGCATCAGCGTGCTGATGGGCAACGCTAACTTCCCGCAGACGCGAACGGTCACGCATGTGTTGTGGGCCATGTTCGGCATTGTGCCGCCCAACTCAATTCAGAAGCCGCACCGTCACCAGTCGATTGCACTCGACTTTATCGCCGGGGGCAAGCCAGGCGTCTATACGTTGGTCGGTACCGAACTGGATGAGAGCGGCAATATCGCGAATCCGATACGCGTCGATTGGGAAGCCGGGATGGCGTTTGTTACGCCGCCGGGATACTGGCATGCGCATTTCAATGAAACGAACGAAAACGCTTATGTGATCCCGATCCAGGATGCCGGCTTGCAGACCTGGCTGCGCACGCTCGACATCCGCTTCGCCCGTTAAGGCTTAAGCGCCAATGCGGGTCCGTCGTCCCAGTACGGCGGCTCGCCAAACATCTCGGCGTAGAAATCCACGAACGCGCGCACCTTCGACGAGACGATTTTCTTCGGCGGGTAGACCGCCCAGACCGCTGGTTCGGCCCGCCCCGTGCGCGCCTCCCATTCAGGCAGCACGTGCTGAAGGTGCCCTTCGCGCAAGGCCGTAGACGCGAGCCACGTCGGCAGAAGAGCCAGGCCGCAGCCGGCCACAGCGAGTTCCAACACGGCTTCGGAGTCGTCTGCGCGCAAGCGCCCTTGCAATTCCACCAGCACCTGTTCCGGCGACGCCTGTGCATCCGCGACGCGCGTGAAAGACCATTTGTCGTCCGGCAGCAGGGACAAGCGAAGCGTATCGTGCGCGGCCAGATCTTCAGGGATACGAGGTATCCCGCTGCGTTGGAAATATGCCGGGCTGCCGCAGACGATACGACGATGCGGCGCAATGCGTTTGGCCATTAACGAAGAGTCGGGCAACACGCCGATACGGATTGCCACGTCAATGCCGGCTTCGATCATGTTGAGCGTTTCATCGGTCGACACGATATCGAGGCCGATGTCGGGGTAGCGCGTCATGAACGCCGGCAGATGCGGCACGATATGCCGGCGCCCGAATGCCGACGGCATCGTGACGCGCAGCACGCCCTGCGGTGTGAGATTCAGCGATGACGTGACCTGGCGTGCGTCGTCGAGCGCCTGCAGGGCAATCATGGCGTGTTCGCGAAACAGTCTGCCGCCCTCTGTCAGGACTAGCCCTCGCGTCGACCGGTTGAACAGGGCAATGCCCAGATCCTTTTCGAGCTCGCTTACGTAGCGCGAGATGGTCGAGGTCTTGACTGCCATTTCATGGGCCGTCTTACTGAAGCTCTGCAGTTCTGCAGCGTTAATGAAGGCCCGTACCGCGGCAAAATAATCCATGGCTATATTTCCCGCGTGAAACAACGGAGTAGTTGTGGCAAGTGCAAAGTTCGTGCTCAAAAAATGCCAGGCGAATAACTGTCAACGATCGACGTGCCTGTATCGCCGTGAGTGTCGAAGGATAACCCCTTGATCTTCACTCTTGCAGCAAGAAACGGGGGGCTGCTGAAGCGAATATGACATCACTGTAATGTGAGCGTCAGCGTGCATCCATCTTCGCCGTACAGAATAAGGAACACTCACTCCCGCTTCCACGAGGTGGTGAGATCGGAGGCTTCAGTCATAGTGGCGTGAAGCTGACCAAACTTAAGTTCGGGAGATATTTCATCATGAAGACCCTTATCTATGCAGCGTTGATTGCCGGCGTATTCGCCGCTCCAGTTGCCTCTTTCGCGCAGGAGGCTGCGGCTCCGCTGACGCGGGCGGAAGTACGCGCGGATCTGATTCGACTAGAACAGGCCGGGTACCGGCCGGCCGCCAAAGATGTGCACTACCCAGACGATATCCAGGCAGCAGAGGCGCGTGTCCACGCGCAGAATGTTGCGGCGCAGGGGAGCACGGATGTAGGCGGAACGTCGGATGGCTCATCGCAGGCGGGTGCGCCGACGGCAACCGCAACTACTCACTCGATCTATTTCGGTCACTGAAGCTCGCGGGTCTCACAAGCCATCGTTGGTTACTTCTTTCGGCGTATTGGGTGAACGGCCGTCTGAAAACACGGATATCGGCGAGATGAGCGAACGCCACTGAATGTTTCAGATCCATTACAGGTATGGCGTTCACTGAATACAGACCATAAATAAGTTTTACTTTCCGATTTTCCGCCGCGCCGCCATTGTGTGAGCCATACAGCCGCATCGATGGGGAATAGGGCTATCTGTACAGATAGCCATTTCTTAAGATTCCTTAAGAAATGGCTCGTCGATCGAGAGCGGCGGGAAATTCAAATACTCAGGCCAATCCGTGGACCAGCGGTCAAGCCCATAAATGGAAAGGAGACGAATCGATGGAAAAGCGCCGGATGGCCTGGATATTACTCGCTGCGGCCGCATTGGCCGGCTGTGGAGGTGGAGACAACATCAGCACACCGACATCGCCAAAGCTACTGACGAACATCGCCGTGCCCAATGCTTCGAGCCCGCCATTCAGTTTCGACATCGGCTACGTCGAGGCCGGCAAGTACTTTCTCACCGACCGCAACAACAAAGCAGTCGATGTCGTAGACACCAAATCGAACACGTTGATCGCCCAGATTCCGGGTCCATTCATCGGTGCCGGCGCCACGACAAACGAGTCCGGTCCCGACGGTATTGTAGGTATCACCGGCACGAACACGATCTATGCCGGCGACGTCGACTCGGTCAAGGTGATCGATACGGCTGCGCAAAAGACGGTCAACACCATCACCATCAGTAATTCCGGACAGCGCGTCGATGAGGGTTGCTACGATCCTGACGATCATCTCGTGATGTACGCGAGCCCTGGAGACTCGCCGCCGTTCGTCACGTTCATTTCCACGCTGACACAAACGGTGCTGGTAAAGCTTCCTTTCAACGGTTCGTCGGGGCTGGAAGCATGCACATATGATCCAGCCTCGAAAAGCTTTTTGATCAACAACGACGGGACCGCTGCCAATCCCGATGGCGAACTCGATGTCATCACTGCCAGCTCCGCGGCGGCGGGAAGTCCTGCTGTCAGCAAGTCGTTTCCATTAGGGAAATGCGGACCGACGGGCATCGTGCTCGGTCCGAATAACGACGTGCTCATTGGATGCGATCCACCCGCCGGCAATCCCCTCATCACGCTGATCCTCGATCGTACAAGTGGCGCAATTCAAGCCAGCCTGCCATTTGGCGGGGTGGACCAGGTCAATTACGATCCGGCCTCCAATCGCTATTTCCTGCCGGCCCGGCACTATGTCACCAGCGGTACTGCTGCCGCCTCAGGGTTTAGCCCGCAGATGGGGGTAATCGATGGCGCGTCACGGCAGTTGCTATTTAAGATTCCCGTGGGCACAGGCGCGCATTCGGTCGCCATCGACAGTTCGCTTGGGCAAGTGTATGTGCCGTTCCAGGCCGGCGCGGCAGGATTCCCCAACGGCGGCATCTCAGTGTTCTCGACCCGCTAGACTGTCACCAACGCCCAGGCAGGCTCAGCTCGCACGATAGGGGCGTTGTTCATGCGAGCGGCGCCTCCTGGTCGCCGACAGAACGCTGTGAGCTATGACGGCTGCTGTAGCGGCCGAAGTAGGGCAGCGCAAACAGGTAGAGCCCCGAGAACAACAGAAGGGCCAGCGGCACCAGCGGCGCGTAAGTGATCCAGGGTGGCGGGACGCCGTTACCCTGGGCCATAGCGACAAAGTTGGCGATAACCGTCAGCGTGAAGGCGATGGATACCCACCGGTGAGACCGACGAATCCAGCTGCTGGTATTCATGTCGCGCTCCTCGGGGCCTGGATCATCTTCCAGCCGTTGCCGGCGGGGTCGCGGAATCCGGCATCGACGCTGCCGAAGCGGTCTACCGGCTCCTGGGTGAATTCCACGCCGCGGGCTTTCAGCTTGGCGTAGCTGGCGCGGCAGTCGGTCACAGAGAGAACCAGGGGCGGCATGGCCCCCTTGGCGACCATGGCGCGCAAGGTTTGCGCAGTGGCGTCGTCGTGGATGGGTGGCCCCGGTGTGAACAGGCCGAGCTGGAACGAGGGCTGATCCGGATGCTGGACCGTGAGCCAGCGGTAGGGACCGTTGCGCACGTCCGTGTGGACGCGGAATCCGAGCTTGTCGACGTAGAACGTGAGCGCTTCGTCCTGGTTATCGACGTACAAGCCCACAACATTTACACCTTGGTTCATGGCACCTCCCTGGTTGATGGTCAGAATGTATCTTTGGCCACGCGGCGGCGCTTCTCCAAAACTGCGATGTTGAGGTCGGGTCGCTGCGCGGCCTTGAGGACGCAGGCGGGCACACGGTCGAGTTGAGGCATGTTGGCCTGAGCCTCGAGGCGCAGGGCGCTGGGGCTTTGGCCGGTGATGTCGCGGAAGATGCGGCCGAAGGTGCCCAGGCTCTCCCAGCCGGTGGCGAAGGCAATTTCCGTGATGCTGAGCTCGGTGTCGCGCAGGAGGGTGGTGGCCTGTTCGATGCGCCGTGTCAGCAGGTAGCGGTGCGGTGGGAGGCCGAAGGCCCGCTTGAAGGAACGTGCGAAATGGGCTTCAGAGACGCCGCTGACCTCGGCGAGGCGCTTGACGGGCCAGGCTTCGTGCGAGGCGGCGTCCATGCGGTCTTTGGCGCGTAGCAGTCGGCGCAGCAGGGCCGGGTCTTGCAACGCGTCCGCGCCGACCGGTGTGGGGGACGAGGCAAGCGGCTGGGCGTGATGGTCTTCGCGAAGGGGCATGAGTTCCGGGAGGGCCGACGGGATGCGGGTAGTTTAGGCTCAACGCGGGCACCCGCAAAGCGGCGCACTGGCGCCCGCTGAGGCCGACAACGCGTGTTCTGGCGCATTGAGTCTCAGACCTTGGACAACATCCATTCCCGGAAACGCTTCAACCCCGGTTGTGTTTCGATGCGCCCCGGGAAATAGCAGAGATAGTGTCCATGATCGACGTCGATCGGAGCCGTCAGCGGCTCAACGAGGGTGCCGGCCGCGAGGTTGTCGCGCACGAGAAAGGCTGGGATGAGCGCCAGTCCCAAACCGGCCTGAGCTGCCTGGATCAGCACGGAGTATTGCTCGAAACGCGGGCCTGCAAGCACATGCATATCGCGGACATCGTAGAACTCGGCCCATTGACTCCATACCTGTTCAGCCTGGCTGTGCAATAGCCGGGGCACACGCGCGGCATCCTGCAACCGTCGTAACGCATACCTTTGCTGACATTCGGGCGCGCAGACCAGCAGAAAAGTACGCCCGTCGATGTAATCGCATTGGACGCCCTCCCAACTTCCATCGCCATAGCGGATAGCCGCGTCCAGATCCAGCGGAAACGGATCGCCGTGCGCGAGGTGCCGGCTGAAGCTGATCGTGAGTCCCGGGGTGCTTGACAGGAATTCCGGTAGGCGGGGAATCAGCCATTTGGTCGTGAATGTCGGCACGCTCGCGATCGTCAGCACGTCGCTCTGCCCGGCGGCGCTCATGAGCTCGAGCGACGCGTTGCCCAGGTCGCGCAACGGGGTGGCCACGCGCGCGAGGTAAAGGCTGCCCGCCCGGGTGAGCGCAAGGTTGCGGCCGTCCCGAATGAATAACTGCACGCCGAATGAATCTTCAAGGCTGGCGATCTGCCGGCTGACCGCGCTGGGCGTCAGTCCCAGTTCACGCGCCGCCCTGGAGAAGTTCAGATGTTTGGCGGAGCTTGTGAAGGCGAGTAATTCGGTGACGTTCGGGTAAAGGTGTTTCATTGGTCTGGCGTCGAAGTATTCCGGATGCGCACAGCGCAATGCGTGTTTTGTACGTTTCTTTCATGACGACGCCATGTCGCATCCGCACACTTGCAAGCAAATCGAAATCTTGCGCCCCAGTCCAGTCAGGGCGCGCAGATTTCAGTCCGTTTCACGAGGAAAGCTTGCATGCAAACGCCTGCCGCACCGGTCATCCAGCCCCATGTTCCCGCTCGTCACAGCAGCGGGGGCTTTGCGTCGATCCAGCGCGTCGCGCTTCATGCCGTGGTGGTGCTCTTCGCGATCTACATGCTGCTGCCGATCGCTCTGCTGCTGATCGGCGCGTTCGGTGAAACGTGGACCAACACCTTGCTGCCGACCGGCGTCACCGGACACTGGTTCGCCGACCTCGCCGTCAACACGAGTTTCCGGCGCGCTTTCGGCGTGAGCCTGATGGTCGCATTGGCGTGTTGCTGCGCGGCTGCCGTGATCGGTTTGCCGCTCGCGTATGCGCTGCACTACCGCTCGCTCTCCGGGCGCGGCATGACCGCGCGGCTGGTCGCGTTGCTGCCGGTCGGGGTGCCCGCGCTCACGCTGGGTTTCGGTTACATCGCCATCTTCAGCGGCGACACGCTGCCCTGGCTCGGATCGTTGCCGTTGCTGATTGCCGCCCATACGGTGCTGACCTTGCCCTACCTCACGCAAACGCTGCTTAGCGACTTGCGCCACCTCGGCATCGCGCGCCTCGAAGCGTGTGCTGCGACGCTTGGCGCCACGCCGCTTCGGCAGTTCTTCACGATCGTTTTGCCCAACCTCCGGCAGAGCCTGTTCTCGGGACTCGTCATGGTGGCCGCACTGTCGATCGGGGAATTTCAGGTGTCCAACCTGATCGCCGGCTTTCGCTACCGGAACTATCCGGTCGTGCTGTTGCAGGCGTTTTACGGCGCGACCGGCATGGCGTGTGCCGCCACCGTGGTGCTGCTTTGCCTCGCGGTGATCGCGACCCTGGTATCGATCAACACTGTTCAACGACTGAAGTAAAACGATGAGCCTCCAGTTCGACAACGTGAGCTTTACTTATCCCGGCGCGCAACACGGTATCGAAGCCGTCACGCTGTCGGTCACGCCGGGCGAACTGCTCGCCGTGATGGGCCGCAGCGGTTCCGGCAAGTCGACGATCCTGCGGCTGACTGCGGGTCTGCTGGACGGCTATCGAGGACGGATCGCGATCGACGGGCGCGACGTGGCGGGTGTTCCGGTGTGGCGCCGCGAGGTCGGCATGGTGTTCCAACAATACGCACTTTTTCCGCATCTGAACGTGCTGGACAACGTGGCCTACGGGCTGCGGATGCGCGGCATCGATGCCGCGAAACGCCGGGCTCGCGCGCTCGACATGCTCGAACGGGTCGGTCTTGCCGAGCATGCCGGGCGGCGTACGACCTTGCTGTCGGGCGGGCAACAGCAACGCGTCGCGCTGGCTCGCGCGCTGGCGTTCGAGCCGAAGGTGCTGCTGCTCGACGAACCGCTTGCCGCGCTCGACGCAGGCATTCGTCAGCAGCTACGCGACGAGATTCGCACGCTGCAGCGCGCATGCGGCGCCACTACCCTGCTGGTCACGCACGATCAGGACGAAGCGTTGAGTCTTGCGGACCGCGTGGCCGTGGTCGACGGCGGGCGTGTCTTGCAGGTGGATACGCCTGAACGTCTCTACGAGCAGCCGGTATCGACCCAGGTCGCGCGCTTCGTCGGTCATTCGAGCGTGATGCCGGGGCGCGTGATTGCGAACGGCACGGTCGACGTTTCCTTTGCGCTGCTGTCCGCCGATACCCGTGCTTTCCGCCCTGGCGATCAGGTGGAGGTCCTGCTTCGTCCCGAGCACGTGCAGCCCGATCCGCCGGCGAACGCGGTTAACCGGCTCGCCGGTCGCCGCGCCGAGGTGCGCTACTTCGGGGCGACGTGCCGCTATGACTTCGTTCCGGATTCCACGCAAAAACCGCTTCTGTGCGAAGGACGCCGTCTTGCCGAACACGCCATCGCCATCGACCCCGAACACTTGCGCGTGCTGCCCGCGCCGACCGGTCAATTTTGCTAATTCACCTTGTTTGACGGAGAACCAGAATGTTTGCAGGGCTTAGTCTTTTGTCGCGAGTCCGCCGTATCGCCGGAGTCGTTTGTGCATTGTCGATACTGACCGCCGCGTCTGGCGCACATGCCGCGCCGGCCGCGCCGCTTTACCCCGGAGAAGACGCGTTGTACGCGAAGGCCGCGGATGAAGGACTCGTCGTGTCGTTCGACACCGGTCCCGAATGGGCCAACTGGAAGGCGCTGTTCGCCGAGTTCAGAAAGCGCTATCCGAAGGTCGAGATTACGTACAACGATATCGGCTCGGCCGCGACGGTGGTGGCGCTCGACAAGTCGCGCCGACGTCCGCAGGCCGACACTGCGTACTACTTTGCAGCCTCCGCACTGGACGCCGTCAACAAGGACGTGGTGGCGCCGTTCAAGCCGCTCAATTTCGACAAGCTGCCGCCGGTGTTTCGCGAGCGCGACGGCCGCTGGTTTACGGTCCATTCGCTGAACATCGCCCTGCTGGTCAACCGGAAACTGATCAAGGACGTCCCGCAGGGTTGGGCCGATCTGCTCAAGCCCGAGTACCGTAACTCGGTGGTCTATCTGGATCCGCGTTCGACCGGACAGGGACAGGTCGCGGTCTTCGCTGCGGCTTATGCGTTCGGCGGCAGCGTCGACAATCCGAAGCCGGGTGCCGACTTTTTCGGCAAGTTGCGCGAAGCGGGCAACGTGATGCGCGTCGAAGGCACCACTCCGTACGCGAAGTTCGTCAAGGGCGAGATTCCGATCCTGATCGGCTACGAAAACGACGGCCTCAAGGCGAAGTACGCCGACGGCATGGGCGACGCCGTCGAGGTCGTGATCCCGAAGGAAGCGACGGTGTCCGCACCGTACGCCATCAGCCTCGTGAAGGACGGCCCGAATCCGAACGCGGCGCGTCTGTGGTTGAACCTGGTTATGAGCGACGTCGGCCAGGCGCTGTTCGCGCAAGGCTACGTGCGTCCCGCGGTGCCTGACGTGCAGCTCTCGGCGGACATCCGCGCGAAGATGCCCGACGTGCCGCAGATGCATCCGCTCGACGTGGTCAAGGCCGCGGCGAAGAAAGCGGAAGTCGACCAGTTGTGGGCGCAGGCAGCGCTCGCGAAATAAGGGGCGGCAGATGGGAACTTCCTCGATGAACGAAGGGCTCGCGCGGCGTTTCGGCGCGGTTCCGGCGGGCCTCCTTCTCGCCCTGTTCTTTGCGCTGCCGCTCGGCGCATTGCTGGTTTCGGCGGCTGAGGGGAACGGCGAGGCCTTCGTGCGCCTCGCTCATGATCCGCTGGTGGTCAGTGCGCTCGGTCACTCGCTCGCGCTGGCGCTCGCCGCCGGCACCGTGTCGCTGGCGGTGGGGCTGCCGCTTGCGATGGTGCTGGCCGGACAGCCGCCGCAGCGGCGCGGCTGGTTGCTCGCGTTGCTCGGCGTGCCGTTGGCGTTTTCCGGCCTGGTGATTGCGTACGGGTTCATTCTCGCCTTCGGCCGCGCCGGCTTCGTGACGAGCGTCCTCGCCCGCCTCGGCGCCGACCCGGCCACGGTCGGGGCGCTGATCTATACGACCGCGGGTCTGGTCGCGGCCTACGCGTACTACCTGATTCCACGCGTGGCGCTGATGCTCTATCCGGCGATTGCCAACCTGGACCGCCGTCCGATCGAGGCCGCGCTGACACTGGGCGCGTCACCTCTGCGAGCGCTCTTTGACGTGGCGTTGCGGGAACTGTGGCCATCGGTCGCCGCGGCCTGGTGTCTCGTCACATCGATTGCACTGGGAACCTACGGTACCGCACTCGCGCTCGCCGGGACGCAGATCAATATCGTGCCGCTACTGATGTACCTGAAACTTTCAGACGGACAGACGGATTTTCCGCAGGCAGCCGCGCTTTCGCTGGTGTTGATGGCGGTCTGTACGTGCGTTCTGGCACTAGGAGAATGCCTTGCACGGCAACGACGACACTGAATGGTCCAACGCAGCGTATCTGGCGCTGCAGAGATTGGCAGTTCACCAGACGGGGCCAATGCGGCATGCGATGCCGGTCGGATTGATCGGTCCTAGGGAGGCCACACTGGAACAACTGCAGGCGGCGAGAAACCTGAGCTACGCGTTAGCGGGCACCGGCATGACGATTCTCTGCGGCGGCAAAGGCGGGGTGATGGAAGCGGCCGCGTTCGGCGCAAAACGCGCGGGCGGCATCGTGATCGGCCTGCTGCCCGAGGACGATGCGAACGAGGCTAACCCGTTTCTTACGGTGGCGCTGCCAACCGGATTGGGCATCACAAGAAATGCGTTGATTGCGCGCGCTTCGCTCTGCCTCATCGCGATAGGAGGCGGGTTGGGCACGTTGTCGGAGATGGCGCTTGGCCTGCAGTGGAACAAGCCCGTCTTCACGCTGCTAGGTGCACCTTTGGTACGGGGGGCCGAGGTGTTCGACGATGTTGATACGCTCGTCGTCAGCGTGGCGAACTGGCTTGTAACCGCGAGACAGACGCAAACAGCCAAAGAGTGAAACGGAATGCGGGCGCGAGTCACCGACTCGCGTCCGAGGCTCTGATGTAACAGGTATTCAAATCAGTTTAATCACTTCTCTCTAATAAATAGGCATCCTTATCATGATGAAAAAAACCGCCGTGACATTGCTCGCGATGAGCAGCCTGTCGCTCACCGCACACGCACAGAGCAGCGTGACCCTGTACGGGATTGTCGACGCAGGTCTTGGCTATACGAGCGGCCAACGCGTCTTGCAGATCAAGGGCGCGGCAGGCAAGCCGGCCGTCTACAGTAACGGATCGAGCTATGGGTTTGCGAGCGGCACCTGGTCAGGCGATCGCTGGGGGCTGAAGGGCAACGAAGACCTGGGTGACGGCCTGTCGGCGGTGTTCCAGTTGGAGAACGGCTTTAACATCGGTACGGGGCAGCTCGGTCAGGGCGGCCGCGAGTTCGGTCGTCAGGCATGGATGGGATTGTCGAGCACGAAACTCGGCAAGCTCACGCTGGGTCGCCAGTACGATCCGATCGTCGACTTCGTCGGCAGCATCAGCGCGGGGACCTTTCTGACGGGCATGGGCGCGCACCCCGGCTATCTGGATAACATCGACAATCAGGCGCGCGAGAGCAACTCGATCAAGTACACGAGCCCGGTATTTTCGGGGCTTCAGTTCGGCGCACTGTACGGTTTCGGCGGTCAGGCGGGCAGCGTCAAGAATCAGAGCACGTGGAGTTTGGGCGGCCAATATACCCGCGGTCCGTTCGCCATCGGCGCGGCCTACATGCAGGCGACCAACGCTTACGGGGCCAATGGCGGCGCCTGGACCAGCGCGTATGACGGCACATTCGCTTCGTCGATCAACGAAGGCTTTGCGTCGGCAAAGAACCAGCAGATCATTGCCGCTGCAAGCACGTATCAGATCGGCTCGGTGACGCTCGGTGTGTCGTACAGCAATACGCAATACCAGGCCGGCAGCTTCTCGTTGTTCTCCGGCAAAGAGACGTTCAACTCGGCGGGCGCGACGGTGTCCTGGCAGGCGACGTCGGCGCTGCGCATCGCCGCGGGTTACGACTACACGCAGGGCAGTTCTATCAAAGGCGAGTCGGCGCCGAAGTACAACCAGTTCAACCTCGCCTCGTATTATTTCCTGTCCAAGCGCACGGCACTTTACGGACTGGTCGGTTACCAGAAGGCGAGCGGCAAGACGCTCGACGCATTCGGCAATACGGTCAACGCGACGGCCTCGGTCGGCGACGTGGGGAACGGAATTTCGTCGGCGAACAATGTGCAAACACTCGTTCGAGTGGGTATCCGGCAGACGTTCTAAGGCGCGGGCGGCGCACCTCGCCGCCTCACCGATATCCGTCACGTGAACTGGATAGCCGACACGCGCAAAACGCTGGATCGCGGCGCTGCCGCGACTCGCTGTGCCGGCCGTGACCGTACCCCAGGATTAGCACTCCCTTTAATTTCCCCGCCTCTCCGCTATAAATCATAGTAGGGGAGGGCTGCGTATTGTCGTACCGGCACGGTCGATGCATTCATGTATCGACCGGCCTGTGATCGCGCGCCTGTCCCTGGCATCACACCGCCATGGAGGTGCACTGTGTTTGCCCCGACTCTTGCGCGCACGTTGCTCCAAGCTGCCCTGATAGCGGCGTTTCTCTCCGGCTATCTGTGCCTGCCTCCGGCGGCGAATGCCGCGACCGTCGCTCCGCCGCCTGCCAAGGAGAAGCGGGTTCCACCGGCCAGCGCTTCAGCATCGGTCGACTTCCCTACCATCGTGGAGCGATATGGGCCCGCCGTCGTGAATATCAGCGCGACGGCGTCTGAGCAGTCATCGTCGATACCCGCTCCCGCAGCAATCGATGCGGACGATCCCATTCTTGCCTTCGTCAAGCATGTGACGCCGAAATCGCAGGCGTCTCAGGACGGTTCAGCACGCGCCATGACGGGTATGGGCTCCGGTTTTATCGTCAGCCCCGACGGCCTCATTCTGACCACCGCCCACGTGGTGGATCAAGCCGACGAAGTGACGGTCAGACTCACCGATCGACGCGAGTTCAAGGCGAAGGTCTTGGCGGTCGACGCCCAGAGCGATGTCGCGTTGATTCAGATCGATGCCACGAAGCTTCCGACCGTCAAACTTGGCGACTCGTCACGGGTGCGCGTCGGCGAATCGGTCCTGGCGATCGGCTCGCCCGACAGCTTCGCGAATACCGTTGCAGCCGGCATTGTCAGTGCCACGTCTCGCACGCTCCAGGACGGGAGCAGTTTTCCCTTTTTCCAAACCGATATCGCTGCCAATCCGGACAATTCGGGCGGCCCACTGTTTAACCGTGCCGGCGAGGTGGTCGGCATCGATGTGCAGATTTACGCGGACTCGGACAGGTCCCCCAGCCTGGCCTTTGCCATTCCGATCAACATGGCGGCCAAGGTGCGATCGCAGGTGCAAGCCGCGAAAGCGACCTCTCCTGGCGGTCTTGGCGTGGAGGTGCAGGACGTCGGCCCTGGACTCGCCGTGGCCTTTGGCCTGCCGCGACCGGCAGGTGCGCTGGTCAATTCCGTCGCGCCCGGCACAACGGCCGCCGCGAGCGGCCTCAAGCCAGGCGACGTGATCGTCCGGATCGGCGACAAGCCGATTGATCGCTCGACCGAACTCGGCGAGGATGCAGCCGCTTTGCCGCCCGGGACGAAAACCACACTCAAGCTGATCCGCAATCGAAGGCCGATGACACTCACAGTCATGGTCGGCGCGTCCGCGGAAAGCCCCAAAGCTCGACCAGTCGAAGGCGGCTCAGGTTCAGGGGATCGCCTGGGTTTGAGCATGCATCCGCTGACTGAAGACGAGCGGCGCGCGAGCGACCTGGCCGTTGGTCTGATGGTGGACGGCGTTGATGGGCCGGCGGCAAGCGCCGGCATCCAGCCTGGCGATATCGTCCTGTCGCTCAATGACACGCTGGTCGAAACGCAGGCGGACGTGGCCGCGCTGGAAGCAAAGGCAGGGAAACAGGTCGCCGTGCTGATCCAGCGCAATCACGCCCGCAGTTTCGTTTCGGTCGCGGTTAGATGATCAGCAGGCTTGCGCCAGCACGCATCTCGACCAGGGTTAACCCATTCGAAACGAGGCGGCAAAGCACATACAGTTCTGACATACCAGCAGGCTTCAGACGCGGGTAGATCTCCGCCCGGCGTGTCCGGCGGTGTTTCCTTGGTTCCACGAGATCAAAGGAGATGACAGATGGAAATCCGCGATCCTTCCCCCGGCCTCTACAACGAAGATCTCGCACCCGCCAGGCAGCGCAACTGGGGTGCGTTCAGCATCTTCAACGTCTGGACTTCGGACGTGCACAGCCTCTGGGGCTACTACCTCGCCGCCAGCCTGTTCCTGCTGTGCGGCAGCTTTATCAACTTCGTGCTGGCGATCGGGCTCGGCTCGCTGGTGATCTTCGCGCTCATGAACCTGATCGGCTACGCCGGCGAGAAAACCGGCGTGCCTTATCCGGTGCTGGCGCGCGCCTCCTTTGGCGTGTGGGGCGCCAATCTGGCAGCCATGGTGCGCGCCGTGGTGGCCTGCTTCTGGTACGGCGCGCAGACGGCGGCCGCGTCGGGCGCGATGGTCGCGTTGCTGATTCGCAGCGACGGCCTGATGGCGTTCCACAAGGGCACGCAGGTACTGGGCCACTCAGGGCTGGAGGTGATCTGCTACGTGATCATCTGGGCGCTGCAGCTACTCATCATCCAGAAGGGCATGGAAACGGTGCGCAAGTTCCAGGACTGGGCCGGTCCGGCGGTGTGGGTCGCGATGCTGATTCTTGCGATCGGCCTGTGTGTGAAGGCCGGCGGCTTCTCGTTCACCCATGGCATTCCGATGGACGTACTGCTCCAGAAGACCGGCGACGCCGGCGTCAGCGGCGAGCCCGGCTCGTTCTGGGCGCTGATGGCCGTGGGCGCGACCTGGATCACCTACTTCGCAGCGCTCTACCTGAACTTTTGCGACTTCTCGCGCTACGCGAAAAATCGCGACGCAGTGAAAAAAGGAAATTTGTGGGGCCTGCCGGTCAACCTGATCGCGTTCTCGCTGGTCGCCGGCGTGACCACCATCGCCGCCTTCAAGGTGTACGGCGAGGTGCTGCTTCACCCCGAACAGATTTCGGCCAAGTTCGACAGTTGGGTGCTGGCGCTTATCGCGGCACTGACCTTCGCGGTCGCCACGCTGGGGATTAACGTGGTGGCCAATTTCGTCTCGGCGGCGTTCGACATCTCCAACACGTTCCCCAAACGGATCAGCTTCAAAAGGGGGGGCTACATCGCCGCGGCCATCGCGCTGGTGCTCTATCCTTTCGCGCCGTGGGAAGGCAACGCCGCGCATTTCGTCAATGCCATCGGCGCCACGATGGGCCCGCTGCTGGGGATCATTCTGGTGGACTACTACCTGGTGGCCAAAGGCAATATCAATGTTGCAGCGCTCTATCAGGAGCACGGCGAGTATCGCTACGAAGGTGGCTGGAACGTCAACGCACTGGTCTCCGCGGCGGTCGGCAGCGTGTTTTCGACCTTCCTGCCAAACTTCACCAATCTGCTGCCGGTCTGGTGGAATACCTATGGATGGTTCTTCGGCGTGGTGATCGGCGGCGGCATGTACCTGATCATGGCCACGCTGCGGCCGCGTGCAGCGATCGCGCCGACCCGTGCCTGAAGGTTTTCCTGGCGCGCCGGTGGGGGCGGCTCCCGGCCTCTGGCGCGCGGAACAGGCACGGCAACAATGCTTATGGTTGGCCGTCGCCGGTCATGCTAGGATTTCTCGCAAACAACTCCGGAGACTGCTATGCCGTTCATCTGCGAAAACGTTGAATGTCGCGCCGTGCTGGCCCGCGGGCAGGTTAGATCCATTCACGAGGACGCGGGGTGGTGCTTCTACTGCCCAGACTGCAAAACGAGGAACGCGTTAAAGGATATCGGTGAGCCGGGCGGTCACGTTGAGTTGGTTCAACCGGAGAGATCCGGTCTCCCGCACAAGGTGATTGCAACGGCTCGACCGCTGGAGGACGGCAAGTACGCGGCGCAATTGCGCGTGCAAAGGGCACTCGGTATGAAAGGGACTTACGCGGTCGAAGAACACTGGGAACAGCTCGGTGTATTCCCAGACCCGAACCAGGCTGTCGCGCATGCGAAGTCTATTGCGGCAGACTTGCTGGACCGAAAGGCCTAGTCCCGAGCGCAACGCTGGATTCAGCCGCGCACACCGTGCGCGGCTCCTGACGGCTGGCCCATGACCGTAGTTCCGCGCGACGCGACAACAGGGTGTTGATCAGCGCCGGTGCCGGCGCAGCGAAGGTCGACATCACTCACGGCGCATCGACGGGAGCGAGCTTGATAAATAGTTTCGCTGCTTCGTTGCCGTGCGACAAAGCGCGCAGTGCAAGGGTGAGCGCTAGCTGCGCATCGTGGGCGACCGCACTACGGTCCTGATCGAAGAGCTTGACGGCGTGGCGCATATGCTGGGCCGCCTGATCGTGAAGCTCGGCCGCCATTGCGTGCTGTTTTGCGGCGTTCGTGTTATCTGCGCCAGAGCCGGTCGATGCCGGTGCGACCGGCGGCGTGTTCGCGCTGTGTGCGCCGGCGTCGTGTGCCTGATCGATCGCGTGCAAGGTATGGCCATGGGCCATCATCGCCTGATGTGCGGCGTGGGCATAGTCTTTACCCGCCTCGAAATGCCGCGACGCCCCGCGGTGAAATCGCGCTGCCTGCTCGTGATGTGACGCGGCGGCTTCAAGATGATCTTTTTTGTTGTGCTTCGTGCTCATACCGGCTCCTGTAAGTCCATAAGACCAACGCCGATGACGACCGATTCGAAGACCAGTGGCGGGTCGAAAACCACTGGATTCGAATTTACACGCACTTGCACTCCCGGTGACGTTTTCGTCGCACGGAATAGTTCGACAACTGACTGCGTTCAGCCAGACAACCCTGTAACTATGCGCGCCGCTGACGCCAGGTAAAGAGGTGATGGATTGCGACGGTTCTCGCAAAGACACGTGTACGCCAACTTGATCACATGATCGTCGTTTGACGCCACGGCCATCCGGCACACGTCGTCCCAGCCAACGACAACGTCAGGCGACTCTATTTCAACGTTCGCGGGCCTGCGAACCGTTGCATACGCCGCGCACAGCGCAATCCACAAGCCGGGCAGCAATTGTTCCGCCAACGCGTCAGACAATTGTGCCAGGAGGATCCGAGCCGCGTGTGTCGCAGTAACCGTGTGAAGCACCGTGAAGTCCGGCGAGCGCCAGTAGGCGCTAATCGTCGCCCGCGCCAGGTCGTCGAGTAAGGACACAGTAACCGGAGGCGCAAGCACAGCCTGCCTGAACCGCACATCGCATGCAACGGCGCGCAAGCGTGACGTGATCGAGTCGCCCTGTACAACACTGTCGTCTATTGCACGTACGACGCTGTCAAACCCGGCATCGACGTTTTTTGCTGTGCGGGACCCGTCGAAACAGGCGTCAATCGGCAGATGCGACGAGATTAACGCGGCCAGGCCGGAGGCGATTTCGCCGGGATGCACCGCCTCGATGCCGTATGCCAAGCGGATAAGCGCGTGAAAGGCCTGCGTTGCCGGTGCGAACGGCACCTCTTCCAGCACTGCCGCGATGACCGGGACGGCGCCGGCTTCGACGATCCAGTCTAGAAAACACAGGCGCAAGGCGCCGAATGCGGGGGCATTGCCGAGTTGCCGCGACCATTCGTGACGGCTGACGATTGTGTCGACAGGCGCCGCGCTTAATGCATATTCGCGCTCCCACATATCGAAGAATTCCTGCAGTCGAGCAGGCGACGCCCCCATCCCGGCCAACGCGACAAGCGCCATCGGACAATGGTTGGTTGTACCTCTGGCCATCAGGTCGAAGCGAGCGTTTGCATCCAGAAGCTCGTTCAATTTGAGCTTAACGGGGTCCTTGCGCATATTGTCGTCTCTCGATCAAAGGAACGAATCCATTGTGAAAGTTCAAGTAAACTTGAAGTCAAGAGAGAATTCGTGGAAACGTCATGAACGAGACGACGATTACAATTGGTGAACTTGCCAGACGCTCGGGCGTAGCCGCGAGTGCGATCCGCTTCTATGAGGAACAGGGGCTGATCAGCAGTACCCGAACAGAAGGTGGTCATCGGCAGTATCGAAGGGAGGTCCTCCGTCGCGTAGGGTTCATCCGCGCCGCACAGGCTGTCGGATTGAACCTTTCGGAGATTCGTTCTGCCCTTGAGACGTTGCCCGGGCAACGCACGCCGACCAGGCAGGATTGGCAGCGTCTCTCTCGCGCCTGGCAGCCTCTGCTTCAGGAACGCATCGACGGTCTTATTGCATTGCGCGATCAGCTTGCATCCTGCGTAGGTTGCGGGTGCCTTTCGCTGAAGTCCTGTTCTCTCTACAATCCCGACGATGTTGCCCGACGGCGGGGAAGCGGTCCGCGATATCTGTTGGGCGACACCTCGCGCGCTGTGTTGGCGGACGATGTCGCGGATAAGCAGAAGACGTGATGCGGCGGCAGTGATAACTCGCTAGTGAAGCGCTCACGCCGGCCTCCGTCGTCACGGCTCGATGCGTCAGCCGCCAAGACCTCCGCGCAATCACTCCAGATTTTCTGGGTCCATACTGTCCTCCAGATTTTTTCGCAGTCTCATCATGACGCGGCTTGCTGCCTCGATGTCCTCGACAGATAACCCGTCAGAGAGGCGGTTGACCCAAGCGACCTGAAGGCCCATGGCAGCGTCAAATGCTTGCCTCCCCTTGTCCGTCAAAACGACAAGTTGCGCGCGGCGATGGTGGGGGTTGACCTCGAATCTAACTAACCCTTCCTCTTCCAGGTCATTGACTATTCGCTGCACGTTTTGGCGATTGGCGCCCAGGTCCCGAGCGATCCACGCGACTGGCTGAGGCTGCTGCGCCGCGGTGATTGCGCCAAGGATCTGCCAGCGGGCGCTCGTGAGCCCGAGTTCCGCAACCAGGCGATCGCCCGCGGTCAGAAGTCGGCTATTCAGCCTGAAAAAATCGAGTATGAAGCTCGTCAGGGTCTCGCCGGCTGGCGTTCTCTTTGTCTTACGCATCTGTCACCATTGAAGTAAGTTGACATCATAGTGTCAATGCACTATAAATCAATCATGTCAAGTTGACATTATGCAACCAAACTGATGGAGCTACTATGCCGCAATTGCGTCCACTCGACCCTTCTTTCCCGATCGAACGTCAACTCGCCACTGACGCCGCCCCTGTCGTTCTTGTCAACGTTTTCACCCTAGACAAGGCTGACGAGCAGATTTTTCTTCAGGTCTGGCAGGACGATGCGGCGTTTATGAAGCAGCAGCCCGGCTTCATTTCGACACAACTTCACCGCGCAGTCGGTGAAAGTCCGACGTACCTGAACTATGCAGTGTGGGAGTCCACCGCCCACTTCCGGGCGGCGTTCACTCATCCGGAATTCAAGGCGAAGCTCACCGCGTATCCCTCATCGGCGATCGCTTCTCCGCACCTGTTCCAGAAGGTCGCAGTACCAGGTATTTGCGTGGGTTAGGGGCGCCCCGTCGGACTGGGTTCGACCAGATGCGAGCGTTCGACATGTCGACCAAAATTGACGACAATGCTCCCAAGAAAAATTGCGGATTGTGCTCCGTTGTCGGAGACGCCGCCGAACCCAAAAGGAAGCATGAAACGACTATTCCTCGCTGCACTCGCAGCCACCTCTTTCGCGACTTGCGTTCATGCGCAAAGCAACGAATCCGGACCGCTCGTCACGCCCGCGGGCAAACTGCAGTTCGAGCGCGTCGACCGTGATTTCGTGGGGATGCTCGACAAAGAGATTTTCGATCGCTTCGGTGCGAACACGCTCGCGCACTTCGATGATATCGACAGTGCAAATGACACCGTCACGCGTATGCTCGTGCAAACTGATTCAGGCCCGGTGCTGTACGACTTTCGTCACCATCCGCCGCTTGTGCAGCGCCTGGGTGAGCGCATGACGGTCAAGCGCGTGTTCTGGCAAAGCGATGAAGTCGTAATGCAAAGCTCGCAAGGCTGGTTCCGATTCAAGCGCGGCGTGCTGACGAAGCTGCAGTCGTCTACGACGACCTACCATTGATTACGCGCGCACTTCGAACGCACGCTCGCCAGCGACGATATACATCGGCTCGCCGCACACGCGACTGAACTGCTGAACGACTTCCGAACGCGGCTCAGTACTACGTGAATTCGGAGGTCGATTTCGGCCGATCATTACGTCGAGAACATCGAAATGCGATGGTACGATTATTCGCCTTCATCTCTGCGGCTCGTCCAGAATCCATGCGCAACCTCGCCTATCTGCTTCTCTCGATCACGCTCGCCTCGCCGCTCTCGGCCCAGGCGTTCGGCATGAACAATCCAGACTACGATCAATGTATCTTGCAATCGCTGAGGAACAGCCAAAGCAGCGTGGCGGCAGACGCGATCAGACGCTCGTGCGACGCGCTTTACAGAAACGGCGAGTTGCTCTTACCTCGCGAAAAATCGTATCACGTGTGTGTCCTGCAGAATGTGCAGAGCGTGAGAGACGAATTTGCGGTTCAACAGATTCTGAGAGCATGCCAACGCCAGAATCAGATGTGAGCTATTTCGGATTGCTGATGCCCCTCTCCCAAGCCTCCCGCACGGATCAGCCACGATTGTCCGCGACCGAGATCAGAGCAAGCGCCGCCGGCACGAGCGGCTGCGCTGCCTCCTTGTTTGCCAACTGTCCGTAGACGTAGGCGCCGTCGATAAGAAGTGCGATCTGGTTAGCCAGATTGTCCGGCCGGGCAACGCCGATTTGCTTCGCTAGCGTACCAAGACGGCGGCGCAACTCGACCTTATGCCTGAGGGCCACCACTCGCGCGGGATGATCCGGCGCCGGAAACTCGGTTGCCACGTTGAGAAAAGGGCAGCCGCGGTATTTCGGTGCGGCGATATCACGAGCGATCCACTTGAGGTGAGCCGTGAGCTCATCTCTGGGGGCGTTCCGGTGGCGTGTCGCGGTCTTGTCCCAATCGGCCCAATAATTCGCGTCGTCCCGCTCGAGCACCGCAGCGACAAGATCGTCCTTGGTCGTGAAGTGACGATAGAGACTGGTCTTCGCAACCCCTGAGCGTTCGACGACGAGATCGACGCCGACTGCTCTGACGCCTTCCCGATAGAACAACTCAGCCGCCGTATCGAGTATGCGTTCCCGGACGCTGGCGGAACTGGTGGTCCCGGCCTCTTTTGCGGTGGTAGGTGTGCCTCTGCTCATGACAAGTCCTCTTGAGAGACGGAAACTTTCTGCTTACCGATTACTGTACCAACATATCTCTTGACACGCTACAGATCTGTACTCTACTCTTCAAAAAAAGATACAGATCTGTAGCGTTGTTGTCTTGCCAAACTGCTGTCTCCCCGTTCGAAGAAACACCATAACAACTGGAGGTCTGCAATGACGTCGAATCAAACCGTGGTCGTCTTCGGCGCCTATGGCCACACCGGCCGCTTCGTGGTGTCTGAACTGGTCAGGCGTGACTGGAGACCTATCCTTTCCGGGCGCGATGCCAGCAAGCTGAACGCCCTCGGCGCCGCTTACCCCGGGCTGGACATTCGGCCCGCGTCGGTAGATGACCCGGATTCTCTCGACCGGGCGCTTGCAGGTGCGGCCGCTGTGATCAATTGCGCCGGCCCTTTCGCCAGTACGTCCGCGCCGGTGATCGAAGCCGCGTTGCGTGCACGGATTCCGTATCTGGACGTCGCGGCGGAGTTAGAGGCCAATCTGGATACGTTCAAGCATTACGCTGAACGGGCGCGCGAGGCGGGCATCGTGATCGTGCCGGGGATGGCATTTTTCGGCGGCTTGGGCGATCTCCTTGCCACGGCGGCAATGGGCGATTGGACGGCAGCGGACGAAATCTGCATCGCCTATGGGCTCAGTAGCTGGAAGCCGACGCTCGGCACAAGGGCGGCAGGCCAGGTGTCGCGGCAGCGTAGAGAGGGGCGGCGCCTTGTCTTTACGAAAGGGCAGATGGCGTTCCGCACGGACGCAGCGCCGGTTGGCGAATGGCAGTTCCCTGCACCGCTCGGCACGCAGCCGGTCATTGGAGAATTCACGATGGCAGATACGGTGACGATCGCGCGCCATCTGGAGACACCCGAGATACGCTCGTACATGACGGCCGTGGCGGTTAAAGACCTGTTGGAGCCGGATGAGTCGCCACCTGTCGCGGTCGACGAAAACGGACGCTCCGCGCAAACCTTCCTGGTCGACGTTGTCGTACGGTCGGGGGGCAACGAACGCCGTGCATCGGCAAGCGGTCAGGATATCTACGCAATCAGCGCGCCTCTGGTGGTTGAGGCGGTCAGGCGTGTCGTCAGTGGGCGGGTCCACGGAGCAGGCGTCTTCACCGCCGGCGAAGCCTTCGGCGCGCGTGACTTTCTGGAGTCGCTGCGTCATCAGGAGCATCTGGCATTGGAGATGCCGTGAATGGTGGCCCTGCTGTCAGGTGCTCACTGCGACGCTGCCTGCCTATCCGGATGCCGCGGATCATGCAACTGGTCCGCCGACCAGCCGCCGCCCAGATCGCCGAATAGCGACGCCGAGTCCAGCAAGCGCGTCTCCTGAACACTCAGCGCGGTCTGCTGAGTGGCCAACTGTGTGGCCTGCGCGGTCGCCACGGTCGTGTAGTCCACCGTGCCGGCCTCGTACTCGTTGAAAGCGATCTCGGCGCCGCGGGTTGCATCTTGTACAGCCGTATCCAGAACGACCGATTGCTCGGCCAAGATTCGCAATCCGGACAAGTCGTCTTCAACGTTCTGGAACGCCGTCAACACCGTGCCCCGGTAGTTGGCGACGGCCGCGTCGTAGGCTGCCTTTGCCGCGTCGACGTCGGCGCTGCGCAAGCCGCCGTCGAAAAGCGTTTCGGTGGCGCTGCCGCCCAGCGACCAGACGTAGTTGCCCACATTGAACAGACCGGACAACGGCGACTGCGTGAGCCCGGCCAACCCGGAAAGGGAAATCGCCGGGTAGTACGCCGACACCGCCACGCCGATTGCCGCGTTTTGCGCAGCCATCTTGCGCTCGGCGGCGGCGATATCGGGCCGGCGTTCGAGCAGCGTCGACGGCACGCCGACGGGCACACCCGGCAGCGTCGGCATCGTGGTGCTGTGCGTAATCGAAAGCTCTTCCGGATTCTTGCCCACCAGCACGGCGATCGCGTGCGCGTCTTGGGCGCGCGCCACGCCAAGAGCGATCAGATTGGACTGCGCCGTCTCGAGCTGGGCACGGGCACTAATCACGTTGGACGGCGGGATGGTGCCCGCCTGATCCTGGTCGGACACGACGTCCAGAAAGTGCTGGTAGGCCACGACCGTCCTTTGCAGAAGGTCGATATTGGCGTCGCTGGTGCGCAGTTGGATGATTGCCGTGGCCAGCGCCACCTGCTCGGAGAGCGTCGCATTGGCGAGCGTCGCTTCGCTCGATTGCGCCGTCGCGGCGTTTTCTTCGATCGTGCGCCGCACCTGGCCCCACAGATCCGGCGCCCAGCTGACGTTGCCTTCCAGCGAGGCCGAGTTGACCACTCTGGCGGCATTGCCGACCGAGCTACGCGCCTTGGTGCCCGAACCGGTTGCATCGATGGTCGGGAACAGGCCGGCACGCGCCGCCCGCACTTCTGCCAGCGCTTGCTGATAGTTCGCGTAGTCCGCGCGCACGGTCTGGTTCGACACCGACACCAGCGGTTCGAGCTGGTCCATCAGCGGATCGTTGAAGGCTGTCCACCAGTCGCCCTTCGGTTTGTCCGCCGCGGGCTCGGCTTGCGTCCAGCCCGGCAACTCCGAGTAGGTGGCGGCCACATTGACTTGCGGCCGGTGGTAGTCCGGGCCGACCATGCAACCGCTGGCCAGCAGGGCCAGCGCCGCGACGGCCAGCGGCCGAAGGGGGCCAAAGCGACCAAAGCGACCAAAGCGGTTACGGGAAATCTTCATCGTCATGCCCTCGTATCCGGTTGTCCGGGTTGCTGCGCGTCGCGATTCCATGGCAGGTTGGCGGACCATCTGACCAGCTTGAAACGCAAGCGGTCGAGGTAGAGGTAGATCACCGGCGTCGTGTACAAGGTAAAGACCTGACTCAGGATCAGGCCGCCCATCACCGTGATACCGAGCGGTTGCCGCAGCGACGCGCCCTGGCCAATGCCGATGGCCAACGGTACCGCGCCGAGCACGGCCGCGAAGGTGGTCATCATGATCGGCCGCAGACGGACCACGGCGGCCGAGTGAATCGCGTCCCTCGCTGGCATGCCTTCGGCGCGCTGCAAATGGATCGCGACGTCGACCATCATGATGCCGTTCTTCTTGACGATACCGATCAGCAGGATGATGCCGATCAACGCGATCACCGAGAACGGTGTGCCGAAAATCAGCAAGGCCAGTGTCGCGCCGATTCCCGCGGACGGCAGCGTCGACAGGATGGTCAGCGGGTGGATCGAGCTTTCATACAACACGCCGAGCACGATATACACCACGCCGAGCGCCGCCAGGATTAGCAGCGGCACCGTCCCCATGGACTGCGAGTAGGCCGCCGCCGCGCCGGCGAACGAGCCGTGGATGCTGGCGGGCATGCCGATCTCGCGGATCGTGTTGTTGATCGCCACGCCCGCCTTGCTCAACGAACCGCCCGCCGGCAGGTTGAACGAAATCGTCGCGGCCACGAGGCCGCTCTGGTGGTTCACCTGTGTCGACGTATGGCTGTTCGAGAACGAAGCCAGCGCCGCCAGCGGCACCATGGTTTCGGCTGCCGTGCTGTCCGCGCTGCCGGTCGAACTGCCGCCCTTGCTATTGGCAATGCTGTTGGTGGTCGCGTTGGCTTGCGCGTTCGAGTTGAGTGCGTTCGTGGTCGCACTGGCTTCGGTCGCCACAGTCACGCCCGACACCGTGGCACCCGGCATCTGCGTGCCCGCCGTGCCGGTGGGGTTGCCCGACGCCCTGCTCAGGTAAATCTGGTTGAGCGCTTGCGGGTACTGCCAGTAATCAGGCGCTACCTCCATCACCACGAAATACTGGTTGAGCGGGTTGTAGATGGTCGATACCGTCCGTTGGCCAAACGCGTCATACAGCACGTTGTCGACCTGGTTCGGCGCAAAGCCGTAGCGCGCCGCCGTCGAGCGATTGACGGTGACGTAGGTCTGCAGACCGTTTTGCTGCAAGTCCGAGTTCACGTCGAGCAACTGCGCGTGCTCCTTGGCGAGCGCGGCAACGAGTAGCGGTGTCCATTTGAACAGCGCGGCGGAATCGTCGCTGGTGAGCGTGTACTGATACTCGGCGGCGGATTGCCGTCCGCCGATTCGCAGATCCTGCTGTGCCTGGATAAAGAGCCGGGCGCCCGAGACCGCATTGAGCTTGGGCCGCAGGCGGTTCACGACCTCGGTGGCCGAGGCGTGGCGTTCCGCCAGCGGCTTGAGTTCGATGAACACGTTGGCGGTATTGAGCGCGCGGCCGCCCGTAAAGCCCGCTACCGAGGCCACTGCCGGATCCTTCTGCACGATCTCCTGCAATTGCGTGAGCTTCTTTTGCATCGCCGGAAAGGAGATGCTCTGGTCGGCGATGATCTGTCCAATCAGGATGCCCGTGTCCTGCTCGGGAAAGAAGGTGGCCGGCACCAGCTTGAACAGAAACACGTTGGCCACCAGCAGACCGATCAACAGCAGGATGACCAGCAGCGCATGGTCCAGTACGGCCGTGAGCGAGCGCGCGTAGGCATTCTTGAAGCGATCGAACTGCTTTTCGACCCATATCGCCCAACGGGCTTTCGAATGCCCGGCGTTGTCGCGGCTCAGCACGTAGGCGCACATGGCCGGCGTGACCGTCAGCGAAATCACCAGCGAGATCAGGATGGCGACGGAGAGCGTGACCGCGAACTCATGGAACAGCAGGCCGACGACGCCCGGCATCAGCATGATGGGGAGGAACACCGCGATCAGCGACAGGCTCATCGAGATCACCGTGAAGCCCACTTCGCCGCTGCCTTTCAAGGCGGCCTCTTTCGGGCTGAGCCCCAACTCCATGTGACGCACGATGTTTTCCAGCACCACCACCGCATCGTCGACCACGAAGCCGGTGCCGATTGTCAGCGCCATCAGCGAAAGGTTGTCGATGCTGTAGCCGAGCAGGTACATCGGCCCGAAGCTGCCCACGATCGACAGCGGCAGCGCGACGGCCGGCACCAGCGTGGCGCGCGGCGATTGCAGGAAAATGAACACGACGCCCACTACGAGCAGCACGGCGATGAACAGCGTGCGCTCGGTGTCGCCCACCGACGATCTGACCGACTCCGAGCGGTCGATGGCGATGCCCACGTGCACGCTGCTTGGCAGCGTCGCCTCGATTGACGGCAGGACTTTGCGAATCTGCGCGACGGTGCTCACAATATTGCTGCCCGGCATTGGATACACGATCACGAGGATGGCGGACTTGCCATTGAAGAGCCCGGCGTTGCGGATATTTTCGTTCGAATCCCTAACCTGGGCCACGTCGCGCAACTGGACCGGCGCGCCGTTGCGGTAGGCGACCACCAGGTCGCGATACGGCGCAGCATGCGTGATCTGGTCGTTGGACGTGACCACGTAGCGCTGGTCGCCCTCGTCGAGATGGCCCTTCGCGCTGTCGGCGTTGGCGGCGCTGATCGCCGCGCGCACGTCTTCCAGACCGATGCCGTAGCTGTTCAGTTTGCCCGGTTGCAATTCCACGCGTACCGAGGGCAACGCGCCGCCGCCAAGCGTGATCTGGCCCACCCCCTGGACTTGCGAGAGTTGCTGCTGGATCACCGAGTCCGCCGAGTCGTAGAGCTGTGCCTTGGTGAGCGTGTCCGACGTCAGCGAGAGCACCATGATCGGCGCATCCGCCGGGTTGTACTGGCGATAGCTCGGGTTGCTGCGCAGCGTGGTCGGCAAGTCGGCGCGCGCCGCCTGGATAGCCGCTTCGACGTCGCGCGCGGCGCCGTTGATGTCGCGCTTCAGGCCGAACTCGACTACGATCACCGACGAGCCGACGGAGCTGATCGAAGTCAGTTCTTCAACGTCGGCAATCGTGGCGAGCCGCCGCTCGAGTGGCTCGGCCACTGTGGTCCCCATGATGTCCGGGCTCGCGCCCGCCATGTTCGCCTGCACCACGATGACCGGAAAGGCGATGTTCGGCAACGGCGCAACCGGCAGCCGGAAGTAGGCGAGCGCCCCGGAGATCAGGATCGCTACGGCCAGAAGCGTGGTCGCGACAGGCCGCCGGATGAATAGCGCCGAGATGTTCAAGGCGTTTCCTCCGCACCGCCGCCAGGCGAACTCTCCGGTTTATTGCGGTTGCGCCAGCGTCTCGTACGCTCGGCCATTCTGTCGAAGAACAGATAGATCACGGGCGTGGTGAAGAGCGTCAGGATCTGGCTCAGCGTCAGACCGCCGATGATCGCGAGACCTAGCGGCCGGCGCAATTCCGAACCCGTGCCGCTGCCGAGCAGCATCGGCAGGGCGCCGAGCATGGCGGCGAGCGTGGTCATCAGGATCGGGCGGAAACGCAGCAGCGAAGCCTCGAAGATCGCCTCGCGCGGCGGCTTGCCGTGATTGCGTTCGGCATCCAGCGCGAAGTCCACCATCATGATGGCGTTCTTCTTGACGATACCAATGAGCAGCACGATACCGATAATGCCGATCACATCCAGGTCGCTGCCGGCGATCATCAGCGCGAGCAGCGCGCCGATACCCGCCGAGGGCAGCGTGGACAGAATCGTGACCGGATGGATGAAGCTCTCGTACAGCACGCCGAGCACGATATACACCGCGACCAGCGCCGCGATCAGCAGATAGACTTCGCTCGACAGCGAATCTTCGAATGCCTGGGCCGCGCCCTGCAGCGACGAGGTGATCGAAGGCGGCAGGTTCACCGACTGTTCGGCTTGATGGATGGCCGTGACGGCGGTGCTCAACGACGCATCTTTCGCGAGGTTGAACGAGATGGTGACCGATGGGAACTGCGCCAGATGGCTGATCACGAGCGGCGACTTCGTGATCTGGATCTTCGCGATGCCCGACAGCGGCACCTGGCCCGTGCTGCTGGTCTGACTTGGCAGGTACAGGTTGCCGATCGACTGCACGTTCGGCAGCGATTCCGGTTTGGCGACGAGAATCACGCGGTACTGGTTCGACTGCTCGAAGATTGTCGAGACGATCCGCTGGCCGAGCGCGTCGTACAGCGCGTTGTCGATCGTCGCGGGCGTAATGCCGAAGCGCGCCGCCAGTTGCCGGTTAACCTCGACGTTCACGCTGAGGCCGTCGGTATTCATGTCGCTTTGCACGTCGGCAAGCGAAGGAATCTGCTTCAGCTTCGCTATCAGTTCCGGCACGTACTTCTGGAACGCCTGCTGGCTCGGTCCGCGCAGCACGAAGCTGTACTGGTTCGGCGAGACTGTCGTGTCGAGCGTCAGATCCTGCTCGGGCTGCATGTAGAGCCTGACGCCCGGCACGTTGGCGACTTCCTGTTGCAGACGCCGGGCCACTTCTTGCGCCGTGTCGGAACGCTTGTCGCGGTCGCGAAGATTGATCAGGAAGCGGCCATTGTTCAGCGTCGAGTTCGTGCCGTCGATACCCACGTAGGAGGTCAGCGAGGTGACCTCCGGGTCTTTCAGGATCGCATCGGCGAGCGCGCCCTGGCGTTTCACCATCGCGGCGTACGACACCGAGTTGTCGGCCACGCTAATACCCTCGATCACGCCGACGTCCTGCACCGGAAAGAGGCCCTTCGGAATCACCACGTACAGGATGCCGGTCAGCACGACGGTACCGACGGCCACCACGAGCGTCAGCACCTGGTGATCCAGCACCCAGCGCAGCCCGCGCTCATAGGCGCCGAGCGTTTTGTCGAACAGGCCCTCGCTGATCCGCTCAAAGCGGCTCGGATGACGGTCGGCCTGTGCGCGCAACATGCGCGCACAGAGCATCGGCACCACGGTCAGCGACACGATTGCCGAGATCACGATGGTGACGGCAAGCGTCACCGCGAACTCGCTGAACAGACGCCCGATCACGCCGCCCATGAAGAGCAGCGGAATTAGCACGGCAATCAGCGAGATGGTCAGCGACAGGATCGTGAAGCCGATCTGACCCGCGCCTTCCAGTGCGGCTTCGAGCGGTGTCTTGCCTTCCTCCAGATAACGCACGATGTTCTCGATCATCACGATCGAGTCGTCGACCACGAAGCCGGTGGCGATGATGAGCGCCATCAGCGAGAGGTTGTCGATCGAGTAGTTCAACTGGTACATCACCGCCAGCGTGCCGATCAGCGACACCGGCACCGATATGCTCGGAATGAGCGTGGCGGGCACGTTGCGCAGGAATACGAAGATCACCGCGACCACCAGCGCGATGGCGAGAATCAGTTCGAATGCCGCTTCGGAGACCGACGAGCGGATCACGCCCGTGGTGTCCGACACCACCGTCACTTTCATGCCGGCCGGCAGCGTGGACTCGAGCTGCGGCAGTTGCTTCATGATCTGGTTGACGGTCGCGATCACGTTCGCGCCCGGTTGCCGTTGCACGTTGAGCACGATCGCCGGCGAGCCGTTGTACCAGGCGCCGCGCTCGACGTCCTGAGCGGCCTGACTGACCCGCGCGACGTCGCGCATGAATACCGGGGCGCCATTCTGGTAGGCGATCACCGTGTCCAGATAGTCCTTCGGATCGGTGATCTGATCGTTGCCGTTGATCGTGTAATCGAGGTCAGGGCCGTCGAAATTGCCCTTCGGCTGACTGACGTTGACATAGCTGAGCAGCGTGCGCAGATCGTCGATGTTCAGGCCGTAGGCAGCCAGCTTGTGCGGGTCCGCTTCGACGCGGATGGCCGGCACATTGCCGCCGCTCGTCGTGACCACGCCCACGCCCGACACTTCGGAAATCTTGGTGCCGAGACGGTTGTTGGCGATGTCTTCAAGCTGGGTCAGCGACATCGATTTCGACGTGACCGCGAGCGTCAGGATCGGCTGGTCGGCCGGATTGACCTTGGCATACGTCGGCGGCGCCGGCAGACCGGAGGGCAGATAGCTGTTGGAGGCGTTGATGGCCTGCTGGACGTTCTGCTCGGCGATGTCGAGGTTCAGCGACAGATCGAACTGCAGCGTGATGACCGACGCGCCGTCCGAGCTATACGAGGTCATCTGTTGCAAGCCGGGGATCTCGCCCAACTGCACTTCGAGCGGCGCCGTGACCGTGGTGGCCATCACGTCCGGGCTCGCGCCCGGATAGAACGTCTGCACCTGGATGGTCGGATAGTCGACGTTGGGCAGCGATGAAACCGGCAGCACGCGCATGGCGACGAGGCCCACCAGCACGAGGGCGATCATCAGCAGCAGCGTGGCTACCGGTCGAAGAATAAACAGACGGGAAATGTTCATCGGCGCGTGAGCCTGCTACGACGAAGCAGCATTGGCCGACGCCGCTGCTGGCGCGGACGCCGCAGCGGGTTCGGAGGCGGCAGGCTCCGCGGCGGCGCCGCTGGCCGATGGACCAGCCGCCGCAGGCTTTGACTTGGCCGGCTGGATTTTGGCGCCGTCGTTCAGACGGTCTGTGCCGTCCGTGACCACCTGGTTGCCCTGCGAAAGGCCGGACAGGATGACCGTGTTCTTGCCGTCGCTCGGACCGAGCTTGACCTTGTGCACGGAGACGGTGTTGTTGGCGTTGACCAGATAGACGAAGTCACCCGGCGCGCCGGTTTGCACGGCGGGGGTCGGCACCAGCACGGCATTCTGCATCGTATCGACCAGCAGCTTGACGTTGACGAACTCGTTGGGGAACAGCGCTTCGTCCTCGTTGGCGAAAGTAGCGCGTAAGGTGACGGTGCCGGTCGACGTGGCCATCTGGTTGCTGACGGCGTAAAGCGCGCCTGTGGCAACCTCGCGCGCGTTGTCGCTGGAATACGCGGTGACCGGCAAGGTCGCGCCGCCATTCAGGCGCTGCACGATGGAGGCCAGCGCGTCTTGCGGCACCGTGAACTGCACGGTAGTCGGCTTGATGGTGGTGATGACGACAATCCCCGTCGACGATGACGCCGTCACGTAGTTGCCAGGGTCGACGAGGCGCAGACCGACCTTGCCGGCGACCGGCGCGGTGATCCGGCAATAGATCAGGTCGAGGTCGAACTGGGCGATGTTGGCGAGATCGACCTGGACTGCGGCCTCGTCCTGCTGCACCAGGAATTGCTGATCCGCAAAGGTCTGCTGGGCGATCGACTTGCGCTCGTTCAACTGCGTGAAGCGGACCAGATCGGCACGCGCCTGGGCCAGCGTCGCGCGGTCTTTGGCGAGTGTTGCCTGAGCCTGCTGCTTGCTGATCTGATACTGGCGCGGATCGATCTGGGCGAGGAACTGGCCTTTCTGTACTTCCTGGCCTTCGTGATAACCGACGGCCGTGAGGTAGCCGCTTAGCTGTGGCAGCACGGTCACGGTGGCGGTCGGCGTGACCGTGCCGAGTTCGCTCAACGTGACTGGCATTGAACCGAGTGTAGCGCTCGCTACAGTGACGACGATGGGTGCGACGTCGCGCGTGGGTTTCTTCTGGGTCAACAAATGGACAACGACAAGCGCAACTAGCGCCAGCACGACAACCGCAAACAGAATGAGCCCGCGTCGGGAGCGCTTGGGTTGCTTGGACACGGCTTCGCTCATAGGTATCTCCGAAAACAGATGCTGCCGTTGATAGTCGGATGGGGAGTTATTCTCTGCCGGGATGTTGGGACCATGCCATGGTTCTCGTGCCTTGTCACAACCCAACAACCGTTTGGCATGCTGTTAGCTAATTGCAAGCAAAGCGGACTGCGCAAAATGTATAGCGTCGTGATTGGCACAGGGCGATGTTATGGCCTGGTGACTGGATCCGTGACGATGAATGCGCTTCGTAATTGGCGGTAATGTTTTATCAAGGTGGGCCGGAGGAATAGCGCGTGCGGCGAATCGCCGACGGCCACGAGGGCCTTGCTGACAGACCGTGTGTTGCTCATGTTCGCCTTGGTGGAAGCCGGTGGACAACCATTGAGACCAAGCATGGCGTCAATCTACCCGGGGCGCGCAAGGCTTGAGTTACCGGAGTGATACATGTTGGGATATGAAACACTCCGTCGGGTGTGTTTCGGCCCGTAGCTTGCGCCAACGAACGGTTGATCGTGGGGGTTTTCTTTGGGCCGCGGTCGCAGCGAGCGGGAGTGCGCGATGAAAGCTTGTTGAAATTATTCGAGTCGCGATGAGGGAACGGGGCCACGCGTTGAAGGAGGAAGCGCGCCCCCGGCAGGCGCGACGGCAAGACGAAGTTCCCGGTAGGCGGACACTAGCGCGTCGAGGCTGAATGTGCGATTCAGTCCGCTGGGATTCGGCAACACCCATGTGTGGGCGCCGCCGAACGTTGTCGGTTGTGGACCCCAATGGATGTCGCGTGTGCCCGACATGGCGGAGAGCGCCATCTTCCCCAGGAAGGCAACACATTGCGGCGCATAGCGTTCAATCTTCTGCTCGAATTCCGTCGCAGCCGCTTTGAACTCCCCGGGTGATAGTTCGTCCGCTCGTGCGGTTGGACGCGAGACCACGGTTGTGAGGCCACAACCATACTGCAGGAGCGTGTGATCGTCGTCAGGAGAAATCTGTTCAGGCGTGAAGCCCGCCAGATGAACGACCCGCCAGAACCGATTGCCTCTGCCGGCAAAGTGGCGGCCGGTCGATGCCGCAAGAACGCCCGGATTGATTCCGCAAAATACCACCGACAAACCTGGTTCAAGGATGTCAGGAAGACCTTGAAGTGGATCGGAGCGAGTCACGGACGGTGCAATCCTTTATTGGGGAGAGGCTCTCACGAGAGCAGCAGTTTGGGCTACACCGTCACGGCGGACAAGCCACAAGAGGGTCGATTTGAGGTCAAACGGGCCCCGATTCTGGCCAGGGGCGGTCTATACCACTGGCAATGGGAGCCGACACAATCGGCAAGCAGGAACTCGATACTCTGCATCCCCCTCTATCGAAAACGACTCGGCCAGAGCTTTGTTGCAGGAATGATTATCGATAACGCCTCAATTCACATTCGAGGCAAGTGGCGAAATCAGGAAAGGCATCTCCAACTATTGGCGCGCATGCCTGCGTTCCTGATTTAATTATCGCTATTCCGTGCAATGATAAGGTTAAGTTAAGGTCATTTATAAAACAATTAAATGTCTTGTAGATATGCTGGATAAAAACATATCAATCATAAGGGTATGCGTAAAAATAATAAATGCAGTTGAAATTACTCGAGATGAATAAAGCGTACACAGCACCACCACGCACGGCGCCTACGCGGGCCACCACACGCGCGATGCGGAGTCATTGTTGAGAAAACGGCAATGCAGCAAGGCCCATGGCGGATTCTCTCTTCAAAATTTCGAATAATTTTTTATTTCATTTTTTCGTCATGGGGTTTGCAATCGCTCCGCAGAACAATTCGTGTTTTCAGTCAATTTTATTTTTGTAATTTTTATTTTCATAAGGAATTCAGTGGCTATTGAAATGATAGGAAAAAGAGATTGGATAATCGAATGTCTGAGTAATAGGATTACTCCGGTTTCCCCCCTGAACCAGGAATACAACGTGAAAATACTGAAGACACAGATTGCAGCAAGCATTTTCTCGATCGTCTCGGCAATGGCGATCGCTCAACCGGCGTATGCCGTAGATATGACCCAGGATAGCGGGTCGCCTGTCGGCGACAACCAGAACTCCCAGACGGCGGGCCCCGAAGGTCCGGTGCTTTTGCAGGACTCTCATCTCATCGAGAAACTGCAGCGCTTCGACCGCGAGCGCATACCCGAGCGCGTCGTGCATGCGCGTGGCACAGGTATCTATGGCGAGTTCGTGCCGACTACAGACATCAGCTCCCTCACCTCTGCCCAGGTGTTCACGCCTGGATCGAAGACTCCGGTCTTCGTTCGATTCTCGACGGTGATGGGCTATCGCGGCTCGCCCGAGCAGGCACGAGACCCGCGCGGTTTCGCTATCAAGTTCTACACGCAGCAAGGCAACTGGGACATGGTCGGCATCAACTGGCCGATCTTCTTCATTCGGGACGCCATCAAGTTTCCTGACTTCGTGCATGCGAACAAACCATCGGCGGTGACTGGCGTGCAGGATCCGAATCTGGCGTTCGACTTTTTCGCCCATTCGCCCGAAGCGACGAACATGCTGACGCACCTCTACACGGACGAGGGCATGCCGGATTCGTATCGCCACATGGACGGCTACGGCGTGCACGCCTTCAAGTTCGTCAATTCAAAAGGCGAAGTTCACTACGTGAAGTTTCACTGGAAGAGCCGTCAGGGTGTCGAAGGCATTCGTCCCCAGGATATCCCGCATTCGATCGGCGCGGACTGGAATCTGATGACCAATGACCTGTACAACTCGGTCAAGGCGCGTTCGTATCCACAGTGGGACCTATACATTCAGGTGCTCTCGCCGAAGGACCTGGACAAATTCGATTTCGATGCGCTGGATGACACGAAGGTGTGGCCGTCCTCCATCCCAGAGCAGAAGGTGGGCACGATGACGCTCAACCGCGTTCCGGACAACTATTTCGAGTCCACGGAAGAATCGGCTTTCGCGCCGTCGCGGCTCGTGCCGGGGATCGAGCCTTCCGAGGACCGGATGTTGCAGGGTCGCCTGTTCTCCTATGCCGATACGCAGATGTATCGCCTCGGCCCGAACTACAACCAGTTGCCGATCAATCGCCCGATCGTCCCGGTCTACAACAACAACCAGGACGGCTTCATGAATGAGGGGGAGCGAAAGGGCGAAGTGAACTACGAGCCATCCGGAGTCGCCGAAATCTCACAGCAGGACAAGTACAAGTCCGTGCAGACGCCGCTGAAGGGGACAACCCAGCAAAGAGCGATCCACAAGACGCTCGACTTCCGTCAGGCCGGCGAGTATTACCGGACGCTGTCCGAGACCGGCAAGACCGATCTGATCACGGCGCTGTCTGGCGACCTTGGGCGCGTGACCAACGACGCGAACAAGTACGCAATGCTCTCGTACTTCTATAAGGCTGATGCCGACTACGGTACCCGTCTCGCGCGTGCGACCAACGCGGATGTCACCCGTGTGAAGGATGCGGCCGCACACCTGAGCGATAACTGATGCATGTACGGGAGCCTGCGCAAGCAGGCTTCCCAACAAATGACTAGACACGCTTTCTTACGGAGAACGTAATGCAATGCTCTTTCACTGCCCGGCGCCTTGTTCGGACCGTGGCGGTCGCCACCCTGGCCGCACTGTTGACGGCGAGTTGCGCACAGCATGTGTATCAGCCGGGAACGTATTCGGCCGTGACGGACACGCCGCGTTACACCGAAGACTGGTTTGCCGCGGCGCGTGCGGGACGCACGGATATCGTTCAGGCGTTGATAGACGCGCATTTCCCGCTCGAGACAACAACGCCCGAAGGCTATACCGCGCTGATCCTTAGCGCGTATGACAACCACCCTGAGACATTGAAGGCGCTTCTTTCTGCCGACGCCAACGCTTGCGCCGCCGACCGGCATGGCAACACGGCACTGATGGGGGCGCTCTTCAAAGGCGAGACGAATATCGCAACGATGTTGCTCGACACGCATTGCGACATCGATCAAACCAACAACGCGGGGGAAACGGCATTGTCGTTTGCCGCGCTATTCGGCCGACTAGATATGATTCCGGTGCTTGTCGCGCACGGCGCCAACGCGAATCATGTCGATGCGCGCGGCGGGACCGCGTTGCAAATGGCGATCGCACAGCACAACCCGGCTGCGGAGGATGCATTGCGGCACGCCGGCGCGACACAATGAGACGTGGCGGATAAAGCGCCGATCACGCCCGCTTCAACAACGCACTATCCACCGTCGGCGCTGCCTGGCATCGCCTACCTGCGCACGCCGTTCATGCTCTTGCCTGCCCAGACGGGGCGCCCCGTAATCGCGAGCGCCGCCGCGCCGATTGAATGGAGCATGAAGGTGCGTCGATGGGTTCGCATGTTCGATGGCTCCCTGTCACGCTACGAGCACACGTTCCGGGGGCGCCATGAATTCCGGCCCAACGGGATCCTTGACGAACTGCGCGACAATCGCGTCAATTTGCTCGAACGCCTTCTCGTCGAGGCGCCAGCCGAACACATCTTCGATCCCGTCCAACTGCGCCGGACGACGTGCGCCCCACAGCGCGATCGTCGGGCCGCGATCGAGCACCCAGCGCACCGCCAGTGCGAGCACCGACTTGTCGAAGTTATCGCGCGCGAACACGTTCAGCGCTTTCACGGCCGCGACATACTGCTCGCGACGCGGCTCGCGAAACTTCGGGTCGCGCTGGCGCAGATCGTCGCCCTCGAAACGCGTCTCGACACCGATGCGCCCCGCCAGCAGCCCGCGGCATAATGCCCCATAGGCAAGCGCGACGAGCCCATGCTGTTTTGCGTACGGCAGCACATCACGATCGATATCGCGCTCGAACAGGTTGTACGGCGGTTGCGTGGTCGACAGCGGCGCCACGCGCCGGAACGCATCCATTTGCGCAGGCGAGAAGTTGCTGACGCCCAGCGCCCGTACCTTGCCTTCCTTGCGCAGATCGTCGAGTACCGCGGCGGTTTCTTCGATCGGCACCAGCGGATCGGGCCAGTGGACCTGATACAGATCGATGTAATCTGTCCGCAAGCGCCGAAGCGTATCCTCTACTTCTTGACGAATGCGCTCTGGCGACGAATTGCGGAACACCGCACCGTCGTGCCATTCCAATGCGACCTTGGTCGCGATGACCGCCTTGTGCCGATATCCATCGGCCAACGCCTTGCCGACAATCTCCTCCGATGCGCCGAAGCCGTACACCGGCGCTGTGTCGATCAGATTGACCCCGCTGTCGAGCGCCCGGCGGATCACCGCGATCGAGTCTTTCTCATCGGTGCCGCCCCACATCCATCCGCCGATCGCCCAAGTGCCAAGGCCGATGCGTGAGACGGGGGTCGTTAAACCTTCAATTGCGATTGTTTCAATAGTCATGTGAAGCTCTCTAATCAAAGCACTACGTAAAGCACCGCATCCGGGTCGAATGCGATCTGACTAACGGCGACATGCCCATCGGACGGGCAGGTGAGCCGATTATTTCAGCGGCATCCGGCGATCACAAGAAGGCACCTGACGGTTTCATACTTTCCCCATGGAAACTAATTGCTGCGACGGCGCTTACGCGCACGACAATCCGCAAAAAAAAACTGATGACCTGGCGCGGAACATCATCGAGCAGATCGCGGACAAGTGGACGATCCTCGTCATCGACGCGCTCGGTACGCACGGCGAGATGCGTTTTTCGCGGCTGCGCGAAGTGGTGGAGGGCGTGAGCCAGAAAATGCTCACCAAGACATTGCGACAGCTTGAGCGTGACGGCCTCGTCACGCGCTACGTGCATCCGGTGATCCCGCCGCGGGTCGACTATCAGCTGACGCCGCTGGGGCGGAGCCTGCTCGACAAGATCTGCGGGATATGGGATTGGGTCGAAGTCCATATGAGCGAAATGGAATTGGCGCGGCGCGAGTTCGACCACGGCGAAAAGCGGGTCGATCACCTGCGCCCGCGTGATGTGCCGATCGCTTAGCGCCGCCGTCGTAATGCGAGGTCGAAGCTGACCGCCACTGTCGAGCCGCCAGCAAGGCCGTGAGAAATTGCCCATAATTGCGCGCAGTCTTCGAGCAACCGTTGGGACGTTTCATGAAAGCAGCTTCTGTCACACCGCGATCCCCGATCGCATTTCTGGCTGTCGCGTTGGCGTTCGCGATCAACATGATGGGCACAACGCTACCGACGGCAATCTATCGGTACTACCAACTGCAGTATGGTTTTACCCCGACCATCATCACGGTGATCTATGCCTCGTATGCAATCGGGGTGCTGGGTGCACTGCTACTGGTCGGCAACTGGTCCGATCAGCTCGGCCGTCGTCGCATGCTACTGGCCGGACTGTTTGCGTCGGCCGCGTCAGCGCTGATGTTTCTGCTCAGCGACGGGTTGGCGCTTCTGATGCTCGGCCGCCTGCTGTCGGGAATCTCCGCCGGCATCTTCACAGGAACCGCCACCGTAGCTGTGATCGAACTCGCGCCGCCTGCGTGGCGCGGCAAAGCCATGCTCGCGGCTACGGCGTCCAATATGCTCGGGCTGGGTTGTGGTCCTTTGCTAAGCGGCATCCTCGTCGAATTATTCCCCTGGCCGATGCGCTTGCCCTATGCCGCGCATCTCGCGTTGGTGGGTGTCGCCGCGCTGGTCGTTCTTGGCGTGCCGGAGACCGCTACGATTCCTGCGCGCGTGAAGCTCGGCATCCAGAAAATTTCGCTTCCTGCCGAAGTACGCCGTGCGTTTATGCCTGCCGCGTTGGCGGGGTTTGCCGGTTTCGTCGTGGTGGGCTTCTTTGCGGCTGTCGCCCCGCAACTGATTCGGGTCGTACTCGGCTTTCACAGCGGTATCGTGACTGGCGCGATCGTGTTCCTGCTGTTCGCGTGCTCCGCACTCGGGCAAATCGTGCAGACGGTCATTGCTGCCCGATGGAGGCAAGCGGCCGGCTGCGTTGGACTCGTCGTGGGACTGATATGTGTTGGTCTGTGCGTGCCGGAGCGCTCGCTCGGCGCGCTTTTGCTCGGCACCGCCCTGGCTGGGATCGGGCAGGGCATCAGCTTCCGTGCGGGGTTGGGCGAGATCGCGTCCGCGGCGCCGGCGCACAGGCGAGCGGAAGTAACGTCCAGCTTTTTCGTCGTGCTTTATGTGGCGATCTCACTACCTGTGATCGGCCTTGGTATCGCCGTGCAGCTCGCCGACATTCAACGCGCGACGTTGCTCTTCGTTGGCTTGACGATAGTGCTTGTGCTTATCGCGCTGCTCCTGCTGATGCGTGAGCAGGCGGATACGGGGCAAGATTCGCGAGCGATCGGTGATTGAACACGAAGCCGCTCGATTTCGGCAGCGCTATACTTTGCTGACGTCCGCCAACACGTGCCATCACCCCCTGTTCCATGACTGAAAATGTCCAGTTCCAGCAAGTGTCCGAGATACCCGGCCTGGTGCTGAGTACCGCACACTTTGCGGATTTCAGTTTCGACCGCCATTTTCACCTCGATTTCCACGTCGGGTTGGTGACGGACGGGGTGCAGCGCCAGAGAGTTAACGGAAAGACCGTACTGCACGCACCCGGGACTGTCGTTCTGATGCCGCCAGGCGAGATTCACGATGGAACCGTGGTGGATGGAAACCAATCCACGCTCAAGACTTTCCGCCTGTCGCGAGAACTCGTCGCAAGCGTGGCGGAGGAGATCAGCGGCCTTCATCGCGAGCCGGAATTCGCCGGAGCCTTGCTTGAGGACCCGTTGCTCGCGGGCCATCTTCTTCGACTGCACGATGCGATGCGGCGCTGCGACGCCGTGAGCAGTCTTGAGATGCAGACGGAATGGCTCACGTTGCTGGAGTGCCTGCTGAGTCAATCGCGTGCGATCGTGCCTGAAACGGTTCAGGGCTCGCTTTCGCGCATTCAGTGGGAACGCGTCAGAGACTACTGCTTCAGTCATCTCAGCGACAAGATCACGTTGGACGAATTGGCCGCGTTGTGCTCACTCGGCAGGTTCCAGTTCCTCAAGCAATTCAAGCAGACCGTGGGGATGACGCCTCACGCGTGGTTGCTCCGTCTTCGTCTCGAGCGGGCTTGTGCGCTTTTGTCGCGAAGCTCGCAAGCGATTGCAACAGTCGCTCAGGAAGTCGGGTTCTACGATCAAAGTCACTTCAACCGCGCTTTCCGGCAGGCATACGGCGTCGCGCCGTCGTGCTACAGGGCGTAAGCCGCGCAGTTGGCGGCAGAGCACGAGGTTCAGCGCCATCTCGCCCTGTGGCTGCGCGACTGATCAATTTTTTACAAGTCCGGCGGCTTCACTCGACATAGGATGCGTCAATCCGGGGGGAAGTGCTCCTCCCGTCGAGTTGAGGATAGGACAATGGACAGCAGTAATCGATCACACGTTGCCAGGGCGCCGGCTCTGGGTTTTACGAGCGATAACATCGCGGGCGCGTCGCCAGAGGTAATTGAAGCCATCGCGGCGAGCAGCGTCGGGCAGGCGAGCCCATATGGAGGAGATGAGTTCACTGCCCGCGTCGAACGCAAACTGAGCGAAATCTTCGAGCGCGAAGTCGACGTGTTTCTCGTGCCGACCGGCACCGCCGCCAACTCCTTGTGCCTGAGCGCGATGACGCCGCCCTGGGGCAACATCTATTGCCATCCGTCGAGCCATATCAACAACGACGAATGCGGCGCGCCCGCGTGGTACACGAATGGCGCGAAGCTGGTCACCGTGGACGGGCAATCAGCGAAGATAGACCCCGCGAAACTTCATAGCGCGGCTCGCGTGAAGGTGGGCGACGTACATTCGACGCAGCCCTCGTGCGCGAGCATCACGCAGGCGACGGAAGAGGGTGGCGTGTACACACTGGCCGAGATCGAAGCGCTGGGGGACGTCTGCAAGGCATCCTCCATCAAACTTCATATGGATGGCTCACGATTTGCCAATGCGCTGGTGTCTCTCGGCTGCTCGCCTGCAGAGATGACATGGAAGGCCGGGGTCCATGCCTTGTCGTTCGGCGCGACCAAGAATGGTGTGTTCGCAGCGGAAGCGATCGTGCTGTTCGATGCATCCCTTGCACCCGAAATGGGCTACCGTCGCAAGCGTGCGGGCCATCTGTTCTCGAAGATGCGCTTTCTTTCGGCGCAGATCGACGCGTACTTGACCGACGATCTCTGGTTGCGCAACGCACGCCAGGCCAACGACGCCGCGCAGCACCTGAGCCGAGGACTCGCGGGGTTGAGCGGCGTTGAGGTGCTCGGCGCGACTGGGGCCAACATTATCTTCTGTCGATTGCCTTCCGTGGCCATCCAATCGCTGCTTCAGGCGGGATTCGGGTTCTATCACGATCGTTGGGAACAAAACGTTGTGCGGTTCGTGACTTCCTTCTCCACCACGATTGAGGATGTCGACAATTTGCTGGCGCATGTGACGCGCGCGGTGCCGGCGCACGGCGTTTGACAGGAGCAGATCGCGCGTGCCACTCTGAATTTTTCGCCACCACCTGTCCGTTAGCATGCCGCCCGAGCGTCATTGTCATGGCGGCCCGATATGTTCACCCGCCCTAACCCCATGACGGAGGCTCATATGCAATACCTATTGATGATCTATTCGGAAGAAAACGGCTGGAACCAGATGACCGACAGCGAGCGGCAGCAAGGCGTCGCCGCGTATCACGCGTACACCGAATCGTTGAAAAAAGCGGAGGTGCTGGTGGGCGCCAACCGGCTGCAGAACACCAACACGGCCACCACGGTGCGGCTCGTCGACGGCAAGCCGCAGGTGCTTGACGGGCCGTATTCCGATTCGAAGGAGCAGCTCGCCGGCTACTACCTGATCGACGTGCCCAACCTGGACGCGGCGATCGCGTGGGCGTCGCGTTGTCCCGGCGCGGCGCACGGCCTCATGGAAGTGCGCCCGGTCTGGACTGCCCCCTACGACGCGCCATCTGCTGCATGAGTCCGTCCGGCGGCGGCGGGCGTGACGCCGACGGCGCTGCGCATTCGATTGCCGAGGCGGTCGCTCGCCGCAGTTACGGCAAGCTCGTCGCGCTGCTGGCGATGCGCACGCGCGACGTCGCCGCCGCCGAGGACGCGCTCGCCGACGCGTTTGCAGCCGCGCTCGCGGACTGGCCCGAGCGCGGCTGCCCCGCGAATCCCGAAGCGTGGCTGATGACGGTTGCGCGCCGCCGGGCGATCGATGGCGCGCGCCATCGACATGTCGGCGACGAAGTGGTGAACCAGCTCACGATCCTCGCCGACGAGATCGACGAGCATGAAGCAGGCGTGTTGCCTGACCGGCGGCTTGCGCTGCTGTTCGCGTGCACGCACCCTGCGCTCGAGGCCGCGATTCGCACGCCGCTGATGCTGCAGGTGGTGCTGGGGCTCGAAGCGAAGACGATTGCGTCCGCGTTCCTGATGTCGCCCGCCGCGATGAGCAAGCGCCTCGCGCGGGCGAAGAACAAGATCCGCGAAGCGGGCATTCCGTTCAGCGTACCGGAGCGCGAGGAGTTGCCCGGCCGGCTCGCTGCCGTGCTGGAAGCGGTCTATGCGGCGTACGCGGAAGGATGGACCGATCCGGTCGGCGGCGATACCGAGCGGCGCGATCTTGTCGGCGAGGCGCTGTTTCTTGCACAACTGCTCATCGAGCTGCTGCCCGAGGAGCCCGAGGCACTGGGTCTGCTCGCGCTAATGCTGTATGCGCAGGCGAGGCGCGATGCGCGACGCGATGCGGCCGGCGACTACGTGCCGCTTTCGGCTCAGGATCCGGCGACATGGAACACGCCGATGATCGACGCAGCCAACGCATTGCTGCGGCGCGCAAGCACATTCAACGCAATCGGACGCTTTCAGCTCGAGGCCGCGCTGCAGTCAGCGCACATTTACCGCTGCCAGACGCATCGGTCGAACTGGGACGAGATCGTGCAGCTCTACGATGCGCTGCTCGCGATTGCGGCGTCGCCGGTGGTTGCGGTGAACCGCGCGCTCGCCCTGGCGGAACGGGACGGTCCGCAGGCGGCGCTCGACGCGCTCGCGCCGTATGCGGACGATCCGCGGCTGGCCGACTACCAGCCGTACTGGGCCGCGCGCGCCGATCTGCTCGCGCGTGCCGGCGCAACGACCGAAGCGCTCGGCGCGTACGATCTCGCGATCGGACTCGAGCGTGATCCGGCCGTGCGCCGGTTCCTGCATGGCAAGCGCATCGCGCTGTCATCAGCGCGAAGTTAGATCGGCGCTTTGCGTTTGCCACGCGAGCTTGCAAGCCTCGCGCTGATGCGGAATCCTCAACACCCACACTTCCACTGCGGCTGCTGCAACGTCATCCCATGCTGCCCCTTGTACGCGGCGACCGCGGGCGAGGTCCATCCCTCCAGCATCTGCGGAGCGAGCCGGTAGATCTCGATGCCAAGCGGACGGCATACCTCCAGCGGATCGCGCGCGTCCGGCCCCCACATCGGCAACGAGAGATCGCCGCCCGGGCACGTCGACAACGCGCAAAGCAGGTCGATTTCCGCGAAAAATTCGAGGTAATCCCCCTTCTTCGCGGGACAGGCTTTCATGAAGTACTTGTCTTCGAGATTCAGCCCCGTGCACTGGAACACGTTCAGCACGTCGTGCACGTCGTATTCGGTCAAGCCATACGGAGCGATTGCGCGCGTCAGGTTCGAGTGGCAGTGGAAATGGAAATCCTCACCCGTCAGCATGCGGTTCACGTACGGATCGCAACGCGTGCCGAGCAGGTCGTGAACGCGGCCGCCATGCTCGTCGACGCCGTAGTCGGCGAGGCTGTCGTCGGTGATCGTCACCATGGGACGCAGGAAGGGTAGCGTCGACCACAAACGGTCGAAGGTGCTCACATGTGCCTGCTGCAACTGGCGCGTGCGCGAGGCCCACATGCGCTCGCGCGGGTTGTGCAGATTCCACATGTTCAGGTCGGCCACTTGCGGACCTTCAATCGTGACGATCCGAAACACATGGCCAGCCGGTACGGTCCATGCCTGACCCGAGCGGATGGGCACGACGATCGATTCGACCAGTGTGCGCGTATCGTGTTCGGAGGCGATGCGACCATAAAACGCCTTGTCGGGGTCGAGCGCGGATCCCGTGGTGGATTGATAGGCGGCGGGGTAATTCAACATGATGGAGACTCCTTGATAAAGCACACGGACAGGCTGCGCTTGTCACGCACTGTCGCCTGTTTGAGCAGTAGCCGTGAATCGGTGGACTAAGCCGGAATGAGAGGCAACGAATCAAAGGTAATCGAGCAGGGCGTGCTCCGATTGCTTCAGGTAACCGGCGAGCGCGGCGCTCGCCTCGGCGGTGCGCCCACTCGCGATCAGTTCGAGAATCTCCTGATCCTTCGCAATCCAGGGACGCTGGAAGCGCCGCTCGTCGGGGGCCGAGGCAAACACGAGGCGCAGTTGTGCCAGTATCGTCGTGAAGAATGTGTCGAACAGCGGGCTGCCGAACAACTGCACGATGCGCCGGTGAAATAGCAGACTGTAGGTGCCGACGCTGCGCCAGTCGCCTTCGTCCGCCGCCGCTTGCGCGTGCACGACTGCGTCGCGCATCGCGGCGATTTCATCTTCCTCAATCGGGTCCTCGCGCATCAGGGCCTGCAGTTCGAGCGTGCGCCGCACCCGATAGATGTCGCGCACATCGTGGCGCGTCAGGGTGCGCACGATCACGCCGCGATGCCGGTAATGCACCGCGAGCCCTTCACGGCACAAGAGACGCAGCGCTTCACGCAGCGTGTTGCGCGAGACGTCGTGCGCCTGGGTGAGGTCGTTCTCGACGAGTGCGGTGCCCGGCGGTAATTTGCCTTCAATGATCTCGTTGCGGATCGTCGACAGAATCCGGTCCGTGACCGATTGCTCGGGCTCCTGCCCAGCGAGGGGGGTAACAGTTGATTGCGAGGTGGGCATACGGTGTTTTATGCAAGGTGGACGTCTTTGAGGAAGCTGGCGATACGCGAAGTCTTGTCGAGCGTCGCCAGTTCGCGCGGCGGCGCATCGCTCACGATCGTGCCCGCTTCCATGAACACGATACGGTCTGAAATACGGAACGCAAAGTTGATTTCGTGTGTGACGATGATCATGGTCATGCCTTCCTGGGCAAGTCCCTCGATGACCTTCAGTACTTCGTTGACCAGTTCCGGATCGAGCGCCGACGTCGGTTCGTCGAACAGAACAATCGAGGGCTGCATCGCCAGTGCCCGCGCAATCGCGACGCGCTGCTGCTGACCGCCGGACAACTGATGCGGATACTTGTGCGCATGCGCAGCCATGCCTACCTTTGCCAGCAGGCGCATGCCGGATTCGTCGAGCGGGGCCCCGTTCAGACGCCCGTGGTAGCGAGGCGCAAGCGTCACATTCTGCAGCACCGTTTTATGCGGAAACAGGTTGAAGCTCTGAAACACCATGCCGATATCGAGGATGCCGCGCATGTACTTCGCATGCGGCACCTTGCCATGCCTCGCACGCGGCGGCCACAGGAACGCCTTGTCATGCAGGCGCACTTCGCCGCCGTCGAGCGTCTCGAGGCCATTCAGCGTGCGGATCAGCGAAGTCTTGCCCGAACCCGACGGGCCGATGATCGACACCACCTCTCCTGCGCGCACGGTCAAGTCGATCCCCTTGAGCACTTCATGATCGCCGTAGCGCTTGCGGATGCCGATGGCTTCCAGCGAACGCGTCGCGCTGCTTGCTCGCGCGGTACGAACGTCCTTTGCTGCCTGCACGGGCCGCGGTGTTTCCACAGGAATGACGGCATTTGCAGCTCGCGTGCGGAGCGTGACATCAAGGTGCTTTTCGAGCATCTTCAGCGCCTGGCCGAACACCGTGACGATCAGCACATAGTAGAACGAGACGGCCAGCATCGTCTCCAGCACCTTGAAGTTCTGCGTATACAGGCGTTCGCCAACCAGCAGGATTTCCGCGAGCGAAATGACGGACACGAGCGACGTCAGTTTGACGATCGTAACGTACTCGTTAATGAGCGAGGGCAGCGCGACGCGAAACGCCTGCGGCAGCACGATCAGCCGTTGCAGGCCGACGAAGCGGATACCGAGCGCCTTGCCCGCTTCGAGCTGGCCCTTGTGGAGCGACAGCAGGCCGCCCCGATGGATCTCGGCGATGTAGGCCGCTTCGCTGATCGAAAGCGCCAGCAGGCCGGCCCAGAACGGGTCGGACAACAGGCCGCCCGTCCAGGGCAGCACCTGCGGCAGGTTATAGACAAAGATCAGCAGCACCAGCAGCGGCAGGCTGCGAAAGAGCCAGATGTAGGTGCTGCACGCCACGCGTAGCGGCATGAACGCAGACTGTTTGCCGAGGGCGAGTGCGAAGCCCGCGACAATGCCGATCAGCCAGGTCGCGGCGCTCAGTTCGACGACGAGCCAGGTGGCTTTCCAGAAGGCGGCGTCGAACAACAGCGAAGCCGTGTAGTGCCAGTCGAATACCATGTGCTTCCCCTTACGACGCGCAGCCACGAGGGCGCGGGCGAGTGCCCGGCCTCAGGCTGAGCGCGCAACGTGCAGTTAGTTCGATGCCGTACCGAGCGCCTGGGCAATGTCATTGCCGGTCGGCTCGGCGACGTTGTACTGCTTGAGGAGCGCCTGGTATTCGCCGAGCTGCTTCATCGACGCAAACGCGCTCTTCAATTGGGCGAGAAGCGCGTCATTGCCTTTCTTGATGCCGAGCCCGATGACGACCGGATAGAGCGGGGTCGTCGACGTAATCGCCACGCGTCCGCCGAGCTTGTTGACGGTCATCTGCGCGACGGCCGAGTCTTCGAATTGCGCGTCGACGGCGTGCGAGAGGACGGCCTGGGCCGCTTCCGGCGAAGTCTCGAACTCGCGCACGTCGATTGCGCCGCGGCCGGCAGGCGTACAGACCTGCTTCGACACGTCGTTGAGTTTCGGAATCCACGACGCACCCTTGATCGAGCTCACGCGCTTGCCACACAGATCTTCGGGCTTCTTCGGCTCAAAGCCGGTGTGGCTCAAGGCGAGCAGCGACCCGCCGGTTTTCAGGTAGGGCACGAAGTCGATCTGTTTCGCGCGCTCCGGCGTCACATAGAGCGCCGACGCGATTACGTCGAAGCGATTGGCGTTCACGCCGAGGATCAGATTCGCGAAACGGGTGTCGACGAAGCCGGGCTGGAGCTTCAGGTGCCCGGCGAGCTTCGTCATGAACGCGGGATCGAAGCCGGCGGGATCAGCGTCCTGCACGTAGTCGTAGGGCGGATACGTCAGATCCGCGCCGATCGTCAGCTTGCCGGGCGCCACGGTCGGCGCGCCGCTCGAGGCGAACGCGTGAGACGCGGCGAACAGCGCGAGCGCGGCGGCGCACTTCGCGACCCGCGGCAGGGAGGGCATGACAGTTTTCAGATCAGGTTGGGCTTTCATGGAGTTCTCGCTCGTCGGGGTGGAGGTAATATACATTGTTGAACAATAGAAAAAATATTGTTCAACAATAATTCCTGCATAAGCAGGATCCGAGCCAAGGAAACGAGGAGGTGGGTGAGCGCGCCGTGATGTAGGTCTGGTGCGGCTGTGAGGGAGACGCGGGCTGGTCTTTAACGGAGGCGCGGCCGTCGTCGGCGCACCGGTTCCGTGCGCCTGCGCGTGTTACCGGCGAACGCGTTCAGGAACGGTGCATTTCGTGGGGAAGAAGGGAGCGTGCCTGCGCGGCGCGACTCACCCGATGTTGCCCGCAAACCTCTCAGCCAACCGCTCCCGCTCGAACGCCTCGACAACGAAATCGACAAACACCCGTGTTTTCGCCGGCAGCAGCGCTCGCGTCGCGTAGTAGATCGAGATCGCCCCGGCGTCCGCGTACCAGCGCGGTAGCAATCGCACGAGTTCCCCCCGTTCAATCGACGACAGCACGTCCGACACGGCCAGCAGCGTCACGCCCAGTCCGAGAATCGCTGCCTCGCGCATCGCTGCCGGGTCATTGACCATGATGGTCTCGCCAAGCTGTGCGGGCATCTCATTGCCCACTGCGTCGCGCATCGTCCGGTGGCGCACGCGGCCCGTGCGGCTAGAGCGCATCACGATGCCGTCGAGGTCCGCAAGATCGCCGGGATCGGCCGGTGTGATGCGGCCGGCCATGTATGCCGGAGACGCGACCGCCACGAGATGCGCAGGCGCCAATGCGCGCGACACGACGCCCGGGGCGAGATCGAAGCCACCACCCAGCGCGGCATCGTATCCCTCTTCAATCAGGTCAACCGGCCGGTTCTCGAAGTGCCAATCCGGACGAATCATTGGATAGCGTGCGAGGAACGCCGGCAGCAGCGGCATGACGTACGTGATGCCGAACGTTGGCGCCATGCTGACTTTCAGCACGCCGGCCGGCTCGCTGCGATCGTTCGACACGGACGCGATTGCCGCCTGCAGCGCATCCAGATTGCCGCCGATTTCCACGAGAAAGCGCTCGCCTGCCTCGGTCAGCGTGAGCTTGCGCGTCGAGCGCTGGAACAGCCGCACGCCAAGATTGCGTTCGAGCAGCGCAACGTTCCGGCTGACCGCGGCGGGCGTCAGCGCAAGACGCCGCGCGGCCGCGGAGAAGCTGCCCGTTTCGGCGCTGCGGACAAACGACTCGAGGTTGGCGAGGGTTTCCATCCAGCAATCTTAAAGCATTGCTTGAAAATAATTCAAGCGATTCACAGCTAATCATCAAGCAATAAAGGCGGCAACATTCAGTCACCTAGCCCCGGGAGTGAACCTCAGATGTCCCTCTCCTTGCCGGCTTATCACTTGATTGATCACTCTTCACCAGGAGCATCGTTATGAGCACCATCGGTATCATCGGAGCAGGCGCCATCGGGTCCGCGTTCGCGAGAGCGCTGGCGGGCAAAGGCCTCAAAGCCGTCATCGCGAACAGCCGAGGCCCGGCCTCACTCGCCGACCTCGCACGCGAGCTCGGCCCCTCGATCACGCCGGGAACGCGCGAACAGGCGGCCGCGCAGGACATCGTCCTTGTCGCCGTCAACTGGACGAAGCTGCCGACCGCCCTGGCCGGGCTGCCGGACTTCGGCGGACGCATCGTGATTGACGCGAACAACCCGATCGAGCCGCCGCTGTTCAAACCGGCCGAATTGCATGGCCGGACGTCGAGCGGAATCTTCGCGGAACTCGTGCCGGGCGCACGCGTCGTGAAGGCGTTCAACCATCTTCCGGCACATCTTCTCTCGAAGGATCCGCAGGCCGAAGGCGGACGCCGCGTGTTGTTCTTCGCGGGAGACGACGCGCAGGCGAAAGCGGCGGTGAGCGGATTGATCGAGCAGTTCGGTTTCTTCGGCATTGACCTGGGGTCGCTCGAAGCCGGGGGCAAGTTAGTTCAAATTCCGGGCGGCCCGCTGCCGGTGCACAATTTCGTCAAGTTTGGATAAGCAAACCAGGGCGCGGAAAACCGCGCCTTTCAAACTTGCTTTAAGGGCAACTTGCGGGAGCTGTGGGAGACGGCCAGAAAGCGGCGCAAACAGTTCTCGACGATTTGCGAGACGTCGTTGTCATAACCGGCGCAGTAGAGACTTCCGAGAAACGAGATTGAGCCGACTGCGAATAGTCCGCCGCCGCTCGGGCCGAAGCCGCAGATCATGTGGGCTCGAATGCCGCTATGCACTCTAGGTTTGCCGACCATTCGATTGAAGAGAAGCTCCTCGGGAACGGTCACGAAACTGGCGTCGTGATTGTCGGAGTACGCGACCACTGTCACGTAGGCGGGCGTGCCGAGGTCGGCCGCAGTTTGATCAATTTCAAAGCCCGCAGCGCCGCCGCCAGACAAGCCGAAGTTTCCAAGTGGTTCTCCTGCTCCTGCTTTAACCCCCGCGAACAGCCAGGAATGTTCGGTGGCAAACGAGGCCGGCGTGCGGCGATAGAATGTGCCCCGAAAATCTCCCTCCGCCGTAAACCCGACTCCCGCAACTTTTTGCGGCGGCAATCCGTTTCGACGCCACATCCCCCCATACTCGCCATCCAACTGGTTGTAGTACTCACCGGGCTGACTTTCCCATACCCGCATGCCCGCCTCGGCTCGACGAATTTCGAGCAGATGCGGTGCAGACGCTGCGCGCCCGATTTTCCAGTAGAACCCGTTTCCGCCAAGGTACATCAGGCTTCCACCCGCAGACCGATAGGCGAGGAACGCATCGAGCATTCGGCGGGTATGGTATTCGGGGTGAGAGCCGGTCAGGACGACGTCATAGTGCTTCAACGCGTCGACGCCTCGCTCATCGAGATCCTCGTCCGTAACGACATCAAACTCGAATCCTTTTTCCCTTAACCAGTTGGTCAGATGGGAGTCCGCGGAGAAGTGGCGCAGACCTGAGCCATGCTCGTCAAGGAACGTCAGATAACCTGGACGCATTGTGAGAATCGGGCGCAGGCGGGAGGAGAGGCTTATACCTGAGCCATCACTGTGGGAGTTGTATGTTGATGTACCAAATGCAGTTACGACGTCCGGGTTGTGAGGATAGCCGCCCCATTTGTCCACGCGATCGGCAAGCGCGCCCGAAAAATTTCCGCGAGCGTTGTTGGCGTAGGCCAAGTAAGTCAGCGTGGGTGCAAGAAACGCGATGCGCGCATGCTTCCCCTCCGGCGCAACCGTGACGTAAAACGGAATCGTATCGACCCCTTCTCCATTGTCCACGCGCAGTCCATAGACACCCGATGCCATGTCGGCCGGAATTTTCAGATGTACCGACGTTTGCCAGCCACAGTCCGACAGGTCGTCAGCGTGGAACCGGATCGCGGCGTATTCATTCGGTGCATGCTTCCAGTCCAGCTCGCGTCCGGTCCACCCCGACGACCGAACTGCCCTCATTGGTGCGTTCACAAGCGTCAACGGGGCTCCGCTATCAAGGCAGTTCGGTACGCTCGTGTGAGCAAGCGTTGGCGTGAAGTCCCAATGTGCCAACAGGATGTCCTCGCGCTGATCGCCGCGTGCATCGTTGCTGGGCGCGCGCAACTCCGGGCTTTCGATGAAGCCGTTGAAGGCGTGCTCCGGGTGTCCTGTCCAGACAGCCGCAAAGCACACGGAAGTAGCGTCGAACGAGGCGGCAGAGAACGGCACTTCAAAGTCCGCCACGTTCCTGAATGCCTCTTCGCGTGCGTTTGTACCGGAGCTAATCGCCCGGATGTGCCCGTCACGGTCGATCGATATCTGCAGATTTGTCCACAGATCGGCTGCGACAGGTACGCCTGTTGTGATCAGCTCCCCGTTCGCGAGGCTCTGGAAAACAAGTTCGCCGCGAGTGAGAGCGATCGTTACACCATGCGTTCCATCGTGGTTCTGAAGAGCGACCAATGTCTGGAGGGAAGCGTCTTCAAGCGTGGGTTGAACCGTCAGGTAGAGCTTGATGTGCTGAATGTTCTCCAGAGCCGGCATCGGGCCGTAAGCGCAGGAGCCGGGAAATACTGGCTGCTCCTGTCCTGGGTAGGTGCTTTGCAGCCGGACATCGATCGGGACCAGTTTCATCCCAGGCCCATCGGGGTTTGGGTCACAACAATCTATGCGCTCAACAGTCGCCGTAAAGGCGCGAGCGCCGCGCGAACTGATTTTGAACGCCAGTTCCTGACCAGCGTGTGCGCTCCACGGGGTTGCATAGCCGATGATCGCGGGAGTTTGGGAGTCTGAAGTAGTCATAGTCAAATGATCAATCATTCTTGGTCGTGGTCCCAGGCGCTGCTCTGCGACCGCCTACGGCCAGGGGAAACCCCCTGTGAGATTTTATTTTGCAATGGTTGCAAATAGAACCAAAAGTGGTCACTATCGAGTCCAGTGTACTTTAACCACTTGGGGTGTGCGATGAAAAAATTGGTCTATTCGGCAATGACGGTCGCTGCAGTTCTCGTCTTCGGCAGCGCAAGCGCCCAAGAGGTTGTTCTTGTTGGAGTTTCCGGGCCTTTGACCGGCCCCCAGGCGTCGGAGGGGAAAGACAACGAGAATGGTGCGCGCATGGCGGTTGACGAGCTGAATAGCGCCGGAACAACGATTTCCGGCAAAAGCGTAACATTCAAATTGGTATCGCAAGATGACCAGGCGGATCCCCGGATCGGGGTGCAGGTCGCGCAGAAGCTGGTCGACGCCAAGGTGGCCGCAGTTCTGGGCCCATACAATTCCGGAGTCGCGATTCCGGCCTCCAGGCTCTACCAGAACGCTGGCATCCCGATGCTTTCGGTTGCGTCAAACCCGGCGTTGACTCTCCAAGGCTTTAACGAAGTCTTTCGTATCGGAGCTAGTGACGGGCAACTCGGCGGTGCGATGGCGAATTTCGCCGTCGATACGCTTAAAGCGAAAACAGCGGCAGTCATGGATGACCGGTCGGCCTACGGGCAAGGCGTGGCCGAAGAGTTCATGAGCGTGGCCAAGGCACGCGGGCTGAAGATTATCGACCAGCAATACACGAATGGTCAGGCCGTCGATTTCAAGGGTGTCCTCTCTCAGATCAAGGCGACGAATCCCGACGTCATCTTCTATGGTGGCTACGCGTCGCAAAGCGGCCCGCTTGTCAAACAGATGCGTCAGCTCGGCTTGCGGGCGAAGCTGTTGGGTGGCGACGGAATCTGTACGTCTGATATGGCCAAAATCGCAGGTCCCGCAGCGACGAATGCGTATTGCTCCCAAGGCGGGGTCTCGCTGGACAAGACGCCAGCAGGTAGCGCGTTCCTCAAAAAGTACAAGACAACCTTCAACGTCGATACGCAGGTGTATGGCGTGAGCTATTACGACGGCATGAAGCTGTTGGCTGACGCGATGGTGAAGGCTGGCACGACATCCGACCGCGCCAAAATTGGTGCGCAACTCGCCAAGTCCGCCTACACCGGCGTGGCCGGCGAGTACTCGTTCGACGTACATCATGATCTGAAAAGCTCGGCGACGACCGTGTACACATTCAAGGATGGCGCCGTCGTAACGTACGGCAACTAAGGTCTCAACGAAAATAGTAAGCAAGACGGAGTATCTATGCGAATTACCAGAACACTTAACACGATCGAAATGCACACCGGTGGTGAGCCGTTTCGCATCATCACCAATGGTTTCCCGCGTCTCGCGGGGAAAACCATCGTGGAGCGGCGGGAGTGGATCCAGAAGCATGCGGATGAGTTGCGGAGCGCCATGATGCTGGAGCCTCGAGGCCATGCCGATATGTACGGAGGCTTCCTCACTGAGCCGGTGACCGAAGGCGCGGATTTCGGCATCATCTTTACGCAGAATAAGGACTACAGCCCCCATTGCGGCCACGGGACCATTGCGCTGGCCACCGCAGCGGTTGAACTGGGGTGGATTGAGCGCACGTCGCCAGAAACGCGTGTGGGTATCGATGCGCCTTGCGGATTCCTCGAAGCTTTCGTCCAGTGGGACGGCGAAAATGCAGGGAATGTGCGTTTTGTGAATGTGCCGTCATTCGTCTGGAAAAAGGACGTCACCGTCAATACGCCAACGTTCGGCCCCGTGTCCGGAGACATCGCTTACGGAGGCGCGTTCTATTTCTACGTCGATGGCGCACAGTACGATATGGCGGTAGGCGAAAACAACGTTGATCGACTGAAGCAGTTCGGCGACGAGATCACCCAGGCAACTAACGCAGCGTTTGACATCGTTCATCCGGAGATTCCAGAAATCAGAGGGCTCTACGGCACGATCATTTCGAATACGCCCCGCCATCCGGGATCGACTCAGGCGAACTGCTGCATCTTCGCCGATCGCGAGGTTGACCGATCGCCAACAGGGTCCGGCACCGCAGGACGCGTTGCCCAGCTCTACCAGCGTGGCAAGCTACCCCCGGATGGGACGCTCGTGAACGAGTCGATCATCGGAACGATCTTCAAGGGCCGCGTGCTGAGTGAGACGACATGCGGTGAATTCGATGCAGTGATTCCTGAGATCGAAGGGAATGCGTTTATCTGCGGCTACGGAACGTGGTTGATCGACGAGCGCGATCCTTTGACCTACGGGTTCCTGGTGCGGTAGAGAGCGCAGATTACAGGCGCTGCTTCGACGGCAACTGCCGCACTGGCGTGACACCTTTTGGCCCATCTCCTTGGTGCCTTCGCGGCGCATTCTGAAATGGGATGCCGCCGCCCTTTTTGCCTTGTGCGAGCCACGGGGAACACTTCATGCGTGGTCGCATCAGGAGATGGCATCATGTCGCCACGACGTATGATAATTATCCGTCAATGACAGGTGAACTCCCGCGCATCGGGCGTCAGGAAATGAAAGGAAGTGAGATGGGTACGACACGGCAGGATCTCGAATCGAATTTCAGACCACTGCAGATTTATGAGCAGGTCGAGGAGAAGATCAAGGAAGAAATCCGCACGGGACGGTTCGCGGCCGAGTCCCGGCTGCCATCGGAACGCGAACTTGCAGCGCTCTATGGCGTCGGCCGACCTGCGGTTCGAGAGGCAATAGGGGCTCTTCAGAATGAAGGCCTCGTTGTGACGAAACGGAATTCCGGTACCTACGTCTCCTCGGCAGCTTCTGAGCGTTTGCTTAACGTCGACGGCAATCATGGAACTCAGAACGCGGAGCCAGATTTCAGTCCAACGGGAACGCTCGAAACGCGATTCATCCTCGAACCTGCAATCGCACGTCGAGCCGCCGCACGAGGCAAGCGCGATCGCCTGGCTGAGCAATATCTTGCAGAGATGGAGACAATTCACGATATCACCAATCTCGAAGAGCGTGCGCTGTGGAATAACAGCGATAGATTGTTCCACCGGCAATTGGCGGTCATGACGGGTGACGCTCTGCTCGTCAAGATCGCAGACGAGGTAGCGAAAACAATGGATCAACCATTGTGGAAGCGGCTAAAGGACGACGCGATTTACGATCCGCTACGGATACGCCTGTATGCGTCCGAGCATCGGCTTATTTACGAGTCAATCGTGAGCGGCGATGGTGACGCAGCAGGGTTTTACGTGGAGCAGCATATCAAGCGGGTGCGACGGGATATTGCGCCCAAGTAAAGCCGGCCTGATCAATTAGCTGGCCGCGAACACTCCACCATCGTCGACAAAGAGATCGCAGTAGCGATGTCCCCGATGATCATCACCAGACGCTGGATACAAATCGAATGCGCGTGGCCGCGCGGCCACTAATAAAAGACGGACTTCAGAAGACATGGCAGAAATAGTTCTTTCACTTGATCACCTGCACAAGTTGGCCTTTGAAGTATTGGCATCCAATGGACTCAGCGCGCGTCAATCGGACGCGATGGCGAAGGTACTCGTTGCGGGTCAACGGGACGATTGCCACTCACACGGTGTATGGCGCCTTATTGGATGCGTAAAAACGCTGAAGATGGGCAAAATCAATGCTGATGCCGAACCGCAGATAAACGATGTCTCGCCTTCGCTTGTTAAAGTCGATGCTCGGTTCGGATTCTCTCCGCTTGCTTTTGAACTGGGGAGTCGAGTACTCGTTGAAAAGGCGAAGAGATCTGGTATCGCGGCCCTGGCAATCAACAACTGCTTTCACTTCAGCGCTTTGTGGCCGGAGGTCGAGGCAATTGCTGCTGAAGGCGTAGCCGCACTGGCCATGACACCGACCCATAGCTGTGTAGCACCTGCTGGCGGAAACAAGCCGCTATTTGGAACCAACCCGATCGCGTTCGCCTGGCCACGTCCAGGCCCCTTTCCGTTTGTGTTCGACATGGCTACGAGCAGAATCGCCCGTGGCGACATCGAGCTGCATAAGCGGTCTGGCTCGAAGATCCCGAGTGACTGGGCGATCGACGAAAACGGTCAAGCTACCGATGATCCCGATAAAGCATTGAGGGGTGCCATGCTTACATTCGGAGGCTATAAGGGTTCCGCGCTCTCAGCGATGGTTGAGTTGCTGGCTGGTCCGTTAATTGGCGATATGCTCAGCCCGGAATCGCTGGCTTTTGACGAAGACGTAGGCGCGGCCCCCTGTCATGGTGAAATCGTCATCGCTTTCGACCCTGCAGTCTTCGCCGGCGCTGCCCCTACGGACAACCTGCAGCGCGCCGAGACTCTGTTTGAAGGAATCGTAGGTCAGGGCGCGCGTCTGCCCTCTCAGCGACGATTCGATGCGCGACAGCGCAGCGTTGAGCACGGCGTGTCGCTTTCAAAGGAGCTTCACGACGAACTTACCCGTTTGATTTCGTGAGATCTGTCGGGGATAGGGTCGCATCCTGTCTCAACATCTCAAGTGTTGCACGAGGCGTGGATCGACGAACACTCCTGACCTTGCCGCCGTCAATCGGTACGCACCTGACCAGCTCGCGACCGTCGCGGGTAGAGCTGCGAGATCGCGAGCAAGGCAATAATCAGGAAAATCGGCAAGCAGTTGAACAACACGATTCGCTGCGGCGAAAACCCAAGCGTTAGTAGAATGCCGCCGATTGCGCTCGCCGCGGAGCCCAACGCCGCGCTCGCTGGCGAAAATCCGTACGACACGAGCAAAGTCGGTATCCAGAACATGAATTGATAGGTCACCAGAAAAGCGAGGAATGCGATCGACCAGACTCCACCCGTGATGCGCGATCAACAGCGAAGCCTGAAAGCAGCACCACCGCAACCTACGCCTTAAACTCCACCGAAACAAAAATCTTCTTACACGGCTCAACCACTTCCCACGTCCCCTTAAACCCGGCCGGAATAAAAAACCGATCCCCAGCCCGCACAGTCTTGCTTGTCCCATGCGCATCCCGAATCACGGACACGCCCTCGAGTATTTCGCAATACTCACTCTCGGTGAAGTTCACCGTCCATTGCCCGCAAGCTCCCTCCCAAACGCCAGCCGCGAGCTGCCCACAGGGACTGGAAAAATGCGTGTGAACAAGCTGCGAAGGATTGCCGGAAAGCACTGCTTCCGCCTTCGGCATGTACTCAACGCTTTCCTTGGCAGGCTGCGCAAAATCTACGATATTCATAATGCTCATAATGGTTCGATGCAAACAGAGTTAAAAAAGCAGAGCTTCAAAAAGGGCGTAGCGCACACACCCACTGCATGCGCCACGCGCAAAAGGTGACACCTATCGTCAGCAGACTACACCAGCTAAACCGAACTCAACTCCCCGACTTCAACTGCGCCCACAGCCGGTTTTCAAGCCGCATGATCGGCGCAGGCTGCGGCCGCATCAACGTCATCTTGTTCAGCACAGCTTCAGGCGGATACACATTCGCATCCTGCTCGATCGCCGGCGTCACAAACTGCCTCGCCGCGCGATTCGCAGTCGGATAAAACACTTCGTTCGTAATCGCCGCGCTTACCTTCGGATCTTCGATGTAGTTCATCCACTTCATCGCCGCTTCCGGATGCGGGGCATCTTTCGGAATCACCATCACGTCCATCCAAAGCAGGCCCGCGTCCTTGATATTCGAGAACCGAACGTCGTACGAACGCTTCGCTTCCGACGCACGTCGCCGGGCAATTCCCACATCGCCCGAATAGCCCAACGCCACACAGATATCGTTGTTCGCCAGATCGTTGATGTAGCCGGACGAATTGAACTGCGTGATATACGGTCGCACTTTCTTCAGCACTTCGTATGCGGCCTGGTAATCGCCGGGATTGGTGCTGTTCGGGTCCTTATGCATGTACTGAAGCACGGCCGGGAAAACATCCGCCGCTGCGTCGAGGAAAGACACGCCACAACTCTTCAGCTTCGAAAGATTCTGCGGGTCGAACAACAGCGACCAACTATCAACCGGCGCATCGGCGCCGAGTGCTTTTTTCACGGCCTGAACGTTATAGCCGACACCGTCCGTGCCCCACGCCCAAGGTACGCCGTATTGATTGCCGGGGTCCGCATCGGCAATCAGTTTCATCAAACCCGGATCGAGGTTCGCGAGGTTCGGCATCTTCGATTTGTCGATCTTCTGATACACGCCGGCCTCGATCTGGCGCGCCATATAACTCGATGTGGGCACAACGATGTCATACCCGGAACTGCCTGCCAGTAGTTTCGCCTGCAACGTGTCGTCGCTATCGTAGCTGTCGTATTTCACCGTGATGCCGGATTGCTTTTCGAAGCCGGTAATCGTGTCTTTGGCGATGTAGTCCGACCAGTTGTAGACGTTGATCGTCGTATCCGCTGCGTGTGCAGCGTTCATCGGGGTTAAAGCGGTCAACGAGCACAGCATCGTGCCGGTGAGCGAGAGAAGCTTGGCATGACGGATCTTCATTCGACTATCTCCTTGGTTTCGATCTTCAGTTTTCGCCGCAGCGCAGGTACCGATGCACGAGCGTGACGATCCACACGTCCATACGTTCCGCACGAATGCGGACGAGTAAAGGACGTGACGCCGCCTGCCGCAGCGCAAGCGCACAGCAGAGCTAAAAGGGACGCAGAGAGGCGAGCGCTATAAGCCGGCCAACGCTAGCAAGACAAATGCAAAGCGCGGACAGACAAACGCATTGCAGACGTTCGACCGCTAGATAAAGCGGCCTGATCGCATGCAACACTTGCTCGCGAAAAGAGAAGGGGGCTAAGGCAGAAGCGACGCGATTTCGTCGGTGCGCACCCCGATAGCTGCGGGTGCTGCAATGACGTTGTGTCGACGGACGGATCGACGCGACAACACGGTATCGATGGACAGGGGGCGGGATGGCGAAGCGCAGTTGCTCCCCTGATGAGCGATCGAACAGCCGGACAGGAAGGTTCTTTCCCGACCAGGCTGATATCTCACCAATGGACCACGGACTTTCACGATGGAACCCGAAGCGACGTTGAGTAGAAGTCCTCGCTGATGCAAATAGACCGCGCTGCGAGAACCACCAAACTGCCGCCCTAGGATATATGAGCCATTATTTTCGTCAAAGGATTTTCTGACACTGCGCTGTCATCGTCATGCGCAGTGGAACGCGTTCATGCGAGCGCATGCTTCAACAAGCATGGCTCGCATCGAACTACGCAACAACAGACAACGTTAGCGTTTTACTGGCCGCCCATCGGTTCGGGCTGAACCGCAGGCGCAGCGGGTACGGGTGTGCCGGTTTGCGATGAGCCGTTTGCCGAAGAACCATAACCGGTGGCGTCATGCTGTGCGGCTACGCGTGCTTCGGCTGCCTGAATGTCCGCGGGGTAGGTCGAGTCGGTTGCAGCGGCGGGGTTGTAGCCGGCCTGTTCAATCTGGATCAGTTGCGCCTTGACCTCCGCGCGGGTCAGCGGTTGCTCGGACTGTGCGAACGAAGCGACCGGGGCTGCGAGTACAACGACCAGTGCGACTGCTTTGATCAGCGATTTCATGATGCGTCCCTCCGAGGATGTTTTATTCGGCGCCGCAACATGTGTTCGGCGGCCTATGGAGGGATTCTAGGAAGCGGGCGATCTAGGGCAAACCCCTAAACCCGTAATTCAGTCTTGCAGCAAATGATAAGTCGGCGTTATGTAATGCTCTTCCTAAGATTTGAAGAATTGCTTCAGACTCCAGAACGTACACCTACGCGGTACGCCGTCACCTGCCGGTATGCGCTGCCAGGCCGCACGATGACCTGATCCTGCTCGGCCATATTGACTTCATTCGGAAAGCCACTCGCTTCGAGACACAGTCCGGAGTACGCCTGGTAGGCGATGCCGCCGCGTCCCGTGTCGCCTTTCAGGAAATTGCCGGTGTAGAACTGTAAGCCGCGCTGATCGGTCGAGACGGTCAGTTCGCGTCCGCTGCCGGGGTCATAGGCGCATGCAACCTGGCGTACCTGCGGTTCGCGTCCGGCCATCGTGGCGTCAGGCGCGTCACGCAGTACATAGCAGTGGTCGAAGCCACCGGCCCTCGCAAGCTGCGCATGCGGCCAATCGAGCCGTGCACCGATGGGCGCGCTCTGTCTGAAGTCGAACGCATTGCCTGCCACTTCGGCAAGCTCGCAAGGAATCATCGACGCATCGACTTCGAAGAACCGGTCAGCATTGATCGACAGCACATGTCCGCGAATGTCGGCACCCCGCCGACCCGTCAGGTTGAAATACGGATGGCTCGTCAGATTGAGTGGCGTAGGGGCGTCCGTGATCGCTTCATAGGCGATCGTCAAGGTGCCGTCGTCGTCGAGTGAGTAACGCACTTGCACCGTGACGTTGCCCGGAAAACCGGCGTCGCCTTCGGGCGATTCCAGACGCATAACCAGCGCACCGTTGTCTTCGGTCACGTCCCACAGTGCGCGATGAAAACCCTGCGTGCCGCCATGCAGCAGATTCGCGCCTTCATTGCGATCGAGCGTGTACTCGATGCCGTCGAGCGTGAAACGCGCATCGGCAATGCGGTTCGCCCAACGGCCGATCAATCCGCCCATGTAGGTTGTGGCCGCAACGTATTCGGCGGGCGTGTCGTGGCCGAGCAGGATGTCGCCGAGACGACCCGTGCGGTCCGGCGCATGCCACGAGACCAGCGTCGCGCCCAGGTCGCTGATGGCGACCTTCATGCCGTGCGCATTGCGCAGCGTGAAGAGCCGCACAGGATCGCCGCCGGGCAGTGTGCCCCATGGCTCAGAGGAAAGTGGTGCGATGCTGATCATGTCGTCGGTGGAAAGAAAAGGTGAAAGGCATGCTCAGCCGGGCGTTGCGGTCGAATTCACACGATCCTGGTATTCGCGCGGCGTACAGCCGAGTTCGCGGCGAAACACCGCGTACATGTATTGCAGCGACGTGAAGCCGCAACGGATCGCCACCTCGGCACTCGACGCATCGCGCTTCGCCAGCAGCGCTTTCGCGACATCGAGTTTATGGCGCAGGATTTCCTGATGCACGGTGCACTGCCGTTCGCGCCGAAAGTACTCTTCGAGCGACGAACGCGACACGCCCACGTAATCGGCAACCTGTTCGGTGCGGATGCCCTGGCACGCATACTGGCGGATGAAGTGCCGTGCGCGCATCACATACGGACTCGCGAGCGGCTGGTGTTTCGTCGATTCGAGCACATTGATGCCGACCGGTGGCACGAGAATGCGCCGCCCCGGAAAACGCGCGCCGTGCAGCATTTGATGCAGCAAGTGAGCGGCGGTGCGGCCCATTTCCTCGGTGCCTTGAATCACGGAGGAAAGCGGAATACGGGTCAGCGTACGCGTGAGCGGGTCGTTGTCGATGCCGATGATCGCCACTTCTTCAGGCACGGGAATACCCGCGATCAAGCATGCCTGCAGCAGATGCCGAGCGCGGGCGTCGGTGACGGCGATGATGCCGACCGGCTTCGGCAACTGGGCGAGCCAAGCGGTGAGCTGCTCGGTTGCCTGATTCCACGACGGCGCGCTGGTCGACAGGCCACGATAGATCTCGGTGCCGATCTGCTCGGCGCTATGGCCGTCCGTGCTGCGCAGGTGAGCGAATGCCAACTCACGTTGTTGCGCCCAGCGATTCTCCTGCGCTTGCGGCAGGCTATACAGGGCGAAGTGCTCGAGTCCCGCGCCGATCAGATGCGTGTAGGCGAGCGAAACGAGCTTGGCGTTATCGGTCGCGATATAGGGTAAGTCCGGGGGGTAGTGCGCCGGATCTTCGAACGATGAACCGACTGCCACCACCGGCAACGGACAGTCTCTCAGCGCTTCACCCACAGCGGGATCGTCGAAATCCGCGATGATGCCGTCGCCGTCGAAACGCTCGATACCCGTCAACCGGCAGCGGAAATCTTCTTCAAGGAAGAGATCCCACGCCACGCGCGTCGACAGCAGGTAATTGCCGATGCCGGTGATGATCTCGCGGTCATACACCTTGTTCGCGTTGAACAGCAGCGCGATCCGATGGGTCGTCTGTGGTGTTTGCGGACGGGTCATGGCAGTGGGTGGCGTGCGGATCGTCAAGATTCGCAGCGCCTTCGTCTCCTGTTGGATGCGCTCTGAAGGCAGCACCGTTTTTAAGCGTCTGGTTATTCTAGGCCGCGAACATCGCGCCAGTGTGAAACAAACGCATGGGCGGTAAGAAACATCAAGCACGCTGCGCAATTTCGCAATTGCCGATGCACCTTGCAAGCGGCAGCATGGCGTCACCTTGTCGACCGGCGCGGCGATACCGCACGGGTTGCAGTGCAGCATGGGACCTGAGTAAGCGCTAAAGCGCTAACTCAGGTCGACACAGGAGAAGCTAATGTCCTACTTTGAACACATTCCCGAGATCCGCTACGAGGGCCCGCAATCGGATAACCCGCTTGCGTATCGCCATTACGACAAGAGTAAGCGGGTGCTCGGCAAGACACTCGAAGAACATCTTCGCATCGCTGTGTGCTACTGGCATACGTTTGTCTGGCCGGGCGTCGATATTTTCGGGCAAGGGACGTTTCGGCGTCCATGGCAGCAAGCCGGCGACGCCATGGAACGGGCGCAGCAAAAGGCGGATTCCGCGTTCGAGTTCTTCTCGAAGCTCGGCACGCCGTATTACACGTTTCACGATACCGACGTTGCACCGGAAGGTGACAGCCTGAAAGCCTATAGCGAGAACTTCACCCGCATCGCCGACTATCTGGCGCGCAAGCAGCAGGATACCGGCGTCAAACTCTTGTGGGGCACGGCCAATCTGTTCTCGCATCCGCGTTATGCAGCAGGTGCGGCGACCAGTCCTGATCCCGAGATTTTCGCGTTCGCTGCGACGCAGGTTCGTCATGCGCTCGACGCGACTCAACGGCTCGGTGGCGAAAATTATGTGTTGTGGGGCGGCCGTGAGGGCTACGACACACTGCTCAATACCGATCTCGTGCGCGAACGTGATCAGCTTGCCCGCTTCCTGAACATGGTCGTTGAGCACAAGCACAAGATCGGCTTCAAAGGCGCATTGCTAATCGAGCCGAAGCCGCAGGAGCCGACCAAGCATCAATTCGACTATGACGTGGCGACCGTACACGGTTTCCTGCTGCAATACGGACTCGAAAAAGAAATTCGCGTGAACATCGAAGCCAATCACGCCACGCTTGCTGGCCACTCGTTTCATCACGAAATCGCCACGGCCTACGCGCTGGGTATTTTCGGCAGCGTCGACGCGAATCGCGGCGATCAACAAAACGGCTGGGACACGGACCAGTTTCCGAACAGCGTCGAAGAATTGACTCTCGCTTTCTACGAAATCCTCAAGCACGGCGGCTTCACCACCGGCGGTATGAACTTCGACGCTAAAGTGCGGCGGCAGAGCGTCGATGCGGAAGATCTGTTCTTCGGTCATATCGGTGCAATCGATAACCTGGCGCTCGCCGTCGAGCGTGCTGCAACACTGATCGAAAACGACCGGCTCGAAGCGTTCAAACGTCAGCGTTACGCGGGCTGGGAGTCGGAGTTCGGGCGCAAGATTCTGAAGGGCGACTATTCACTCTCGACGCTGGCTGCGGATGCAATGACGCGCGGCCTGAATCCGCAGCATGTGAGTGGCAGACAGGAGCAACTGGAAAACGTTATAAATCAGGCGATATACAGCCGACGCTAAAAAGGCAGTCATGAAGTAACCGCCCGAAAAAGGGCACGCAGTAAGACATAAAAACCGCGCGGCCACGTTGACCGCGCGAATAAAAGAAGCTTTGGGTTGTCGCTTGTCCGGTTCTGCGGCTCGCAGCGCAGACCGTCCAATCCGGTATTCCGGCTATCAGAACAAGGAGTGAGACATGAAATTCGCAACGCGTCGTACCGTACTGAGTTCGCTCGTGTGTGGAGCGATGCTCGCCAGCCTGTCGCTTGTCGCGCCGCTCGCGCACGCAAGCAAGGACCACCCGGAAATTGGCTTCTGTATTGACGATCTGCGTGTCGAGCGTTGGTCGCGCGATCGTGACTATTTCGTTGCAGCGGCAGAAAAACTCGGCGCCAAAGTATCGGTGCAATCCGCCGATGCGAGCGAAGAGCGACAGATTTCGCAGATTGAAAACCTGATCTCGCGCGGCGTCGACGTAATCGTGATCGTGCCGTTTAATTCGAAGACGCTCGGCAATGTGGTCGCCGAAGCCAAGAAAGCAGGCATCAAGGTCGTCTCGTACGACCGCCTGATTCTCGACGCCGACGTGGATGCCTATATCTCGTTCGACAACGAGAAGGTTGGCGAGCTGCAGGCACAAGGTGTCTTCAACGCACAACCGAAGGGCAACTACTTCATGCTCGGCGGCGCGCCGACCGACAACAATGCCAAGATGCTGCGTGAAGGCCAGCTCAAAGTGTTGAAGCCCGCGATAGACAAGGGCGACATCAAGATCGTCGGTCAGCAATGGGTACCGGAATGGAGCGCGTCGACGGCGCTGCGCATTGTTGAAGATGCGCTCACGGCGAACAACAACAAGATCGACGCAATCGTCGCTTCGAACGACGGCACCGCAGGCGGCGCGATCCAGGCGCTTGCCGCACAGCACATGGCAGGCAAGGTGCCGGTGTCGGGACAAGACGCTGATCTGGCTGCTGTGAAACGCGTAATCGCCGGCACGCAGACGATGACCGTGTACAAACCGTTGAAGCTGATCGCAGGCGAAGCGGCGAAACTCTCCGTCGCGCTTGCGAAGGGCGAGAAGCCGGCCTTTAATGCACAGTACGACAACGGCAAGAAGAAGGTCGACACGGTGCTTCTGCAACCCACGTTGCTCACCAAGAGCAATGTTGATGTGGTCGTCAAGGACGGCTTCTACACCCAGGCCCAGCTCGCGAGCCAATGAGCGTAACGTGTGCGTAGTTCAAGCCGATGTGCCTGGTATGCGTCAGGCACATCGGCGCGACCGCGCGCCCTGCAGCGAGGCATAGCGAATGAGTGAACCATTACTGACGATGCGCGGCATCGTCAAAGCGTTTTCCGGCGTGAAGGCGCTCGACGGCATCGACCTGACGGTGGCGCCAGGCGAGTGTGTGGGCTTGTGCGGCGAGAACGGCGCGGGCAAATCGACGCTGATGAAAGTGTTGTCCGGCGTCTATCCTCACGGTACGTGGGACGGCGAAATCATCTGGGAAGGCGAGCCGCTGAAGGCCGCGAGCATAAGAGACACGGAACGCGCGGGCATCATCATCATCCATCAGGAGTTGATGCTGGTGCCGGAGCTCTCGGTTGCGGAGAACATCTTTCTCGGCAACGAAATCACGCTGCCCGGCGGCAGAATGAATTACGCCGCGATGTATCAGCGCGCCGACGAACTGCTGCGCGAGCTCGGCATAAGCGGAATCAACTCCGCGCAACCAGTGATGAATTACGGTGGCGGCCACCAGCAGTTGATCGAGATCGCGAAGGCGCTGAACAAGCGCGCGAAATTGTTGATCCTCGATGAACCGTCGTCGTCGCTGACGGCTACGGAGATACACATCCTGCTGGATATCGTGCGCGATCTGAAGCGGCGCGGAGTTGCTTGCGTTTACATCTCGCACAAGCTCGACGAAGTAGCGGCCGTATGCGACACGATCAGCGTGATTCGCGACGGCCGCCACGTCGCGACCGAACCCATGCGCGCGCTGACCACTGATCGCATCATCTCCCTGATGGTGGGCCGCGAGATCAAGAACCTGTTTCCGCGTGAACCGCATCCGATTGGCGACGTGATCTTCGAAGCGCGCCACGTGACCTGTTTTGACGTCAACAATCCGCGCCGAAAGCGCGTGAACGATGTGTCGTTTGCGCTGCGGCGTGGCGAAATTCTCGGTGTTGCCGGTTTGGTCGGCGCGGGGCGTACGGAACTGATGCAGGCGATCTTCGGCGCGTATCCCGGTGTGAGCGAGGCGACCGTGGTGATGGACGGCAAGCCGGTGAAAATTCGCGCCCCTGTCGATGCGATTCGCGCCGGCATCGGTATGGTGCCGGAAGATCGAAAGCGCCACGGTATCGTGCCGGGTCTGAGTGTCGGCCACAACATCACGCTTGCGGTGTTGCAACGTTTCGCGAAGGGCGGTCGCATTGATTCCGCGGCCGAACTCGACACGATTCACACGGAGATGAAGCGGCTTTCGGTGCGCGCGGCGCATCCGATGCTCTCGATTGCGAGTCTATCGGGCGGCAATCAGCAGAAGGCCGTGCTGACGCGCATGCTGCTGACCGACCCGAAAGTACTGATCCTCGACGAACCGACGCGAGGCGTCGATGTCGGCGCGAAGTTCGAAATCTACAAACTGATTTTTCAACTGGCACAGCGCGGCATGTCGATCGTGATGGTGTCGTCCGAATTGCCTGAAGTGCTTGGCATCAGCGATCGCGTGCTGGTCATCGGCGAAGGCGAATTGCGCGGCGATTTCGTCAACGACGGCCTCACGCAAGAGGACATTCTCAGCGCCGCAATCCGTCCTGTGCAGCGATCCCTCAACCCGACCGCACCAACCGAAGCGAGTGCCGCATGACTCCCGACGTCACTTCCCAACCCGCCGACGGCGCTGCGTCGCGAGGCGTATTCGGTGGCCCGCAGCGCATTCAGCAACTGTTCGCGCGCTACAAGATTCTCGCGTTGCTGATCGCCGTGGCCGCGATCTGGCTTTTCTTCTCCTTTCTGACGCACGGCGCGTTCGTGACGCCGCGCAATCTGTCGAATCTGCTGCGGCAGATGTCGATTACGGGCATGCTCGCGTGCGGCATGGTGTTCGTGATCATCGCGGGCGAGATCGATCTGTCGGTCGGGTCACTGCTGGGTTTGCTCGGCGGCGTCGCGGCGATTCTCGATGTGAACCGGCGTTGGCCGATTGGCGTCACCGTGCCTGTGGTAATGCTGCTTGGCGTGCTCGTCGGCATGTTCAACGGATGGTGGTCGACGTACCGGCGTGTGCCTTCGTTCATTGTCGGCCTGGGTGGCATGCTGGCGTATCGCGGCATTCTGCTTGGTGTCACCGGCGGTTCGACGATTGCACCGGTCTCCGATGGGTTTGTGTTTGTCGGTCAGGGGTATTTGCCGCGTTTTGCGGGCGATACGCTTGCCGTCGTGCTGTTTGTCGTGCTGGCCTTTCTGACCGTGCGACAACGAAGCAACCGCGAGCGTTATAAGTTGCGGGTGGTGCCGATCTGGCAGGACGTCGCGAAGGTGGTCGGGGCGGGCGTGATTCTGGCCGCGTTTGTTGCCACGCTCGATCGTTATGGCGGGATTCCTGTGCCGGTTCTGCTGCTGCTCGCGCTGCTGGGTATTTTTACGTGGATCGCTACACAGACCGTGTTCGGGCGGCGTATTTACGCGGTGGGTTCGAACCTGGAAGCAACGCGCCTCTCCGGCGTGAATACCAACCGTGTGAAGCTGGCCATCTTCGCACTGATGGGACTGATGTGTGCGTTCGCGGGGATCGTCAATACGGCGCGACTCGCGGCCGGCTCACCGTCGGCGGGATCGATGGGCGAACTCGACGCGATCGCCGCGTGCTTTATCGGCGGGACGTCGATGCGCGGCGGGTCCGGAACGGTCTACGGTGCGTTGATCGGTGCGCTGGTGATGGCGAGTTTGGACAACGGCATGTCGATGCTGGATGTCGACGCGTACTGGCAGATGATCGTGAAGGGCAGCATTCTCGTGCTGGCGGTGTGGATCGATGTGGTGTCGGGATCGAACCGGCGGTGAAACAGCAGGCGGTGCGTCATGCAAATGCTGACGCACCGCCTTCTGAGGGATCAAACGCTTTAGTTTACGCCGAGCAACGACTTCGGTTCCATGAAGGCTTCCAACCCGAACGTGCCATATTCCCGCCCGATGCCCGATTGCTTGAAGCCGCCGAACGGTGCGGCCGGCTCGTGTGCCAACGTGTTGATCAATACACGCCCTGCGTCGATGCGAGTGGCGACTGCGCGAGCCCGCGCTGCATCGGCCGAGAGCACGTAGGCTTGCAGCCCGTAGCTTGTGTCATTGGCGATTGCAATCGCTTCCTCGGTATCGCGATACGCAATGATCGACAGCACCGGCCCAAAAATCTCCTCACGGGCAATCGTCATGTCGTTGCTGACACCGCTAAATACGGTCGGACGCACGAACCAGCCATGCTCCACTCCCTCCGGTCGGCCCTCGCCACCGGCAATCAATCTCGCACCTTCATCGATGCCGATGCCGATGTAGCGCTGCACGCGCTCCCACTGCTTGCGGCTGACCATCGGGCCGATCTGCGTAGCCGGATCGCGCGGATCACCGGCTTGCGTGCGAGCGACTTCAAAGCGCACCCGCTCTTCGAATTCCGCAAGGCGGCTCTGCGGCACAAGAATCCGCGTACCGGCGATACACGCCTGACCGCTGTTCATGAACCCTGCCTGGAGCGCCAACGGCACCGCTTCCGCGAAATCGGCGTCGTCGAGTATGACCACCGGCGATTTGCCGCCCAACTCCAACGTGACGCGTTTCAATGTCTCCGCGCCGGTGCGCAGAATCGTCTTGCCGACAGCCGTCGATCCGGTGAAGGAAATCTTCGCCACGTCCGGATGCGCGCTGATTTCCGCCCCCACCGTGTCGCCCCGGCCCGTGACGATATTGAACACGCCCGCAGGCAAGCCGGCCTCGTGCAGCGCCTCGGTGATGATGCGTGTCTGGATCGCGCTCATTTCGCTCGGCTTGATGACGGCCGTGCAGCCCGCTGCAATCGCCGCAGCCAGTTTCCCGCAGATAAAGCCGCCATTGCTATTCCACGGCGTAATCAGTCCGGCGACGCCGAGCGGCTGCATGACGACGTCGGCCGTGCCGGCGCGGCGCGTGAAATCATAGGTCTGCAAGACCTTGACGACTTCCGCCAGCACGTCCGCCGGGTATTTCGCCATCCAGCGCGCGCGTGACACCGGCGCACCGTATTCCTCGACGATTGCTTCGTACAGCTCGTCTTCTCTCGCTTGAACCGCGGCGTGCATGCGTTCGAGCAGCGCGATTCGCTCCTCCTTGCTGGTGCGGGAAAACGCCGGGAAGGCGCGTTTGGCGGCCGCGATCGCGCGGCGGGCGTCTTCCGCGTCGGCCAGACGCACCTTGCCGATCACCGTTTCCTTAGCCGGGTTGTGAAGATCGAACCACTCCTCGCCGTGCGGCGTGACGAACGCGCCGTCGATATAAATCTTGTCGATTTGCTGCATGAAAGCTCCTACCCAGAAAGTTGTTGCCTCAAAGATAGGCTCAATCGATTAAGCCGACTAGCCATATAATCAAGGATGATTCGTTGAGCAGGATGGGATAATGAAGACGCCGGGTTTGAGCGAACTGGAAGGCGTGCTTGCGGTGGCGCGCCATCGCAGCTTCCGCGCGGCGGCGACGGAACTTGGCGTGTCGACATCGGCGCTGAGCCATGCGATCGCGGCGTTGGAAGCGCGCATCGGCGTGCGGCTCTTTAATCGGACGACACGCAGCGTGTCGTTGTCCGAAGCGGGCGCGCAATTCGTCGACAGTGTGGCGCCGGCGTTGTCGACCATCCGCGTGGCCATCGAGCAGGCCGGCAGCTATCGCGACACGCCCGCTGGCACGCTGCGCATCAACACATCGACGGGCGCGGCGCGCCAGGTGATGCCCTTGTTGCTGGAATACCTGCGGCGTTATCCGGAGATGAAGCTGGATCTCGTCACCGAGGGGCGCATGATCGACATCGTGGTGGAGGGTTTTGATGCCGGCATTCGGTTGGCTGAGATTGTGCCGCAGGACATGATCGCTGTGCCGTTCAACCGGCCGCAGCGATTTGCAGTTGTTGGGAGTCCCGCCTATTTCGCCGAAAATCCGAAGCCGCGCAAGCCGGACGATCTGCGTGCACACCGTTGTATCCGGATGCGCATGCCGAGCGGACGTATTTATCACTGGGAGTTCGAGCGACGCGGCGAGGCTTTCAGCGTGGATGTGCAGGACATGCTGACGCTCGATGAGCCGTTGCTCATCATGGAGGCGGCCCGCGAGGGTTTCGGACTGGCGTATATGACCGAATGGAACGTGGCGGCCGATCTGGAAGCGGGCACGCTGCAGCGTGTGCTGGAAGATTGGACGCCGGCGTTCGACGGGCTATGTCTTTATTATCCTGGGCGGCGTCATGTGCCGGCGGGGTTGCGGGCGTTGATTGAGATGATTCGGGAGGGCGGGTGAAAGCAAAAATCCGCCACCTCTCGCATTTTTCCGCCGTTCAAGCCAGTTGCGCTGCAGCGTGCCACCACGCGACGAATAACATTTAATGAACTGACACACGGCTTGCATTCGCCCTTTCCTCGAAGGGCATCCGCCAGCACTGTGCAGGTCGGCTGAAACCCCTTAGCTTTCAGTCCCCCACCCACTTTCCCGTCTTACTACTGTTCCGACGAAACAAATTCCCGCGCCAGCCCGCGCTTTCACAGCGTCCCCGCCACCGTGCAAGCTGATCGAGCCATACGATGTTAAAGCGCAGAACCTTCCTGCTAGGCGGCGCCGGCGCGCTCGGCGTGCTGCTGGTCGGCTGGTCGGTGCTGCCGCCGGGCCAACGTCTGACACCCTCCACGCCACTGCCGGCGGAAGGCAACCAGGTCGCGCTCAACGGCTGGGTCAAAATCGCCGCGGACAACACCGTGACGATCGTGGTGTGCAAAGCGGAAATGGGGCAGGGTATCCACACCGGCCTTGCGATGCTGCTGGCCGAAGAACTCGACGCCGACTGGTCGCAGGTTCGAGTGGAAAACTCGCCGATCGACAAGATCTACAACAGCGTGCAGAACATCGTCGACGATCTGCCGTTTCGCCCGGACGACGACAGCACGGTCAAGCGCGCCACGGTCTGGATGACCCGCAAGCTGGTGCGCGACGCCGGCACGATGATGACGGGCGGTTCATCGAGCATGAACGATCTATGGACGCCGATGCGTGAAGCCGGCGCCTCGGCGCGCGCGATGCTGATCGGCGCGGCGGCCGCGCAATGGAAGGTGTCACCCGGCGAGTGCCATACGGAAAGCGGCTACGTAGTGCACGCAGCAGGCCACAAGGCGAGCTTCGGCGAGCTGTCCACGATGGCCGCACAGCAACCGCTGCCACGCAAGGTCGCGTTGAAAGATCCCGCTGAGTTCAAACTGATCGGCAAGCCGATGCGGCGTATCGAAGCCGCGTCGAAAATCAACGGCACGGCGCGCTTCGGCATTGACGCGCTGCCCGATGGTCTCATCTACGCAAGCGTGGTCATGTGTCCCACATTAGGCGGCACGGTGGCGCATTTCGACGCTTCGCCTGCCAAGAGCATGCCCGGCTTCATCAAGGCGTTTTCGCTGAAGCCCTACGCTGGTGGCAGCGGCGGCGTCGCGGTAATCGCCGACAACCCTTTCCGCGCGATGAACGCGGTGAGTGCGATCGACGTGGTGTGGAATGACGGCCCCGCAGCCACGCTGTCGAGCGCAGACGTGGACACCCAGCTTACGCAAGCACTGGACGACAGCAACGGCCACGCCTACTACCACCGCGGTGACGTCGACGCTGCATTGAGCGGCGCGGCGCGAACGATCAGCGCCGAGTACCACGCACCGTATCTCGCACATGGCGCGGTCGAGCCGGTGAATTGCACGGTGCAGGTTGCGGACGGCGCGGCCACCGTTTGGGTCTCCACGCAAATGCCGGCGCTCGCGCGGCAGCACGTCGCGAAAGTGCTGGACATCGACGCCGACAAGGTCGACGTGCAAACGCAATTGCTCGGCGGTGCTTTCGGGCGCCGTCTCGAACTCGATTTCATCGCGCAAGCCGCGGCGATTGCGCGCGAAGGCGGTGGTCGTCCGGTGCAAACGATCTGGTCGCGTGCGGAGGATTTCACCCACGATTTCTATCGTCCGGCGTGCGTGTCGCGACTCAAGGCCGGTCTCGACAAAGACGGCAAGCTCGTCGCGTGGCAAGCCACTTCAGCGAGTCAGGCGATCGTGCCGGAATCGCTTGCGCGTTACTACGGCGTGCCGCGCATCCCCATCGACAAGACCACTTGCGAAGGCGCATTCGATCAGCCCTACGAATGGCCCACTGTGCGCGTGGCGCACAAGATCGTCGAACTACCGATCCCGATTGGATTCTGGCGCTCGGTCGGCCATTCGCATCAGGCGTTTTTCACCGAAGGTTTTACCGACGAACTCGCCGTAGCCGCCGGTCAGGACCCGATTGCGTTTCGCGCGGCGCTGCTCGCGCAGCATCCGCGCCATCTGGCGGTGTTGAGGCGCGTTGCAGCTTTATCGGATTGGGGACATCCCTTGACACATGCTGCCGATGGCACAAAGCGGGCACGCGGCGTCGCGCTGCACGAAGCGTTCGGCAGTGTCGTCGCGCAGGTGGCGGAAGTATCGGTCGGTGCGAACAAGCAGATTCGCGTGCATCGGGTGGTCTGCGTGATCGATTGCGGACTGCCGGTGAATCCAAACCTGATTCGTCAGCAGATGGAGGGTGGCATCGTATTCGGCCTCTCGACTGCGTTGCAGGACGAAATCACCATCGTCGGCGGGCAGGTGACGCAGAAGAACTTCGTCGATTTCCCGGTTGTGCGGATGAACGACTGTCCGGTGATCGAAGTCGACATCATGCCGAGCCAGATGCACCCGCAGGGCGTCGGCGAACCGGGCGTGCCGCCGGTTGCCCCGGCGGTGGCCAACGCGGTATTCGCGCTGACCGGCCAGCGCTTGCGCGCGTTGCCGTTGAGGGTTGCGTGAAACGCTTCAGATTGACGGAGAAAACATGGGATCGCTAAACATCAACGGCCGCGTGGTTGCTGTGCAAGCTGAACCGGATATGCCGCTCCTGTGGGTGCTGCGCTGCGACCTCGGCATGACCGGCACCAAGTTCGGCTGCGGCGTGGGCATTTGCGGCGCGTGCACGATCCACCTGGACGGCAAGGCGGGCCTTGCCTGCCAGACGCCGATGTCGAGCTTGCACTCGCAGAAGATCACGACGATCGAAGGCGTGCAGGGCGCCGAAGCGCAGGCGCTAAAAGCGGCGTGGATCGATCTCGACGTGGTGCAGTGCGGGTATTGTCAGAGCGCGCAGCTAATGGCGGCCTGCGCGCTGCTCAAGCAGAAGCCCAATCCCACCGATGCGGACATCGACGCGGCGATGTCCAACATCGTGTGCCGTTGCGGCACGTATCCGAGGGTAAGGGCGGCGATTCACCAGGCGGCTGCGAAACGGCGGCCCGCTTAAGGCCGGCATCACCGCAGACAGAGACGCCTGGGTGAGCCGATCACGAGCCCGGCGGGCTCAGTTCGCCAGCATCTCCACGACCGCCACCACTACCGTGAAAACGCCGATACAACCACCCAGTGTGGCTGCGCCTTGCATGAATTGCGACATACGTGACCCCGTACCGTGTGATGTTGAGGCTCGTATTTAACCTGAATTGAAAGGTAAAAGAAAGCTTGTCAATAATAGCGATTTACCCGGATGAGACGAGGCGGGAGGGTTAGGGCGCTTTGGTGGCCGCCGTCGGCATGGCCGCCTTAGCCGGCGCCGCAGCAGCGGGAGTCGCGGTGTTAGACGCTGCTGTCCCAGGCGCCGTCTGCGCATCAGTCTCCCACCCACCGCCCAGCGCGAGGAACAGGTTGACCTGATCGATCGCCACCTGCCCCTCCGCTGCCGCAACCTGAGACTTCGTCGAAGTCAGCGTGCGCGTCGCATCCAGATCCGAAATGAACGACTCGCGTCCGGCGCGATACAGCCGATGCGTTTCATCCGCCGACGCGGTGGCCGACTTCAGCGCAGCACGCAAGGCGTCGGCGCGGGCATAGTCGGACGCATAGGTCGCGAGGCTGGTTTCAGTTTCGCGCAACGCGGTCAGCACCACGCCGTCGAACTTTGCCAGCGCAACATTGCTTGACGCTTGCGCTTCACGCACACGGCCCCGCGCGCCATTCGTGGGGAAGGTCCAACTGATCAGTGGACCGAAGGCCCAGCGTGCCGTCGGCGAGGTGCCGAGGTCCTCCAGAATCCCCGTCAAACCCGCCGACGCACCGATGCTCACCGTCGGATACAACGCGCCCGTCGCGACGCCGATGCGCGCCGTCGACGCTGCCAGTTGGCGCTCGGCCTCGCGCACGTCCGGGCGGCGCTTGAGCAGCGCGGCGCCGTCGCCGACCGGAATCGGCTGACGGATCTGCGGCAACGTGCTGCAGGCCAGCACGGCTGGCGGCAAATCGGACGGCGCGCGTGCGAGCAGCGCCGCGAGCCGGTATTGCGCAATCTGGCGGCGCGCCGTATAGCGCGGAATATCCGCCGCCAGCGTATCGACCTGGGTTTGTCCGCGCGTCACATCGGGCTGATTGCCGCGACCCGCGTCGCGCAATCGGCGCGATACGTCCACACGCTCCTTCTGCAAGGCCAGCGATTGCTGCGCGATCCTGAGTTCCTCGGCGGCCGAGCATTGATCGACATACGAGCGCACCACATCCGCGACCACCGTGATCCGCGCGAGATCGGCGGCCGCCTGCACGGATTCCGTATCCGCTGCCGCCGCTTCGACACCACGGCGCAGCTTGCCGAACAGATCGATTTCGTACGAGATGCTGATGCCGATATCGCCTTCGTTAGTGACCGGCAGTTTGTTGAAGAGCAGATACTGTTCGGCCGATTCCTGCGCCCGCTCGACGACCGCCGACGTCTTTCCTGAGAAGCCGCCTTGAGCCTGCGCGACGCCCAGCGCTTCACGCGAACGCGCGAGGTTCGCCGCCGCGACGCGCAAGTCGGTATTCGACTCCAGCGCTTCGTCGACGAGGTTGTTCAGCACCGGATCGTCGTAGAGCTTCCACCAGATCACAGGCACGTTCTGCCGTGTGGTCAGTTTGGCATCGGCGCCCTCGATCGGCGCATTCGCAAGCGGCGCGTTGACCAGCGCCTGCTTCGGCAGCGCGTAATCGGGGCCGACATTCACGCAGCCGTTGAGCGCGATGCTCAACGGCAATAGTGGCAGCAGCGGCAATAAGGGAAGGGCGCGTGACAGCTTCATTGCGACGCGCCCGACATGACGGCAGCAGACGCCGGTTGCGCAGTAGAAGTAGCGGAGGCAGCCGGAACAGCAGCCGAAGCCGAAGCCGAAGCCGCCGAGGCATCCACCGTACCCGAAGCGCCTGCAGCCGGACGCGGCTTGCCGGTCGGCGACAGATCGCGCACCGACACGGTCGCGGTGCGTCCGGCGATCATGCGGAAGTCGGCAGGCACCTCGTCGAGCGCAACGCGCACCGGAATCCGTTGCGCGAGCCGCACCCAGCTGAATGCCGGGTTCACGTTCGGCAGCAGGTTCGATCCTTGCGTGCGGTCGCGGTCTTCAATCCCCGCGACGATGCTTTGCACGTGGCCGCGCAGCACGTTCGGCTCGCCCATCACCTGGATGTCGACCCGCTGGCCGATGTCGATGCCGCGCAGCTTGGTCTCTTCAAAGTAACCGTCGACGCGGAACGAATGCATATCCACCACCGCCAGCACGGCACGGCCCGCCGAGACGAATTCGCCGGCACGTGGCGCGCGGTCGTTCAGATAACCGTCGACCGGACTCACGATGGTAGTGCGTTGCAAATTCAGTTTGGCGGTATCGATTGCCACGTTCGCATCGGCGAGCGCGGCTTCCGCTGTTTCGACACGCGAACGGCTTTCTTCGGCGACTTCCGCCGCGACCAGGTTGCCGAGCTGGCGATTGCGCGCGTCTTCGCGGCGCGCCTGATCGAGGGTAGCGCGGCGTTGCTGCGCGGTGGCCTGCGCCTGGCGCAGTGCGAGCGCATAGCGGGCCTGATCGATCACGAACAGCACCTGGCCTTGTTTGACCTGCTGGTTGTCCACCACCTCGACCGATGAGATCAGCCCCGAGATATCCGGCGCGACCTGGATCACGTCGGCGCGCACGTGGCCGTCGCGAGTCCACGGCGCGAACATGTAATAGGCAACCAGTTTCCACAGCACGAAGGCTGCAACCACGACGACGATCAGGGTCAGCAGAATTTGACCGACGGAGAACCAGGTTTTTTTCACGTTATTAGTCTGTGCGAAACGACGACGACAAGGCCCAGCACCAGCACATAGATGCCGAGATCGAAGATGGAGCGATGCCAGACGAAGCGGTAAAAGCCGACGCGTTCGAACACCGTGCGAATGGCCAGGTTGATCAGATAGGCGATCAACATCAGCACCAGCACGGCCGGCACGAACACGCCGAAAATATCGATTTCACCGATCATCGCGGGAACGGGCCAGGGAGAGGATTGGGTTGCGGGACGGGCGCATCAGGCAGCGGCCTCCGGTTCGGGCGGCGTGGGTGTGATTAGCGTGGCCGGAAACAGCGAAAGACGCAAGCCGACCAGCGCGTGCAGCGCCTCGCGCAATCTGCGCGCCGAGGTTTGCGCGGTCGGGCCCGGCGCACCGGCATTGGCGAGGCCTTGTGCGGTGACGCGCGCCACGGCTGCATCGATCGACGACATCAGGCTCTCGGGCACCGGTTGGCGCGCGCGCTGGTCGATGCACCATTCGAAGTATTCGCGCACGTCGTCGAGGACATGATCGATCGCGGCCGGCGCTTCGCCGCCGAGCTTGCCGGTCAGGCGGCGCAGATCGAGCGCGTTGAAGGCGATGCGCAGGTCGCGGAAGCTTTCGATCGACGGATGGCGGTGGTCGTCCGTGGCCGCAAGACGCGGGATCAATTGCATCAGGCGGTCGAGCATGCGCGCGGCGAGATTGCGCGGGTCTTCGATCGTCCGGGTGGACGCAGTCAGCACCACGTCGGCCCAGCTCGAGCGCAACAGCCGCGAGGCCGCGAGTTCGGCGCCAAACGGCCGCGTCGCGCGGGTCCACAGATACGCATACAGCAAGCCGGCAAGGCCCGCGAGATTGCTGTTCAGGAAGATCAGGAAGTCGGCCGAGTAGGCATCCTGAATGCTGATGAAGGTGGCCGTATTGACGGCCACGAGCACCGTCACCATGCTGAACTGCGGACGCGGAATTAGCGTGCCCACAAGGATGAACGGCCCGGCGAACAGGACGACCAGCATCGGGAAATCGTGCACGTGAGGCAGCACGGCGAACAGATAGATACCGGCGGCCACCACGGCGATCGCCGTGGCGACGAAGAACTTGAACACCATGGGCGCGGGTTCGTCGAGCGCGGCGAAGAAGCAGCACGCGATGGCGGCCAGCGTCACCGCGCTGGCGCCGTCCGCCCAGCCTGAGCCGATCCACAGACTGCACGCGATGATCACGGCGGCGCCCGCTGAAACCGTCGAAAACAGCATGATGCCGCGGTCGAAAAACTGCTCGGTGCCACCGAGCCGCCAATTGCGAAAACGTGGCCGCCACGAGCCTTCTTCGCGCGTGATGATGATGCGCAGCGAGCGGCAGTCCTGCCAGATATCGATGACCTGTTTCATGCGCCACAGCGCGTTCGAAAGCAGCGCGCCGTCCCAGGTCGCCAGCGCGGCCGGCAGCGGCTGCATCGCGGCGATGCGCTCGCGCAATGCGTTGGCTTCCGGGTCGGGGTGATAGCCTTCGCTGGCTTCAGGAAGCGGCGCATGGAACCATTTGATGACGTCGTTGAGCAACGTTTCGAGACCCTCGGGCCATGTCTGGCGGCCGCTGTTGTAGAGGGCGATCAGCGGATCGGCCAGCGCCGACATGATCGGCAGCAGCAACTGCATGCGCCCGCGCAACTCGTGAGCACGCGCCAGGATGTCCGGCCGGGTGTGGTCGTAGGCAAGCTGGCTCAGCAGCAGTTCCAGCCCGTTGATCGTGCTCGCGATGCGCTGGCGGGCCCCCGAAATCGCCGAGCCCGCAATGCGCCCGGACAGCGTTTCGGTCGCATAGAACGCAGCGTCGCGAAACCACGCGTCGGTCCGCTCGATGATGGTGGGTGCGAGCCGGCTGGGAAACAGCGAACTGCCGACAATGCTCGCGCACACGATGCCGAGCAGGATCTCCTCGGTGCGGCTGATTGCCAGATCGAACACGCCGCCTGGATTGGTCACCGAAGGCAGCGCAATGATCGGCATGGTGTAGGCCGCCAGCATGAAGACGTAGCTGCGCGCAGTGCGATCGGCCACCGCCAGATACAGCAGCGTGCCGATCCACAACGCGACGATCACGCTGAACAGATACGGCGATTCGACGAACGGCGGCACCAGCAGCACCGCGGCCGACGCGCCCAGCATGGTGCCGAGCGCACGATAAAGCGCCTTGGAGCGGGTCGCGCCTACAAACGGATTCGACACGATGTAGACGGTGGCCATCGCCCAGTACGGGCGCGGCAATTCGAGCGAGAGACCGATGTAAAGCGCGATCATCGCCGCGGCAAACGTCTTGACGGAGAACAGCCAGTCGCGGACGGAGGGATAGACCATAACCCGTTACCCGGCATCCCGGGGATTGGGCGGCGCCGCTGCGTCGGCCGCGAGCACGCCATGGCTCGTGCGTCGCCATTTTCTGGCAGCGACGACCAGGGTGCTGCTGACGGTGCGGCGCAAGGTATCGAGATTCGACATGGCCGCTATTGTATTTCCTAAATATTCGTTAGCAAGCTATTGAATCGGAATTTTTTGTGAAGCGCGGCTTTCGTGCCGCTGTCGCAAAAGCCCGGCTCATTTAGCCGTAAACGCGCTCCTTCACCAGTTCGATAAAGCGGGTCGCCGCGCTATTGCGCAGTCCCGCAGGGTAAGCAAGATGCAGCGGAGCACTTAACTTCGCGGGATTCGTCAATGTGCAATAGACGGTGCCAACCTGGTCGTAACGTTGCATCGACGCCGGCACCAGCGTCACCCCCAACCCTGCTGCGACCAGATTGATCCCCGACACCATGCGCGGCACCTCGCGCGCAATCCGCGGGACGAACCCGGCTTGTCTGCATGCTGCCAGGATATCCGCATACATGCCGGGTGCGCCCGGCCGGCGCACCAGAATGAAGTCCTCGTGCGCCAATGCCTTCAACGACACCTGCGGCCGTTTCTTGCCCGCTCCTTTCAGCAACGGATGCCCGACCGGCAATACCACCACCATCGGCTCGTCGAGCAACAACTCGAACGCCACGCCCTCGCGCACATCGACCGGCTTGCGGAGAAACGCGGCCTGAATCTGCCCCGCGGCCAAACGCTCGATAATCTCCGCCGCATTGAGTTCGGCAAGCTCCACGGCGACCTCGGGACACACCGCGCGAAAAGCCCGGATCGTCTCCGTCGTAAAAGGATGGAACGCCGCCGAACTGGTGAGGCCGATCGAGATCGTGCCGAGCTCGCCGCGCGCAATCCGGTGCGCCCTGTCCACCGACTGTTGCAGGTCCTGCAGCAAGCGTTGTGCGTCTTCCGCAAAGGCCTGCCCCGCGGGCGTCAAGCTTACGCCGCGCGGCATGCGCACAAATAGTTCGAAGCCGATCTCTTCCTCCAGCGTTCGAATCTGCTGCGAGAGGGGCGGCTGTTGCATGGCCAGCCGCTCGGCAGCACGCGTGAATTGGCCTTCCTCGGCAACCGCCAGGAAGTAGCGCAAGTGGCGAAGCTCCATCGTGTCCTGTCTCCTCGGTCGTGCCTTGTGTTCTGTGCATTGCCATATCGTATAAATATGGATGGTGCATAAAACAGGTATTTTACATTTACCATGCCCAATCCTACGATCTCGTCTATCGCATCGATCGAGGCCCGCGTTGCTCACGGCAAGCAGGCTCGAGCGTCCCGCGACATAAAACTAAATCGACTGGAGACGATAGTGATAGTCATGCCAAACTGACCTTCCGCGTGACGCTCGGTATCCGCCACCAGTTCTGAGTTTTTGAGCTTTCCAACGACGGATCTGACTATGCACCGCGTTCAAGACAGTGCACGGTGATCAGGAGCAAGCTGCATGACATTGAATCTTTCCCGACGTCTGGCGATGGGGTGCGCGGCAGTGGGTACCGCCTTGCTGGCATTGCTCACGCAACCGGCATTCGCGGTGCATGCCTACGAGTCGCATCTGAAGCCGGTGGCGACGATCTCGGATACACGGTTCGTGATCGACACGCCGCAAGGGCAAGCTGAATTTCCGCTGTACCTGTCGAAGGACTGGAGCGTCGCGCAACCGCAGGTAACGCGCGCGGTGATCGTGATTCACGGCAAATTGCGCAACGCGGACGTGTACTTCCGTACGGCACAGAATGCACGCGACGCCGCCCACGCGGATCCCGACAGCACGCTTCTGATCGCGCCGCAATTCCTTGCCACGCTCGACGTTCGCGTGCATCACGAACCGGCCGATCTGCTGCGCTGGACCGGCGACGCGTGGATGGGCGGCGAAGCGGCGCGGGCTCCGCAGCCCATCAGTTCGTATGCGGTGCTCGACGCGATCGTCACGCGCCTTGCGGATCGCAAGCTGTTTCCGAATCTGCGGCACGTCGTATTCGCGGGGCATTCAGGTGGCGGGCAGGTCGTGCAGCGTTACGCGGTGGCGGCGCATAACATCGACGTGCTGACGAATGAGGGCATCGATGTGCGCTACGTGGTGGCGAGTCCGTCGACGTATGCGTATTTCGATGCACAACGGCCGACCACGCAAGGTGTAGCAGCGCCGTTCGATGCCGCGCAATGCGCCGATTTCAATCAATGGAAATACGGCATGGACAATCGGCCGCCATACCTCGACGACCGCTCGCCCGCACAACTCGAAGCGACTTATGCCTCGCGCCGTATTGACTACCTGGTCGGCGGCGCGGACGACGATCCACAGCAAAGCGCGCTCGATAGAAGCTGTGCCGCCGAAGCGCAAGGTCCGCAGCGTGTCGCGCGTGCCGAGGCGTATTACCGGTACCTCCAGTCGCGTCACCCGGAAGGGCTGAAGCAGAGCTTTCATATCGTGCCGGGTGTGGGTCACAACGGCGCGCGCATGCTGACGTCGGTCTGCGCATTGTCGGCAATGTTCGACACCCAAGGATGCGAGCAATGAGCGGGGCGAGCTTGAATCAGCGTGACGATGCGGCGTCCGCTACGGAGGCATCGAACGGACTGAGCCCGGCGATGGTGCGGCGCGCGATCTTTGCCTCGGTGCTCGGCAACGGGCTCGAATGGTTCGATTTTCTGATCTACGGCTACTTCGCGAAGATCATCGCGCTGGTGTTCTTTCCCGGCGGCAGTGGCTTCGTGTCGATCATGCTGACGCTCGCCACGTTCGCCGTCGGCTTTATCGTGCGACCGATCGGCGGCATTCTGTTCGGTATTTACGCGGACCGGGCGGGGCGGCGCAAAGCGCTCTCGCTGCTGATCATTTCGATGGCGGCGAGCACGCTGTTGATGGGCCTCACGCCGGGTTATGCCAGCATCGGCATCGCGGCGCCGTTGCTCGTGGTGCTCGCGCGGCTGTTGCAAGGGCTCTCGGTGGGCGGGCAGTTCGCGACGGCATCGGCGATGCTGGTCGAGTACGCGCCGCCGCACAAGAAGATGTTCTACGGCAGCTTCAATATGTCGGCGCAGGCGTTCGCGTTGCTGCTTTCGTCAGGCGTCGGCTATCTGCTGACCACGCAGCTCACGCATGAGCAACTGGTGGCGTGGGGCTGGCGCCTGCCGTTTCTGTTCGGCGCGTTGGCGGGGCCGTTCGGTTTCTACATCCGGCATCGCGTGGCGGAATCGCCGGAGTTCGAGCGCTTGCTCGATCAAAAGGATAAGCCGCCGCGCGCAACGGTGCGCCAGTTCTTCCACGATAACGGAGACGCGGCGATTTGCGCGATGGGCGTGATCATCATCGGCGCGGCGACCAATTATGTGTGGCACTCGTATTTGTCGGTCTATGTCGAGCGGCAATTGCATCTGCCGCTGTCCACCGCGCTGCTCGGCGCGTTTGTGTCGGGCGTGCTGAATCTGTTCCTGTTTCCGCTGTCCGGCAAGCTTGCCGATCGTTACGGCGCGTACCGGCTGTTCTATCCGATCGTAATCACGTGGATGGTCTGCGTATATCCGCTTTATCACTTCGTCGTGACGAATCCCACGCCGGGGCATCTGTTCATCGCGCAGATGGTCGCGACGGTGTTCCTCGCCGCCATGTCCGGTTCGCACCCCGGCATGCTCGCGACGCTGTTTCCGGTGCGCAGCCGTTCGGCGGGCGTGGCGCTGTCGTACAACATTGCGGTGACGCTGTTCGGCGGCATGGCGCCGCTCACCATCACCGGCCTGACGCATCTGACCGGCAGCAGTCTGACGCCGGCGTTCTACCTGATTTTTGCCGGTTGCGTGTCGCTCGCGATGGTGTATTTCACGCGCTCGGGACGTGAGCCGGGCGGCGCAACGGCGAAGTTCGTCACGCGTTAACCGCCACTAGCCAGACTGATTAGATGACCCACGAGCTTATTGCATGACCCAGCCTTTGATAACAGATGACGAACGCGCACCGAATGAACGTCCGGTCGCTGTCGTCGCCAGCCGGCACCTGAGTGTCGCGACGCCTGCGGGCAGCGGCACCGTGCCGGTGTTCGCGAACGGCGACTGGCTTGCGCCGACGTGTGACGTCAAGCGTGCCGTGATTCTGATTCACGGACGCCTGCGCAACGCGGACACGTACTTCCATCTGGCGGAGCGCGCGTGCGCAATTGCTGGTGGCGATGCAGCCGATACGCTGCTGATCGTGCCGCAATTCCTCGCGAGTGCCGACGTTAGCGCGCATGTGTTGCCGTCATCCACGCTGCATTGGGAATGGGCTGGCTGGATGGGTGGCGACAACGCCGAAGGTCCGGCGCCGCTCAGTTCGTTCGATGTACTCGACGCCATCCTGCAGACGCTGGCGTCGCGCGAGCAGTTTGCGTCGCTAACCGAGGTGGTGATCGCCGGGCATTCGGGTGGTGGTCAGGTGGTGCAGCGCTATGCCGTGGTGACGCGGGGTGAGGCGCCGCTCGTCGCGCGCGGAATCGCGCTGCGCTATGTGGTCGCGAATCCTTCGTCGTATGTGTACTTCGATGCGATGCGGCCGACCGCGTCCGGTGCATTCGCGGCGTTCGATGCGGCGGCGTGTCCGTCGTTCAATCGCTGGAAGTACGGGCTCGAGGAGTTGCCGGCCTATGCTTCGAGTGACCGTGAGGCGGGCTCGGCTGATGCGCTCGAATCGCGCTATGTGCGTCGTGATGTCACTGTGCTGCTCGGCGGCGCGGATTGCGATCCGCAGCATCCGGCACTCGACCGTTCATGCGCTGCGCAGACGCAAGGTGAGCATCGACTGGGGCGCGGACTGGCTTACGCGCGCTATATGGCGTCGAGGCATCCGGAAGGGGCGGCGAAGCATCGTACGTTTGTGATCGACGGCGTTGGGCACGATGCGAAGGGGATTTTTGCATCGGTGCAGGGGCTGGCGGCGTTGTTCGGCAAGGCATGAAGCGTGCTACTGCGATAAGGCCAGCTTTCAAAGGACTGTGCCGACATGAACAAGACCCGAATCCTCGCGGCCACGATCGCCGCTGTATCGCTTAGCGCCTTGCTGCCGTGCAGCGCGAATGCCGACGATGCGCCTAGCCCGTGCGCATCGCTCAAACGGATCGTTGCGGCTGCGCCGGACGGCCTGGCTTCACTGACACCGGAAGACGGCAAGGGCGTCGCGCAACCCTACGGCGATGACGCCCAGTGTTCGGCGAGCCGCGGGAGTTATCAATGCACGTGGACGCCGCATCACGACGCCGGTTCGAGTGCGGACGCGCTGCAGGGCGTCGCGGCGGACATCGCCTCGTGCCTGCCGGACGCGACGCATGACCAGAATTCACCCGGACGTCAGCATTTTTATCTGGGCACGCGCGCCAAACGGACCGATATCACATTGACGCGGGCTGATTCGAGCAAGTTGCGGCTGGTTGTATCGGGCAAATGAGTGGGCAGATGCGTTTCGGGCTGTCCGCGCGCGGCCCTTATTGCGACGCCGGCCACCATGTCCAGCCGCGTCGCGAGCGTCGCAACTCGACCATCGAGAGCGGCGCGATCTCGATGCGTGGAAACACGGCCGGCGGCGCTCCAAGCGCATGAACGATCGCGGCCCGGATCACAGGCGCGTGCGTGACGGCGACCACGTTTTGCGTGTTGCCTAGTATGACGCCCTCGCTCAACGCACCGTTTAGCGCATCGAGCCACTGTCCCACCCGCTTCACGAGTTGACTGAATGACTCGCCGCCGTGCGCGGCTGCGTCGGGATCATGTGTCCAAGTGGCGAGGTCGTGCGATGCTTCGAGCGCGAGATCGGCAAGGCGGCGGCCATGCCACAGGCCGTAGTGCATATCCGCCAGTCCTTTGTCGACCGATGTGCCTTGGCCCAATGCCGCGGCACCGAGCCCCAGGGCCGACGCCGTGTCGCGCGCACAAACGGCCGGGCTGACGAAAACCGCCGCGTCGTCCGGAATCGACAGGCGTGCTCGTGCGGCGGCCGCTTCGGCGAGGCCACGTGCATCGAGCGGGTCGTCGGCGGGGAAGCGGCCCGCGCGCATCGCCGCGGTCGATGCGTGGCTGATCAGTAACAGCCGTGTGTCCATTCAGTTGATTTCCATAAAGACCGGACTAAAGCGGGACGCCGCGTGCATGCTTTACGTTGCCGGGAGGCAAAGTTTAGCGCGTAGAATAGCGTCACTGCGAAGCACGGAAGCCGGTGAGAGCCCGGCGCGGTCGCGCCACTGTAATCGGCATTCACGAGCCGAAAGCCAGACCTGAGCTTCGCACCATCCCTCTTCAATCGACTATCGGGGCGCGTTACCCCCAGGAGATGTCAATTATGACCAACGCTGTTTTCGATTCCACGACACAGCCTGTCGCCCAACCCACGCCGATTCCGCTGCGTGAATTGCTGCCTTGGGTCGTGTTTGGCGGCTTGCTGCTGTTGCTCGCGCTGTATTTCGTTGGTGCGGAACAGGGTGCCACGTCGCTGGTGCCTGGCATGTATGTGCATGAATTCGTGCACGACGGCCGCCATCTGCTCGGCTTTCCCTGCCACTAACGGAGTCGAACATGGTTGGTAAATTGTTGGTACGCGGGATGCTTGCAGGCATCGCCGCGGGATTGCTCACGTTCGGCTTCGCGAGATTGGTGGGCGAACCGCAGGTCGACCAGGCGATTTCCTTCGAGGAAAAGGCCGACGCCGCCAAAGGCGAAGCGCCCGAATCCGAACTGGTGAGCCGCGGCACCCAGGCGGGCCTGGGATTGTTGACTGGCGTGGTCACGTACGGCGCCGCGTTCGGTGGCCTGTTCTCGCTGGTGTTCGCGTATGCGTATGGCCGCGTCGGCGCGCTGAGTGCGCGCGCGTTGTCCGCATGGCTCGCGCTTGGCGCGTTTATTGCGCTGGTGATCGTTCCGAACATCAAGTACCCGGCGAATCCCCCTTCGGTGGGCGACCCCGAGACGATCGGGACGCGGACCGGCTTGTTCTTCCTGATGATCGCGATCTCGCTGGCCGCAATGGTGTTCTCGCTGAAGGTTCGGCGCCGCGCGGCGCTGAAGCTGGGCGCGTGGAATGGCTCGATTGTGGCGGGCCTGGTGTTCGTCGTGATCATTGCTGCCGTGCAACTGTCGATGCCGACGATCAACGAAGTGCCGGCGGCTTTCCCGGCGGTGCTGCTGTGGAAGTTCCGCGTCGCGGCCATCGGCATGCAGGTGGTTATGTGGACGACAGTTGGGCTGCTGTTCGGCGCCCTCGTCGAGCGAAGCAAATTGCTGGCTCCCGCGAGCCGCAGCGCCGCGAAGTCCGCTTACCTTTGATGTGAATGGTGTGACCGCGCGAGCCGCGGTCACGCCGGCGTGCAGCGCGAGAGAAGTTAAATACATCAAGTACTTGGCGCGTTTGCAGGAATGTTATCCACAGGCTTGCGAACATTTTCTGTGGACAAGTTCCATGGCCGCATAACGTTATGCGAATCGCTTGGTTGCCCGAAGCCGGGGCAAATCCGACACTCACTCCAATCTCATGCAAACCGAGCCTGGAGCCATGTCGAATACATCAAACCTGCGCCCATCATGGGCCACTCGCATCACGACACTTCTGCTGCTGGCCGCATCGGCAATAACGACGACAACGGCAATCGCAGCGCCACCTTCGGGCGATCCGATCCTGATAGGCGTCAGCGGCCCGCTGACCGGACAGAACGCTCAGTACGGCGCGCAATGGAAAGCCGGCTTCGATCTTGCATTGGATGAGATCAACAGCCACAACGGCATCAACGGCCGCCCGCTGAACTACGTCTTCGAGGACAGCCAGAGCGACCCGCGCCAGTCCATCACGATCGCGCAGAAATTCGTCAACGACCCGCGCATCCTGATCGAACTCGGCGACTTCTCCAGTCCGGCTTCGATGGCCGCCTCGCCGACTTATCAGCATGCCGGCCTCGTGCAACTCGGTTTCACCAACTCGCATCCTGACTTCACCAAAGGCGGCGACTACATCTGGAGCCCGTCAGTCAGCCAGGCCGACGCCCAGCCGCTGCTTGCCGACCTCGCCGTGAAAACGCTCGGCCTCAAGCGCATCGCCGTGCTCTATCTGAACACCGACTGGGGACGCACCAGCAAGGACGTCTTCGTCAAAGCCGCCAACGAACGCGGTGCGCAAGTCGTGGCGGCAGAGGGCTATCAGTCGGCCGAGAAAGATTTCCGCGCGACGCTGGTGCGCGTGAGCGCTGCGAATCCGGATGGCATCGTGTTGATCTCATACTACTCCGACGGCGCGCAGATCGCCCGCCAGGCGCGCACAAGCGGTATCAACCTGCCGATCGCCGCAGCCAGTTCCGTGTATTCGCCGAAATTCCTCGAACTCGGCGGGACGGCTGTCAACTGTGTGGCGACGAACACCAGCTTCTTCCCTGGTGAATCCGGGCCTGAAGTGCAAAGCTTCGTCAAACGCTTCGAGGCGAAATACCACCGTGAGCCGGACGCTTTCAATGCTTATGCGTATGACGCTGTCATCATCGCCGCCTATGCGCTGCGCGCCGGCGGCCCCGACCGCAAAGCCGTGCGCGATGCGCTGCCGAAGCTGCATGACATTCCGAGCGTCGTGTTCGGCAAGGCCAATTTCGATCCGGCGACGCGTCGTGTGATCGGCGTGAAAAACATCAACGTGGTGGTGAAGAACGACAAGTGGGCGTTGCTTGAGAGTAAGGCGACGGTTGCCCAGAAGTAGGTATTTCGCTGTATGTCGAACGCTCCGAACATTCACAACATTCACGTCTTTTGTGCCATGAGCCTTTTACTCGACCACATTGTGATTCGCGTCCACGACCTGACGCAGACCATTGAAGATTTCACGGCGCTCGGTTTCACCGTGCAGCAAGGCGGTACCCATGCCGATGGCGTGACGCACAACGCGCTAATCGGTTTCGCCGACGGCAGTTACATCGAGCTGATCGCTTTCTTGCAGGCGGCGCCGCAGCGTCGCTGGTGGGATGTGGGGCAGCGTCATGGCGATGGATTTGTTGATTACGCGTTGTTGCCGTCGAGCGTGGGTGCTGTGATTGACGCCGCGCATGGGCGGGGCTTGCAATACGACGGGCCACAGGCAGGTGGGCGCGTCCGCCCGGACGGCGCGCGGCTCGAGTGGCAGACCGGCCGCCCGCAAACCAGCGACTTGCCATTCCTGTGCGGGGATATCACGCCGCGTGATCTGCGTGTGGCTGAAGGCGCAGTGCGTGAACATGCGAACGGTGTGCGAGGGGTGGCGAGCTTGACGGTCGCTGTGGAGGATTTGAAGGCGAGTTTGCAGCGGTATCGGGCGTTGCTTGGTTTTGCGGACGCGCGGACGGTGGCTTTGCCGGGGCTGGGGGCAGCGTCGGCGACGGTGTCGATTGGTGATGCGTCGGTTGTGTTGCTGAGCCCCGTGCATGTCGATGCCGCGAGTGTTACCCCCGAAGGCGCGGCGTTGCGCCGGCAACTCGCCACGCGTGGGGAAGGGGTGTTGGGTGTCGCTTTGCGCGCTGATGGTAAAGCGCAGTCGCGAGTGCTCGACCGTGATCGCACGCATGGCGCGTGGTTCGAGATCGTCGCGGGATGAGGGGAATCGCCTTTCGGCGCGCAGCGTGCAGCGCTTAGGAAGTTAAGTGGATCAAGTAGTTGGTGCTGTTGTGGGGTTGTTATCCACAGGCTTGCGAACATTTTCTGTGGACAAGTTCACAACAGCTACCGTCCCTTAACGCCGTGGGCAAACAGAATCCGAATCCCATCGCCGCTTACGCGCTCCTACGCCTAAGCGCCCAATTGAACGCGGGACCGGTCCGTGGCTTGGCGGCGCGTCCAGCCGGGACGGGTGGTCATCGTGTGGAGCGCAATCAGGTCGCGTCGTGGAAAATCACCCCGAGCGTGTGCCGGTGACCCGACCGCAGGCGGCTCACGCCGTGTCGCAGATTCACCCGATACACGCCGCGCGTGCCCTGCACCGGCCGGTGATGAACCGCAAACACCACTGCGTCGCCCTTGCCGAGCGGCACGACTTCCGTGCGCGACTGCATCCGCGGACGCTGCTCCGTCATGACGAACTCGCCGCCCGTGAAATCCTGGCCTGGCTCCGAAAGCAGAATCGCGACCTGAAGCGGGAACACGTGTTCGCCGTATAGATCCTGATGCAGGCGGTTGTAGTCGTCCTTGGCGTATTGAAGAATCAGGGGCGTTGGACGCAGCTGGCCGGCGGCGTGACAGCGCTCGATAAATTCGCCGTGGGCGACCGGATAGCGGACATCGATATTCATCGCCTCGTTCCAGCGATTCGCGACCGGCGCGAGGCGCGGATAAAGCTCGGCGCGCAACTTCGCCACCAGCTGCGGCAGCGGATACGCAAAGTACTTGTATTCACCACGACCGAAGCCATGGCGCGCCATCACGACGCGGCTGCGGTACAGATCGTCGCGCGGATAGAGCGCTGTCAGCGCGTCGCATTCCTGCGCACTGAGCAGATTGCGCAGCATCGCGCAGCCATATCCGTTCAGTTCTTCTTCGACATCGAACCAGTCGATCGCGTCGACGCGCTGCGTAAGCGAACCGGTGACGGTGCTGGAGCCTGACTCCCATGCGCCAGCGTGTTTCAGATCGGGCTCGAACCCCAGTTCCAGTTCCAACTCCGGCGACTGTGAGTGCAGATCCTTCGCGACCGTATTCATGAGCATTCTCCGTAAGGCGATTCATCGAACCATGACCGAGTGTAAGCACACGCCCAAGGCCACGCACTCCGACTCTTGCTCTCCAATTCCCGCATCGTTATGGCCGAGCCGCTCCAATCCGCCGCGTGGGTGTCCGGAGCGTCTTAAGCAAAAGCGAAGGCCCGGTTCGAAAATGCAAACTTCGCGAAACCTGCCGCAAGGTTTATCGTAAGACCTATTTCGTCCAATCAGTGTGTTTGGAGACTTTGCCCATGTCTGCTTCCCTAGAGAAACTCGACGACTGGCTCAACAAGGAAGCGGTGACCGAAGACGACATCACCGCGTTTCCGCTGACGGCAATGGCTGCCACCCTGGACCGGGAAGAAAGTGGCGATACGGTGCCACCTCTCTGGCACTGGCTGTACTTTCTGCCGATCGCGCCGCTGTCCGAGGTCGGTCCGGACGGTCATCCGAAGCGCGGTGACTTTTTGCCACCGGTGCCGTTGCCGCGCCGAATGTGGGCCGGTGGCCGCCTGACGTTCCATGCGCAGCTCAAAGTCGGCGAGCATGCGAAACGTACGTCGACCATCGCCAATATCGAAGACAAGACCGGCCGCTCGGGCCGTCTCGTGTTCGTGACGGTGCAGCACGCGATCGAAGTTGGTGGTGAACTGAAGCTCGAAGAAGAGCACGACATTGTCTATCGCGATGCGCCACAAGAGGGCGCCCGGCCACCGCAAGCGGCGCTCGCACCCGAGGGCGAAACGTGGACTCGTACGATCGATGCGGACGCTGTGATGTTGTTCCGCTACTCCGCGTTGACCTTCAACGGCCATCGCATTCACTACGACTACCCGTATGTGACCGAGGTGGAAGGCTATCCCGGGCTGATCGTGCACGGGCCGCTGATCGCGACACTCCTGGTTGATCTGGTGCGTCGTGAACAACCGGACGCGGTGGTGCAGAGCTTTGCGTTCAAGGCGTTGCGGCCTACCTTCGCTGGCCAGCCTTTTACGGTATGCGGCAAACCGGCTGCCGACGGTAGGACCGTCGACTTGTGGGCCAAAGACCACGAAGGTTATCTGACTATGCGGGCTACGGCCGCGCTTGCTTGAACTCTGGGAGAGTTGTTTGCGCGAACTACGCGGCAGGATTGGCCCAGGAGATTTGAGGGGCAATCATGAGACCAATGAACTGCTCTTCGATAACCTTGGCGGTCCTTTCCCCTGTCAATTCACCGCCTGGGTGACCGGCAACCCTGGCGGCAACCCCACCGGCGGTCCGCTATCCGGCAAACTGAACATCGCCATGGAACTGGGGCATTGAAATCCCCTCAGCACATCGCCCGTCAGTGGATTGGCGACACTGCCCGCACTCGCAATATCGAGCACGGCCTTGCGTCCGTCGAAATCGAACTCAACGCGTGTGCGGCCACGGGTCGCCGTATTGATCAGCGTCCCTTTGCTTAGCAGACGCAACAGCGCCCACGGGCCGTCGGTCGAAATCGTTGAGGTATCCGGACGAATGCGCGGGTTCGCTGTAATTTCCGCATGCGCACCGCCACGTGGCCCGGGCCAAGTTATGGAAAACGGCCGGACGGGGCCATGCTGGTATTGCTCGCTCTGACCGTCAATGTCGAGCACGAGTCCGGTGATCGTCGGGTCGAGTTCAGGGATGGTGATATCGGCTTTCCAGGCTAGTTTCTTCTGTCCTGGGTCTGTGAAAAACACATCCCTGATGGCCTTCGCACGCTCGAACGGCGCCAGACTCGGCCCCTGCACGGGCTCGGTTGCGCCTGGAAGCGTTTTGTAACGCCATCCGGCTCGCCGTGCTGTTCGCTCGGAGCCGGACAAAGCTGGCCGGCAGTGCTGGTTTCGCGGAGGGCATGGCTTTGCTGGCAAGCTGGCTCGACCTCTACCCCGACACGATCCATCCACAACTCGCGGTGGATGCGGATCGCGATGCTGCGTTAGAGATACGATCGAACGCACTCCAGGCGCTAACCGACGTCGATGGCCTGCTGTCGGATCTGCGGGAAATATTCCTCGTCAAGTCGACCGCTACGCGCCTGCAGGTCCGGGACGTGGAACGTGCATTTGCCCGACCACGCCCAGCCGACGCGCTTTCGCAGGACTCGGTGCGACAGCAACTGGACGATCTGCGCGCGCAGACTTGCGCAGTGTTGAGTGGATTCGATCAGGCGCTGGCGAGTTTCGAGGGCATCGAGACATGGTCCGAACTGCATCTGCATTCATTTGCCCCGGATCTGTCCGCGCTCGGTAACGTGCTGCGGCTGTTTGCGCGGCCAATTGAAAGCCTGGCCGCGCACGACGGCGTTCTGGAAGACGCAGCCGCTTGTGTAACGCAGGTCGGCGATATGGGTGCGCCACTCGACGTTACAACTACCGTACAGGTTGCGACAACGCCGCATGCAGCCGAGCCGGGCCAGCCCATGCGGAGCGCCTGCACGTCCGCGACTGATCGACTGATGGCTCTGGAGAAAATGCGCGAGGCACGGCATTGGTTCGAAACCCACGAGCCCAGCAGCCCAATTCCGGTGCTGCTACGGCGCGCAGAGCAGTTCGTGGGCAAGCGCTACGCCGAGGTGGTGCAGGCAATCCCGCCGGAGCTGCTCGTGCAGTGGGATACCGAGGCGTGAAGGTCGTTTGCGAATTTCCAATAAGAAACGACTGAACAAGCCATACCGCGCTGCCGGGGTGTCGGCAGCACTGGCCCACGACACCGCCCGACGCCCCGCCATCTCTACGGCGCACCAAGCTCACAAGCCCATCCAGCCCGATCCGCCACCCAACCCCGGGGCAAATACCCTTGCCGCCGCAAAATCCCGCGTGTATAGTTTCCGAACTTACTCTTGTTTCGCATCGGAAATTAAAGGGATTCTCATGGACGCTTCCACCATCCTCGCCGACCTCGGCATCGCCCACGCGGCGCAAGCCGGCGACATCGCGGTTCATTCGCCCATTACCGGCGAACTCATCGGCCGTGTGGCCAGCAACACAGTGGCGGAAGTCGACGCGGCCCTCGCCAATGCGAAAGAGGCATACACGGCCTGGCGCAACGTTCCGGCGCCGCGCCGCGGCGAACTGGTGCGCCTGCTCGGCAACCGTCTGCGTGAAAAGAAGCACGCACTTGGCAGCATCATCACGCTCGAAACCGGCAAGATCCTGCAGGAAGGCTTGGGCGAAGTGCAGGAAATGATCGACATCTGCGACTTCGCGGTCGGTCTGTCGCGCCAGTTGTACGGTCTGACGATCGCCTCGGAACGCCCGGGCCATCGTATGGCTGAAACCTGGCATCCGATGGGTACGTGCGTCGTGATCTCGGCGTTCAACTTTCCGGCCGCGGTGTGGTCGTGGAACGCGGCGCTGGCGCTGGTGTGCGGCAACGCAGTGATCTGGAAGCCGTCGGAAAAGACGCCGTTGACCGCGCTTGCCGTCAACCAGATTCTCAGCGAAACACTGAAGGAATTCGGCGACGCGCCGGCCGGCCTGACCGCACTGATCAACGGTGGCCGCGATGTCGGCGCGAAGTTGGTGGCCGACCCGCGCGCATCGATCGTCAGTGCAACGGGCAGCACGGAAATGGGCCGTACGGTCGGTGTTGAAGTGGCGAAGCGCTTCGGCCGCTCGCTGCTCGAGCTCGGTGGCAACAACGCGGGCATCGTCGCGCAAACGGCGGATCACGAACTCGCGATGCGCGGCATCCTGTTCTCGGCAGTGGGTACGGCGGGGCAGCGTTGCACGTCGCTGCGGCGTCTGTTCGTGCACGAGAGCGTGTACGACAAGACCATCGAACGTCTGAAGCAGTTGTATAGCAAGGTGCCGATCGGCAATCCGCTCGAAAAGGGCACGCTGATGGGACCGCTGATCGACAAGCAATCGTACGCTCGCATGCAGGAAGCGCTGCAGCAGGCTACGGCCGAAGGTGGCAAGGTGTTCGGCGGCGAGCGCGTCGAGGTGAAGGGCCATGAAGGCGGTTACTACGTGCGTCCGGCGATCGTCGAAATGCCGTCGCAAACGGCAGTGGTGCTGAAAGAAACCTTCGCCCCGATTCTTTACGTGCTGCGCTATTCGGATTTCGCAGATGCGGTCGATGCAAACAATGCGGCGGTGCACGGTTTGTCGTCGTGCGTGTTCACGACCGATCTGCGCGAAGCTGAACGTTTCCTGTCCGACTCGGGCAGCGACTGCGGTATCGCTAACGTGAACATCGGACCGAGCGGTGCGGAAATCGGCGGCGCGTTCGGTGGCGAGAAGGAAACCGGCGGCGGTCGTGAGTCGGGTTCGGATGCGTGGAAGGCCTATATGCGCCGCGCGACCAATACGGTCAACTACTCGTCGGCGTTGCCGCTCGCGCAGGGCATCGACTTCAATATCGACTGATCCGGCCAGTAGCGATACAGCGATAAAGCAGTCGATCAGTAGAGCATTCAGCAGAAAGCAGCGGCGCATCCACGCGCCGCTGTTCACAACTTCTTTCAGCAATTCGTTTGCGCCGCCCGCCGTTTCAGAGCGGCCACGCTACTCGTGGAGTGAGACGTGAGTTCCAAAGTCGTGATCGTCGGCGGTGGGGTGATCGGCAGCTCGATTGCGTATTTTCTGCGGCTTAATGATCCGTCGGTCAGCGTCACGGTGATCGAACGCGATCCGACGTATGCGCGTTCGTCGTCGGCGTTATCGGCGGCATCCATTCGCCAGCAATTCTCTACACCGCTTTCCATTCAGATGTCGCTATTTGGCATCGAGTTTCTGCGCTCGATCGGCGAGCGGCTCGAAATCGACGGCTCGAAGCCCTCGATCGATCTGCACGAAGGCGGCTATCTGTTTCTCGCCACGCCCGCCGGTGAGGCGACGCTGCGTGAGAATCACGCGCTGCAAAAGCGTCTTGGCGCCGATATCAGTTTGCTCGATAAAGACGCGTTGCAAGCGCGCTTTCCCTGGCTCAATACCGACGACCTCGTTGCCGGCGCTTTCGGCGAAAGCGGTGAGGGCTGGTTCGATGGTTACGGCCTCGTGCAGGCGCTGCGCAAGAAAGCGCAGGCGCTCGGCGCGCGCTACATTGCCGCCGACGTGACCGCGCTGCATCGCGACGGCAAGCATGTCACGCAAGTGCGAACCGCGGATGGTGAGGTCTACGCCTGCGATTTCGTAGTGAATGCGGCGGGCGCCTGGTCGCGCAAAGTCGCGCAGATGGCCGACATCGATCTTCCGGTGTTCGCGCGACGGCGCAGTATTTTCAATGTCACGTCGCCTGCGCGACTCGAACACTGTCCTTTGCTGATCGATCCCAGCGGCGTGTATTTCCGGCCTGAGGGCAACTCGTTCATTTGCGGTACATCGCCGTCAGCGGATAACGATCCCGACGATTTGCCGCTCGACGAAGTCGATCACGCACTATTCGACGACGTGATCTGGCCGACGCTCGCGCATCGCGTACCGCAATTCGAGGCGCTGCGCGTGCAGAACTGCTGGTCCGGCTACTACGAATACAACGTGCTCGATCAGAACGCAATCATCGGCTACCACCCGGACGTCGATAACTGCATTTTTGCCAATGGCTTTAGCGGGCACGGTTTGCAGCAGGGCCCGGCAACCGGCCGCGGTGTCAGCGAATTGATCCTTCATGGCCGCTATACGACGCTTGATCTTGGTTCGCTGAGTTTCACTCGTGTGCTCGAAAACCGGCCGATCGTCGAGAAGAACGTGGTTTAGCGCGCGCGTTCGAGGTGATGCGGAAAACGCAATACGTAGTGCGTAGATATCGTTTGCCGCCCACCCGGACGATGGCCACAATCGACGCGGATCTTCCATCGATGAAATAAGCGGCCCGTCACCATGTTCAAGTTCAATCCTGCATTCGAAGCGCCGACCGGTTCGCCGATCCGCGAGCTGTTCAAGTATCTGGCGCAACCCGGCATGATTTCGTTTGCCGGCGGCTATCCGGCGAGCGATCTGTTCGATCGCGAGGGTTTGGATGCGGCCGCCGCGCGTGCGTCGCAGCAGCCCACGCTCTGCCTGCAATATGGGCCGACTGATGGCCTCGCTGTCCTCAAGGACCAACTCGCGCTTTTGATGACGCGGCGCGGTACGCCTTGCACGCCGCAGGAATTGCTCGTCACGACGGGTTCGCAGCAAGGCTTCGATCTGCTGTTGCGCGTGATGGTCGCGCCGGGCGACGTGGTGCTGGTCGAACAGCCTGCCTATCCGGCGACCTTGCAGGCATTGAAGCTGCAGGAGGCGGACGTGGTGACGGTGCCGGTCGATCAGGACGGACTCGATGTCGCCGCGCTTGCCGCGTTGCTCGAAGCGGGCACATTAGCTCGCCCACCGAAGCTGCTCTACACCGTCCCGACCTTTGCCAATCCGACTGGCGCGACCTTGTCGCTCGAACGCCGCATGGCGTTGTTGAAGCTCGCGGCGCGTCATCATTTTCTGATCGTCGAAGACGATCCCTATGGCGATCTGCGTTTCAGCGGCGCGGCGCTGCCGTCGCTGCTCGCGTTGAGCGATCAGGTGCCCGGTTCACGCGACTGGGTCGTGCATTTTTCGAGTCTGTCGAAGATCGTCGCGCCGGGTTTGCGGGTCGGCTGGATGATCGCGCATGCGGAAATTTTGCGCCGTTGCGTGGTCGCCAAGCAGACCGTCGACCTGTGCAGTTCGCCGTGGACCCAGGCGATCGCCGCCGAATACCTCGCGAGTGGAGCGCTGGAGCGTCATCTGCCGAGGATCATCGACGCGTATGCCGTGAAGTGCCGCACGCTGTGCGATGCGCTCGATGAGCATCTGGGTGACGCCATCGCGTTTCATCGTCCTGCCGGCGGCATGTTCGTGTGGGCGCGATTGAAGGGCGGTCAGAATGCGTCCGACACGCTGCGCGCCTGTATCGAGCGCAATGTCATGTTCGTGCCGGGCGTCGCTTTCTATAAAGACAATATCGATTTGACGGCACTGCGCCTGTCATTTGCAGCGCCCGGTGTCGCCGAAATCGAAACCGGCGTGCAGAGAATGAAGCAGGCGCTCGCACTGTTTTGATGACAGCTAACGCGGCTAACATAATATTGGCGGTAAAGCAGTAAGGGCAATACATGAAATAACCCGGTGAGCACGTTGTGCGTAGCCGGGTTTTTTTATGCAGGTGCTAAGTCGCTGAGATTTAGCATAACCATCCCGATCCGGTAAAGAGGCATCAGGCCACGCCTAGCCGGACTACGCCAGCGGGCTCTCTTTTGCGCTGTTCAAGCCGGCAGCGGGCGCAAGCATCCCTTCCTTTGTATGCCGCCGCTTTCAGCCACCGTTTAACTCAAGCCGCTGCTTCAAACGAGCCCGCTTTCTAAAGATTTAATTTCGCTTGTTCAATATTTCCGTCAAACTCCTGAAACATGGCTGAATGTTAAATGGAGAGTCCCGCTGGTTTTGGGCTAAAAATATCGGTTATCATCGCTGCCTTCGGCGAATGATTTCGGTGAGTTAATTCATCGGCCATCCACGTTAATACCGTCGCATCGAACCAGAAAAAATCAGATGAAGATGTCGCGAAAAAAGATTGCAATCCTGGTAGTCGGTCTTCTGGTCGTGGCCGGCATCGTCATTCAGGCGGTGTGGCGTCCATTCGGGCATCGCAAAGCCGCCGGGACCAGCGAAATCGTGCTTGATATTCATCACCCGGATGCGGTGATCGACAGCGAAGCGCTCTCACGTTTGCCGCGCGACATTTTACGTGTGCCGCTGTTACACGACGTGCTGACTCAAGACTTCGTCGACTATTACGAATCAAACGACACACGCTTGTCCACAGAAGGCGCGCTGCGCCGTCTCGCGTTCGAACATCAACTCGACTGGCGCGATGAACTGATCCGCCGCGTATTCGACGAACCCGCGCATGTGCTGCTGTGGCGCTCGCCGGACGGCCGCCTCGGTTACTGGGTGATGTCGATGCACCGTAACGGCCTGGCGAAGCTGCTGCAAGGCTTCGGCAACGTCGCCGCGAGCGACTCGCAGTTGAGCCAGGTCGCCAAACTCTCCGGCGACGTACCAGTGTACGCGTTGAAGCTGGCGGTTGGCCGCACGATTCTGTTTGCCACGAAGGACGACCGCCTTGTGGTGATGTCCGCCCCGGGCGTGCTGCTCGACGCGAAAGGCAGCTTGCTGGGCGAGCGGGCTGACGCCGTGTCCGAGATGCTTTCTTCCGGCCGCGACGATGCGACGCGCGCCTATCAGCTGGACGCGCCGGGCGATGCGCCGAAGGGCCACCGGTTGGTGGTGTCGGCCAATTATTTGTCGTTTGGTTATCAGGCATTTTTCTCCGGCATCGACGCACTGCGATTCGATTTTTCGCCGAACGGCAGCGCTGCGGCGAACTGGCAGACTGCCGCTTTGATCGAGCCGGGCAAGTTGCCGCAAGCGTGGAATAGCGCCGACTTGTGGCGCGCGTTGCCGGCCAATCCGGCTGCGTGCACGAGCTTGCCGGCGGACTGGAAAGAAGCGTCGGGCCTGTTGGGCAAGGTGGCCGATGTGGGCGCGGATGGCGCTGCTGCGATCGGCGATCAGCTCACCGGTCCCGCGGCCGTCTGCTGGTATGCGAAGTCCACGTTGGTTGCGCCGGTGTTCGTTGCTCGCGTGAAGACACAGGACGCGGCGAGCATCGCTGCGCTGCAGAGCGCACTCGGTAAGACCTTTGGCGACGTGATCGGCGCGTACGAGGCGAAGGCCGCTAAATCCGGCGAGGCTGATTCGGGCTATCGCCGCTTGCCGGTCACGAAGCACGACCAGGGCGCCGGCGTTACCGTGTGGCAACGGCAGGTCAGCGCGCTCTCCGGTACGGCGCTGTCCAGCAAGGCGTCGTTCGCATCGCAACTGTCGGCGGAGCGCTATTTCCCGGTGACGCTCGCGCTGGCGCATGGTTATCTAATTTTCTCCCCTGATTCACGTCTAGTCGACGACACGCTCGCCGTGCTCGACAAGCGTTATCCGGCGCTGGCCGATACGCTCGCGCCGCAGCGTCTGCCGCGCACGATTCTCACGCTGACACCTTCCTCCGCGGCTGCGTTGATCGAACGCGAAGCGGGCGCGGCATTGCCGGCGGATCAGGAAGCGGTGTTCCGCAATGCGTCGCGCACCCATCTCGTGCCGAAGCTGCATGCGCTGGCACACTACCCGCCGGTTTCGTTGACGCTGCCGCAGAGCTTGCCGGGGTCGACGAGTTGGGTCCCGGTGGAGTGGTGGTTCGATCGCGCGAAGGCGGGTGCGGATGCCGGCGCCACCGCGGGAGTAGCAGACTCGCCTGCAGATCAGCCCGGCACCGAGGGCGACTAAGTGCGCTGCCTTCACGTCCCCGACGTGGCATTCGCGACGAATGCCCGCACGGCACGCCGCATCTGGCTCGCGCGCGCTGCTTCAGCGCTCGTCATGGCTAGCCTCGCGCCGTACGCGAACGCGCTCACCAGCACAACCGCATCGCCCGACCCCGACGCGCTCTCCCCGCAGCAATCCGCCGCATTTCGCGCGTGGTTCGTGCGCATCGTCGACCAGCAAATGCGCCGCGGTCCGACGCCGCGCTGGACGCAACGCGATTGCGCAGGCCTCGTGCGCTTTGCCGTCGGCGAGACGCTCAAGCCGCATGACACCAAATGGTTGCGCGCGAACGGCATGACCAGTCTCACGGACACCAGCAGCATGCCGCCCGAATTGCAACTGTCCACGTCGCAACGCGGAATCGCGAATCGTTGGACGCGGCTCGACGGGTCCACCGGCGCGTATGCGTCGGCGATCGCACTGATTCAACGCAATAGCCGTTTTGTTTCGAAGGACGTGAACCAGGCGCTGCCTGGCGACCTGTTGTTCTTCGACCAGGGCGACGACCAGCATCTGATGATCTGGCTGGATCGCTACATCGCTTATCACACAGGCACCGTTACGCCGACCGATACCGGTCTGCGCGCCGTGGCCGTCTCCGACCTGATGCAATGGAAAGATTCCCGCTGGCAGCCGCTCGACGGCAATCCGAATTTCGTTGGCGTGTTTCGTTTGGACTTTCTCACACCATGACCCGAATGAACTCCGTCACCGCGTCGCGCGCCTGGCTCGGCAACCTGAAACGCCGCGCAGGCTTCACCGTGGTCGCGCTCTTTGCGGCCCTGACGCTCGCCATCGCACCAACGGCCTATGCCGACGACGTCGCCTCGAGCAGCGCCGCCGACACCAACATCGCCGCGAACCCGACGCTGCAGACAGCGCCATCGAGCAACTTCGCGTCGCAGAAGGTCGACGGCCAGCCGTTCTTCCTGCTCTCGGATGCGAGCTTCGGCAGCGATCAGTTGGCGCAGGTGCGTCTCGAAGCGCCCGGGCGCGAGTTCAAGGATGCGCTGCAAGCGTATGGCGGTGCGGATATCGTCGTGTATCGCGTGCCGAAGCCGCTGGACTTTTTGAAGGCGCAGAAGAATCTGCATCGCCTGAACGTCGCGCCGAATTATCAGGGCGAAGGGCTGGCAAATACGCTGGCCTATCTGTGGGACCGCTGGTTCACCGAAGCGCGCCGCGCCTGGCAACGTGTGCTGTCGTTCGCGACGCGAAGCAAGGCAACCGAAGCCGAGCCTCAATTCAAGCTCGGCGAGCAGACCGGCAAACAGACGCAATTCCAGCGGAACTCGCAGTTCGCGCCGCTGAAGGGCTATGACATGGTCGCGCGCTTTCGCTATCCGATTTGGGACGCGAAGGTGATCGAGCCGCCGAAGGGTGTCAATCTCGAAGGCAGCAGCAGTAACTTCATCGAAGCGAGTTCGGGCAACGTGATGATTCCGGTGGGCAAGCTGCCGCCGGGGCTGTATATCGTCGAGGCGGTGATCGGCAACTATCGCGCGCATACCTTGCTGTTCGTATCGGACACGGTTGCGGTTGTGAAAGCGGCATCGAGTGGCATGCTGGTGTGGACCACCCGGCGCGATAACGGCAAGCCGGTGGCGAATACTGACGTGAACTGGACCGACGGCGTAGGTGTGCTGCAAAGCGGCGCCACCGGCAGCGACGGCGCACTGGTGCTGCAACACGTGAGCCCTGAGCGCAGTTACGTGCTCGGCACCGATCCGCAAGGCGGCGTATTCGTTTCGGAGAATTTCTACTACGACAGCGAGATCTACAACACCAAGATCTACGCGGTGACCGATCGTCCGATGTACCGGCCGGGCGACGCAGTGCATGTGAAGTTCATCGGCCGCACGTTCCAGAACGCGACGCAATCCACCGCGCCTGCAGAAGCCGATATCAAGCTCGACGTGCTCGATCCGAACGGCGCACCGGTGGCGACCAGCAAGGTGCATTTTGCTTCCGATACGGGCGCGGACGCGTCCTTCACGTTGCCCGCCGATGCTACCGCCGGTGGCTATACGCTGCGCTTCGATTACAACGGCGATGTATACGGCAGCGCATTTCGCGTCGCCGAATATGTGAAGCCGCATTTCGACGTCAACCTGTCGATGGATAAAACCGACTATGCGACGGGCGAGCAACTGAAGGGCAAGATCCAGTTGCGCTATCCGGACGGCAAACCGGTTCGCGACAGCAAGGTCTCGGTCACGCTGCGTGCGCAGAAAGTGACGATCGTCGATGGTGAACTGCGCTACGCAGGGCTGTTTCCGGTCAAGCTGGAACAGCAGGAACTCACAACCGATAGCGACGGCAATGCAAGCCTCACGCTGCCCGCTGCAAAAGAACCGAGCCGTTATGCGTTGACCCTGTTCGCGCAGGACGGCGCGGCCTACAAGGTACGTGTGACGCGTGAGGTGCTGATCGCGCGCGGCGCGACGCCTTATCGCTTGTCAACGGCCAAGTCGTTTTCGCAGCCGAAGGAAGCGGTCAAGTTCGATCTGCAGGCGCTCGGCACGATCGATCCGTCTTCGCGTGCGCCGGCCAAGTGGGAATGGACACGCCTTGAATCGCAGACTCATGGAGAAGGCGCAATCAAGGGAGCAACGGCGGGCGGCAAGCTGTCGTTCCCGGTGCAATTCGACGAACCGGGTTCGTACATGCTGTCGGTCAAGGACGACACAGGCAATCTGCTTGCAGCAGCGAGCCACTGGGTGGCGGGCGATGGCCTGAAGGCGATTCCGGGCAGCGTCGAGATCGTGTTCGATCGCGACAGGTACAAGATCGGCGATACCGCCGAGGCGCTGATTACCTTCCCGATGCCGGTCGACGATGCCCTCCTGACACTGGAGCGCGACAACGTCGAACATCGCGCGTTGCTGACAGCCGGCGGCGACTGGCTGCAGTTGCAACGCGTGGCGCCGTCGCAATGGAAGGCGCGTATCAAGGTCGGAGAAGCATTCGCGCCGAACATGACGTTCTCGGTGCTGTACGTGCATGCCGGCGAATACGTGTTCCAGAACGCGGGCATCGTGGTCGCGCAACCGCAGATCGAATTGAACGTGAAGAGCGGCAAGCCGGTGTACGGTCCGGGCGATACGGTCACGCTCAACTTCGACAGCACGCTGAACGGCAAGCCGGAAGCAGCGAATCTGACGGTCAGCGTGGTCGATGAAATGGTCTACGTGCTGCAGCCGGAGATCGCACCGAATATCGTCGACTTTTTCTATCATCCGCGTCGCAACAATGTGCGGACATCGTCGAGTCTGTCGTTCATTACGTACGACCTCGCGCGCTCGCCGTTGAAGGGTGCGCCGGGCGGGCCGCAACGCGCCAACTACAACGAGCGCGGCGTGAAGGTGCTCGAACGGCCGCGTCGTGACGATCAGGACACAGCCGCGTGGGAAGGTACGCTGAAGACCGACGCGAATGGCCACGCCACCATGACCTTCAAGATGCCGGACTCGCTGGCCCGCTGGCGCGTCACCGTGCGCGCGGCGGCGCCGGACGGCATGGTCGGACAACGTACCGCGTATGTTCGTTCGGACAAGGCGCTGTATCTCAAGTGGAGTGGGCCTTCGCATTTCCGCGTCAACGATCAGCCGGCCATCGACATGATCGCCTTCAATCAGACCGACGCGGATATGGACGCCGAGTGGGTGGTCGACGGCGGCGGTCTCTCGTTGAACCAGAAGGTCACGCTCAAGCGCGGCGCGAACTACCTGCGTTTGCCGACCGGTGCGTTGAAGGCGGGTGTGATCAACGCGAGCTTGCGTCGGGCGGGTAAGGATGTGGATCGCTTGCAGACCACCATCCGGCTCGATGCGAGCGGCTGGCTCGATCTGCATCAGAACACAGTGGCGCTCGACGGCTCGAACAAGCCGCTCAATCTGCCGCAAGATGCGCAGGACGTCAGCGTGCGCTTCATCGGCAGTGCCGCGAGCCAATTTGCACGTGTCGCCGACGATCTGATCAACTATCCGTACGGATGCGCCGAGCAGACGTCGAGCCGCCTGATTCCTTTGGCGCTCGCACACGATGCGATCGGCCGCGGCCTCGGTGGTGACAGCGGCGCCAGTTCGACGCAGGGGCTCGAAGCGCTGTTGCGCAATCAGCGGCAACGTCTGGCGATGTTGGCGGGTGTCGGCGGCACGTTCGGCTGGTGGGGCGATACGACCGGCGGCAGTTCGCTGATCACGACCTACGCGTACTACGCGGACTGGCTCGCGAGCCGCAGCCTCGGCATTACGCTGCCCGCCGACAACTGGCAGCATGCAATGGACGTCTATCGCGATGCCGGTGCGAAAGAGCCGCTGCTGCATCGCGCGTTGGCGCTGTGGTTCATGCAGCAGATGGGCCTGCCGGTCGCGACGCCGGTGTCGGGTGTTGCGGCGGACTTGCAGAGCGATGCAGCGGCCTCGGCCAATGCTTCCACTCCTGCGCGCAACGGCACGTATGGCGCGTCGGACAGCATCGTGTTCGCGCAAGCCGATTCGCCGCGTGGCAAGCAGATGGCGACGCTGCTGGTCGCCAATATGGCGCGTAGCACGAGTGCTCAACTGCCGGACGGCTTTGATGCAGCGGCGAGTGCCGCACGCACGGCATTGGTCAACGATCCCGCACCGCTCGTGCAAAGCCTGCTTTACATGACAGGTGGCGACGGCGGCGCGGCGATCGATGCATCGGCCTTGCTCGCGAAGAGCAGCGCCGACTACCCGACGCTCGATCGCGCACTGACGTTGCTGTGGGTGCGTAAAGCGCTAGGTGGCGACACGGCGCCGGCTTCGTTGCCGTTGCTGCAAGGTGCGGGTTGGACGCGCGCTGCGACGCCGACTGGCACGCCGCTGTGGAAGTGGACCGGCGCTGCTTTGCCTGCCACGCTCGATGCAGGCAGCGCGCGCACCGACGTGAACGCGCTGGTTGCGTTCCGCAGTCATACGAGCGAGGACAGCCGACTGAACATCACCGTCGAACGTCGTTTCTACAAGCTGGAGCCGCTCGAAGTGAAGGTCGATCCGAAGAAGGCGGGTGGCGCCGAGAGCCAACTGGGTCGCTCGGCATTTACTGCGCGCCTGGTAAAGCCAGGCGATGCGATCGACAGCAATGCGCTGTACGTCGACGAAGTCACGCTCACACCGCGCTCCGGCAATGCATACCACTACGGTCTGCTCGACGCGCCGCTGCCGCCGGGCGGCGATGTGGAGGCGACAAGCTGGGGCGTGTCGATTGACGGGTTGCCGGGCGAGAAGGAAGGGGTAAGCGGTCCGCAGCCGTTTGCGCGTGCCGCTTCGTATGAGATGGGCGAGCTGGCCTATCACCAGCCGGTGCCTTTGCTCGATCGTCCAGTGAGGCTGCGGCAACTGGTGCGCTTTGCATTGCCGGGTACGTTCGCGTTGCCGCCTGCGCGCTACTTCCGCATGTATCAGCCGGACGCCAAGGCGTTCGAAGGCGGCAAGAGCGATCGCATGACGACTCTGCGTATTCAGTAAGCGAGACCGCTATGTTCTCCGCTCTTCGGCACTCGCGCGATCGTCTGGCAGCTACGCTGCGGATTGCGCTCGCCGTGGGAGTGGGGTGTGTTTTGAGTGGCGCGGGTGTGGCAGCGACTGCGGCGATGGCATTGTCGACTGCGTCACTAGCTGCGGTGGCAAGCTCGGCGCCGAACGCGTCGTCAAGGTCGGCGACGAGCTCATCGCTAAATGTGCCGTCAACGTCGTCGCCAAGCTCATTGCCAGGATCGGCGTCAACCATATCGCCAACCTCGCCGTCAGCCGCACCACCGGTAAACATGCTGCGCTTCGCCTGGTTGCGCGACGGTCAATCGCTGCTTTGGCAATTCAACGCCGGCGGCGGCGCGGACGGCCTCGTGCCGCAGTCGGCGAGTCCGTTGCCGGCGACGCTGGAAACGCCGCTCGGCAGCGTGTGGAAGCTGTTCGTCTACGGTTATCTGGTCGATCGCAATATCGCTACGCCGGATTACACCTGCAGCGGCGGCGATCCTGAAGAAGTGTATTGCTGCATGACGGGCGGGCACATCGACCGCGAACATGCGCTGGTGCAATCATGCGGACGTTTTTTCGAGCCCGCACGCCTGCAACTCGATCCCGCCGATTGGCGCAAGTATTGGACCGCCGCGCATGCACCCGCGTGGCTACGCGACCTTCACGCGATGACACCGACGCACCGCGTGCCCGTGACCGACCTGCTCGCTGCATTGCAGGCGATGCCAGCCAAGCCGCGCGAAGCGGCGGCGAGTACGCTGGTGTCGGTGCTGACGAGCGGGCGCGGCGAAGGCACCGTGTCGCTATATGGCAGCCTGCTGCGCGCCAAAACCTGGACGATGCCGGATCCCGCGCGGCCCGGCGCCTCGATCGGCGGCGCGGCAGGCTGGCTCGCCGATGGCACGCCGGTGTGGCTCGGCGGCGCCGGCGGCAGCGCGCGCGTGCTGGCGGCCGCCGCGCCGCGCATCGCGCCGTTGCTCACACAAGTCGCTGTACCGGACGACAACGCGTGCGTGCTGGTCGACTTCTTCAGCCGTTATCCGATTCGCCAGGTGCTCGGCGACAAAGGTCCGGCTGCGGTACCGGACGGCCCGTTGCGTGGCGAGTTCCGGATCGGCTTCGTCAATGGCAACTGGGCACGTGTGGAAAGTCGAGGCGAACTGCGGCTCGATCGCGACGCTGCAGGCGCACCGCAAGTAGTCGGCCGTTTCGGTATGAACGACTACGTCGCGCGAGTGGTCGAGCGGGAGGGCGACACGAGCCAACCGGAAGCGGCCAAGGCGTTGGCGGTAGCGGCGCGGTCCTACGTCGTGCAGCACGGCAATCACGATCATGGCTGTTTCCGTATCGATGACAGCAGCAACACGCAGCGCGTCCTGCCGCGCGTGCCGACTGCCGCCGCGCGTCGTGCCGCGGATCTGACCGATGCGCTGGTGCTCACCGGCGTGCCGGTCCAGTATCACCACGACAAGGCCGCGCCCGGTCAGATGAGCTGGCTCGCCGCGAAGGCGTCCGCGCAAACCGGCCTCACGTTCGACACCATTCTCTCGCGCACCTGGCCGCAAGCGACCTTGACGTCGTTCGAGAGCCCCTTGTCCGGCGATTGCATCCAGGTGGCTGGCGCCCAGCAATGGCTGCAACGCAACGCGCCGTTGTGGGCGCGGCGTATGGACGGCGCGCCCGGCTACGAGACGCCCGATCTGCCTGCTGTGTGCGCGGTGCGCGAAGGTCGGCCGTATGCCGATGCGCAGCGCAATCGCGTGTACGTGTATCGCTTGCAGACCGAAGAAGACCGTATCGCGCTGGCGCATGAATATATTCACCTCGCGTTCCAGCATCATCCGCGTGGGCTCGATGAAGAATTCGTCGAACGTACCGCGCGCACGCTGATCCGTACCGACAATCCGATCCAATGAACACCGTCTCGCGCTCGCTTTCCGCCGTGTTCCGCGCGCTTCCTGTGATGCGCCACGTTCGAATTCCTGCGGCCATTGCCTTGGCGCCTCTTATGCAGTGCGTTCGAGTTTGCGTTCGCGTGGCTGTTACCTTGCCACCTCTTGCGCGCGGTGTTCGTTTTCACATGGCAATTGCTGTGGCCTCGGCTGCGTTGGCGGCGAGTATGGTGACGAACGTGCAAGCCGCCGGCGCGGACGGCAATGGCGGAGCGCTCGCCGACCTCACCGGCGCGTTCGGCGGCTGGCGCCACAGTGGGCTGACGAACGAAGGCGAGCACTTCGTCGCGGCGTATCCCCGGCCGCCGGTCGACCGTGGCGCGCAACGCTATCGCACGCTGATCGAAGGGTGCCTGAAGCACATCGACAAACACGCGCGCAAGCCGCCCACGCTGGTCGTCAACGGCAATCCAACGCCGCTCTATACCGACGACGAAGGCGCATTCGCACGCCCGTGGGCATTCGGCGCAGGCTCGAACAGCATCGAGTTGATTTCCGCCGACGGCAAGCAGCGCCAGCGCATGCAGTTCTACGAAGCCGACCGCAGCAAGCCGCAGGCGAAGCTGCGCGCGATCGTCACGTGGGATGATCCGAAAGCGCAGGTGGATCTGCACGTGATCACGCCGGACGGTCTGCACGCGTTCTTCGCCAATCCGACTCTCGAAGACGGCAGCGGCTTCGATGTCGATTCGGTGGACGGCGCGGGGCCGGGGATATTTTCGTCGGCGGCACCCGAGCACGGTACATGGCTGTTCTTTCTGAACTACTGGGGCAACTTCGATTCGATCGGCTACAACTTCGACGCCGCCGCGCACGAGCGCGACGTGATTACCGCGACGTTGACGCTGGTGTTCAATGAAAACACGCCGAACGAGCGGCGTGAAACGATGGTCGTGCCGCTGCGTAAGATCGGCGACCTGCAGCTCGTGAAAAGCGAGCGACTCTGACAGCGGGATGGGAGCAGTGACGATGAAGGTCAAGACGACGGGTTGGATGAAGGCTGGCTGGATGATGCTCGTCGTCGCCTGTTTGCAGGCTGCGACGGTGGCGCACGCGAGCGATATCGACTTCGGCGCGCCGTTGAACGGCTGGCGCAACACCAGCGGTGACAGCGAGCGCTATACGCAGGACGTGCACTATCCGGCGGTGTCGGTATCGACACCGGAAGGGCAGTCGAAGTTCGCGTTGATCGAAGGGCAGATCCGCAACACGCCGAAGAAGAAAAGCACCACGGTGGGCACGCTGGTGGTCGACGGCACGCCGTTGCCGCAGCGGGTGGAGGAAGACGGCAAGTTTTCGCGGCCTTACGCGTTTCCGTCCGGCAGCAACAGCGTGGAACTGCGGGCGCCGGATGGCTCGCGCAAGCGCGTGCAGTTTTACGACGCCTACAGCGGCAAGACGCAACCCAAGTTGCGCGTGGTGCTCGCATGGGACACCGATGGCACCGATCTGGACTTGCACGTGGTGTCGCCGGACGGCGTGCATACGTGGTATGGCGACCGGGTCGCGCCGAACGGCGGCGCACTCGACGTCGACGTGACGACCGGCTACGGCCCGGAGATTTACTCTTCGGCGGCGCCGTTGAAGGGCACGTATCTCGTCTATGTGAATTACTACGGTAACGGGAACAGCGGCAGCGATATGACCGTCGCGCAGGTGACGATCATCACGAACGAGAACACGCCGAACGAGAAGAGCGAAACCATTCGGGTGCCGATGCGTAAGCCGGGCGAGCTGACGCTCGTGAAAACATTCGTGATGCCGTAAAACAGTTGCTCTCTTGCGGGCCAGATTTCAAATTTTCACGCTGTCGTAGTCAGTTTTGCGAAGGAAAGACCACCCGCCCGCCGTGCATATGCGCTTATGCGCATGCGGGCCTCAAAAACGTATATTTGCCAGCCGGGGGAAGAAAAAATGAACTCACTCGACCAGAAGCAACCGCTGTTGAGCTATGACGGCAAGGTTGGAGAGCTGTACGGGATATTCATCAAGAATCTGTTGCTGCAGATCATCACGCTTGGCATTTATCGTTTTTGGGCCACCACGAATACCCGCCGATATATCTGGTCGCGCATGCGTTTTCAAGGTGAGCGATTTGAGTACACCGGAACGGGCGGCGAACTGTTCAAAGGTTTTCTACTGGCGATTGCGATTATCTTTGGCGCGATTGTCGGTGCTGGCATTCTTAGCGCGATTCTGCGCGCGATCACAGGGAGCGCTGCACTGGCTCTCGTGCCGATCATTGTGCTCTACATCGTGATCGCGGTGATCGCAGCAGGGGCGTATTTCAGCGCGCAGCGTTACCGCTTGAGCCGCACCCAATGGTGTGGGATTCGCGGCGGCATGACCGGCTCGTCGTGGGTCTACGGCGCGTACGCATTGCTGTATGGCCTGCTGTGCATCGTCACGCTTGGACAGATGGTGCCGTGGGTGTCCATGCGCCTTGCGGAGCGACGCATCAACGCGAGCAGTTTCGGCAGCCTGCCGTTTCATTTTGAAGGCCGCGCGCGTGCGCTGTATGGCGCGTTCGTCGGCACGTTTTTGGGCGTCGTCGCGCTGTTCGTCGTGCTCGGGGCAGTTTTCCTCAAGAGCATCATGGCGTTGCTGCCCATCGGGCATGCACCGCTGAAGGCCCATGATCCTGCCGCGTTCGCCGCATTCGGCTCGATATTCCTGTTCTACGTGCTGTTCATCGTCGGTGCGTTGCTGATCCAGTGCTTCTATCTGGCGTTGGTGACGCGCCATGTCATGGGTAATACGACGCTTGGCACGCAACTGCGCTTCGGCAGCAGCATTACCGCCGGGCGTCTGCTCGGCATGATGCTGGGCAATCTGGCGATCATCGTCTTTACGCTGGGTCTGGGTTTTCCGATCGTGTTGCATCGCGTGATGCGCTTCGCAGCCGATACGCTGCAGGTGTCCGGTCAACTCGACCCGCAGACGCTCGGTCAAAGCGATCAGCAACCGCCGCGCACGGGCGAAGGCATGCTGAACCTGCTCGATCATGGCGGCGCGTTCTGACGCGGTTGTGGAACCTTCAGTGCCGATCGGCGCATGCTATTACGATGGCCATACAGCCGCGCCTCACGTGGCAATGCTGCGCTGGAGCGAGGCGTTTCTGTCGATGTTTCGCAGCGCCGGTATCACTCTGATCAGCACAACCTTGGGTATCCATCTGGGTTTCGCAGACGTTTCTTCGCTGGCGGGGCGATTAGTGGGTTTGTCGTATAGCCGTGACATGGAACGTCTCGCCGATGCGAACGGCGTTGCCTATCTGCAAGCGAGCGGATTGCGCAGTGATGGGCTCGCGGCATTTTTTGCGTTGACGGAGAAGCGTAGCGCCAGCGCCAGCGGTGCGATCGAGTTTCTGTCGGATCATCCGCGTACGCTCGACCGGGAAGCACGGAATCAGGGATCGCCGGTCGGCGAGAGTGCGTTGACGGCGCAGCAGTGGGCGGCGGTTCGGGCAATGTGCGGGAAGTCGTGAGCCGTGCGACCTGTCGTGTCGGAAGCGTAGATGTGAAAACCAATGCGCTCAACGAGTTGGGTGACTCTTGCTCAGGATATCCACAGGCTTCTGAACAGTTTCTGTGGACAAATCGAACTATGGAATCCGTTCTGTAGAACCGCGTGTTGCGCAGTCGTCGTATACATTTCTGGCAGGCTCGTCGAGTGATCGGCGTGTGATGGCGCAATGCCATCCGATGGAGCTTACCGCTTCTTTCCGGCGCTCAAGTTTTGGCTTGCTGCCGTCGATAGGTCCTGTAAGCGGTCGTGCGTCGAACCGCCGTGTGCGAGCGTAATGGGTCTGTTTGCATTGCCACAGCGAACCGGAGGCGGCGCATGCGTTGGGCGAAATAAACGGAGGTTGCCATGCAAATCGACAGTGCGCTGTCGTCGACACTGCCGGAATCGGATCGCGCGACAACGAAGAGCCGGTCCGCAACGGACGACACGGCCACGCAGACTACAGCGTCAAATACATCCGGGCAGGACGACGCCGTCCATATCTCCGCCGAAGGCGCAGCGACGGCGGCGCAAGAGGGCAATACGGTTCAGGATGGTGCGGTAAGCGATTCAGCGGGAGAGGGCGCATCGACAACCGACGTCTCGGCGGTCAAGGCGTTTGCATACGGTACGCTGGGTCTCGAACGCCCGGATCAGCCTCATGAAGAGCGTAATGCGTTCTACACGGCTGGGCGTTGGCTGGCAGCGGGAATCACCATTGGCGGGATCATCTCGTTGCTTGCTTGAAATGGGAGAGAGATGCGCTTGTCGTGCATGACGCACGACAAGCGCAACGACCGGCTTGGCTTAGCGGTCGAGGAACGACTTCAGACGATCTGCACGGCTCGGATGCATCAGCTTACGCATGGCCTTGCTTTCGATTTGACGAATCCGCTCGCGCGTGACGTCGAACTGCTTGCCGACTTCTTCGAGCGTGTGGTCCGACTTCGTGTTGATGCCGTAACGCATACGCAGCACCTTCGCTTCGCGCGGCGACAGTGAGTCGAGCGCGTCGTCGATGGCGGCGCGCAAGTCGGCCTGCATTGCTGCGTCGGCCGGCGAGGAAGCTGCCGAATCTTCGATCATGTCGCCGAGCGTGGCGTCGCCGTCGTCACCGACCGGCGTTTCCATCGACACCGGCTGCTTGGCGATCTTCAGAATGCCGCGCACCTTCTCTTCCGACAGTTCCATGCGTTCTGCCAGCACCGACGGATGGGCTTCCTGACCGGTCTGCTGCAGGATCTCGCGCGAAATGCGGTTGAGCTTGTTGATCGTTTCGATCATGTGCACCGGCACGCGAATCGTGCGCGCCTGATCGGCGAGCGAGCGCGTCACAGCCTGACGAACCCACCACGTTGCATACGTCGAAAACTTCCAGCCGCGGCGGTATTCGAACTTGTCCACCGCCTTCATCAGACCGATGTTGCCTTCCTGGATCAGGTCGAGGAACAGCATGCCGCGGTTGACGTACTTCTTCGCGATCGAGATCACGAGACGCAGATTTGCCTCGATCATTTCGCTCTTGGCCTTGCGCATCTTCGACTCGGCCGCGACCATCTGACGATTGATCTCTTTCAGATGCTTGAGCGGCAGCGAAACGGTTGCTTCGATGTCGATCAGCTTCTGCTGTTCCGACTGGATTGCCGGCAGATGGCGCTCCAGTGCCGCGCCGAACGTCGACGCACCGCGCGCGGCGCGCTCGGTCCAGCCCAGATCGGCTTCATGACCCGAGAACGATTCGATGAACTGTTCGCGCGGCATGCCGCTCTTCGTCACGACGATTTGCAGAATGCGGCGTTCGATCGCACGAACTTGCGCGACCTGGTGTTGCACGTCGCCGCACAGACGGTCGATGGTGCGTGCCGTGAAGCGGATCTTGGCGAGGTGCTGCTGAATCTCTTCGCGGGCGCGCAGGTAAGCCTTCGAGCTGACGTCGCCGCGCGTGTGTGAGGCGTTCTGCTGGTCGGACAGAATGCCGACTTGCGCGAAGATTTCCAGGCAATCGCTGGTGAGTTGCTTCAGGCGTGCTTCGTCCGCTGCCGAGGAGTCGGCCGGACCGGCATCGTCGTCGTCTTCGCTATCGCTGTCGTCATCGTCGGTCGCGTCGGCGTCGACGTCCGCTGCGGCGTCCGCGCTCGCGCTGGCGTCTTCCGCCGCAACCGTTTCTTCATTCAGACCGTCGACGAGCTCGTCGATACGCAGTTCGCCGTCCGCGACCTGTTGGGCGCTTGCCAGAATGGCGGAGATCGCGAGCGGGCAAGCGGCAATCGCCTGCACCATTTCGTGAAGACCGTCTTCAATGCGCTTCGCAATCGCGATTTCGCCGGCGCGGGTCAGCAGCTCAGTTGCGCCCATTTCGCGCATGTACATGCGCACGGGATCGGTCGTGCGGCCGAACTCGGAATCGACGGTCGACAACGCGACTTCGGTTTCCTCGTCTGCCTGATCGTCCGACACCACGGCGGGGGCGTTCGAGTTGAGCAGCAGGGTTTCCGCATCCGGAGCCTGCTCGTAGACCTGCACGCCCATGTCGTTGAAGGCGCTGACGATGCTGTCGATCGCCGCCGTCTGCGCGAAGTTGTCGGGCAGGTGGTCGTTGATCTGCGCGTGGGTCAGGTAGCCTTGCTCCTTGCCCAACTGGATCAGCGCGCGCATCTGGCGCTGGCGTTCTTCAGCCTGTTGCGGCGGCAGTTCAGCCGCTACGGGGATCGCTTTGCCTGCGCCTTTGCCCTTGGCTGTACGGCCAGCGGGTGCCTTGGCGGTGTATCCGGCAGTTTCGTGTTGCGAATCTTCGCGATCAAAAGGGTTCACGTATTCTCCTCTAGAGGCTTCGCTATGAGACGCAAGACGCTACCGTCAGGCGTTTCGAGCATGGCTCAACATCACCTGAGTGACTCAACGCGGTTGTTTGGCTGTGCTCTGGGGAGCAAAAAAGATGAGCCCGCGCGAAGCGGGCCGATAGAAATGTGCGAAATTCGCGCGGCTCGCATTATATACGAGCTTGCGCCTTCGCGCGCATTATGAGCACACCAATTTGTCATGCGCTCTTGTCGCAGGGTCCCTTCATCGCCTGTCATCCGTAAGTTCAGGTGGGGGCAGAAGGCAGCACTTCAACTGCTCGTCGTGCGCGTATGCAGGCTCTTCACTATAGGCTATGTCGGCCACTCCCGCACGACCGGATGACTTTTCGTCGATCTTGCTCCATATAGTGGGGTGCATGTTTCGGCGTCAAATCGCACTTGGTCAAAAGAAAATTCACAAAAGGGGGTTGACGACCTGTCGGTCGTTCTTCATAATCTCGTTTCTCTGCTGCTGATGCAGCGACGCAGAACGAAGCGGTGCCGGGTGGTTGTGATGTTGACGGTTGATGTCAACCTCGCGCGGCGCTGTTCCGGTAGTGAGTGCGTACTCGATCTTTAAAAATTAACAGCCGATAAGTGTGGGCGCTTGATGCGCGACGCGCCGGTGGACTCTTCGGGGTCTGCCGGAAGCGAAAGTATCAAGTCTCACACGAGTATTAAAGGAAGGTTTTCCTGTCGGGGTGGATTCACGCCGGCAGGTTAATCATTCGTCAGTACGTTGAGTGAGCGACCGGTTCTTAACTGAACCGAAAAACAGTAACAGGTTTGAAC